>Ga0115006_10000060_pt1 | contig 49878 bp, 4 predicted proteins | sample ArcOceMetagenome_3_FD_88943 | JGI IMG/M metagenome (GOLD analysis project Ga0115006, IMG submission 88943) | Marine eukaryotic phytoplankton communities from Arctic Ocean - Arctic Ocean- Svalbard ARC20M Metagenome | ecosystem: Environmental > Aquatic > Marine > Oceanic | place: Arctic Ocean...
CCGCTCTGTCCTCTGTCCTCGGCTTGCGTCTTTAGCTCTTCTCTACCCTCTCACAGCCCCGCGCCCTTCCCACAGCACGTTCCTGCACGCCGAGGCAGGAGTCCACCCAAGTGCCTGCCTTTGCAATCTCTCTTTCCGCTCACCCTGCTCTCCTTTTACCTGCCTCATTTCCTCGTGCCCTCCTCCCCTATCCCACCCCTCCCCTCCAGTCTGCCGTCATAAGCACTTGCACCAACAGTCCCCGATGGCATAGCACGCGCGCACATGCGCTCTGCTGTCATGCATTTATCCGTGCACTTGCGCACGCCTACACACGCAGGTATTGATGGGGCTACAAGACGCGGATTGGCGCAAGGTGCAGCAGGTATCCCAAAGCTGCTCCCTTGCGCTTGAACTCATCTCTGCATGTGCGCACAAGCACATGGAGACAAGGGGTGTGAGCTACAGCATGGCGCCTTTTGTGTTCGCTATTGCATCGCGCCTTTTCATTCACGCTCGTGCCCTGCATGCGGCTTTGCTATGCTTTCCTCATTTCACTTGGTGCTCTGACCCCCGTGTCGTCGCGAGTGAGATCGCGCGCGCACGTGAGAGCGTGACAGCCTGAGAGGGCCTGCTCGCGGCTCCCACGTGCGTGACAGCCTAAGAGGGCCCTCTCGCTGCGCGCGCGCGCAAGAGAGAGAGGAATCGAAAGGGACAGACACTCCGTAATTGGGGGTCACAGGAAGCGTATTTGGGATATGATGTCTGTAGTAACATCAGATCTTAACATCTAGTAAGCGGATGTCTCTACTCCTCTGTTCCTTGGCACTGTGATGACTGCGCAGGTAGCTGTTGAAGTGCACGACATAGATTTCAGATTGTCACGCATACAGGCTCTTCTTCAACGCCATGGTTCTGTATGTTTTTGGCTTTTGTTGTGGGCACCGTCTTGATTTTCTCCTACACCCTAGAATCCAGACTCCCCCCAACGATGTATACGGGCGAAGCGCCTCTCTCTCTCTATTCTTCATCCATCCCCAGCTCTCCCTCGCGCCCTTCTCCCGCCTCTCGTTCGTCCGTTACACAGTCCGTTTGCATGAACTCACAACGGTCGGGTATTCGTACGTGCGTGCCAGGTTTTTGGGTACACACGCAACAGCAAACGACGAAGTGGCACATGGACATGTTGGTGTGTGTTCCAAAGGACCTCAACCTTCACTACGTCTATGCCTCGCGACAGTGCTCAAAATGACCTGATGCCCAGGTTAACAAAAATCTTAAATATTTTTGGAAATATGCATTAATCCCCCGGGGACGGGCGAGTTGAGGAGTCACGGTCGCTAAGGGGGTTGACCTCTCTCACGAGGGCCCTAGGGGCATCTCACCCCTTCACACCTGCACCTGGAGTCAAGTAGCCTTGTCGCTTCTGCACAAGCGCTCTTCTTCCCAATGGGCGCAGCGCGTATGCAGCTCGCCCAATGTGTGCCTGTGACGGTCGCCTACGGACTGCGCCCCCTAGCCTAGGCCGACCGCTATGACGTCACAGGCGTCACAGGCGAAAATGATCGCTGCCCAGGTCACACACTACTGTAAAATGTGGCTGGCGAGGCCCAGGTCACACAACCAAATGTGGCTGTGCGTCAAGGGGTCGCCGCGTGATGATGTTGATCACTGCTGGGGACGAGGGATATCGCGTGCGCGGCGCACGCAGCGCCGAGGGGCGGACGGTGAATAGTACATGCGCTATGAAGCGCCGCAATGCGCAATGCGTCAAAATTGGACACTTTGAACAGTGGGCTTTTTATTCCCTCACCAGTAATGGTCAAAATCATATATTAAATAATTGCTCGATGTGCTGCGACACGGGGGTCAAAGCTCAGCACTCACTGCTGCCTTTCGCTGAAGTGCAAAATTTCCTCGGCACCAGGCTCCAATTCATCTCCGTTCGATATTTCTTCGGCGGTAGGTTCATACTCATCCTGCTCATCCACTGAAATTTCCTGTGCCCATGGCTCTGCTTCCTCCTGGTCCTCGCCGCCATCAAATGACATTCTCAGATTTGCACCAACATCGTGTTCTTGCGAGTTTTGCAAGCTTCTGACTTCTGAGGCAGCCACAGGAAGTGATTGCTTATCCGAAAGCGGTACTGCGATGGGGGTCTGGCGATCAGACCGTGAGCCACTGGACTCTGGCGCCGAAGATGAAAATTGTTCAAACTCTTGAGCGTAGTACGGGTCGCTATCCCATTCTCCTTGTTTCATGGGTTCTGCCTCTTCCATAACGGGTTCCGCTTCCTCCATATCTTCTTCCGCGCCCATCTGGTCAATCACGACAAGATCAGCAGTCATTTCGACTTGCTCCGGGCGTGTTCCTGCGTGGAAAACGGTGGACTGCACTTCACTAGGGACAGGGCGGACGTCGCGTGGCACCCTGGCACCTGTGCCAATGAGACCGACAGATCCGAAAATATTCAGCAGGCTGATTCCTGCCGTGCCGGGCACATCATCTTGATTTTGAGCAGGTGGTTCATGTTCGTCCATGCCATCCCCCAGCGACAGAATTCGTTCTACATCTGAACGGCCAATGCGCGACGAAGGAGGTGTCATATCTTCGCCGTCTGCGGCGACCAGGTCAGTTGCCAAGACACGCATACTCTCTGCCTCTGGTTCATGCTCTTCATGCATACGATAGCTATCTCCATCGAGCAGACGCTCCTTTTTAAGGACGGAACGGGACAACTTCAGGTACCAGCCGTAGGCATAAATCAGCAGCCCACAGAAGACGAGCGCTGACGCTGACACGACGGTCACGAACAATGGGCTACGTGGGTTGCTAAGTGGCGGGTTCGCTTTCTGCTCTGCTTCAGGTGGGGCAGAATCATCGCCCGCTTCCGTGTCCGGTTCGAGGTCAATGACAGGCAAGCCCGGCACTGGAGTTATTACAATGGGCGTTGGCATCATCATGAGCACATATGCAGAAAACCCGAGTGTCTTGACTTGGACGAGGCCGCTCGTCGTGTTTACAACAGGGACAAATGGGTGCTGTATCGGAATTCCGTTCACTATTTTGAAAGCTGCAATCATAAAGCCGGGTGGTGGATTTGCGAGCTCCGGGCTGATTTGGAATGACATGGTTACTCCAGGCTCTGGGAAAACCAATGGGGAGGGCCCAAACAACAGAGCCTCGGAAATTTGTGTTCCCCCGCTAACAGTTTCGACGGCAAAAGACTCTGAATACACTTCCATCTGGAGCGGTCTAGTCGTCGGCCAAACGTTTGCGGGCACAATAATTCCACTTCCGCTGTCCAACATCACAGCACCGCCAGTTTTACGATCGATGGTTGTGGTACCTTTGCTCAATTTGTAGCCTGAACACGGCATCGACTTTGAGCAGGATGTGCAAGCTTTAATTGGCCGCCGGCACCACTGCGAAAGTGTCTGGTTACAGAAATGACAGCATGTTTCGTCTATCAGAGGCACGCCCTCATCTTCCTGTTCTGCACGTGTGTCAATGCCCATACAGTCTGCGTCTGTAGCACAGACGCCCAGGTCCGCCACAGCCCGCACCATACAACAACTTTGCTTAGTCGCACCAATCTGAGCACCTCCCACACCACATGTTTCATCGAGACACGTGCTTTTGGTCACTTTTTCAAGCAGGGGTCGAGCAACGTTGGTTGCATAGGCGTCAGCGTCGTCTTGCGAGCGAGCGCATACTCGCACAGTGTGCAGACCGTCACAAAGTGGTGCATTCGGGATGTTAAGAATTGAAGTGCGACACCGAAATCGTACCACTGGTGCATGTGCGCTGATGCGAGACGCTGTCGTTGCGCTCTGCTCGCCTGCCTTCTGAACCGAAAGTTGCATTTCACCTTTCGGACTGGGGAGACCTGTGTCCGGAAGGTTGATTGTGGCGCCCTCGCTCCCATTCGTTGGCACCGAAATGTTGACGATTGTAGTTGCAGGCACATAGATTGTTCCAGTAGCCGTCAGAGTCAAAGCAGATGACGATTGGGTCCATGAAGCAGCAAAAGAAACCTGCATGTTCGGCGAAATAGACCCGATGGGAGGAAGGGCCGCGCAATTCTCCTCTGCCGGAACCTCGTGAGTCGTATTGCAAAACCTGCCATTGTGGGGCGGAAAGCACGTGCAAGTTCCAAATAAATTGCAAAATCCCAGCCCTTTATCCAGATTACAGGTCGTGACATCGTCACAATAGCTTTCACATTGTTGTCCGTACCAGTTCGGCTTGCATAGCCCGCCTGGTCTGCAAATTTCCTCACCAAGCGTGTTGTAACGCTTCTCCGCACAATTTTCATTCGGCGATTTCTGCAAACCAACTTGATGTGGGATTCTGCAGTCCAAGTTGACGCGAATGTTCGGGATGAAGGGAATATCGGCTCCAGTAAAACCAGGCAGAAACAAGGTGACGGTGTCTCCAGACAGCATGTCGAATGAAAGCTCGAATTCGGCTGAAATTGATGCAGGCTTTCCCGCTACTCTAGGCTGGAAGTCGAGGGCGACTCTAGTAATAACGTCAATCTTCTCCTCTTCATCAAAACTGGTTTTCAGCTCGACTAGTGATTTGTCTGCTGGATTGTCCACCCTCACGGCAAGCATGAGCCCGGTGCTGGCATCCACCCCCTCTGGTGGCCTCTTCATGCCTGCATCTTTCGCCACATTAATCTTGACCGAAACGTTTTGCATGCCTGTCTCCAGTCCCATCAACGCTAGTTTTCCCGCAGTTTCATCCCAGCTTGCCTGGGCATTTCGAAACTTTACGGTGCGACAAACTTCATTGAAACAAACCAAAACAGTCCCTGCCAGATCGCTCGTACCCTCAACCGCTCGCGAAAAGCCAGGTAAAAGCAATGTGATTGCGTAACGGTCCGATGATAATGAAGCTAGAGCAAATTCCACATCCATGCCGACGTTGGTATCCATATTTGCTTCAGATCGGATGAAAGAGATCTTTGAGCTACTAAACAGAGGCGGGACCGTCGGAAAGTCATGAATAACCAAGTTGGTGGTCGGAATTGCTCCGCGAACATTCAGGAAAATTCGAGCTGACATGTAAGGATTTCTTGTGGCTAGGCCGGATACTGGGACACGAATGCCTGCTGAGGATGGAATACTCACGTGGATATCCAAGGCGCTACCATTCCATGTCAAGTCCGACGTGAGCTCCAAGATCACAGTCTGTTCCACGGGATTCCATTCTGCCCGTTGGAATATAGATATCTCGTCCTTAGGCCCACCCTTGACCGAAGATTGCACTCCTTTGCCACTCGGTCCGAATGACTCTACTATCTTAGACGCGTGCTCCAAAGGGCTGGGATCACAGCACACACTCTCACGCGCATCGCAGAGTCCGCCATACTCTCTCGACCTCGATGATGCAGTGCAAACCACCTCTACCGTTTCGTTTGCACGGTTGGACCCACCTCTGTATGTCCAACTTTCATCCCGTATGAATGACGGAAGAGATATGCTGAGTTTCGAACCCTTCTTAACTGGTGCGTTCAGCCGGAAGTTTAAGGAAATTTCCGAAACACTTGCAGCAACAGGTGACCCCAACTGCAATGACAGGTCTGTAATCACGGCAGGGACTTCACGCTCGATTGCAATAGAGAATGGTGTCAATACACCGGCCACGGTCTCTGTTTGCAACATCACTGGATTAAGAACCTTACTGATACCATCAACAGGCAGCCTCACATAGCCTTTAGGAATTTCGACAGTAATGCTAGTTTTAGGTTCCACAGATTCACTGTTAACCTCAAACTTGAGTTGGGAGGCGTAGCATGAACCAGCTACTCCACATCCTACACACATTTCCCCGACTGTATCCTCAGCAACAGCATACCCACCCGCTCCCTCATGCCAGAGTGCTATTTCTCCAAGTATGTCTGGCTGCGAGGTATTTATTGGAATGCGATCGGGCTCTTCACATTTGCATTCCAAATCAGGACATTTGCACCTCTGGAAGCCCGGTAAAATCAGAGTGATGTGGTCACCCTTTTGGAGCTTTAGCGAAGAAGCAAATGTAAGCGACAGACGACTCGCGTTGAAAGGAACTGGCTCACGGTCTAGCGGCAAAACCTTTAGACCGTGAACACCAAACACTGCCATTACTCCCATCACGGACTTGATTGGTGTTGGCTTCACCGGCCCACCCTTCGCATTGGTTGAAATGGCATATTCTTCATCATTTGTTTCTATCCCATCATTTGGCACCCACAAATACGCAGGTGAATTGTCCTCATGCACCTCAAATTGTCCACTTACAGCACGCATTGCTGTCCACGCTAGTGCATACTTGATTGTGATAACTTGACGAGCTGGGATAGATTTTGCGACCAAACAATTCACTGTCGCACCACTCCGCCTCCACTCACAGTTTGCGTCTCCAGACTCAGATTGCACATACCCCTCGGGAGAAGACCTTGCGATTCCCATAGCGACGTCAGACGGGCCCATGGGTCCCTTCACTGTGAACCCAGGAAGGTGGAGGACAAGCTGTTCTCCCTCCAAAATGTTCATGTATGTCTCAATCACCAGAGTCATTTCTATGCCAGTCCTCACCTTGCGTGGGCTATAGGATAGCTCAGACCGCCGAAACGCTCCAACTGAAGGCACCACATCAAGGCTTCTTTCTGGGACACTGCCAGCGGCAAACTCTGCCCGTACTGTGTGTTTCTCATCGTTCAACTTCACACCATCTACTGGAATTGTCACCCCAGCTTCACGAGGGATCTGAATGAAAAGAGGCGTGGAGAGTGGAATCCTTGCACTTGGCGTCAAGGAGATCTCTACACCGACTTTGGTGCTCTCGTTTACACTACTCACTTGTGCTTGGAATATGTACTGGCGAGACCCAGCAGGCCCAAAATCAAGCGATTGTCCGGTCCAGGCTCCTCCGAGCGTAAAATGTTTCAAGAATACAACTATGGTGTCGGTGTCGTCTAGTATCATTCCTGTTACGAATTTAAACTTCACATCTGTCACGTATCCAGCTCTAGGTTCGGAGAAAGATATACTCGCGTCCGCACCCAACGATCCAATAGCATCCGAAATTTCGATTGAAGTCGGTAGGACTGGGCCTTGCGTAACCTCTGTCAAAATTGCCAGAAGCGTGTTGTTCACCAGTGATCCTGACAGGGGAGGAAGCAAGCCAACCTTCCATGGAGCCGTCACTTCGGGAATCAAAATATTCGACAATGCGCCACCTGGAATGGCTCTCGAAGCGGTCATTTTTAAAGTCTCTTCTGACTGAGACCAGGAGCACTTAGACCAGCTGGAGCCATCAATTTCGTTGTTGATGACAACAATATCCTCCTGTGTTTCGCTGTAAAAGCCAGGCAGCTGTACAGCAACTATATCGCCTATTTTCAAACCATTGATGTACGAAAATTGGAGCCGAATTTCGATCGCCCTGCGAGTCACGGGCGGCTTCGGAAAGAACTCGAGTCGAGTCTTTGAAAATGATCCGACCGTCTGCACGTCGATAAGCTTGGTGGGATTAACGTTGCCATTTCGATCATTTGCTTGTATTGACACTGTGTGAGCATATACATCTGGTCTCACGCCTTCATCGGGCAACCGGATGCCTGCCGCTTTTGGTACCGAAAAAGTAAAAGATTCCCGCTCTGCGACAGCATTCAAGTTGGAGACGACCAGTAACTTTTCAGATTCGTCCCAGGAACAAGAGCTCACAGATGTGCAGCCGGAAATGTCTGTGCTCAATCCACGGTGATAACCAGGAAGATGAACTTGAATAGTGCGGCCACTTTCTATTATCATAAGAGGCGTTAGCTGAACAGTAATCATGGCTCCATTTCCTGCGAGAGCTCGGTCAAAAAACAACCTCGACGACTCTAGCGCACCGACCCTGGGCACACGGAAGACCGAAATAGGACGAACAGGTCCTTCAACAGAATCAGTTGCAATCTTGATACCCCGATCGTAACTCCGAATGCCCTGCAAAGGCACACTTAAACCATCACTTGTGTGGCAAATTTTCTGCTTTGCGTCAAGACGGACATGTATCGTCATTTCCAAGCTATTGTTGGCCGAGAACCAGACGGATTCAACATATTCATCGCGCTTCGATCGGTAGGTGTCCGATTTTGTGAAGTCCGGGAGGATCAGCGAGACCTTGTCCCCGATCGCAAAAGGTGCCTGTGCTGTGAAACAGATTGCAAACGAAGACGGATTTCCAGCAAATACGTCCTTTTCGTCCATAAAGTACATGACTGTTGAATTTGTGAAAGACCCGACCGCTGACACGGCCTCAAATTTTTGTGCAAGCGTCGGGCCCGTCTTAGCCAGTGATCGTATCAAAAAGTTATCTTGATTGCGCTGAATTCCTACATCAGGGATCTTAAATTTTTGATCTTTATCAATGACTACCTCAAAAAAATGCCCAGCCTCCTTCGAGTCGATGCTCTTGATCCTCAGAATACTGCGAGCTGCCATCCACTCCGCTTCTGACCAAAAGCTGCTTTCCGTGAAAAATGTCTGACTTTTAAGGTCGCGAGTGATGCCTGGAAGCATCACAATCACCTCATCAAATCGCGAAACTGTGCTACTCAAACGGAAACCGATTCTGAGTCCGGAAATTTCACCAGCAACTGGATTCTCAAACTCCAAGGTTGTATCCGAAATAACACCAACAGCCCCTACAGATTGGATCTGAACAGGAAGCACTGGTCCAGCAGCAGCGTCTGTCGAAATGAGCATAGGTTTTGACCCATCCGAGCTGATGCCGTCAGCAGGCATTGCTATCGTCGACCTCGTAATGACAATCTTGATGCCTTCTCTTGCTGCTATTTCTTTTCCCACAGTCATAGTGATTATAGAAGTCTGTCCCTCCCATGACGCGCTTTGAATTTTACCTGGCGTGGGTGCCGATTCCACTTGAAGAGATTGTGAGACGCCACTGAAGCCTTCCAAGTACAATTGGATGACCTCTCCAGGGCGAATCTTCATGCTGGTACTGATACTGATATCGATGTTCAATACATTATCTCCTGCTTCCGGAAGGGGAAAGTCGACATTCGAGAGCAGGAACGCTCCGACAAATTGCCAATTTTGAATCTGCGAGTGGTTGACGGGGCCCAACCTTGCGTCTGTCGAAACCAATAATCCATTGTGGTCGTTTCCGATTCCATCGATGGGAAGCCGGAGGCCGGGAAAGAGTATACTTACACGGTTTCCCGCCAGATAGCCAGGGCTGGGGACATCGTATCTCATCACAGTCAACACTTCATCGGGGAATACCTGGCGTCGTACAACGTACGGATTTTTCTCTGGTTCTGACGCATGCACGCCTTCAGCAGCCATTCCACGAAAGCTAACGGTTATACTTTCGCCCGCGCGTATCGGCATCCGCGAAACAAAGGAAAAGTTTGCAGTAGTCACAGAGCCAGCAAGTGGAGGGTCAAATCGAAGACTTGTCGTGCCACCGAATGAGCCAACAGCTGGTATCAGGTCGACCGGCTCTGGCGCTACGGCTCCTTCTCTGGCATTCGTCGAAATGGTGATTTGCTTGTCTCCGAAAAGAATGCCATAAAAAGGGAGAACGAATCCAGTCGGTCCGGTTTCGCTCAGTGTATTCACACTGAAAGCAATAGCTCTTAACTTCTTCCACCCAAATTTGGCGGTGACGATGAACTCTGATGTGGTTTCATTCCAGCGTGCCGGTTCAAACAAGGAAAAATCACGCCCAGAAAGTTTCATTCGCCCGCTTCCCCTACGCACAAACCCGGGCAAACCCCAAACAAATTGATCTCCGACATGAGCCTGTTCAGAAAATTGAAAAGTGAAGGTAATCTGAGCAGGTTTTCCTGCGAGGGCTGGCATAAAATGCAGGGATGTGCCAGGAAGAAATCGTCCAATGGGTTTGTCAAAGGGAACTTCTGTTGGTGGTACAAGACCCAGGGAAGTCCCACAAGAGAACGTCATCGGCTCAGAACTTGCGCTCACACCTTCCATTGGGAGAAAAATACCGTTGTCCTCAGCAATAACTATTTCTTGACCGCCCTCCAGGTACGTCGAGGCTAGAATTTCAATTTCCGGAACCTCACTTTGTTTCCAAGACGCCTTAAAGTTGCTTGAAGCCTGTGTGCGAAGCAGGGAAAAACTACCCATCGGGTATAGCGTCGAGTTCCGGGTAAATCCAGGGAGCGTTAAAAAACACCTCTCTCCTACCTTCATTCCCATCGGCACTGAAAATCCAATAGTAATTTCGGTCGCTCTACCTGCGATTGTTGGATTAAAGGAAATACCCAAGCTCCCTGCAACTCCGAGCGATCCAATGGCGCTGAAATTCAATGGTTTTTGGAAGACATTTCCGTCTTCAGCTTCGATGGTCAAATTCAGTCGGCTAGTCAACCTGATTCCTATCTTAGGGGTCTTGATACCCGCAGAACTCATGACTGTAACATTGAATAGAGTACCTGCGGGCAAGGTCTTTCCTGTTCTTACCTCGAACAGTAACTCTGGAGGAGAACCCGGTGGGCTTCCCGCAGGTAACCAGGTCGGTGTGACAAATTGAGCACTATCACCAAATACGTCTTCAATGTGACCCCTGCTTGGTCCCGAAAACCCTGGCAATGCAACCCGTAACCTATCTCCACCAACCAGGGTCATTTCTGGTTGGCAAAAAAGGGTTATGTCGGTTGCAGTGTCAGCTTTTGGTGGGGAAAATACAACGGTAGGATAACCTGAGATGAAGCCAACACTTTGAACGTCCTGAACAAAGGTAGGATCTGCTGTACCTAGCATGCTTTCAATGGCTATCGTAATACCGTGGTCCCATTTTCTGACGCCAAACGGAGGAAGCTTAAGTCCAAACGCCTTACTTGCCGGGACAGAAATCGCAATGCGTGTCTGGGCTGGCAACGTATCTGTAATTACAATGGTAAGCGTAGAGGAGACGTCCAACCAGAAAACAGAGAAATTAGACATCGCAATGCTGCCACCATCGTCCAAAATAACTCTTGTGCTCGTTGCGTTCGAGTTGTTGTACGTGAGCGTTTCAATCCTGAATGTGTAATTTGCCCCAATCTGGTATGGCGTGGAAGAATTACAGACGCTGGAATAATTGAGTCTCGGGTCAGGATGCGGTGGTTCTTCACAAACCTGTTTGAAGCCAGGAAGGCGGGCTATGATTCTATCTCCCGTGTGAAGATCGCTCAGCATGCTGAAAGTAAGACTAATTTCAGCTTGCTCTCCCGCTATGGGCAAGTTCGTTGGATCGTGAGCATTGAATCGCAACGACGATTCGGGTGCACCAAATCCGGTAATTAGTTGTACAGAGCTAAAAGACGTTGCCAACACTGGGCCCGCCATCGCTTCTGTACTGATGGTGTAGATTTGTTGATTTGCAAAGGTGCCTCGTGCTGGGAGACTTATCCCGGGCCAAGCGTCAACAGGAGCTATTTTGATCTCAAAGGGCTCATGAGCCTTCAGTTCTTTCTTTACGGTTAGGGCAAGGAGCGCATTTCCAGAGCCAGACCACGAGACCAGCACAGTTTTACCAGCGTGCGTCTGGTACGGCTGCTCAAGGACTAAAGGTCCAAGAAAGCCTGGAAGTTGCATGAGGACAACCTCATCTTCCAAGATGTCCATGCTCGGTGTGAAGCTTACAGTGACAATTGTGGGCAGTCCTACTAATCTGCGGCTGAAGGTCAGGCTAGTCTCTTCCAGGAAAACCCCGACGGGTTGGACCTCTGAGAGTGAAACAGGCAGTACAGGTCCTAAAAATGCATTTGTAGAAATTTTCATTGTTCGATCGTTCAGTGGAATTCCTTGTGACGGAAGCTGGAAACCGTGAGAGGGTGCAATGTCAACTACAGCTGCATGTTTTGCAGGGACGTCGTTCTCAACCTGCAGGGCCAGAGATCTTGATTCCACGTTCCATGTACCCCGCGCAAAATGTTCAATCACTGACAAGTTTGACGTTCGTTGCTGCAAATTCTGGCTGCTGACTTCTACGACGTACGAAGTATTACCACGTGGTACCCGTACATTTACAATCTTTGGCATGAAGATCGTGATAATTTCACCCTGTTTGACTAGGCGATTTAGCCGGAATCGGATTTGAAGCCCAACTTCCAGGGTATCCTTAGCCTTGAGAGGAGCCGGCGGAAGCACAAACGACAAAGAAGAATTCAGGAACAGACCCACGACCGGAGTGGAAACGATAGGACGAGGATGGATAGGACTGATGCGGGAGTTGACCTTATACAGCAAATCCGAGCAGGAACAATGAATCCATTCCAACTCATTGCATACACAATCCGAGTTGTTCAAATTGACGAATTCCAGACCATCATCAGGGCTCATGATTCCGTTGGATTCCAAGATCCAGAGTTGGATCAAGGTGTCAGCCGGGACTTGCTTCTTGAGAATCAAAGAGACAGTCTGGTTCTCAGTGTTCCACGTAGCATCGCTGAAGAATTCTGTGTCGATCGGACCATCACTTGATTGCACCGTAACAGCAAGGGTCTCATTGTCACTCTGCGGGCCACCCCTTCTGCTAAATCCTTTCAGTAGAAGAGTCAACGTTGCGCTTTTCTCTATGTCCGAAGCCGAGACAAAGGAAAATTCGACACTCACAACAGATCCAGCAACGGGTGGATATACAGCCAATCTCTCACTCTTTGAGAATGAACCGACAGGGGCTGTCTCCAAAAAGCGTATTGGTGGAACTCTACCAGCACTGGCATCTGTCTGGATCATCAGTAGCTCCGAATTTTCACGAACACCGGCTCTTGGTATACGGATTCCAGCAGACATCTGAACGATTACGTGCACAGAACGTCCTGCGGTGATATTGGAGGATACAAATAGCCTCAAGAGGGGTGGAGGCCGTGCGAACAAATCTGAAAGAGGAGGTCTTGAAAACAGTTCTGACGTCGGAGGTGCCTGGTCCCATACTGCCCTGCTGAACAGAGAACCATGCGGCCCTGATACGTTGAATGTAGCAAAGCAATCCGCTGACTGTCCGGTACAGGCGAAAAATCCCGGCATGTGCAACAATATGCTGTCTCTGTTATCCAGTTTTGCGCTGAGCTGGAAGTTGATGCGCAACTCAGATGGTTCCTCGGACAAGGGCGGGTACAAATCTAATGTAGACTCTTTGAAATGACCAATGCCAGGAGATTTCTGAATAGACGTGCGACTTACAGTATACGGACTGCTGACTTCAATCCAATAATCACGTCCGTTAAGTGGAATACCAACATTACTGATCTGCAATCTGTTGGCAAGTTGCAGTTGAATAATCTTGTCCTCGTCTACCGATGCAGTGATGGCAAAATCCAAAAGAGACATTTCGCCATCCCATGACGCAGAGGGTGATGGTGAAATCGCCTCTCTGTCTGATTGATCACAGTCTGCTTCTGCAGCTATAAACATTTGCGCGGCTGATGCGCCAGAATCTCCTAAGAATCCTGGCAGATAAACTGTCACCACGTCTCCTAAGTTGAGCGGGATAGAGGAGCGAAAGGAAATGACCAGGTCCAGTGGTTGATAGACGTATTCTGCACTCCGGATGCACAATCGTGTATCACCGATTGCGCCAACAGGCGCCGAAAATAGCTTGGATTTCGTCCCAAGGATCTCTGCCTTGTATTCAGGATACGGCAATTGCGGCTCGATTCTGCCACTGGGCAGTATCACCCCGAGCTCGGGAGGCACTGTGAGTGAAACGTACTCCTGCGCCCCAAGTGGTGAAGCGAATGTGATGTCGAGTTCATGACTGGGGTACCAAACTGCCTTGGCAAATTTACAGTACGGCTTGATTGCAATCACTTTAGACCTCTCTTTTCCCTCCGACTCAAAATCAGGAAGATGAATTGTCATTTCAGTTCCTGGAGCTACATTTTGATTCGACAGATAAGATACAGAAATCTCAGTGGCCTGACCGCCGATTGAAGGGTCGTATGATAGCTCGGGCGTGGTCAAGAAAAATCCAATTGCCTGTAGCTCTTGGATCAAAGTCGGTGGAATGATACCGGCATTCACATTGCATCTGATCTTCAAATCTTTGAGGTCAGTTGTGATTCCAGTCTCTGCAACTTGGAACCCGACGTCAACTGGAACATAGACTGTAACGATTTCTGCTTTTTCCATGTCTCTAGCGACTGTCAACTGTAAAACCTGTGTCTCCGGGGCCCAAGAGGCCCGCATGATCTTTCCTGTACAACGCAGGGGATGATCGATACATGTTACCGGCTCGGAAAGCACTCCGAACTCAAGAACAGATCCTTGTTCGGAGTTCGGACCATCCTCGTCGTGACCGGCCACAAAAAAGCCGTTCAACTCCACCTCAATGGTCTCTTTTGCCATTACTTTTATGCTCAAAGAAAAGTTGAGAACGATCTCCACGTTCACGCCGACAAGTGGAGGCTGGAAGGCAATACTAGAGGAAATTACACCATCGAAATCAAGAAACGGATCCGAGCGCAGGATCCTTGCAGCTGGCACACATCCAGGTGATAAACTGTCAGGGGAACAATGCACCAAATCTGCGGAATCATCGTTTGTCGTCTCCAATCTAGCACGTTCTTCCTGAAGAAAGCTTTGGATTTGCAAAGTATCCGAATTCGCCGGGAGTCCCGGTGATGGTGGAGAAACGATGCCAATCTTCTTTGGAACTGCAATCTGAACGAACGACAACATAGGAACCGGCGATGCAACCTCCAAAATGATGTATCTGCTCTCATTGAACCATTGGGCTTCTGTAAAAGCATCGGGAGGGATTGAGTCTACCCGCATGATGGTTGCTGGTTCATGTTCTGCAGTTACTGGATTGAATCTTAACGTTTGGACTGCATCATCGCTTGGTGGCCCAGTTTGGAATTCGGACAAGGAAAGCGCTATCCAATCACCAGAAGTCAGTGAAGCGGTTTCGCTTTGGTCCAACTGATCACAAGAAACCTCTTGCTCTGCAGCTGCAATTTCCCTTGGCCGCGAAGACAACGGAATAAAAGAGAACTGCACCTCGACAGGAACACCGGGAATTTGAGGGTTAAATTTCAACGTGCTTTGAGAGATAATATTTGGAACTTGTTCCAGCTGCACAACAGTAGGTTGCATGATACCATATACACCTCTGACTTCGGCCCTGATCGAGCCTGTTACAACTCCAGCAAGAGGCGGCCTGATGCCCATCGCTTTGCCGACTACCACTTTCACGGATGTTTGTTGTTTTATCTCTTCAGCCACCGTTAAGATAAGTTCACCAGTAGACTGATGCCATGAAGCCTTTCGGAAGCTGTTAGCAGGACTGCAGTAATTGGGACCAGTTATATTCGAGCAGATGTCTAGCCCATATGTACTCTCTCCTCCAAAGCTCGGCATCTTGAGAGTGATTTCATCCCCCTTCACAAAAGCAAAAAAAGCTCTGAATTCATATCTTATCTGTGATTGGGCACCAGGAGTACGGCATGGACAAGCACTAAAGCCACAGCTTTTGCATTCGCTTTCAGTGAGCCCAGAACAGGCATCAAAATCTAACTCCGATTGTGCCAATGCGCCGATGGCTGCGGTTGAAGCGTCAAGTTTTCCTATTTCATCTGGTTTCTTAATGACTACTCGAATTGCTTCGTGATTTTGAGGAACACCAGACGTGGGTAGCTGTACACCTTTCCATACACCTCTTGACAATGGCTGATCGGGAGGCACAGTCAAATGGACTAATGTATTGGCAGATATGGCTTTGGTGACAACGAACTCAATCCGGGATGGACCAATAGGATAATACCAACCTGTGAAGTAGTTACTGAAAGGCCCAAGAATCTGAAATACGAATTCTTCGTCGTCTGTCGGCAGTTCTACACCTTGGTATCCTTCCAACTCCAATACAACTTGGTCCTCAACATTCAGGTCGTCTGTCAAAACAAAATTGAATGTGATCTCCGGAAAATGCTGCGCCCTTGGTGGATCGAAGAGAACGTTCGGACGAACAAGTTCGTAAGTCATACTTGAAAGAGGAAATGGGCATATGCTTTCAAGGTCACACGGCAACATCTGTGGGATCTGTGCAAACATTCCAACATGCTGAACTGATGTTACCGGTGTTTTTGCAACAAAACCAGATTTGGCGTCGCATTCGATCATAATGTCGAGTTGATTTGCAGCGATGCCCTCTTTTGGGAGTCTAAAGTATCGGGATGGAATTCTGATCTTGACTTGCTCCCCTATTTCAACTTCTGCCCTGTTCTTAACTACCATGGTCAACTCTTGTGCCTCCGCAGACCACATGCCATCTGAGATTTTGGACGCGCAACCGAAAACATCCGCGTCCGGACCACACCAAAGCGGTTCTGAACTCACTAAAACACGGGGATCCGTCCCATCGATGATGAAATTCGGCAAGTGCAGTCTAATGCGTTCATAGTTTTCTATGAGCATACTCGGAGAAAATTCAAGGACAATTTCGCTGAGCTCTCCAGATTTGCTATTCACAAACGTCAATTTTGGCGTCGTTCCAAACCCACCAACGCTTGGGGTCTTCAACTCTGGAGAAGGCGGAATCGGACCAAATGAGGCTGTTGTCTCAATCAAAAGTCTAGGATCATCAACCAGCAGAGGATCGGAAGGAAGTTTAATTCCGTGAGTGTGATGCACAACCACTTTCACTAAGGTCAAATCCGGTATGAATCGAGATACTGTAAATACGAGCACAGTAGAGTTCCGAGTCCACGTCGCATTGACAATGGCGCCCGGAACAGAGCAATCGACTCGAATTAACGGAATGTCGGGAGCGAAGCTCCCGTTGATCCCGTTCAAGGAACCGCCTCCTGTGAAGCCAGGCAAATGTAACGCAATCAGATCAGTGGGATATAATGCCATTCGAGCCGAGAACGCGAATTCGATCGTGGTGTTAGTGGCAGATCGACCATGACCCAGCATCTCTTCTTTGCAGTCAATGTGTCTCAAAGGTTTTGACAAATCGAAGCCAGGGCGCTCAAAGCCTCCAAATACGCGGTCACACAACACTGCAGAACTATCAAAGCTAAGCGATGCGATCTGAAATGAGCCCCTGGGAAGCACAGCGGGAGCAGAGGTCACAGGCTGTCTGCTCACTGGCCCTGAATATGCTGACGTACTGATTGTTATGCCCTGCCAGTCCTTCACAAACCCATTGATAGGTAGCACCAGTAGTTCGCTTTCGGCAATGTCGATCCGGAATGGCGTCTCGCCCTGCATTTCTGACGCAAATTCAAAGGTCAGAGTTTCATCGTCAGCATTCCATTGAGCTTCCGCTTGCAATGCACTAATGTCCGTCAGAATGTTGATGACATCATTTGCACAAGTGAACCCTGGCAGCCCCAGGACAATGGTATCCCCGCGGGCGAATGTCATGATACCTTTCACCTGAATTCGATATTCTGCTGAGTGGCCGGCCATGCGCGTTCTGGCAATATGCTCAATAGAGATATTGAAGTAGTTGAACCTTCCAACTTGATAAATAGCTGGTGAATTCATGATGGAAAGATCGACAAATGGTCGAGTCGGAGTGTTACATGACACTGTCAAGGACTGTTGATTCAGACGGATACCATCTATTGGAGTTGTGATCCCAAGAGCGTCAGGGATCTTGACGATGTATTTTTGCATCGCATAGGCGCGTCTATCGAAATGAATGTTGAGCAACGCAGCTTCTTCTCTCCATGATGTATTGCGGTACAGTCTTACCTTGTTTGAGACTGTTCCGTTTGAACATACTCCAGGAACACTGAAATTACGTGAAGTTGAGCAAGTCTCAGTGACAATACCTGTATCATATCCATTCCAGGAAAGAGGTGTTTGCCAGTTGTCTCCGTTTTCGTCTTCAAGGAATCCCCACATTGCGTTGTCCTCTCCAGTAAATCCAGGAAGGTGAAGAAGGCAATGCGAACCTTCTACAAAATCTGATTCTGGCGTGAAGATGAAATGCAAGGCGACTTGAGAGCCTGCCCTGGGCGGGAAGAGTTTCAACTCGGAACTGTTTAACTTTCCAATACCAGATGAACCATCAAGCCGAAGCTCAGGAACAAACCCAGTCTCCACTTGTGCCTGAATGGTGAGTGAGGGGTCGTTCAGGTCGATTCCAGTTCTTGGACTCTTGACTCCCAGTGCAGACGGTACCGATACTTGAACCCGCCGATTTGGCTCCAATGTAGTCCCTCCGCAACGAACGTAGAGAACAAGTGTGCTGTCCTCTGGAATCCATGCGCCGGCAAAGAAATTCCCGTCTGGTCCCTCCAATTCATCCGCAAATCTGCGTTTGTTTCCCGTAAAGCCAGGCAGGCGAATCATTATCGGTTCGAAGGCCTCGAGGTGGAATCCGACTTCTAACTCTATGTTTACCTTTACAACTGCGTCTGCAATGGAGGGACTGAATGCAGAAATGGTTGCGTAGGTGAAGAGCTTCAAGGGGATCACACGAACTGCTGTTGTCGTATTGTAAGTTTCCGTCTCAAGTTTCAGAGAGAAATCTGTTGTACGAATGACTCCAGCAACAGGGACAACCAAACCAGGTGAATATTCGTCTGAACCTGGCAGTGTCAAAGACAGTTTGACTGGGGGAAAGTCATCTTTGGGAACTAATCTTAAAAGTCCGAATTGCTCACATGAGCAATTTCGGAAGTTTGGTCGACAGGTGCAGACATGTTGCTGCGCCCAAGTGCTGAGAAAGAGCTGCCTATCCCTCTCGTCATAAACCTGTACTGGAATTTCGAGCCGCGGATTCAGTCTCTGCAGGTACCTGACTCTGAATCTCTCAACCAGAGTCGAAGTGACAACCTCAACACAAGAGGACATATTTGAACTACAATTCGAAATGCTCTGATTGATAGAAGTCTCCCTCTTGCACGTCGTCACGAATGTGCTATTGATATCTTCCATCGCGCAACCTGAGAGGTCCGATACATTCAAGCGTGAGGGATAATTCATGCTCTCTTCAGGTGCCAGCATGTCTCTAATCTCCTCATTTTCTACTCTGTAGAGTTCATCAAAAGTCGCCTTCCTGGTCTGCTCTCGCAAGGTTGACGTGTTGAGATATTCCCATCTTCTGCTTGTGATGTTTGGAAGTATCCAGGTAATGTTGGCCTGTCCTGCAAAAAGAGGCCTGCCCAAAGTGAAGTCCATGCGGAGATCCAAAGCGCTCTTGTCCGTCGTCACATTGAAACTTAAAACAACTGGTCCGCGAAACACACCATATCTCCATTCCACTTGGTCAATGACCGTCGGTGGAATAGAATCTATCGGGCTTTGATACGACAGTTTGAAGTTCAAGTTGCTTGTCAACAATGTCGACGAAGGGGGGGCGATTCCTAATGACGATTGAATGGTGAGTGCCACAGAGAAGTTGGTAATGATTTGATCTATTATAGGCATATGGATGCTTTGGTTCACAACACGAAGGCCTTGCAATCCAGTATGAGACGTTACCAGGCTAAGAGTCGATCCTCGAACCACTTTGAATCCCTCCAGTACGAGGATCAATTCATTTCCAGGCTCTAGCTGCACCATCGAGTGAAAGGTGAGCGTCAGGGAACCAATTAGCCCATCGTTCTCTGATAATGATTCTAACTCCAGAGCAACAGACCGAAATCCTCGTACATATGTCCCGTATGAAACAAACGGGAAGGAGGATCCAGCATCTATTGGACCATCCTTGGCGTTCGTCCAGATTTTGGTTCTCATTTCGGGGAACAAACCTGATGAATGAATTCGAATGCCAGAAGTAGGAGGAACGATCACACTAGACATAACACCTCTAGGCATATTTCGAGAGACAGTCATGGTAAGCGTGGACGAGGAGGCATTAAACGTCGCATCACGGGCAGCACCCCTTAAGACAATACATCTCATTTTGGCGTCAATTGCGTAAGGCAATTCCGATGCATCAAGATTCGGAAGGAAGAGAGATATACTTTCATTGATCTCGACATTCATCCTTGGGACAATGTTTATGACAATTCCAGTCGATACATTGATAATGGGCGGATCGAATGCAACAGACGAATCCGAAGTGAAGGATCCGACTGGACTTACAACATGGATTGGTGTCCACGACAGGTCTCCTTGTGATGTAATCGCCCGCATGAACATTCTGGGATCATTTGTGCGAACACCTTCCGCTGGAACCACAATGCCAATCGCCTTCGGAACCTGAATTTGGATGACGTCCTTGGCTGCCAAGAAGTTGCTGATACGAAGCGACAATATTCCAGTAGATGCGTTGAAGCCAGCAGAGGTGCTCGAATCCAGAGGAGTTGACCACTCCGTCTGAAAACAATCATTCTCAGGTCCCGTAACTCCATGCAGCTTCAGGTAAATTTGGTCGCCAGGAGCTAGATCAGCATCAGGAGTAAATTCGAAAAATACAGCACTTTTTGTTCCAGGGCTCGGTGGTACAAAAGCAACTCGTGATGAGAAGCCCAGGGACACTACACCGGGCGAAGTTGCAATCGATCCCATTCTTGCGGGCACAGAACCGGACAGCGCATCGGTCGCAAATGTCAAATTGCGATTATTTGCTGGTATAGTATAAGGTGGCAGAGCAATGCCCAAGGTGTCCGATATCTCAAGCACAAAGCGATATCCCAAGGGAATGTTGAAACCATCGGGAAATGTAATTGCAACGACATCTCTGGGACAGCGCTTTGTCCAGGATACAAAGTAGCGAACGGTAGTGGGTACGGAATTGACAAATAAAGTCTGTCTTTGCAAAATGGTGTTGGTAACAGCCAAGGCGACATTGTCAGAAGATTGAAATCCAAAATTTGGCAATGATAAAAACATACTGTCATATGGACGTAGAATCGGCCACGTCATCGCAAGCTTCGGACTCGTGACCTCACCTGGTATCATTGGTTCATATGAAAGCTCAACGGCCCCAAAGAAGGGCACAGGCTCTACATCAACCTCAATGGTTCCGGATAATGCATTGAAGGCACATATGGTTTCATTGGCAGAGTTGAATGTGGTATTCCAGGTCAGAAGAGTCAGATTCAAAGAACTTGGGGTATTGGACCCATTCACACGGCGAATACCAGAATCTTCCGTGAACCTGCCCTGAATGGCGATGGTGATGTTATGTCTGTCCTGAGGAACACCATATGTTGGAATCCTAATACCAGCTCGAGAGGGAATAACAAGATTGAGAATGGACCCCTCCTCGAGGCAAGTTTTTGACACATGCATTAATGTGAGAACGTTGCCTTGTATAATACTGGAAGACTCTAAATGTTCCCTAACTATTTCCAACTCGGTACAAACGGTAGTGCACGTCAAGGCAGAACGGTTTAAATCGCACCGAGAGCTATTCAGGATGCTTTGATTCGTTGGAGCGCTAACATTTCCAGACGCACTTTCGACTGTGGCATTGCACAACTCAGACCCAGTCCTCTCGCAGACCTGACCGCAATGTTGCTCAGTCCTCTCAATCACGTCTTCACTTTTTATCACGGAATCTACTGCCAAACCAAAGCCCGGGAGCGACAAGTTAATCTGATCGCCGACTCCAATGCCTCTTGAGAGAGTGATGTTGTATGACAAGGATGTGATGCCACCCGCTGCTGAGTTGTGATCAAAATTGATGACTGGCCTGTGAACCAGAGGCCCTGTCGGTGGGGAGTCCTGAATAGAAATGGCGTCGAATGGTCCGTTCGCAGCCTGTGCTGAAACTTTCAGCCGAGCGTCATTGTGGAACAGGTCATGCGAAGGCAACATGGCCGACGGTATGGTGACATTGACGATGTCCCCTGGTGCAACTCGACGCTGCAGAGTGAGGGTCAATCGACTAGACTCAACGTTCCAGTTGGCTTTGCTTGCTATTGATGAGTTGTCTCGGCCACAGTCTGACAGGATCTCCGCAAAAGCGGGATCGCTCTTCCTTGTGGCACTCGTCGAATTCCACAACAACCATGCAAGCTGGGGAAGATCAATGAACGGGTTTCTATTGCCTTGTCGTGCCTCTACAAGGTCATTGCGTGCCCTTTCCTCATCATCTGGAGGATCTTCAACGTGCCACCTCATCAAAGAAGATAGTTGTCCAAGTTTGCACTTGCGCTTGGAGCAACTGTTCAAAAATTCTCCTACAATACAACACGTTGGGTCTTCATCTGGGCTCAGATCTACTAGTTCGAGGTCAGTGACGCCATCATCACCATCGTATCTAACTGCCATGTAGAACAGCGCACGCGCAATATTGCCCTTATCTTGGTCGGGTGGCTCAAAAATCTCAGTATATGGGCTCCATGCTGACGTCACGTACGAATCTGTCGTAGACGGAACCAGCTGACAAGACTGATCACAGTCACCATACAATGTCCCACTTTTGTAAAAAGTAATCCCATCACTGGTAAAGTAGTCTACTGGGAAAAGCCGAGCATCTGAGACAATAGGATCAGCAGCAATCTGATGATGGAGATCCAATCGCGGATTAGAGGAGGCACATTTCCCTTCACAAGAAAATTGTGCGTAGCCAACTCCGAATGACCGTGGCCATAAATACGATTCCGACCAAGCATGCTCCACATCAGGGTCTGATACGTTTGCTGCAGGCACTGTCTCCTCCCGATACAGCACATCGATGGCGCTGGCATCGAGAACATTGCGATCTACTTCATGGATCGCTGCTGACAGGGCGCTTTCTCCACCCACACTGTCATGTGTAGATTTGAGCAGACGGTGAAGTCCTCTCCAGAGCTCAATTCCTTTTAGTCCACAAATTGATCGGTAATAACCCTGTGCCAGGGAGTCACCGTCATAAATCTCTTCTGAAAGACAAGGCACGCAGAGGTAGCTTTCGGGCAATTTCGACTCCGAACTTCCGTGATGTGTGTAAACACCTGACGATGAAACATTGACTACTTCGCCCTGCAACGTGAATCCTGGTAAATATAGATCCAACGTGTCATTGACGAGCAGCATTATGGCTGGATTGAAGGAAAACATGATCGTGTTCCAATCATTGTGACGGGTTGAGCTGTAGGACAGTTTAGTATTAGTGAACCAACCGACGAGCGCCACCTCGGTCAATGGCACATGATCACTCGGACCAAGCGCTGCACCTGAAGAAATTGTGATAGGCACCGATAGTCCCTTGTCAGGAAGGACGATTCGATCTCTTCCAGGAACCAGGATGTGCGTGCGAGCGTTTGCCGGTATGTCACGTTCAGTTTTCAACACCAACTGTGATGACGATGGAGACCAATCCGCAAAGGCAAAGGTTCCCAATGGCTCTGAGACGACTGGGAAGCATTTCGAGGGCTCGCCACCGAAGCCGGGCAATCCAAATGTGATTGTCTCTCCAATAGCGATATCACTCCTTAGACTGAAAGTGAAATTCATCAGGCTTGGGCCACCCGGACTTCGTGGCTCCGGGATGAAGGATAGCTCATCCAGGTTGAATGCTCCTACTGGCGGTGAGCGGAGTGGAACTTTGTGCACTTGTCCCCTGATTGCTGCCACTGACAAGCCAAGGTTTGGATTATCTTGCACAGACCCGAGAATAGGCAATCGAATACCAAATGCCCTGGGTATCGTTATAGAAATGTTCTGACATGCAAGAAACTTCTGCCCCTCACCGATTATGAGCGTCAAACTACCGTCCTTCCAAAAAACAGACATCCTTTGGCCAGAGGAACTGGTTATGGAGAGGTCATTGAATCTCTCGCCAGTGAAGAGAGGCAGAGAGACAGTGATGTAGTCGAACTCAGAAGTTCTAAAATATGGTGTAAAGGAGAGCATGATGTCGGTTTCAGCATCGGCCCGAGTGCTTGAAAAAGCCAGTGAGGCCGAAGATACTTCGCCGACTGCTTGAAAAAGCACATTTCTCTGAGAGAGTACCTTTCCATCAAATGTGGCCGACACAGAAATATCCCGATTTTCAAGCTGCAACCCATCATCTGGCAACCCTATCCCTGCACGCTTTGGAACAACCACAAGCAAAGCGTCTGAAGGATTGAATGGAGTCAAGTCTGCTGACAAGACAAGCATCAAATGACTCATCATAGTACAATTTTCCTCGCACCGTTCTACGATTTGGTCTTCCCACGAAGAACATGTGTCAGGACCATACTCTAAAGTTAGATTCTGGATACATGTATTCGCGCAAACGTTTTCATGAGTCCAAAGAGCCGAAAAGACACTGCCTGATGAGCCTAGCAAAGAAATGTGCTGCACAGGTGGGCCGGTGAAACCAGGAAGGTCGAAAAGCAAGCTTGTGTTTACTTGCGGCTTCTCCCGAAAACGGAATCTAATTTCAATTTCTACTTCCTGCCCTGCTCGTGCAGGGCTAAAATTCATCATGGGAATTTCACGAAAGAAGCTCCAAGTGGCTTGCGAATGTGGATATAACGCGCCAATGGGTACACCTGCGGAGCGCAAAAATCTTATGGGGTTCACTGGACCTTGGGTCGAATTCGTCTCAATCAGGAATCCTTCGAAATTCCGAGGAATGCCAGTTTTGGGTAATGTTATTCCAGAACGATAAGGAATGTAGACCGTGCAAGAGGTGAATGGTTCCACGAGCTGTTGTATGGGAATGGTAAGCTTGTGATCTTCTGGACTCCATGATGCGGTCGAAAACAGGCGATCAGGCTCTGAAATGACAAGCACGTCGGAATTATAAGGGCCAACCAGCTCAGGGAGGTGCAAATAGATTGCGTCTCCTCTCTGCAGCATCATAGAAGCCTGGAACGTAAATTTCAGCGTGGTCGGCCTGCCAGCGACGGGCGGCAAAAATTCAATGACGGGCGACTGCAAAAATGAGCCAACCGGAGATGTTTCTTTGACCCCTGTCGAAGGAATTTTCGGGACTGGTCCGTGAGTCGCGTTCGTGCTTATTGTAAACGAAGCATGATTCCTTTTAATTCCGTCTGCCGGCAGTCGGATAGGACAAGCAGCGGATGGAGCCTTCAGCGTAAATCTATCGTCAGCCTTGATGGCGTCTGCCATCACAAAAGCCAAAGTCCGAGCACTGGAATTCCAAGAAATTTCTGAGACATTCAGCCCCGACATGCTTGAAGGTGCGCTCTTACAATCGGGCCCTGAAAGCTCTGGCAAATATAATTCTATCATATCGCCAGGAACTGTGTCCATGGAGGCGACAATCTGCAGGTAAATGTCGTTTATTTCGCCAGCCGTTCCGGGCTCAAACTGAATGGAACTATGTTTGAAAGATCCCATACTTGGAGAGTGCTGAATGCTGCTCACGGGGATAGTACCAAGTCTCGCAGTGATTGAAATTGTATGTCTCTTATCATTGGCTTCAAGGTACTCCTCAGGGGACCGGATGCCACTGGAAGAAGGAAACGTGATTTCGACTTCTTCAAGCCGAGGGATAGGTTTTTTAACACGCAAGAGCAGAGCAACATTAACATCCATGACACTCCAAAGTAAGTCAAACGATGACGAATGGTTGTTTCCACCGATGTTGGTGAGATTGACACCAGAAGTGCCTTGAAATGCATGCAAATAAATTGAAACCAAATCGTTTTTAGATAACCGGGTAGTGCTGACGAACCTGAGTCTAACCGTGGAGGAAACATTTGCTTTTTTGGGCGCGAAGTCGATATCAGATTCAAGAATTGCGCCTACACCGGTATTGCTGATTTGGTTCAAAGCAAACCCATCCGCAGCCTTCGCCCATGACATGTAACCAATAGTATTTGCCATGATACCAACAGCTGGCAACCTTGTTTTTGCATCCATTGGTGTGTTGACCTGACAGGCCGTATCCAATTCAACTCGGACGTTGGCTACGAAGCTGAGTACGCCAGTGTTGCTGTTGAATGTTCCATTAATGGGGAACAAGTCGACTCCCCGGTAAAATGCTGCAGTAAAGTTGGAGCTTTCGCCTTGAAGCGAAGGAATATACAGACCAAACACATCTCCTACTTCCAGAACCATGTAATTCACAAACGTCCACGATATCTGGGTGTAAAATCCTGCAAACACCGGTCTCCATGTGACGGATGTTCTCGACAGGACACCAACAGCCTGCGAGATGCCAATTGGTGTTTGCTCTGTCTGAACAAGTAACGTGAGGTTTGCGTGCCTGAGTCGATTGTAGATCCCTGGCGCAAACAGTGGTCCATCAATGGCATCGACGGAAACATAGAAAGACGTCTGATTTTGTTTGGACCCCCTCTCGGGCAAGCGGATCCCCATTTGCTTGGGGACAAGTATTGTAACGGGGGTCGATGCGTTGATCACACGCGCTGCAGTCAAAACAAGACGGGGGGGGCTTAAACTATCCCGGATCCAAGATCCAGAAACAAAGGTATCATTCACGGAGTCGAGAGATATGTTCGAGTTATTGTTCCCCGAAAAGTCCTGCAGATAGAGCGTCACCGTTTCGCCGGGAATCAGGGTCATAGCTAAGGCAAACTTAACAACGAGTCCGGTGACACTCGAATCATGGCCAATAATCTTGGGATATCCGATGATTTCAAGAGCACTCTCTGAGAGCGGAAGCTCGCTTTGATACTGCAGTTCAAAAGGCTCTGTCAGGGCACCTAGAGTTGGGAATCTGATGGGCAAACTTGGTACGGAACCTTCTTTCGCTTCGAATCGAAACGTCATGCCTTGCAGGCTGCGAATGCCCGAGGCCGGGAGCCGAATTCCACCAGATGATGGAATCAACAGCCGCACCTGCGAAGCAGCTGGCAAAGAAGAAAAGGTTAATGTCAAGGTTGAAGTGGATGGTGTCCACGACGCGGTGACGTTTAACGACGATGGGCTAATGACCTCAACTGGCTTGGCACCAAGTATCGCCGAATCGTCGCTCACAAATCCTGGTAGATAAATGCTCATTGTGTCTCCCGAAACCACGGGCATCATAGGAAGGAAAGTGAACAAAAGATTGGTAATTGCTCCTGGGAAAGCAGGGTCAAAGTCCAACATTGGGATGTCCACGCCAGCCTTGAGTCCATACACCTGTCCCACGGCATTTGTTACAGGAATAGGGATGGGCATGACAGGTCCATCAATAGCTTCCGTTGAAATATTCAGACCTGTATACTGGCTATGATTCCATCTCAGACCTGCAACAGGTTTGCGAATGCCAAAGCTACCAGGGACAATGACAACCAGATTTGCATTGGGTAATGTTGTTTGATTGACAGTTAGGACAAGTGCATGCGACGAAGCGTTCCACGATGCGAGCCCGACAACATTCGAAGGAATACTGATGACAGGTGAATCTAGGACATCACCATCCGAAAGAAATGTTGGCAGCTCGACTTTGATAATCTCTGCTGGATACAAGTGCATTTGTGGCCGCAGAGAGACAGTGATGGTGCTCGGATCGTACTCTGAGATGTGCAGCTGCGGTGTACCGTAATCTAGCTGGGCAAAGAAAGAACCAACAGCTTGCACTCGATCAACTGCAGTATGCATAACTCGGCCAAGTTGTGTCTTGTTGACGGCCATACTCACGGTTTGTTGGTTCCGCCGAACCCCCGTAGACGGCAAGTTCAGTCCGACGGAGGACGGTACAACCACAACGAATTTTTCCTCTGCGAAGATGATGGATTCTTGGCATGCTCGTTCCGCAAATTTGAATACGAGCATTTCACGAGCTTGATTCCACGTGGCTTGTCTTATCCGCCCCTCCGGTAAACTACTCACAGAGAATTGAGCGCTTTGGTTGTCAGCATTTCGCGTGAAATGAGGCAGACGTAGCTCAAATGTGTCACCAGTTTGCATCTGCATCATAGGCGTAAAGCTGATAGTCAACTCGATGGCAGCAGAGGCAATAGCAGGATAGTATTGGACGCTGGTGTTCAGAACCCGTCCTACTCCTCGGGTTTTGGGTATCTTCTGGTTTAGAACGTTCCCATTTTCGGAAAAGATGGAGACACGCAACGATGTCTGATTTACTCTTACGCCCTCAGTTGGCAATCTGATACCTCCACTCTTAGCAAGTTGGACCAGAATTTTTTGATTTCGTGGGATGTTCTCTGCAGCGGTAAAAGTCAACGTTTCACGGGAAGACGACCACGAAGCATTGATGACTTTGCCCGCAGGCGTTGAGGAAATGTCAGCCTTATAGCCATCTGGCCCAGTAAACGATGGCAGCCGCAATTCGATGATTTCGGATGGCAAAATAGTCATCTCCGGGATAAAAGTGAAATAAATGTCCGCCAGCTCTCCTGCTTTTAGTGAATCGTCTTCTTGGAAGCTCAGCTCTGCCGTGTCTGTAAGCGAACCGATGACAGGGACATGAGTCATCTCCTGAGCAGGAAGCAGGCCTGCGGAACTGACTATTTTAATGGAAGGAAACCGAAATTGTGGATTGATACCTAACATCGGTAAACGAATACCAGCTGCTTTTGGGATTGTGAATGAAATAGGCTCTCCTGCAGCAATCACTTGGCCACATTTTATGGTCACATTTAGGAGTGCAAATCCTGCGTCCCAATCTGCTCGCAGTTTTTCTTTGCTTGGTCCTAGAATTCCTTGAATATTGTACGCGGAGACCCCTAGGAACCTTGGCAGATGAATGACGACGTTGTCATTGGCAGCTAATTGACGAGCTGCAGTGAAAGCGATTGTCACGGCAGAATTGACGCCAGCAGTGGCAGGTTCGAAGCTCATCGATGCAGTCTGACCCACGGACGAGATGGGCTCCGACAGGACTACTCGTCCGTCTCTGCTGCACGTTCCGCTTGGCAGCTCTGCGTTTGCAGATATTGATGCTGATTCAATCCCATTGATTGGTATTGTTAGATTTGGCAATATCAGCGACAAGGGAATCGAGCTCGGGATGATACCTCGGCCCACTGTAAGTGTAAAAGTTTCAGAAACAGAATTCCAGGTACCGCTTGTCGCTGGAAAGGGATTTGAGACTAAAGTAAACAACTGTGCTGCGCTTGACTGCAAGCCAGTCGACACCACCCCATTAGACACGCCGTTGCAGGAGTGCCCGTCACTGTTTTCTAGTGTAAGAATTGTTACGCTGCCACCATCTTGCGTGATTAGACCTTCAAAAATTGCAGCACTACAAATAGACGACCGAAGCCACGTTCCTTCCCAGTGATCCTGAAAGATTGAAGATTCCCCGTAATCGGTCGATGTACCTTCGCCGCATCTTCTGAAGACAGGTGCTTCAAGGTTACAGCCTGCCGGGCAGAGGACAAGACGGCAAGAGTTGGGTGTGGTAAGGCCTGCATCAAACGTTCCCCAACTACAGCCTGCAATGATTGGCGGTTCATCTAGACCACACGGCGGTGTTGTGCGATAATTAAAAAAATCGCCCGAGCTTCCGCCTACCGGCACCGACACTGTACAGGTCTGACCTTGTGCACAGTTTGAATCCTGCCCAATGTAAAATCCTGGCAAGTGCATATGAATTTTGCTGAGTGGCGGCATTGCATTCTGGAATTGCATGTCCAAAATAGCTGCCGTGCTTGCCTGCGGGCTCTTGGCCGTGAACTCAATTATGGGCTGCCGGGCGAAGATTGTGCCCAATCCGTACACTTTGGACACAGAGGTTGGCAAGACAGACACTCCTGAAGAGTTCAGTCCCAGCGAAATGCGATTCAAGTCTGCTGCTGTATTCGTATGCGGAAGTCTGATGTCAGAGGAAACATTGATCACCACAGCGCTGCCTTGGGCCACAGACTCCAGGGCAGTAAAATAAAGCGTTTCACCTCCTTGCAATTTTGATACGGTAATGGAAACATTTTGTGCAGATGAATTCCCAGCAGCCTCATGTGGCACGTACGAAATATTTGTTTCTTCTATTCGCGGGATGTCGTATTTCCCTTCAGCAAACGATCCGTGAGGCCTGGATGTGACTTCAAGGACCGGATTCAAACACAGGCTTGAATTGCACACCCAAGCGCCGTTGCAGACCCTATCTCCTCCAGGCACTTTGAAAAATCGAGTGCACGTATATAGGCCCTCGGCTAACCCTGGGAAAGTGAAGCTCAGATTGTCCCCCGCGAAAATTGGCACTCCTGGCCGGAACCCAATGGACAGCGTGGATATCTCTCCTGCACATCCTGGAATTACATGAACCACCGTATCATTCATAGTTCCCAGCAAAGGGGACTCAGATACGTACGTCAAAGGCTCCAAGGGGATCATTCCAGTTTGCGAGACCACCGAGATGGTGAAAATGCTGCTGTTGACGTTTAATCCGTCGGCCGGTAACATTAAACCTGCAGACGATGGAATGATAACTGAAACATTTTCTTTCATGGATATGTTTTGCGTCACCGTAAGGGCCAACGTTGAAGTATCAAGCGTCCAAGATGCATTCTCGATCTTTACTGGGTATTCAGGCGCAGGACCAACACAAAACCTAGACGTGCTTGCTACCACGGAGCGCAGCGCAAGGGAAACTGTGTCGCCAATAAGGAGGTCCATGTACGGAACGAACGACACTTTTAATGAGGCGATCGACCCTGCTCTTCGAGGCGTGAAATCAATAGACACGTGCTCAAATGCGCCGATAGCCTGCGTAAAAGCAATCGGCGTTAAGGGAACTAACGGTAGCGGTCCATTGTAAGCATCTGTGGCGATTCCAATGTCACTTTGATTTGGCCTCACGCCAATGAATGGCACTCGAATCCCCAAATCGCGAGAAAGTTCAACATGAACGCGTTGTTGGGAAGAAATATTTTTTGACACATACAGCACTAAAAGCTCTGAAGCCTGATACCAAGAAGAGTTTGCAATTACGTCCGGACTGGAGTAGGTGACTGGACTTTTCGAAAGAGCCGGGCCTTGAAATCCGGAAAGCTTTAGGCTGACACTTTCCCCCGATTGGATAGTCATGACAGGGCTGAAGGAAAAGAACATCCTGACAACAGATCCAGCTCGAGGAGGATCAAAAACCAAGCTGGTAGAATCCTCGAATGAGCCCATTGGCAACACATGTGATATTGCAAGCGATAGATGCTCTGGGATCGGTCCAAATTTTGCAGTGGAATAAATGCGCAAGCCTTCATGATTCCGCGCCAAGCCTCCTGGAGGAAGTTCAATGCCAGCGTTCCCTGGCACCGTAATGATTACACTGCTCATTGATTGTATGTTTGCTGCAGCAGTGAGCGTCAGTAGAGCATTCTCCTGATTCCAAGAACCGCTCGAAAAGCAATTGTGAGTGTCTGTCACGGAAAAGTTGCTGGATGCACCCCCAAACCCGGGAAGGAGCAGAAGCAAACTGTCACCAGGTACAAACCGAAACATGGTGGTGAATTCCACAACAATGTCAGAGGCGAAGGGCGAGTTCGTCGTCGGTGGCCGTCCAACTGCACGGACACTGGAGGTCAAGTTGAAGGAACCGACCTGCTGGATCCGACTTTGCCTGAAGGGAGCAGGTTGCAAAGTCCCCGCAAAAAGTTGCGCCTCAACCCTGATTTCGCTCGACTCGTGCACGCCATCGCTCGGAAGGGAAATGCCGTTTGCCTTCGTGACGTTGACATACAGCGTCCCATTACTCGGAATATACGTGGTAACAGTGAAAGCAAGTTCCCCCGAACCTTGATTCCAAGAGGCTTCCGTAACAGGGTTCTCGACATTGATCAGTCCAGCACGGCTCATCGCGACGCCGCTGGAAGAAAACTGAGACAGCTGGCCAGAAATTGCGGAAAAGCCCGGAAGAGAAATCGTCATCACATCTCCAGGGTAGACGATGACGTCGATTCGGAACATGAATAAGAACCCTGTCACGGCGAGCCGCTTTGGGACATCGAATTCCAGGGAAGAGTCCAAGAGAGTCGCAAGAACTCGGATGTTATCTGAGAGCTGCACCGGAGTAGGGGGGGAGAGAAACACGTTGCCATCCTGCCCACCCCATGCACGCAGACCCAGCAATATGTTGACGTCGTTACCAACAGTTCCCGTGAAAGGAACCTTGATACCCGCAGACGTTGGCACTGTAACTTTCACCTGCGTCTGAGCTTCGATTGTTTCATCTATGACTAAGGCTAAGGTATTTCTCGTGAGGCTAAATGTAGGGTCTCCAACTTCAAGGTCTGCACACACATCTCCACTTGCAACTTGATCACCAGTCCAATGGCCCGTAATTGAGTGAGAATTTTGATCCCATTCAACAACAACGTTGTGCATATTGCAATGTATTACACCTTCCATGTCTGGGAGGACGAGAAGAAGTACATCGCCAGGTGCCAAATTCATGGTCGCAGTGAAGCTAAGCTCCAACGAAACCACTTCGTTTCGTTTGGGTGGAATATAGCGAAGTTGACTAAAACTGAAGTGACCAATCGCGGTGAAATCAATAATTTTTGTCGTTGGTATTGTGCTAGTCTGGCCTTCAAACGCATAGTACATCTTATTCAAATGCGCCTGCACACCATCCTTGGGAAGGGCAATACCCAAGGATGCTGGTATGTTGACCTGCGAGGCTGTCATTGCAGGAATACAGTCTGGCCACACCACGATGGTCAATTTTGAAAATTCACCTGGGCTTGCGGTCTCGTATGTGGCATTGCCAAAGTTGTGCGATCCTGGAAGTTTTTGGTTTGTTATGGGCGGGCCGGTAAAATCTCGCAGATACAGGGTCAGGCTATCCCCGACGTTCATCGACATTGATGGTACAAATGAAAAATTGAAATCGATGACGTCGCCAGCTCGCATTGGTCCATAGTCCACCTTAACGTCACTGAAAGCGCCCACGGCTTGTGCAACTTTGAACCTTGTCGGTAGTACAGGGCCATCTTGCGCCAATGTACGGAGATAAGGAAGCCCTGTGCACGACTGAGATGCAACCGCAGCATTCTCTGCGTCGCATTGCATCAAAGGACATTCTTCGCACTCGCAGGTACTTCGTTTTCCTGCAAGACATTCAGTGCGAAACTCTTGCGGGTACGGCGATACTGGGGATGAACATACAAGGAAATTTGATTGCACGCCTGATTCAGGCAGGGTGAAATCGCTGAGTCGCAGGTGAATAGTTCGACCGGCAGCAATGGTCTGTCGTGCCTCCAGCACAACCTCCCCAGCCGACCGGTTCCATGTTTTTGAATGGAACAAATGATCATCACCCCATAAACTGCCAGAAATATTCACAAGATCCGATAAAGAATCGGAGTACACAAAATCAGGCAAACCAATGACAACCGCTTCTCCTCTTTGCACTTTCATGAGAGCTGCGAATGAAATGCTAATATTGTTCACTTCAAATGCCTTTCCTGGATCAAAAGAAATGTTGGAAACCTCGAAGTAGCCGACCGGCTGAAGGTTCCAAACTGGTGTTTCTAGGACGATACCTGCTGTAGCATACGATGAAATCGCCATTCCGGGATCGCGTGTCCGTATGCCTCGCATTGGCACCTGCAGCATTGGTCCCGAACCGTGCGATTTCGTGACTGTAACCGATACCTCAGTGTTTGGAGGCACATGCTTGTTGATGTACAAAATTATGTTCTCGTGTGTATCTGACCAGGTGGCTCTCCTGATCACCAGATTCGGGTTGACGTCGGCTAGTCCTGCACCTAATTCTAAGTCCTGTACCGATTGAGATCCGTCTGCCGGTACAGTGAAGCCCCTTCGGGAAAATCCTGGTAAAACTACATACACTGTCTCGCCCTTCTCGAGTGGCATGGTTGCCTGAAATCGGATTTGAATATCTGTGAGCTCTCCCGCACGAGGCACTGAAAAATGCAGGGAAGGCGTGGATGTAAAAGAGCCAATGGTGGTGAATTTGATAGGCACAGGTTCCACTGGGCCTGCTACCGCACTGGTAGAAATCAAAATCGATCCTTGTAAGGCACCCGCTTCAGGCAGCTGAAAAGTTTGCGGTGGTATGACGACCTGGATCAACTCATCTTCCTCGACGTTTCGATTTAACTGAAGAATCAGCGACTCCGTGATTTGATTCCACTCCACGGACTGAAGGAAAAGACCAGTAAAATTCAAAAATGAGCTACTTGCCACAAAGTCTCGCATTTTAATTTCAATGGTCTCTCCTTCGTGGATCTGCATAGCAGGGACAATTTCTATCGAAAAGGAGTACGTGTAATTGGCCCGTATTGAGCCCACACGAGCAGGACTAATTTGGATTTTAGCAGTGCGAAAATATCCTATTGGTTTCACTGTCTTCAAGGAAGTGGGGATGACTTGTCCAAAAGTCGCATTGGACCTAATTTTGAATGATGGATCGTCCTGGCGCACGCCATCAGTTGGAGGGATGAAGCCAAAGGTCTTGTTGAAATTGAGTTCTAACCTTTGCCCGGGCACGGTATTATTAGTTGATCGAAAGTACACGCATAACTCACTTGCTTCTTCAAACCAATCGAAGTCCAGTTTGACGTCTAGATTGTTTTGAAAGTGGTTGATTCTGATGGCGCCTCTCGTAAATCCCGGAAGTTCCCAACAAATCGCATCCCCGAAAATCAGCGCCATGTTCATTACCAGACTGAAACGAACGTAGACAGGTTCACCAGATGCTGACGGAAGAGAACCAGTTACCGGGTCTTGCGGAAATTCCAGATTCACGTCAGCAAATGCCCCAATGGAGGGCGTGTCTGCTATGGAGGTCTCTAGAATGTCAGCAACAGATCCTGTCAAATTCAATTTCAGATCCTCCTGGTTCGGACTCAAGCCGGTAGAGGGCAGCAAAATACCCGCCGCACTCGGAATTTCGACCTCAATTCTTGTTTTGGAGGTCGCTTCTTCACTTACGTGCAATATGAGCATGGGAATTCCTTGGATGTTTTCTGATAGCCACTGTGCAGAGGAAATAATGCCAGTAGATAGCTGATCACCAGAGAACCGGTCGTAGCTCGTTGATAAAACCGAGAAGCTTGGTACGTTTGAACCAACAAAACCCGGGAGAAAGACAAACACTTTGTCACCCGCTGTTATTGGCAGCGAAACGGCAAAAGTCAGCGTAAAATCACTCAAAAAACCAGCCCTCGGAGTTTGAAATCGCAACTGTGATGCGATAAAAGCACCGACTCCTGGTACTTCATATATGGGCTCCCATGGAACGTTACCGCCCGTCGCAACAACTTTGACTTGATATGCTGAACCCGATGAGCGACCCGTTTGCCGCTTTAAACCCTCCAATGGCAATTGAAATCTAGAGGCTGCATCTATGGTAATCTTCGTTTGCGTACCTCCAGGAATATGCTCGTTTACTAAGATGGTCATCTCAAACATGTCAATCAGCTCAGAAACGTTTTTAGTGGTGTTGACCACTGTACTGCCATTGAAGAATAAGATGTCCCTGAGAGAGACCACAGGAGACTTGCTTGTCCATGATCCAGCGGATAGCGCATTTAGGGGCTCAGAGACCGAAAATATTTGTTGCGAACACGCATCAGACGTACACGTGATTTTACCAGTACAATGCTCCACTCCATGCACATCTGTAAACACGTCACTGCATTCCCAAAGCTCTGCTCCTCCAGATCTATAGAACTCAGGCAGCCTGATCATAATCGTATCTCCGGGCTCTAAAGGCATTTCTGGAACAAAACTGAACTCTATATTGCAATCCGCCTTCACCTTCGGTGGGTTGAAAGCCAGTACTGAGGTATCCGTCATCGATCCAATAGCTTCGACGCTTGAGACAGAGGTGGAATTCAAAAAGCCATCAAGTGCATAAATCTCAAGCGTTATGGTTTCTTCGTCGAGCCGAACGCCAACACCTGGTGTTTTGACGCCTGTTGGCACGTATGCAGTAACGCCCCCGCCAGGCGGAAATGTCTGATTAGCCTCAAGAATAACATCCTCTGTCGCATTGTCCCAGTGTCCAGAAAACCCTGGGCTGGTGAAGAAAAACACATTTGACTGGAAGAGCGGCAACCGAAGTTTGAGAATTTCGCCTTTCTCGATTTTCATTTCTGGTACAAACGTTAGTGTCATGTCGGTGACAGTGCCGTGCTTTCTTGAGCCAAATACAAGTCGTGCAGAACCGCTCACAGAGCCCACAGCGCTAGACTGGAGGATAGGGGTGCTTAACATCTGTCCTGCGACTGCATCGATTTCCACCTGCAGTTGCTCTTGATTGGCTTTCAATCCTTGTGTGGGTAATTTCACCCCGTGACTTTCAGAAATATCGATCTTCGCTTCTATTGCACCAGGCAGCTCCAGTCCTTCGGGAAGCTGCATCGAAAGCTTCTTTCCTTGCCATTCGGCCGCGATGACCCTAGCCTCAGCAAGGTCCAAATGCACGATGTCAACAAGTAAGGTCGTTTTATCGCATGTAAAACCAGGCATATGAAGGATGATTTTGTCCCCTGGGTACAGGTTCATCAAAGGAGTAAAAACGAACTTGATGGCAGCGGATTTGTTGGCAGCAACCATGTAAGTGCTCGAATAAATTAACTCTGAACCAGAGAGAGCACCAGTCCTCAGGATGCCTGGTGATCGACGGATAGGTGTTGGCGGCACACTAGCTAGAGTCTGTGAAGTTTCGATTGTTAGAGAATCTTCATTGCCGTTCGCAATCAGGTTTTGAGAGGGGAGATGAAGATTCGCACTCAAGTCTACTTGAATGTCGACAGAGCTAAAAAGATCGATTTTGCTGTCAACGAAAAAGATCAGCATGTTGGGTTCCAAAAAGCCCTCTCGATATTCGCTTCCACTCCAGAAGGCTCGATTTATTTTGCTAGATGACTGCCCGTCTTGATCCTTGCATACAGATGCAACAGAAAACATCGTTGCATTGTCGGTCAGGGGGGAATTACCCCACAGGATGGTATTGGCAGGCATTGGCTCTCCCCATGGGAATGCTTCCTTGTCAAAAGGCGGCCGAAAGCCGCACCCATCATAGATTGTTGTACTTAGATCCAGGTCGCCTCGACCGAAAGTAAAGCCCGGCATTTTCATGAGCAGCAGTCTGCTTGTTGTACTGCAAATCCCGTTGATCTCACTTGCTTCCATGTCAAGCATAGACTCGAAACGCACTTGCATCTTGACATGCCCACCAGGTACACGAGGCGGACCAAAATCAATCCGGGTATTCAGAAATGCTCCGATTGAGTCGAACTGGCCCTGCGGTATAATAGTCTTCAGCACAGGGCCGTCCTCAGCGTTACATTCAATCATGAGATTTTCAGCATTGTATACAATGCCCTCTTTTGGTAGTCTGAGACCTGATTCAAAGGAAACAGTCTCTGCGACTGGTTGTCCCTTTTTGACTTCAAAATCTGCAGTTAGGCTCAATGTCTGCGTTTCCTGACTCCAACTCGCAAAAAGAAAGCGAGAAGTGGTGGATGCAGCCAGTCGGTTTCTCCATGACGCGTATGAGTTGAAATTTGGCAAATGAAGTTTCACAATTTCGCCTTCTTTTATCATCATTCCAGGCTCAAAAGACACTGTAAGCGACGTAGGGCGATCTGCAAACTTTGGCGAGAAGGCTAACCTTACATCATACAAGGCCCCGACAGGCGGAGAGTTGTAGAACGGAACCGGCGAAACAGAAATCCCCTCTACACTCCCACTCAGTTTCAAAGACACCTGGTTTGTAGCTAAGGCCTTCGCGGGTAAATGGATGCCTAATGAATGGTCTAGAGTAATGTCCACAAGATCCTCTTCTTCAACCAGGCCACGCAACCAAATCTGTACTCCCGATCCTTCACCCGGGATCTTCGATTCGCATCTGGAATTCTCACCCGACCCGCATTCTGAATCTGCGCCACAAGGAATCCATTGGCAGTATGAGAGTGACTCTGTTGGCTCCACACATTCTATCTGTGTTGGACGCACTGCGCACAAGTCATCCTTCCAGCATGCCTGCATCTGCAATTGCACGTTGACGAAGGCATTCGATGCTCTTGTCACAGATGCCATTTTGTTGAAGCACCCAGAGTTGTTTCCTGTGAAATGTGGCAACCAAACGAGGATGCTATCTTGATTCTCATGTTTCAAAGGCATGATTGGCCTAAACTTTATCATCACAGTTGATAGACCAGACGCCTTTCGAGGATCAAAATAAAGCTCCTTAAAGCTGAATCCACCAACACCAGGCGAAGTCATTACAGTCACCTGGTCACTCTTTCCAGCGGCTGCCGCGCACTGGACAGTAAGCGTGGGGGAATTTCTTGAGAGACCGCTTTCTGGCACCCGGATACCATTTGAGGCCGATACAATGGCCGAAATCTGTGCACCTGCTGATACGGATCTCGAGACCGTCAGCATGAGAGCACGATCTTCAGGTTTGTGAGCATTGAACCAAGAACCTTTGCTGATGTAGTGTCCCGGGACCTCCATCAATTTCTTCCAACAAGGCTTTCCTTCATCATCCATGAAACAAGAGAAGTCCCTTTCTATTCTAGTGCTTGAGACATCAAGTCCGCTTGTTCTACCTAATCTGGCTCCATCTAACGAGAAGCCTGGCAGGAAAATCGTAATGACGTCGTCCACATTCAGATCTTGGGAATAAATGAAGGTAAAGTTGAACACAAGGTTGGTGTCTCGTCTGGGTATCGCACCCATGTTTATCTCGGTAAGATGAAATTCACCTTCGTGGGCAACCTGTGGCGTCTTAAGCAGTTGGGTGGGCTGAACAGGGCCAAGGGGAGTGTCCGTACTGATTCTGAGAGCTGTGAAAGAGCCAATACCATTCTTGGGTAGCCTAATAATAGAAGTCGAAGGCACCATAATTGTTACTGGAGTGCCGGGATCAACATCCTCGATAATTTCAATTATCACTTTATTCTGCTGCCTCTCCCACCGAGCTTCTCCAAATGCGGGCGGATCGCTAGTCGTAGTCTCGCAGGATACATCCAACCCTGAGAATCCATCATCGCCATTGTCATCGAATTCTAAGACGATCTCATAACCCGCCGAAAGAGGCATCTTTGGGATGAAGCGCAGAATCCACGCATTCACAGACCCAGGCGTTGCTCTGATGAATTCTATCGATGAATCCCAGAATGCTCCAACCGATGAGACAGAATTGAACCGTGTGAAGGGCACGGGTCCGTTTTGGGTATTGGTGCTAATCTGCAAACAGTCCCTGTTTTCATAAATGCCCTGCGGGGGCAGCAGTAGCTGCATTATCGGGTTTGATTGTATTGCCGGCACCGTAACCTTTAACCAGTCGCCCGCACTTGCACGTTGCAGTAGAGTCACGCGCAAAATTCTTGTATTTTGGTTCCAAGCGGCACGAAAGTGCGAGATTGGCATAACATCGATACTCAGATCTGTTTCACCCCAAGGCACCGGTCCACTATGAAAATTGCAGAGACTGAAGTGGACTTCATCGCCGATATCCAGATTCATGGCTGGTCGAAAAGAGAAAGATACGTTTGATTCCGCAACTTGTGTATCGGTATTAAAGCAGCAATCTTCCTTTGTACCGAAATCGCGATCCATTGGACAGCACACTTCGTTTGTATAGGGAAAGATAGGCGCTGCCAGACTCTGAACATTGCCAGCAGGCAAGCCAAATTCAAGAATCGTTTCGTTGCGGAAGGATCCGACTGGTTGGACAACCGTAAAATTTGCATCTTTGAAAGGGCCAGCGGCTGCGTTAGATGATATCATGATGGAGGCCTGATTTCTGCGCACGCCGTCTTCCGGTAGCACCAAAAAGTCAGGTTCGGTCTCGAATTCCAGAACGTGCCTTGCGGGTGCTTTACGAGCAAAGGTCAGAACAAGCGCAGACGAGGTCACATTCCACGACGCCTCGCAGATTATACAACCTTCGCAAGTACTTGTCGATGCCAGCTTCTGCCCCAAAAAACCGGGAAGGACAAGACTTACAGTGTCATTCACCGATAGAACCATCATTGCTTGAAATCTGATCTTGAGAACCGCTGGCATCCCCGCCGAAGGATTGGCACCTACGCCCGTTGTGGATTGCCATCCGTTACATCCACTCATTTCAAGTTTGAAGTTCAGCGAAGAGGTGACAAGGGATCCGATGCGATAAACTCCTGTGGAACTTTGAATCGCCATGGGGTTCACTTGTCCCTCAAAGGCAGTAGTTCCGATCCTCAAATTTTGGTCGTTTTCCTCCACCCCATCTGCCGGCAGACGAATGAGAGCGGGCACAAGAACCTCGAAAAGACAGAACCGACTCCCAGACTGCATCGACTTGTGCGTGACATGCAAATCAAGCACGCTGGTCACATTGTCCCAACTAGCAGTCAAAAAACAGCCCAGTTGGCTTGGGCAGCACTTATTCTTAATGCCATCGCTTGACGTCGATAGTACCCTGAAGTGTTGTTTAGTGCTTCCGGTGAAGCTTGGCAAGTAGAGTGTGACTTTTTCGCCTTCGTTCAAATCCATCGTTGTCCTGAAGGTCACAGACATGGCGCTGACAGTGTTGATTTTTGGAACATCGTACTCAATGGACGTTTCTCGCAAGGCCCCAATTCCCATCGTGGCAATCGATGCAGGTTGGACTGGCCCTGCGGCAGCGGTAGTGGATAAAGCAATAGAATACTCCACGGGCACTCCGCAGGTGGGGAGCCTTATATTTGATATTATAAGCGATACATTTACCCCTTCCTCGATCTCAACAGCGGCAGCAAATTTCAAGATCAGCATGTCTGGTCGTTGCAACCATGCAGGAAGTATATAGCCAGGGTGATCAGCTGCCATTGCCTGTAGAATAGGACATTCGCGGATTTGATCACCGTAGACGGAGCAATTCAGAACTTCTACTTGGGGAAAGGCGGCCATAGAAGCACCTGATATGTTGTGATTTCCCGCACTGATATGAAAAGGATCACATTCGTCACAATTGTTAGAATCGCATTCGGGGCTCTCTTTTCCTACCAGATTCAAAAACACCTCTTCTCCGGGCCCGATGGGTCGGTTAAGCTTGAAGTTCAGCAAAAGCTTGGCTAAGGCACCAGCCCTCGGGGGCTCAAATCGTACTTCCTTCCGTTCGAATATGCCCACTGCTTGAGAATACTTGATCGGAATCCACGCAACGGGTCCAGCCGTCGCACTGCAATTGATTTTTAGGTCTGCATCGTTCATTCGTACACCGTGAGGAGGTAACCTAATTCCTGCAGATGAGCTAATTTCAACGGACGTGATTATGCACTCTGCCACCAATGCCTTAGCTGCAGAACATGCAGGTAACGCCTCAAGGAACTTCAGTTCTAGTTCCTGTGTGCTCTCACTCCAAATTGCGTCAAACAAATGAGCGCCTTGTGTCAGCAACACTGAGTCGATATCAGAACCAGCAGAGAAAAGGGGAAGCTTCAAGGTTATGCTTTCCCCTGCCAGGATGGACATCATTGCCATAAACTCGAACCGAATCTTTGCTGGGCCGTTGACGTCATCAAACTGAAACGAGATTCGAGGAAATGAAGGATAAGCCTGCGATTGCGTGGATGGATCAAAAAAGGCACCAACGGCTTGGGAGTTAGAAATCGCCACACCCGGCGCAGGCACTGGTCCTCCAGATGCGTCTGTACTGATCTTCAAAGTTTCTTGATTCAACTTTAAACCCATCTGCGGAATCGTGATGCCTACACCCAGTGGTATTTCGATCTTAACATTCGTGCGTGCTGATATCGTTCTGGACACGCGAAACTGAATTGTGCGCTGCGAGACTTCGGCAGTCATATTGGCATCATGAAACGTATCTTCGGGCACGGATTGGAACGAGAAGGTTTGTGCAGGTCCAGCGAAGCCGCTTAGCACGAGGAAAACGCTTTCTCCAGACTGTATGTCCATTTCGGGTGCGAAGCTGAATTTTACAGCAGATGGCATATCCGCAATCCCGGGATTATATGCCAAATTTGGCGATGACAAAAAGGAACCAACTGCGTCCGACATCGAGATTGGAATGGCCGGCACGTTTCCGTATAGAGCGTGGGCTTCTATCTTCAATGTATTCTGATTCGATTTCAAGCCCTGTACCGGCAAGATCAAACCTGTCGATGCTGGTATGAGTACATTTACGTTCTCGAATCTGTCTATTTTCCCGGTTATGTACAATGAAAGCTCCTCAAGCTGTAAGTCCCAATCTACCAGAGCAATAGATCCCCGCGGCTCAGATTGCCTGAATGCAATTCGAACACAGCTGCTCGAATCTCCGGTAAAAAACGGTAAACGCAAAACAACCTTGTCACCTATATACATAGGCATTGTTGGTGTAAACCTGACGCGAATCTGCGTTTCTTTCACCTTTGTACTTGGGATGTATTGCAATGAGTGATCGAAAAGCGCTCCAACCCCCCGTACCTTCGGTACTAGAGTGGACAAGATGTTTCCTGATGCAGCGTCGCATGCAATCTCGATGGTTGACTCTAAGTTGGGTAGAACTCCCCGCTCTGGGAGCCGAACATTTGCAGACACAGGCACGGTCAAAGAGCACAACTGAAAGGGCAGGATGGTTCGGAGAACAGTCAGCTCCAGAAGCTGGGTCACATTTGACCATGATGCAGAAGCAAAAAAGGTGTAGTCCTCAATAGCGAAAGTATCCGACGCATTTGAGACGTTGGAAGCGTTTGAAGCATTGTACATCCCCGAAAACAGAAGTCTCCTTCTTCTGCTAGTTCCGCCGCTGCCCCAGACACCAGACTGGGAGCTGTCAAAACCCGACCCAAAGGCGTCACCACTGCCGCCGCTGCCGCCCCACACACCAGACTGGTAGCTGATACTGTCTGACCCGAAGGAGTCACCACCGTCGCCGCCGCCGCCCCAGACACCAGACTGGGAGCTGTCAAAACCCGACCCAGAGGAGTCACCACTGCCGCCGCTGCCACCCCAGACACCAGACTGGTAGCTGTCAAAATCCGACCCAAAGGAGTCACCACTGCCGCCGCCGCCGCCCCAGACACCAGACTGGTAGCTGATACTGCCCGACCCGAAGGAGTCACCACTGCCGTCGCCTCTGCCGTTGCCTCCGGCATCAGACTGGTAGCTGATAATGCCCGACCCAAAGGAAGCGCTGCCACTTCTTGCTGAGCCAAAAAGATCGGTAGCAGTGCCTTCAAGATCGCAACCGAACCCTGGCGAAAAAATGATCGGGTCGCCTTCGCAGGATCCCCTTTCAATCAAGATGTTCCTAATTGAACGTCCAGAAAATCCGGGCAATTTGAGCGCAATTTTCTCGCCCCTTGCGATTACATTTTGGCTCCTCAACTGTAGCAGCACCTCATTGATTTCGCCTGGAACTCCCGGACAAAACTCAACACTGGGACCACTACCGACGCCTGAACTATCAAAAAACGATCCAACAGCTCCAGATGATGCCACAGGCTCCTCACATCGAAGTTCCGTATTCACCCATCTCTCAAAACGGATCGAAGGGTCGTTGGCAACAACACCTTCGCTTCTGAGGATGAACTCATCTGCTGCAGAAATAACGACCGAATGGGCACAGGGTCCCTGATTACATCCATTCGCGTCAGGATTACGATCAATTACGAGAAGAATATTATCATCGTTCCAAAATCCGCTATATCTGTCACCCAGGTCCAACGCGCCAGCGGACCTCGAAATCTGTGGAAGCCTCAGCTCGAACTCGGAGACCGCAGGAATGAGGCAAGTAAAAGTTATCTCGAAGGACACCACTTCTGCGGCCCGCGGCTCAAAGTATCTCAATGTAGAATTCGCAGTCAACGTGCGGCATTCAAGCCCCTGCCTTCTTCCAAGCTCATTTTCGGCAGTGTTCTGCTTGAAGGCATTCGAGTGCGCTCGGGTAAGATCAAAAAATCCTGCGTGTCTGCCAATCTTTGGCTCGGCACTAGATCGCCCCTCAGCTGCCGACCGTCTTGCACGCTCAAGGTTGATACCAATGTGTGATTCTTCTGATTTGGTGACTCCAGCATGTGTTGGCGCACCAGCTGCAGTCCCAGGAACCCCATCATCTGTCGTAGGCCCCTGGTCGTCTGATTTCAACGTGCGTCCAACAAAACTTTGTTTTACGTCCGGAACATGGGTAGGCGATGGCAATGCTCGAAGTGAAACATCTAGATCGGATGTGAGAATGCGCTGCGTCGAAAATGAGAAAGGTTTAGTTTCGCCCACCAACGAAACCATCGGTTGTAGCAAATCAACGTCTCCTAGATAATACGAGGAAATGCCGGAGACACTTATAGAAAAAGTTGTCTGGGCCTGTATGGCATGGATAAGCTCCATCACAAGAAAGGTTGGATTGACGGTCGAATTGCCATCCACATAATGCTCCCTTCGGATTCTGACACCTCCAAACAATCCGGTTGGTTCTGATGAAAACGATAGACCTGGCGTGATTTCCGTCAATTGCAAACGCGATAGTGACACTTCGATTTCTCGCCCACTGTTTAGCAATGTCGCATACCTGAATGAACACTGGACACCGCGCGTCGAGTTTACGTGCACGACAACAGATGAATTTTCGAATCCACCGACAGCCTGCACCATTTCAAATGGTCTTCGCAATGTTCCTGTTTGGCCGTTTATTGACATTATGATGCCAGCGGCACCCACTGGAATTCCACGGCGTGGCAATTTCAGGCCGCCGACCGTGTTTTTAGAGACCACAGTGGTGTAGGTTTTGTAGGCATCGATTTTGTTTGTAACTGTGAGAACTATGCTCGAATTTAGCCAATTCCCAGTAACAGGGGGGCCCATGACTTGCAGTGGCCCAGTTTCACCAACAAATCCTGGCATTACAATTTCGATGATGTCGCCAGCTAGCATCGACATTGTCAACGAGAACATAATGGTGATTGTAGTCTCCTCCCCTGGCCTCGTGGGCTCAAACAGCATCTCTGACTTCTCCAGACCTATGAGAGGGGAAAACCCGATAGACTGATGGAAGTTCATCATCATGTCCCGCGAATCAATAGCATATATCTGGACGCTAGGATCGCTCTGGTACCAGCCCTCGGGAAGCCTGAATCCATCTCGGATAGTCATGACTGAAGCCGCGCCTCCGGATCTAGGAGACCCACACAGACATCCATAGTCGTATTGCTTGCAGTGTTCGCACACAAGCTCTAGCTCATTGTACATCCCAATCCACCTTGCTCTAAATTGATAAGCTGCTTCCGTATCCGACAACGTTATCGTGTCAGAAATGTCTTTTGATCTCGACAGAACCACACTTTCATTACCCACACGATGAAATCCAGAATGAATACCAGAAGCATTAGGAAGGACAATGTATATTGAGTCGCCTTCGAAAATTTCCCAGGAATATTCCAGCTTTATTTCTAGGGAGCCAATCTTCCCTGGTCTTCGTTCTGCCGGTTGTTGAGACCACATGTCAGTGCTCGGCCACATGTCAGTGCTCGGTAAAAAGTCGATGGAAAAGGTGGTGAATCTTCCCACTTCCTGTACGACTTCAAATCGAGTGTCCAAGACAGGACCTGCGCCAGCTGCAGTCCGTATATATACGGGTTTGGATTGGTCGTCCCTTTTCAGACCAGAAATCGATCCAGGCTTCAGCCCAGCCTCTCTGGGAATAAAGATGTTCACGAGCTCACCTTCGGCAATCGATGTGAGAAAGCGCAACACAACCTCTTCTGCGGCTGACGCCCAGTACGCCAGCACCTTGCTTCCAGACACACCTCCGAGTTTCACGAAGTTATCTTGCGAAACTGCGAAGCCCGGCTTCTCCTCTCGAATGCTGGGAGTGAAGATGGGACCGCTGAATTCAGGGAGCTTGACTTGAACGGTCTCCCCTGCCTCCAATTGCATGTATGGAATCATTGTCAGGTTCACGTCCACACTTCTTCCCGGCTCCGCATCATCCCCGAACGTGACTGAAGTCTGTTTGAAAGATCCGACAGGGGGTTCGCACGGTATCCTCGTCGGCAGCACTTTGCCTGCACTCGCATCGCTTTGAATCGTGACCCCATGGTTCTGCATTCCCTTCCGGACACCCAGTTCAGGCAGCATGATACCTGCAGTGTGTTTGATATAAAGAAGAACGCTTTGAAACTTGGCGAGTTTTTGACCAGAAGGAATCATCATACGCATTTCACTGGACAGCCATGAGAATTCCGGAGTGACCGCTCCAACTGAATCTCTTGCCAGGGTGCCGTCTAAGTAGACATCCACTTCGCTGGAATCCACGATGCCACTTGAGCGATGGAATCCTGGCAATCGAAAAGTAATTGTTTCTCCGCCATCAATGTCCATGACCGGCTTAAATTCAATTTGTATTGTTGACACGTCTCCGGCACGTAGCGGAGCCTTCGTAATGGAGATAAGGGATACCCGAGCCTTGGCTCCAAAGAAACCGACGGCGCCATTCTGAATGCGAGAGGGTAATGAAGGACCAATTCTCTGATCCAGAAGAAACGTGGCAGTGTCAGATGCAAAACCTAGGGCTGGCAGACGAAACCGTTGAGATTCGGGGATGACAATCTGCACTTCGGTAGGGCGATCTCGGCTGATTATTGGAATGCCCACAGTCAATATCAGTTTCTCAGAACTCGCATCCCAGTGCGCCGAAGTGAATATTCGTGGATTGGCAATCATCTCGGAAATAGTCAGTGGCAAGTCTCCTAACTCACGAATTGCAGAGTATACCTCCAGTTCACTGGTCGAGAGAGACTCGAAGCCAGGAAGAAAGATGCTAATAGTCTCTCCAGGAGCAAGCGTTCTCAAAGGCGCGACATGAGCAAAGCTGAAATTCAAAGCAACATCCTCTGCGACCATAGCTGGTTCCATTCGAAACCGAGCATCCTCAAAGACTGGCACTCGCTCTGACCTCCAGATGCTTGTCATCAAGACATCACCCGCTTCAAATTTGCCCCCTATTCTCAGCGTGGGATGATTAAGTTCGAGGCCATTGAGAGGCAGGCGTAGGCCAAAAGAATTTGGGACTGCTACCTCTATGAGCTGAGACTTCTCGATTTTCTTATCAATCGCAAGATGCAGTGTCTGCGATGTGAGATTCCATGAGCCTCGGGAGATGATGTTCCCGTCTCCACTTCCAATTGCTGACGTTCGTTCATCACAAGTTTCCTGGGTAGTCGTGTTTTCAATGCCGAATCCTGGAAGCGAAATCCGAATCATTTCACCCGGGAGAATAGACATGCCCGCCATAAATGAAAGGCGAAGTGTACAGAATGCTCCTGGGACGTGCCGATGCATCGGCACGTCCGTGGCATCTACACATGACTCGTACTCCATAGTTGCACCTTGTCCTAAGGAGTTCACAAACGCACCAACAGAGCGCACAGAAGTTATCGGTTGCGCAACAACAGGCGCAGCCTTTGCGTTACTTGAAATCTGAAAGTCCTGTTGGTTTTGACGGATAGCTTGAGCGGGCATACGGATGCCAGCACTACTGCCAATGACCAGGTGAAAGGTTGTGTTGGCCTCCAAGTATTTCCCACAATCAACCATTAGCACCAGCAACCGATCAGGCTTTGCGTTTGACCACACACCGTGGAAGGGCATATCAGCATGAGGGGCATTCAGATCTTGGATTTGTTCGCTTGTGATGAGGTCAAATGTGGGACCCACAAAGGAAGGCAGCTTTAGCTCAATGACATCATACTCTTCTAACGCCATGGTCGTCCTGAATTGGAGAAATATAGACGCAATGGCCGACGCCATGGGTGGTTCGTATGATAGCGCGACGCCTAAAAATGCACCCACGGGAGGGTTGCTCATAATGGGCAGCATTTCGACAGGACCAGCTTTTGCGTTTGTAGACAGCGTCAAGTCTGGAGAGTCTCTGGCAATGCCAACAACAGGCAGTCGAATTTGACCCTGGTCTTTCTCAAGCAGGATGTCTTGCCGGAAACCTGCGCGCACAACGTGCATAACAACGAATTCTAGTCGCTGAGTTGTCGGATCCCAGACGGCATCATCAAAGTGTGCGTTATTGTGCTGAATAGGGCCAGTTCCAATTCTGGTAAATCCCGGCAAATCGACCATCACTTTTTCTCCCTCGCTGATCTCCTTAATTGAAGTGAAGCGAAGAGCAAGAGATACAGGCATATTTGGGATCAGTCCGTCGCTCGAAGTAAAGTCGATCTCGCGTTCAGAAAAGTATCCAACATTAGGTGATCGGTAGATTGTAACAGGTAGCACTGGCCCAGACAGTGCGTCGCAAGAAATTTTTAGTCGCTCATCATTCCGATCAAGACCATCTGTGCCGATTGCTATGCCCACGCTTTTCGCAATTAAGATTTCGGCGAACGCACTCGGGTCGACACTCACAACCTTCCCAAGAACAATTTTTTGTGGCATCGTGAACGACATTCGCTTTGTCACGTCGCTGTTGATAACACAGCCTAAGTCAGCACGAATACGCACTATTTTTTTTTGTTTGATATCATGGACTTTTTTGCGCAGGAGGACGCGCCATGAAGCAAAGGGCACTAACCTCCATGACGACGGCATTGTCATGGTCAGAGGCTGAGTTCCGTTGATTTGCACAGTCAGAGAACTCGAAAAAGTGCCCGACTGGCACGAGCCCTGAGCACAGAAGAAATTAGGTAAATCAAGCATAACCCTCTCTCCAGCTGAGATCCTCATGACGGGTATAAAACGCAAGACCATCCTCACAGGAGAGCCTGCAGTTTCCGGCTCATACGCGAGCTCTGTCGAATCTGTAAATGAACCAACGGGAACCACGTTCTCCAATGGCGTTGCTTGTGACGGCCCGCCATTTACCGCATTTGTGTACGCCATAATTCCGCTATTTTCACTAGGGATGCCTTCTTGCGGCAGGCGGAGTCCTGCAGTAAGGGGCACCTCCACCTGATATCGCTTAGCATTCTTCAAAGGTTCCGCAACGGTGAGTGTAAGTGTTTCGGACGCCTGGTCCCATGTTATCTGTGCAAAGCTTGCGGCTTGGTCGCCGCCTGGGACTATTGCCTCGTCCAGCAAGTCTACAGGTCGTGTGAAGCCCGGCAAGACTACATAGATATGCTCCCCTGTCGACATACCTCCACAGAGCTTGCAGATGCGGAGATCCACAACGATGCTGGATGGTTGGGCTGCTCTCATCGCCTCGTACTTCACGCGAAATGCGCCTGCCTCCCAGACCCACGTCTGCCTGTCCTGCAGCAGGAACCTCCCCGGAGACATCCTGGTGGGCGCCGCCGGGATAGGGTGGTTGAAGTCCCAATTCTCAGCTCGGTTAGTGTCCTCCTGCTCGATCTCGTTTGGTTGCTCTGGCCGCAATGAAGGCCTCTCCAGCAACCCCAGCATTCTGTCGTGCGCCGTGTCGACAGCATGCGCGACGTTGTACTCGGCGGAGGAAGAAATCAAATCAAATGTCGGCAGAACCGACAGCAACAGGATCAATGCGAACGAAAGCCTGCGACCCACGAGCACACCACAGCGTAAACAATGTAGCGGTAGGCGGTGCGCAAGATGACAAAAGCAAGCAGGCAACCCGGCTGCCGCTGGACAACGTGAATGGCATAGACAGCATACAAACATACCAGACGCATGTCATGCCTGCAGCAGACAACCCCCGCAAAGGGGTGCTGCCTCGTGGCCGCGCTCGCGCCCGCGCCGCAGACGCACTTTGCCGTCAAAGTCCCCCACCCGCCCACGCCCGTGCCGCGTGCTAGGCAGCGTGGCTCTTGGGCGAGAGCAGGCGCTGCTGTTGGACACGACCCCGGTAGCTCAGCGGAGACTGCCAGCACACAACTGGCAATCTGCGCGGACGCACGGGCCGTGGCAGCGCACGTGGTCGCCGCGCGGTCGCGCTCTGCGGCGGCCCGTGTGCCCCCTCGGTGTGAGCGTCTCTCGAGCCTCCACGAACCTGCGTCCGTCCCGTCGTCCAGTCCCATTTGTGTTATTGTGCCCGGGCAGTCCCGAATGCGTCCTCCGAGTCCCGGGCCGTGTGCTGTCGCCGGTCCTAATGAGAATGGGAGGAAAGCAAACCCTCCAAAGGCCGTCGTTTCAAGTTCAAGCTAGTAGTGACCCGGGGCCGTGACCGTGACCGGCTCCGCGGCCCGCCGATCAAAAAAGGCCGATCACCGTGACTAAACACTCGACACACACACTCAGGCTCGGACAGGCTCGGGTCCCCCAG
>Ga0115006_10000063_pt1 | contig 49080 bp, 45 predicted proteins | sample ArcOceMetagenome_3_FD_88943 | JGI IMG/M metagenome (GOLD analysis project Ga0115006, IMG submission 88943) | Marine eukaryotic phytoplankton communities from Arctic Ocean - Arctic Ocean- Svalbard ARC20M Metagenome | ecosystem: Environmental > Aquatic > Marine > Oceanic | place: Arctic Ocean...
ACAATTTCATCGACGGGATAGGTATCGTGAATACCAACACATTCGTTCGGGTAGTTGGATAGATTCATGGTTTTATATGTACATAATTAGTTATATGAAATGTATTCTTAAATATGTTAGTTATACGGTCACATTAAACCACGAAAACATCTTTCTTTAAGCCATCTTACCAATTGTTTTCAGTTTCGTACTCATCGTAATTATTGTAGAATATAAACCAACTGTCAGCATGTTCCAGGGAACGGTATTCGTTACGAATGAAATGGACAGCATGATCTCAGACAGTGCTCGAATCGCGCGTAATCCATCTTCTTTGTACAAGAAAAATTTCTTATTTGTCATTTTGTTGGCTACAATCCCTCCGTAAAATGAAATGAAAGCGGACGCGATGATATAATCAGGCAACACATATTGAGTGAAAAAGTTATTGGATGATAAGTTCAATTTGAATTGAATGTCGGCAACGTACAGTAATCCTGCAAACAGAATCATAAAAATACCTTCTACAATTAGGGCCAAATAAATGAAATTGGCGAGCTTCGGTGGATTTTCATCATTCACAAGTACCTTTTCCATATAAACTTGGGACATGTAGTTTTTTGTAATAATCAACGATGTATAAAAGAAAATCATTCGCATCACTTTCATTCCGAAAAGTCCTGAATACATGGCACTCGATGTCATATTTATTTATACATAATAAATAAATATTATGAATGATGTAAGTTCTGATGTAAGTTCTGATGGTATATTTTCTAGATATTCCAAACAACTAATAGGAACACCTTCCAGTAATCGAAATGTCGTAATAGTAGTCATTTTAATCTATATAATTTCCTTAGTTTTTACAATTACGAAGGTTATACAGACCAAACGATACGAATTCAACCCAATCCAGATCTATTATTTGATCATAACACTGACGTGCCTATCGTATGCGCTGATTGCCTCCTATGTACCCTTTATATTGGGTAAAGTAAATCAAACCGAAATGATGTATCATAATGAGCTAAAATATATCATCTTGTTATACCTGTTTTTGATTACGCCTATATTTTTGAGATTGGCATACAAATTGTTCGGGAGAAAGAATCCAAAGAATAAAATTTTGAATTTGTTGATACATCCGGCATATTTTTTGATTTGGTTCATTGTAATATATATCATTCAGCATACAGATCTGTTCATGAGAATACCACGTATCGGATTTTTATTTGAGGCAATCAAACTAGATAATCTTTTTGATTTACGTTTTTTTGAGGTAAATGTGGTTGTCATTATATTAGTATTATTAGGGTATATCCTACTGTTATTTGTTTTCAAAATAACGAGTTCGCAAGCATTATCGATCCTGTGTAGAAATGAGTTGAATAGCAGTAATGGGCTTTCAAAGATTGATGAAAAGTGTTTTCAGACCTTGTCCATTGAAAAAATGTACATACCCTACTTCATTAGTTGTGGTTTCATGTTTTATAAATTTGTCTGGGTACCCTTCTCTTCATCTTGAACTCATCCCAGAATGAATATATAGAATAATATGTAACAATAATAAATATATACAATAATAAAAGATGAATGATACGCCTAAAAACATTGACAAAACATTGGAAAAGTACTTGTATATAACAGTTTTAATAGTGACAGTATTTTATGTGTATTACTTTTTAACAAAATTTGAGAGAACGATCAAAATTAAACAACTCTATCTTTTCGGTGAAAGACAAATAACGTCAAATATGGTTTCAGATTATGAAAACAAAATTTACAAAATAAATAACCAACCACTATTGTTAAATTTCGACTCTGCCGAAACATTGTCGAAGCTTTACGAAAAAAAAAGCTATAAGATCCACGGGTTTGGAATCCGCGTTCCTTTTTTAAGTTTGTATGAAAATATAACCCATGTTGAACTCTTAAATTGATAGGTTCTTATCACAATTTAATTCATCCGATAAGTAACCAAACTTTATCATTTTATCATATTCTGTACATGGTATTTCAACGCTATTGTATGGGTTGACAGCTGACACACATTGATCTTCTGTATTATACTCGCACACTCTTTTATTTTTGTCAAGTATGCATTCCTCCTTGCTCATGGTTTCGCACAATTCCAGAGGATCAACACAGTTAGTGGTAGCCAATTGACCACAACGCTTTTGAAGGCGACTCACACATACACCTTCCTCATCACAATCGTGTTTTTCATGAAAACAGCATTTGGTTAGAAGTTCTTTTTCTTCCATTACAATGTCGTTGTGTTCTCTAATATATAACATGGTCTTCACTGAAAAAAACGTAGTTACCATCAGTAATATAAATACAACAACTAATATGATAATCATTTATTAATAGAATGAATATAAAATATAAAAACAATGAATAATTAATATTGGATCGACTAGAACTTAGCATATTCGCAATCACTGTATCCCAAAACGTTCATTAAAGGTTTTGCAGAGGCTTTAGTCTGATTGTTCGGTTTAACTTGATTCTGTGCTAGAGGCATTTCCTTTTCTTCCGTAATTTCTTCAGACACAGTAGGCGGTGTTGGGGTGGGAGGCGGTGACGGAGTTTCTAAAGCATTCATGAGTTCTGGAACATTTTCTACTGAATTGTCCAAAATATTTGTGTCTTGAAGATCGTCACCAGAAAATCCAACAACCTCGTCGAGAAAGTTTTCACGAACACGTATTCCACCACCGCAGCTACACATAACAATGATAACAGATAGAAATACCACTGAAAGCATCAGAATGTAATTAGATTTCATTTTAATATATAAAACATAATTATTGGGTGTGACTAAAGAGAATAGGGTTTTCGCCCATTTTTAATCTGTTTTTGAGAATGGATTCTTTCGACACATTTGAACCCAAACAGGTCTCACTATACATTTTCTTGGACGTTATTAGTTTCGATAAACCACGAATCATGATTGCATTCTGTTCATCAAATTTTGTATTTGATTTAGATGCGAACACAAATTGATAAAAGTATAAAATGCTTATTAAATAAAACACAGATATGACTGAAAACTCGGTTTGTTTTTGTTTCACTTGAATAATACTGAAACATTGCGTTTTGGTTTTGTGAATGCTGAGCAGTTTGATTCGTTTTCTTTTGATGGTTACACAATAAGTTGTTTTTTCTAGAATGAAAGAGGTTGCAGGGCTAGTTTTCGATTCGAAGGGAATATTTTGAATTGATAGTAAATCTTCAATCTTTTGATTAAAATCAGAGTCAGACAATGTCATACAGCTAACGTATGCAAATTTACCTATAGTTTCATGTTTCCATATATCATGACCCAAAAAATAACGTATTGCTTTGATTCCGACAAAGGGGATGTTATTGTCTATTATTAATTTGACGATTTGAGCAATTATTACATTTAAATCTGAAAGCGTGGATGATTCGTACTTTAGCTTTGATTTGGGCACGGACAACTCTTTCGTGTTTTTTTCTAAGATGAGGATGCGTGTATAAATCTTATTCCAACGAAACATGGAAGATAGTGGCAAACAAAGTTCGATATATGCATTTGATTTGATTAAACTTAGAGGCGCGACGAGAAAGCCGTCGATCAATGTGCTTTTCTTTACCAACATTTTGTAGTCTTCTTCGCTGATATTTGTGAAATCAGCGATATCATTGAACTCCCAAGAAAGTTTGAATGTATTTTTATGAAATGCTTTTTTCAAAAGAATGTAATTGTATTTTTCTTTTGCTAATTGCTTCGCAAAATCCAAAGATATCTTTTGAGCATTTGAGATGTATCCATCGTAATCGGGAATATCACATACGGTGTAAAATTTTACTTTATCATCGAGGTACATGTTCATGGCGGTTCCACCATACAAAACAATTTTGTTCTTGATGAAGTTTTGTTTAGTCAATTCTAACACATCATGCATATACTTTTTCTTGTTGATTTTTGTTTTCTTTTCAAACTCGATGTACATCTCATCTAGATGAGATAAAATCTTATTTGATGAAGAATCAGTCATATTAACTTATTAAAATATATATATATCTAAAAACGCAAAATGATGGGAACAGAACTGGATACCGCCTATTTTGATAATAGTTTGGAATCGAGAACAGAAAATAGTGCTCTAAATAACAACAGTATATCACACAACACAATGAAATCAGAGACCAATACCTCTCAGAGTGATGGTTCAGAGCATCCTAAACTAATCACACAAGATTACATACGAGACTACAAACCAATCGAAAAATCACAATCTAGTGCTGTAGATGAATTGAAGAAGCAGTTAAAATATCAACAAGACTTGAACATGGTCTATCAAAAGGATGCTGCGAGTATATATGATCGGTTTCTCTCGAAGAAAAAAGATGTCATGAAATTATTGGCGATTTCCTTAACTGTGTTACTTGCTATCAGTACGAATTTTGTTATGTGTGATTTGATCAAAAAGTATTTGATGAACAACGACTTCAGTGATAACAAGGAAACGATCATCAAAATAATGTATCCTTTGAGTACCTTCATATTGTTGTGGTCCACTAAAGTGTTTAATAAATGATTGAGTTTAAACAGCCCTTCTCCTTAGACTTGTGTTGTCGCAATGAGAATTTGTTGAACAATTTGATTTGCTTGCTTGTCCATCACCGAGTTCCTTTTTTTTAATGTGTTCTTCCAAATCACTGAGTTGTTTCTGAAGGTCTTTTATTGATTTTTGTAATATACTTGTGTCATTCATCTTTATTATTTTATAAGTATTAATTAATATTTGCAGAATGATCGAGCTATTTTTTGTAGGTACCTTAATATCTGCGTATAAATATAACGCGGTAATTAACAAGCAGTATGGTGAGGGGAAAGACGTTAAATTCGATAGGATGAACTATGCTATCGCGCATTTGCATAATATCATATGGACTATGCTAATTTTCGTGATCAGCATGTACATATTGATGACGACGTCGATGTTATTGAACTACTTCGAATATGAACACAACAATCATATTATTGACGACTTAATTAAAAGCCACATGTTCATGAAGAAGTTCTATGAACAGTTTTTCAATAACATAGTGAAAACCATATCGATTTCAACAGCCATTCATTTATTATTTGTATTTTTCTTGGGACTTGTCAGTAAATTTAAAAGCATCGAAACGAAAGAGAAGGCGAAATTTGAGTTCATACTGTCGACAATTGTGAGTTTCCTATCCATTGCACTAATCATAATATATGTAATATAATGTAATAATGTTCGCATTGACCTATTCTTTAATATACCTTTTTGTCATGCTCATCTATTTGATAGATTTACTCAAAATCGACATTTATCCGAAAGGACTAACTACATTTTATAAACGTGAGGTCAATACGAATTTAATGAGCGATATAGTCGTGCACCCGTTTTACATAATGGTAAAAGGCTGGACTAATCAGATGTCAAACGCTGAAAGGGTTTTAAGAGATTATTTTGATGTGGATTCAGTAATCGGGTTTTACTTGTTTGTGCTGTTTAAATTCATACTAATGACTTGGACCTTCTTGTTTATATATGGAATTTTGCAGATAGTGGTCGATCTAGGTACTGATGAATCTATGATTAATTTTCGAACGAAGGGTGTTGGAAAATACATGACTTTGATCATGTGTGTTTGTACATTTGTGGGTTGGTTTTTCTTAACATCTATTGTAAATCTAATATTCAAGAAATCGAACCAAGGAGATAAAACATCTGAAGGTTTTATGGCTGTGTGTGCAGTCCTCTGTATGTTGGTTGTTATTTTATGCATAATATACTTTCTAATCGTGTTAAAAAAAGATGATACATCTATTCAATCAGATAATCCAGAAATCATAATGTTTGCCGCCATAAAAGTATTTAGACTTGAAAAATTGTTTGAAATCATTTTAATGCACACGCTCTTGTGCCTGTTTTTCGTTGTAATCATTGCAATTCGATACTTATTCTTCCGATCAAAAACTATCGATGGTGAAACAAAAACAAAAAAGAAACTGTTAGTCATTGCCTTGTGCATGAACGTAATTGTGTTCGCTTTCGTCAAACTGCATCAGAATAATGTCATAACCCAATTACCACCCAAACTATTATAAGTATTGAAATGTATAGGAATCGAATCGTTTACACATTTACAAAAAGTTATGATGATTGTTGTGTAGTTATTAGAAGTGTGATCGAAAACCAACTGATGATTAACATGTTAAGAGTCAGATTCGAATTATTTACGTAGGCCCATTTGAATTTTAGGGCATTCGCAAATACAATGGTTGTGAATACATTCACGAGTACCCCGACCACGAGGTTAATTCTTTTTTCATTATCTTTCGTGATCACGTTATTTGCCACCAATTTGGATATAATGTATTTGAAAGTAATGTTGTTTATGATACTAACTAAAAACACTGCAATAGCAAATTTATAGAAGATATTGATTTTAAATGTGGAGGCAAGTCTATCAAGAAAAGAATTCCATTTCAAGTTTTGCAATTTATGATCCACACAAAATTGCTCTTGAATGAACAGCACATCTGCTAGAAATGTCAATAAAGGTGCAATGAAATATTCTACGCCGAACAAAAAATAATTGGAATGCACGACTGCTCTATTCTTTATGAAAATGGTTACAAACGATACAATGGAGTTAATAAAGATGGTTTTGATTGTCAATTGTTTGCTCATAATAAATTTATGAATTTTATTGTACATGGTTTCCTATTTACATATATAGATATAAACAATACTCTACGAAAATTCTCATTCTTCTTCCGAAAAGGAGAAGGCTGGTAATATTTTCGAGTTTGTCGAATCTTCCAAGAGCGTTCCAAGTAACGATGTTTGGCTAGTTTGGTCAGCTACATCACATGTAGCGGAATAACAAACTGGTGTATATTTTTGTGGCACAGACCACGATTGATCTTTTAACAAAGTCAAGTCTTTATTCACGTTCTTATAATCTTTGCTCAGTTCGCAATGATACTTAAGCTGTTCTAAATTGCGTTTTGCAACTTTGTCTGATAATAGGTGTTTATTTTTACTTGATGGAAGGGTTTCGCATTCGCTGTCGCGTTTCAGTTTTTTATGTTCATTCAAGATAAGTTTGACGCCCGAATCAGATAACTGGTCTGTGGTAGGTCTTTTAATATCCATTGAAAGACATTCTGAAATCGTGATCTTTGTATCATCTTCCGTATCCATATTTTTTTTCGAGATTTCGGTATTTGCCTCTTCATTCACGAATTCTTCGATAACAACATTAGGGTCTGCTTTATGTTTCTTTGTGTCAATGACTTCTAATGAAGGTATTTCTTGGAGTAGGGTTTCTTTATTTTTAAAGATTTCAATATATTCAGGTGTTTTTTTAACATAACTTATGAATGATTTTTCGTCTTTGTTTAATTTGTTGTATTTCGAGAAAAGGAAATCCATAAATTCTGTGTTAAAAGAATGTTGTGGGATATTTGTTTCAACCATAAGATCGAAATTCTTTCTATCTTCACTCGCCGGACTTGTATTTGCTGGCGCAAGATGACTCGTATCTTCGTTATCATTTAGTCGCTCATATTCTTCTGACGCTTGTAAGCTCTTTACAACGTCTTCAATCGTAATGCGTTCGTTTTTTATATCATTGAAGTATTTATTCAATTCGTACTGTTCGGGGTCTCTGCTCAGTAATAACTGATACGAATCGATAATTTCGAAATAGATGCTTTTGTCAGCTGGGGAAATGTGAAAAAGCTCATCTTGATCTTCGAATGTTTCAAGAATTCGTTTGTTCATGAACTTTGTATTGAGTTTGCAAAAAAGGATTAGAATGCCCATGAATAAAATGACATACACAATAGGTAATAGGTAATAATTCATATTTATATGATATCATATTTATTATGTGATAAACTTGGTGTTAATTCCCATACTTTGGATTTCCTGGAAAAGTAGTTTGCTTGCAAATGGAATTCGGATTTCTGAAAAGTTCGTTTTGTTACTACACACATGACAAATGTAGATGTCGTTAGTGGGATTCACGTTTGCAATATTACCACATCGTTTGCATACGAAAGACCTGTAGTTATCAGAACATTCTACAAATCGTTCTTTAAGAAACTGGGACGTTCCGTGAGCCCAATTACATTCAACCTCCATTTCGCCCAATCGGAGACCACCGTCCCGTGCTCGCCCTTCTGCTGGCTGTCTTGTTAATAAAACAACGGGTCCATTGCTGTTTCTAGAATGAATCTTATCACACACCATATGTTTGAGTCGTTGATAATAAGTAGGTCCTATGAATATCGATGTTTTAATCTGTTCGCCGGTACGACTGTTATACATGAGTTCATTTCCGTGTGGCTCCATACCACACTGGTCACGTAATACGTCGCTAATATTTTCGACGGACATGTTTGTAAATGGTGTCGCATTACCGATGGTTCCGAGGTTAATACACGCCTTTCCCATGAGTGTTTCGATCAGTTGAGCAATCGTCATACGACTAGGAATCGCATGTGGATTGATAATAATATCAGGAACTATCCCATTTTTTGTATATGGCATGTCTTCTTGACTATACATGATACCAATACTACCTTTTTGTGCGTGATTACTACTCACTTTATCTCCAATGGTAGGCTCTCTGAAGTTACGTATTTTAATTTTACAAAAGTTGTATCCGTCTGAACTCGAATTTTTGAAATAGGCATCTTCAGCACAACTCATATCAATGTATCCATTTTCGTTGGTTTTCATTACCACTGAATTGTCACGATGTGATAGTTCAGTAGATGTTTTGCGTGGCATGCATTTTCCAACAATAACGTCGCCCGTTGTTACGTATCTATTTTCCGCAACGAAGCCATCGTCGTTTAATTTACTATAATTCTGTGGTTTATTTTTGAAAGTTCCCATGTTACTGGGATTGCAAAACACTTCTTCCTCTCCCGACGAAAGGTTTTTGTTACATTGCTCCTTAACAGTTCGATAAAAGGTCGAAGTGAATAGTCCCCTTTGAACAGAAGACTTGTTCAAGATAACAGAATCTTCTTGATTGTATCCAGTAAAAGTAGCAATCGCCACAATTACATTGGTTCCACACGGCATTTTACTCAAATTCAATTCGTCGGATAGATTCGTTTTTACGATTGGTTTTTGTGGATAATTTAGAACATGGGATAACGTGTCCAATCGATTCTTAAAACTGGTTGCATAGATTCCAATCGCTTGTTTTCCCATCGCCGCTTGATAGGTGTTTCTGGGAGCCTGGTTGTGATTCGAAAATGGAATATTACTTGCTAAAACCCCTAGAATCAAGGACGGATGAATTTCGAGATGCGTGTATCTCATATGTGTGTTTGTGCGTAGTGATTTATAAACGGGTGCAATGAGCAGCGAGTTGCTCTCCTCTACGTCAATATACTCGATTACCGTCGTTTGCTTTTTTTCAATGTCAAGACTGTTAATTGTTTGATGACACACTAGATTCTTCCAGGATATGTCTTTGTTTTTGATATCTACAATAGTTTTCTTCTTCAAGACCAATTCATTGTTTTTTGATACAATATAAACAGGTCGGATCAGACGTCCTGCTTCAGTTGAAATATTGATGTTGTTCTTTGTAATATCAAACGCAATACTTGTATAAATGTTGATTTTACCCATATACTTGTACTGTTTGAGTTCCGAGTACAACTTGTACGGTTCCAAGTGAATACCCACGATATCTCCATTCACGAAAACCCATGTATGAAGATTCAGTAAATGAATGTTGTCTTTTGTAATATCAACAATACCCAATTCATTGATGTGTTCCCGCACGCATCTAGAATCCGAGCTCGTAGTAATTGTACCGGCGATTGCAATGTTCTTAACCAACCCGACACTACTTCCTTCAGGAGTTTCAGAAGGACATATCATGCCCCATTGAGTATTGTGTAGTTTTCTGGGTTGAATCAGTTTTCCAGATTTTTCCATAGGGGTATTGATTCTACGCAGATGGGACAATGTAGCATTATATGTCAGTCGATTTAGAACTTGTGCAACACCCTGTTTTATATTCGTATTCTTGATACCCCAATTACCTGTTGCTAATCCATATTTCAGCCCTGATTCGATTGTCGAAGGTTTGATAATCTTGTAAATATTCGTCTTATTCACCAAATTTGATAGATCGTTTGTCACCTTCCAACTACCACTGTTCAGCTCTTTGTATATCATATTTTTAATGTCTTTGACAACCTTACCGTAATACTGTCTGAACAAATTCGCCAACATGATTCCAGGTGTATCAACACGTTTGTTGAGGTAACTATCGCGGTCATCCATCGGTTTTTTCCCAATGAAACATTTGATTAGTTTATTCACCATGAAGCCCAAATAGATTGCCTTTTTGTTCAGGTTTTTTCCAACATGCGGAAGAAAGTCAATTGCAAGGATTTCACGAATAATGTTGATTCTTTTCGATTTATTCTGCATGATTTCTTTCGGATATCCGCTGATATTGAGAAACTTGTTGAGGTATTCGTAAGCATTTGATGTAGTAACAATTGTATTTGCCTCTTCCGCACTACCTTTCAAGTGTTCCATGATACTCGAATTATCTGGATTATCGATATCGAATACACAATGCTTTATAATATCTTTGTCTGTTTCCACACCTAATGCGCGAAACAAAACGAAGATAGGTATATCAACACGAATGTGATGAATGGTTACACGAATGTATCTACCCATTTGTGTGGCCTTGGCAGATAATTTGATAGACGTCAATTTCGGGGGACCGAAAATATTATCAGGGACTGAACGAATTTCAGCAACGTGCGAATATTGGGTTAATTTGTTGTCAAGAAACACATATGTTTTGTTTTCAGCAATACGGTCATGACTGATTACAACTTTTTCGTTTCCGTTGATGATAAAGTATCCACCGTAATCGTATTTGCATTCCAATGAGTTAATCTTAAAATATGGATCGCTCATAATGCAATAATTTGAACCAATCATAATTGGAATCTTTCCAATATTTACGTTTGTAATTTTCTTATTGAACGACACAATATTGTTTGTATCGTCGATATACTTTGTCGAAACATTTACATCAACATACAAATTTGACGAATAGCTAAAATTGCGTTGTCTCGCATCATTAGGTGTCATCACCTTGTTGCTCCCGTCTTTTTCATAAATTAGAGGTCTCGTGATAATTGGATTCGAAATGTTGATAAATACATTATATTTGAATTCTTCGATTTCAGGAATGTATTTATGCTGAATGTTCAAATCATTGAAACCATCAATCGTTTGCTGTATTTTATTCAATACAAAATCATTATACGATTCAATTTGATGAGACACTAGACACGATTTTCCACATTCCTCAAAATAGTTATGTATCACATCCCACGTGTATTTTTCAAACTCGTCGTCTGTGAAATCTTCAGTGTGTGCGACCATATTCCACTAGTATGAAAGATATATACATTTAAGCATTAGATCAATTTTTAAATAAATACACCAAGCGGAAATAGTTTATCATGATTTATGACGAATATTTGGATCATTGTGAAAAATACAAAGGATTGTACAAGGATGTTGAAACACTGGTGTTGATGGAAGTGGGTGGTTTTTTTGAGATGTACGGAGTGAATAACGAGGAAGAGAAAAGTGGTGCAGACATGAATAGGGTGAGTTGTTTGTTGAATATGACAGTCACGAAAAAGAATAAGAACATTTCTGAAAATTCACGCAACAATCCTTTGATGACGGGATTTCCTAGCCATTCGTTAAAAAAGTTTCTAGACATTTTAATCTCCAATAATTTCACAGTTATTTTGGTAGAGCAATTCAGTACTGGGAAAGGAAACACCTTTGAACGAAAAGCAACTAAAATTTACAGCCCATCAACATACACCGATAATATAACGACGTACGCCGAAAACATGTTAATGATTGTTTATTTAGAAAAACTAGAAACATTCCATGAAACCGAGTCCAAGTACGTCATTGCATATACGGTCGTCGATATATCTACCGGAAAGTGTATCAGTAATGAAATTTTCATACCGTGTGATTTACTTGAAAACGAACTCATTCGACTCAATATTCAGTACAACCCCAAAGAAATTGTATATATTTCGTCATCAGCTTACGATATCCCCTATCCAAAGCATGCGATGATACATAACAAAATTGGGAAACTTGAAAAAGAATACACCAATTTAAGCTATCAAACCGAGATTCTTAAAAAGCTTTTTCCGACCACAGGACTGTTGTCACCTGTTGAGTTTGTAAATATGGAATCAAAACCGTTCGAGTTGATTAGTTATGTATATATGATTCAATTCGTCTATCAACACAATGAAAAATGGTTGGAAAGATTAAATAAACCGGAATGTGTATCGGAAGACGGTGAAATGATTTTACATGGAGATACGGTTCATCAACTGAATATTTCTGGTAATAAAAGGTCACTCGTTGAACTGATCAACAATTGCGTTTCGAACATCGGTAAGCGATTTTTTAAAAATAAAATTCTCAACCCGATCACAAATGTCACTACGTTAAATCTTGAATACGAAAAGATTGACTATTATATTTCAAACGACAAATACATATACATTCGTGAGAAGCTTAAAGCGATTTGCGACATTGAACGCATCATGCATAAAGAGTTTATTTCGCCATCCCAATTAATGTCTATATTCAATTCTGTCAAAATTGTACAAGAAATAATTGAGCATCTAACTTTGACTGATGTTGATTACTTGACAAGTGATGATTATGATGGAATTGGACTGTTTTTAACGGATATAGATGAACAATTTGAACATGCTCTTTCTGCACAAATGATGACCAATCATATCACCGAAAACATTTTCAAAACATGTAAAGATCCAAATGTAGTGACAGTCAAAACAAAACTTGATACATTGGACTTTTATTTTGAACACGAATATTCGAAGATAAAAGAATACGCGAAATTGGAAAAGACTGACAAAGACGGTTATGTATTCACCACTACACACAAACGCTATAAAGAACTCCATAACATGGACGAGCGATATCAAACCATTACGCACACGAAGAATCAGGTCAAACTATATCACGTTGATTTAGCAAAAAACAATGAGTCATATATTTCAAAACGTTCTGAATACATTCAGTTGTTAAACACATACTACAAAGATATGTTATCGTCTATCTTTGATAAACATAAATGCGTCATTCAAAAATGTATCTATTGCATCGAACGCATCGATTTTCAGACGACGAATGCATTCAATGCTGTAAAGTACAAATACACGAAACCGATCATCGATGGTTCTGTTTCAACAATAAATGCAAATCAAATACGGCATCCAATTATTGAAAGAATTCAGGATAGTGTTTTGTATGTCCCAAATGACCTTAAGTTCGATCAGAAATGTAATGGAAAACTTGTATTTGGGATTAATTCGTCTGGCAAAAGTAGTTTGATGAAGTCACTTGGTTTAACGTTGTTAATGGCGCAGTCTGGTATGTACGTGCCAGCAGACCGCTTCGTTTATTATCCATATACCGCCGTATTCACTCGCATTTCATCTTCTGACAATCTATATAAATCTCAATCCACATTTACAAATGAAATGTTAGAACTTCGGAATATCCTGAATTTTTCGAACGAACGTAGCTTAATATTAGGTGACGAATTGTGTTCGGGTACGGAATCCGCGTCAGCTGTATCCCTAGTCGCGTCAGGTATATTAAACATGATAAAAAACAAATCAACATTCATTCTCGCATCGCATCTTCACGAATTGACAAATATTGAATCAATTAACAAAAACCAAAACATGAGAATCCATCACCTAAGTGTTCGATATGATGACAAGACAAACGTGATTTACTACGAAAGAATTCTCAAAGATGGTGCGAGTGATACTCTTTATGGTCTCGAGGTGTGTAAATCGTTGGATATGCCGAGAGACTTTTTACTGACCGCGAATATGATTCGTCACGAGGTACTGGAAATGAATACAAATTTTGTTACGAACAAAAAGTCGAAATACAACGCTAAAGTATTTGAAGACGTGTGTAAAGTCTGCTCGCAAAAAGCTTCGGAGGTCCATCACATTAAGCATCAGAAAAATTCGGATGAAAAAGGTATGAATGGGACGCAGAAAAAAAACGTAAAACATAATTTGGTTGCATTATGTTCGAAATGCCATCACAAAACGCATCGTGGGAAATTAGACATATCAGGTTACGTTGCAACAAGTGAAGGTATACAATTAAATTATACGTTTAATGATTAAGGAATGACCACGCGTTCATAAAATAGCAAAAAGAAATACTCGTAATGACACAATGGTTTTGATACATCTGATTGTAATTTGTGTTGTAGATCTGCGACGTGATTGATTGAAAAATGAATTACACTTTCATTTTTGGCATACATTTTGCAGATAACATGAAGTAATCTTTTACAAATATGAGTATGCTTTACATTAAATGTTTGTAATTTGTAAATGGTGTCTCTCACAAGCTGCAAATAGAGTACAAGCGATTTCTGTTTATGAATTGTTTTTAAAATACTTTTAAACTCGACATCCACGTCGTTTGCAATTGGTTTGTTTGAATTAACATTCATGTTCAATAATACTTGACATATCGATTCTGTATTCGACTGTATTCTTTGCTGTTGTCTCACACTCGCATCAATGTGATTGAGTTCGCAAAACTTTTTCAACTCGAGTTGTGTGATAGCTGGTAATCGTATCGTTGTCATTCTACTTAGAAGAAAATCGTTTTTAATTTCTTTTTGTCCTGTGACGATAAAGTATGCATGATTTTTATCGATCGATGACGCGATCAGTGAAAAGATTGATTTCGTGTGATATGTGCATTCAATGTTTTCAAGAATGAAAAGCTTATGGTCTCCGAACATCGGTTTTTTAGAAACCAACTCCTTCAGGTATTCGATGAATGCATTATGGTTATTGATACTAGATATATCAATTTTGACGATATCTTTATAAATATGATAGGTATTCTCTTTAATAACGAATTCATTCTTGTCCATGCACATTTTCAGAGTGTTTTGACAAAAATGATGAATGTATGATTTGAGAATGAATCTGTCAACGGACTTGATGTGAATGTTTGTCCATACATCCGTGATATCCGGATACGACGTATATGTTTTGAAATTATTCGCGAATTCGTTTAAATAAACGTTAGATTTAGAATACATAATTTGAATGAATGACTATACCTGTAATGAAATTTTGAATTTAAATAGTAATTCGTCGTTAAAAGATGCCAGAAGCAATTATCTAAAACTGTGCCTTAAATATCATCCAGACAAAAATGGAGGTCGTTCGGAAGAGTTCGTTCGGGTGAATGAAGCCTACAAATATTACATTGATAATCAGAACAAATACAGGATCATTTCGTTAAAAGACTGTATGACTACCATTCAATGTTATTTTCTTTATCTGGGATACTTTTTAAGAACCGATGACATAGTGTTGCGATTGAAGATTGATATAGAAGATATCTATAATTCTATCACGAAAAAGATTGTTTATTCGAGATTAGGTATGGGTTTTCAGATCGAAAAGAAAACTTTATATCTGGAACTTTCGGATTTTCAGTACGAATACACCCTTGAGAACTATGGAGATTTTAACTGTGGTTTGAAACAATACAATAATTTAATCATCAAAGTTGAGGTAAAGTATCCGGATGGTATGGATATTCATTTGAACGATACGTTATCAATGTGTGATTTGCACTATAGTATGAGCATAAATATTTATGAATATTATTATGGTATAAAATCCGATTTGCAGTATTTTAACGATGAAAGCATTAAAACCCGAGGATATATTCCCCACCTGAGTGGTGATATTTTAGAGGTTGATGATCAAGGGTTAATCAATTCAGAGAATAAACGGGATAAGCTCTACGTATTCTTTAAAGTTGATATGAAAAAACACAATTTGACAGAGGAAACAAATGATATGGTCGAAATTCTGTTTGGGGGATGTTAGGTGATAATTAACTGGAGATATAATATATTAGGTAATTAATTAATATAGTATGAGTAATATATCCGAGATTGAACAGCATGATGAAACGAACAACGTAGTAAATCAAGTTACTGAGTATTTAAGCGATTTGAATACCATTAAAGACAAAATACGTTTGTTGAATAGTGAGTTCAAAAGTATTTTAACGATTGGAAAAAAACTAGAAAAAGACTTTTGTAAATTACAAAAAACTGTGATGAAAAAAAACAAACCGAAAGAATACAGTAAGCAGCGTGTTACGACCGGCTTTTCCCATCCATCACCTTTGAGTGAAACTATGTACGAGTTTATGAACATTCCTAAAGATACTCTTGTTCCCAGAAAAGATGTAACGCAGTTCATAAATAATTACATTGATGAGAATCAGTTGCGTGATACAGAGTCGAGAGAAATAATCATACCCGATGTTAAATTACGTAACTTACTCGGTTCGTCACAAGAAGACGTCATCACCTATTTCAACCTACAAAATTATATCAAACATCATTTTAGAAAATGATATACATTATCAATTTACTTAAACTTTAATTAAATTATAACTTGTAATAAATAACAGTTTCATTCAAATGATGTCAAATTCAGAGAGTATTCAATATCAAATCATGGATGCGTTCAAACAACATACATCTAAATTCAAGTTAGGTAGTAAATCGCGGGACACGATATATCATTTGGTAGATACGAGTTTGAAATGTTCGGGCTCAACATATGCATTGGCTAACTTGATATACTTTTTATATAATGAAAAATATGTTGTATCTAGACTAAAAACAAAAAGTTGGTATTTTCATGACGGAATTCGATGGATATCATCGGAAGTAGGGCCTTATTATGAGTTATCCACTGAGATCGTATCAATCTATGAGTGTTTTAAGACAAGCATTCTTTATGTACTCGACGAATACATGTGTTCAGACGCTTATGACGAAAATAATGACAGTGTAAAAAATTTGTTTATGGAAAAAAGTAATAAATGTGACAGAATCATTGAGAAATTGAAAAATGTGAATAGTAAGGAGAATATTTGTAAAGAATGTGTATATATGTTTTATGACCCCAACTTCATGTCCAAAATCGACAGAAACCCATATCTCGTTTGTTTTCATAACGGGGTTCTTGACTTGCAAGGAAATAAATTTCGTAAAGGAGAACCATCTGACATGATCACAATAATGATCGATATGGATTTTAAATTTCCACTTTATATGCGAAAAGATTCGGCAGACAAGACGCAAATAAACACATTGATTGAACAATTTCAGACATATCGTAAGAACATAAACGAACAGAGACATATCAAGATTAAAACACTGTTTTCAAAAGATAAATAAAAATAAAATATTTCCAAAAAAAAAATTGAAATTTGACTTAAAGGAAAAACATCATAAAGATATATCATCTAATAACGAGATGGCAACAACGATCCTCAAACCTTCTGAATTCGATATCAAGAACCTAACCTACGGTGACGTTATTGAGCGGAAGAATGGTAGTAAGGTGTGCTATCCTCTATACAACAAGAAACCACTTTACTTTCAGACACCCCAGATGTACGCACCCTTTGGAATTAGTACATTCAATAACGATGGTGGAAAACCCGAAGATTATTCAATGAATCTTTCCTTTCAAGGAATGAACGAACGTAAGTCTGTAAAATCGTTTTATGATATGCTTGAACAGATTGATAAGGCAAATATCGAGGAAGGATTTAAGAACTGTTCTTCGTGGTTGAACAAGAAGAAAGTAAATAGCACGGATGTTGTTGAGGCTCTATATACACCAATCATCCGCGAGGCTACTTCGGACAAGTATTCGGCCACCGTTAAGATGAAGCTTCCCTATTATGACGATATGTTCAAGACTCAATTCTATGATAAGACTGGAGAAGTTATGAACATCAAAAACTATCTGAATGGTCAGACTAAAGGTTCGAAATGCAAAGCTGTCATCATGTGTGCTGGAATTTGGCTCATCGGTGGAAAATTCGGGTGCACCTGGCAATGCGTTCAGATGGAATGCGTGATGCCTGAAAAGCTTTCCGGATATGTGATCAAGAACATCGAAGAGGATAATATTGACAATGACGACATTCCTGAAGATGTTGATGGAGAAGACACTGATACGATCACGAAGGATATTGGTAAAATCGACATCAAATCTAAAGAAGAAGATAGTGGTGAAAACATCGATAGCGATGATCCGGAGTCCGATGATGACGACGACGACGATGATGGGGATGAACCTGTACCAGTGATTGTGAAAAAGAAGTCGAAGAAATAGATTATAATATTAAGCAAATTATATAAGCATACAAATTAAATCAACTAAATATATATTCATTTTAAATCATAAAATCATAAATCATGTATAATTTTTTTTTATAAGTTAAATAAACCAATGCAAAGGGCTCAAGTAGATATCAATGAATTATTGCGAATTATCTTCTTGAGCAACAATCAAAGTGAAATTATCTTAGAAGCGTCACTGTTAAAAACGAACAAAGATATTTTCTATTTTTGCTTGGAGTTATTTAATAATGGTATCGTACTACTTTTTGGAGAGAACGGACGATGTACGATGAACAAAATATCTATTGATAACCTTTATGAAATTCGAAAAAAGTTATTGATAGCTCATATAAGTACAAAGATAATTTGTTATGATAAAGACACTGCTTTGCTAATAGATTTAATTACGTCGAATGATAATTCGAAGACGGTCATTGAATCCAGTTTGAAAAAGATATATGCAATCGACAATAACGCGAATATGGATCAATTCACGGTTCATATGTTAATTGATGAATCGTATGTTGAAATTTCTTTTGCAATCGAATAATGATATTTAATATTTTAGATGTTGTTAATATCATTGAACTTTAAATCACGAATTGTTTCAATTAGCTCGTCTTTGGATCCAACGAATATCGAGTCTTTAAAGCAGATGGGGTAACTCTTCACAGTTTTTTCTTTTTTTTTTACGAGTTCCACAAGTTCAACTCCATACTCCATCTCATTCACATCAATTTTGTGAAAATCAATATTATTCGTTTGTAAATACGTACTTAACTCAACACACCACTTGCAGTTTGGTTTGGATAAAAATACAATAGACTTCGTAGATAGAATCCGTTCATACTCGTTGGGGTCCATTCGATCTATTTTATATTCCTTGTTAAACTTAAATCCTTAAGTATGAAAATCGGAATATTGATTAAGAAGGTAGATCATATATTTACGAACGGATGTGTGCAACAATCCTTTTTTATTCTTAATATTCTACGGAATTGTGCGTTCGACGTTGAATTAATAAGTAAAGACGAAACGTATTCTCAATACGAGTTATCTGATGAAAAGATTACACATATTAGTGATTCTTTTGATTTTTCAAATTTTAATGTCATTGTACTTGGTTCTGGTATGTTACATACGACCGACACAACACTCGTCGCAAATATAAAGACACACCATGTAAAAGTTATTCATTTGGTATGCGGTAATTACTATTACTTGTTCCAGGAAGATTTCGTATTTAATGTACATGCAGAAATGCAACAGATCATGAACGTATATCACGATGAGATATGGGTTTTAGAAATGTATGCATCACAAAAATCATTCTTGGAGCTGATATTTGATGTTCCGGTAACGATAATGCCTTATGTCTGGACCCCTTATTTTATAAATTCGTTCATTACAATGAAAGATCTTCCCTTACTAGATTTTGAATGTAGAAAACCCATGAATCGCGAAAAGATTAACATTTGTATATTCGAACCAAACGTTAGCATTCACAAAAATAGTTTTATTCCATTACACATTGCGAATAGATATTATGAACTATATGGTGAAAGATTACATCGCGTTTATCTCTTTTGTTCCAAAGATGAAATGAGACATGGGACTAGATCATTATCAATATGTAAAGATAACAAAATTGAATTTCTCGGGAAACATATTATGCTTGAAATGGTAGATCTTATCATGAAGAACAATGATTACATCAATGTTGTAGTATCCCATAACATCAATAACAATCTTAACTTTATTCATCTAGAATTCTTACACCTCGGAATTCCGTGTATACACAATTCGGAACCGTTTGCTACGAATCAACTATACTATTCGGACGAAATGAATGCAATATCGCTTATTGAAAAAACCAGGCTTACATTTGATTTCAAATCTTACAGAGATTTGGCATCAAATTTGATAAAAAAATATGATGAAAAGAATCATGAACGTATCGAGAAATACTCTTATCAATACAAGAAAAGTATTATGTGAAGCTGATGTATGTATCTCCCTTAAAGGTAGTCATACGTTTCATTGATGAATTTTGTTTTGCGACAGCAGAACATTTGTTTTTTTGTTCCGATAACATTGCACTTTCTAAATTCTTGATGTCTTTTAAAATTGTTTCCAAAACATGATTTTGGATTGCCCATCTAAAGAAGTTCAATTGTCCGACTGTTGTGAACACATTATGGTTGTTGTCCAATGAAAAGGAAATCCTTTCCCGTCTCCGGAAAGGGTCAAATTGTGTTTTCTTGAATGCCTTTAGTTGCGCACGATAATTAAGATATACGTTAAAGTATTCATTATTACTCAAAATATAAACCGTATTATATCTTTTACAATAGGTTGTGACATACCAGTCTATGAGCCGTAATGATAGTTGTGAAGTCCCCTTAATGATATTTGATATTTCCTGTAAATTCTTCTTTGTCGAATAAAACCGGTTTAAAGATACTAATAATAGTTTATCTTCCATAATATATCCTACCAAGTAAAGTTTTTCTTAAGTCTTTTTTAATCTACACCATTTATTTCTAAAGGCTGTCTATTGAGATCTGGCTCAATTGTAGTTTGCATCCACGGCGATACCTTTTGTTGGGGATTGGGTGGCTCGGAACGTATTTGCATATTGGCGTTACGTAGCGTTGAACCTGTAGTGTTTATTCCTACATGATAACCTGCTGATAAGAAGTTTTGGTTTTTTACATCACCCTGTCCAGCTGGATTTACCTGCGCCCATTGGGAGTTGGCGGCGTCTTTCGGTAATAAATCATCCGGGGTTAATTTGTCCTTTGGAAAACAATCCTTGGGATATTTATCGGAATTCTTTTTTATACCTTTATCTGTTACGTCATTCACAGGGGTAGGACGACTCTCTGTATGGGGAGGGCTGGCGGGTACAGCGTCCGACTCATCAGCTTCGTCGGCATCATCTGTATCTAATTCTTCAAAGTCTTCGAAGGGTTCGTTTGTTGTATTTTTGCGTTTCATATAATCATAGACTAAATAGATCAATACAATGGTAGCTAATAATATTACTATTCCTTGTAATATGTAATCAGGGATCATTTTATTTATTAGTTAATATATTTTTTTTAGAAAAAAACAATAGTAATATGCGTTTTACATTGTGAAAATCTTTTATTCCCGTATTATGAAATTGATTCTAACATTTGATTCATACGATTCACATTTTGAATCGATATTTCACCCTTGATGTCCTCCAGAATGGTTTCGATGCGTTCAGATTCAGTCTTTTTCATTAAATGTAAATTCTCCAAAGTTGTCCTCAAATCCTCAAAAATATTGTGTATGCATTCGGTATCTACTATTTCGTCACCTTCGTTATCTGTATCAATATCGTCGTATGAATCATCGTCGTCATGTATATTTATTTGACGCATTATGTATATGATCTTATTCGTATTTTTGCAATATTTGTATGCCTCCAATACCAATGAATATAGCTTCCTTTCTTCAAAAGAAAAAGCTGAATCGTCCTTTATGAATGTTAAATCAATTTCAACACTCTTTCGTAAAACAACAGATGATGTGATATGCGTAACAGAATACATTTGAGATTCGAAGTCAATCAGATCTTGATAGTTCGTGTTGATAGTAACATTGAAAAGCGATTTATTTGCATTCCTTTGAAGAAATCTAACATTCTTCAGTAAAAATGTTTTCTGATTCATTTTTATTTTCAAAGAGTTTTAATTTTATATATTTTTCCGCATAGACCATCAAATGTACGAAGAATTGTACACATGTACTAATAAAGCGTTCCGTAGATTCTGTTCGCTGATAAAAAAGTTATATCCTATCGAGTTTGGTAAATTGACACCACCTATATTTCTGATTATATCGTCGATCAACGTATCGATGCTGGTTTTGTTGTAATAATACCATGAAGTATCAGTTATATCTTTCATTTCTTTTAGCTTATATATATTATAATACTGTAATCTTTAAAACTCTTTCATTTGTCTGAATTCATTTAAATATACTTTGCTTAGTGAATACATATTTATTAAGAGTAAATACCAAATGACTATCTTAAACCCTTCTGAATTAAAAGAAATTATGATTGATTTCAACATTGATTTATTAATTGATGTCCATGACTTCCTTAAAGACAGATATCAATTGACAGGATTGTTTCAAAAAAGCAAATCGTCAGACTTTATTCACACAATTTTCGATCATTTTTACTTCGAGTACGATGACGAAACACCTGATGACGACGATGATGTAGAAGACATTACCGTGCTGTAGAAAAAAAGTACATATTAATAAAATGCTGGAGACCACGTTAGCGAATCTCTCAGTACCTTTGGGATTGACCTTTGCAATTCAATTACTGTCGAATGATCCAAAACTAGCTAAGAATAAAAACAAAAAGATAAATAACAAAGAATCGATAATCAAAACAAAACAGAAGATATCTAATCCTACACTTGGAGAATTCAAACGAAGGGTTCTAGTATAACTTTGGAATGAATATCGTCTCCGTATTTCATTCCTTTAAGAATATTCACGTAGATTTTTGAAAAGGAAATCAAAATATCATATTTGAGAGTTTGAATCAGTTTGGAGACATATAAAGTTCTATCAACTACGGAGTTTAGAGACTCAATATCCTTCTCGTATTCCACGAAAACGAGGTTATTTTTGTATTTCATACAATATTCTGACATTACCATGTGATGTATTGTGTGCTTATATTCAATAATTTATATATCCTTAAAATAAAAAATGTCAAATTTTAAATCGTTATACGAAATTAAAATTAGCGATCACATTGACGATGAGTATATTGAATACTTCGAAGATGTGATCCGTATGTTAGTATTGCAGATAATTTTACAATTTATGTATCACATGCGAGATCCGTTACATAATAGTTTTTTCACATTGGACTTTTTCGAATTGTTATTATATATTGTTTTAGGTGTTTCTGTATATTGGCTTCTATTTAAAAAAGTGATAAAATTAACATAATAATGCATTCCTTAATTGGTTTGGACGTGTTTACAGACACAGAAACTTTTCATGCGTATAATCATACAGATTCAACAGTGTTCCAGTATTTCATTGATGAAAGATTTACGGATGCTAGTTTATCAATAATCGAAACCATGTTGAAGAAACCCTATTATGATAGCGAACCTTTAACGAATCTACAAACAACCTTGAAGAAATATGAAATAGTGATCACAGCCCATACTGAGCAGTTACACGTATTACAAGAGTATTTTAGAAACAGCGAGAGTCACCGCATAGGTATATCGACGGAGGTGGACCATAATATAGATATAGTGAATGATAAAGATAAATCAAATTTAAATAATTACGATTTTGTGTTTTTCAAAATGTTTTTTTTGAAACTGATAAGGTGTAATGAAAGCGAGTTTTGCTTAACTTCAAACAATGTATATAATATTGGTTTATCACCGATATTCACGTTTATAACTCCACTTCTATACGTTTTGATTCCATACACAGTGTTACGGTTTCGTTTGAAAGTGAATATATCCCCTTTATCGTACATAAACTTGCTTTACAATACCTTTAAGATGTTCAGAATCCAATCAAAAATTGGCATTACAGTATTCATATCCTATTTCATTTCATTTCTAATTTATTTACACACAGTATATACATCTGTTTTTAATTCAAAGAATTCGTATAATGCTTGTACATATTATGTTACGAAAGTAAATAACTTCATCAACTACCTGAAGAAATCAGTCGAACTATTAAGAATATTCGAGCCGTCATACATACCTCCAGTAAAGGTGAATGAATGGATACAACTTACCTATGATGAGACCAATAACGAATACACAAGCAATAAATTGAAAGAGAGTCGTTTCGGAAAGAAATTGTCTATGTTCTCTGGTTACAAATCGAATGATTTCAAAGAGTTCTTTGATTTTACAGATATAGTTTGTTCTCGAATAACCATTGTATTGCTAAAACGAAAGTTGAACATGTGTTATTCTGAGTACATCGAGTCTGACACCATTTCTTTGAATGTTGTCGGTTGTTTTCATCTGTTCATAAATAATCCTGTTAAAAATTCCTTCGAAATAAAGGAGTCGAACATGATAGTGACCGGTCCAAATGCTGCAGGTAAGTCGACTTTCATAAAGTCGATCATTTTAAACGTACTGATGTCTCAAACACTAGGGATTGCCTGTGCGACCGAGTTTTCACTCACACCCTTTTATTTCATAAATTCTCAGATTAACATACCTGACAGTAAAGGCGTTGAATCTTTGTTTGAGGCTGAAATGTATCGCTGTAAATACAATTTAGACATAGTGAAAGACATACCTAAAACTCGTAAAGCAATTGTTATCATGGACGAATTATTCAACAGTACAAATGTAGTCGAGGGGGTATCCGCCGGATACTCTATATTAAATAAACTGTCATCGTATAAGAATGTTTTAACAATACTAACAACACATTACCCGTATCTCACAAAGGTACCGAACTTTGTGAAATACAAAATAGACGCTACAATCGATAAAGAAAATAATGATTCTATAAACTACAACTATAAACTATCAAAAGGATTGAGCAAACAATATCTGGCGTTGAGGATTTTAAAAAAGAATGATTTTGATCCTGATTTGATCGAGTTTGCGAAACAAATTCAAAAACGAATATTGGTTTAAATGATTAAATTTTAATTGTTATAAAATATAACAATGTCTAAATTGATTAAACATCAATACAGTAAGAATTCCCTCCAAAACTTTATGACGGTGATGCTGTCTGTAACTGGTTTATTTATATTATATAGATACATCAAAACCATAGCGAAGGATTCAAAAATAATTCAAAATTACGTTATAGAGCTCGAGTCGCGTGTGACGAGTATAGAAAAGCAGCAAAAAACGATAAATATTGAAGAGTTCGCCAAAAAACAATCCATCGCATTGAACGAAACAGAAGTCGATGATGAATTTGATGATGAAATCGAAGAAGATGAAGATGAAGACGATAATGAATCCATTGGGTCCGAAGACATTACGAATTTGTTAAAGAAAGTTATGCTCGGTACAGCCGATATTCAGGATGATGATGTTATTGAACAAATTGAAGTGGAAGTTGTAGCTGAAACCTGTGACGGGGATGAACCGGAAGTAACCTCAAACGAAGTTGAACCCACAGTTGATCATGAAGATATTACCATATCTTACAAATCAGATTATAAGAAGATGACACTGCCCGAATTAAGGAAACTATTGAAAGAGAAGAATATGGTATCCAAAGGAACCAAAAGTGAATTGATAGACCGATTATCAAACTGTTAATATTATTATATTATAATAAATAAATCATGGTTGATAATTGTACAAAATGCAATAAGAAAGGAACTGATAATAATGAAAAACAAAATCCGAACTGTCTAATGTCGCGAATGCAAGACGGGCGATCTTTTACGGATTATCGCCCGCGTTGCACAGTTCAATATCAGGTAAAAAACACAAACAAACAAAATAGTCATGATATGAGAATGTATTTACAACACAATGCGAATGATTTAATGAAAATGAATGAAACTATAATTACCGAACGTAATGTATGTCCAGATTCAATCCCAATCGATTCTATGGGCACAGTTTTGCCTGAAAAGAATATGGTGCATTGCAACAAGAGAACTTGTGACTTTAAAAACGATATTAACATGTATGGTTTAGGTACAGGTCGCGATTACAAATAAAATATTTTGTATTAATAATAATGAAACAAGAGTTTGAAAATGTTTATTGTAATGGTGAGATAAGTTACTCTGATGACTACAATGTTCAAATAGACGGTACAATAAACGATTCCATCACCTCCGATACTATTTATTATATTGCACCAGCGCCTCCGAAACACAACGCATCGTTCTCTGGTTCGGGCTTGCCGTACCACAATAAAACACAGGCCTATGATAACACACCCAATAGAGGCAAAACCACCGTGAGTTCAAACGGAGAGTTTTCAATCAAAATTGTTCAGCCGAATTCTTATTATGAAGCTTTTGACATTCTTAATGTTCCGGAAATACAAATTGTGTATAACGAGACAAAATCATTTATATTAAAACTGAAGGGCGAACAGGTCCCCTATAGAACATTGACTTATCCTAAAGCTAGACAAAATGTTGCGTTTTACTACAACAAAAACTTACCGGTAAGATCACAGGAAAAAATATTAATGGATTCGAGATACGATCAACCCATTCCAAACAACTTTTGGGGTCTTAAACCACCTATGTAAATAGATTCATAAAGCTCCAGTCATTCTTTTTTTCGTTTATATTATTCATTTTATGATTGTTAATAATATGTCTGTATGCATTCTTTTCAAGGATTTCATCTTTGTCGATGTTAATAATGTCTTCAGGTTTTTCCTTTCCAATTTGAACAGGAGTCGTATCTGTTTTTGACGCGAGTAACGTGTTATACACATCACTAGTTGTGGCGGTCGCATCCGTAGTGACTGTGTCTAATTGTCTCATGGTATTGATTGAATCCAAATTTACTGTTTGGTTTTCATTCATCATTGTGTTTATCAAATGTTTCAGCTCAGATGTTGTATTTGTATGTTCATTTGTGTCAATTCTTTTTTTCAAGCGAATATCATCTATCGGAACTTTCGTTAGAGTTTTTGACGTTGCCGAACGAGTATCGTCTTCACATTCGTTAGGTGATAACAGATTGATGTTTGAAGTGTTCAATAATGAACACATTTTTAGGTCGGACTCGTCTTTATCACATTCTGCTATAATCGAATTCAGACATTTTCTGTCTTTTAAAATTTCACTCATGTTGGTTGTATCCACGTATCGACAAGCCTCTTCGCTTCCCGCTGGAAGGGTATTCTTTTGTTGATTTTCACTACGTATAGATTCTAGTCGAATCTTGTTAGGTTCTAAATCCTCTTTAATTCTCTTATAAAAGTTAACAATTTCAGATATATTTGATGCTGACAACGACGTGAATCTGTATATAATAATACTAGCCAATATAAACTTGACGCTATCGCCCTCGTTATTGTAATTAATTAGGGTGTTGTTTATCGTACTCAGTTCAATGTCTGTAGCACCGTCGTAAAATATATTTAGGGACGAAACTATCTCATTCTTTTGAGTTGTTTTTAATAATATAACCATCTCATCCAAATATAATGTAAAATTCTGACCGTCTTTTACAAAACTAAAAACATGCTCCAGATCATCCATAAACAATTTGTCGTTGTAATCTGTATCATTTTGATAGATGTACGTCCATTCCTGACTACCGATACGTACAATGATGTTTGGATTCAATTGACCTTCGCTACCGTCAAATTGAAATAATATTTCGAAATATCCTGTGTGTGTGCTGTTCAATGGACGAGTTTCAGCATCTATAGACGGGTTCGGGCAATCCAAACGTCCTTCACATACGTTGTTTGTACCAAACTTAATCAAACTTATCGAAGTCGGTGTGGTTATACGTTTGTATGGAAACCTTAACTTGAATATGAGTGAAAATTTATCAAATGATTGGATTAGATGATTTGGTTTCGGTAAATACATTTTCGATTTTATGAAAAACCCTTCAGTTTGAATGTAGTCCGTCGGAATATGGAGTTTCACTGATTCTTCAAGTAAAGCCGTTTTTTTCCCGGTTACATGATTGTATATGCTCTGGTTTTCGATGAACTTTTTACTATAACATGAAATGTAAAAGGCCAAATGAGCTTGTTGGGGCAGTAACTCGATAGGGTCTTCGTACAGATTCAAGACATTTTCTACATCTACCTCTGTATCATCTGTAAAGGTTTCCGTTCTGTTACTACTTATCTTATTCTTATAAACTCCCACGAGCGCAATCATCGAAATAATCAACACCCATCTATAATGTGTCACAGTTCTAGTGTTAAATATTAAGAATATGCTACATAATAATATTATATATAACAACTCAATCATATCTTATTATTTTAAAAGAATTTTTTAATAAACAAAAATGTTCCAAAAAGATTCCACATTCCTAGAGTACTTTGAGAAAAAAAGAAAGTCTTCCATTAGCATGAAAGATGCGTATTAACCATTTTTTTGTGAAATAGACAGAAAAAAGTAAAGCATGTAAGTTGCATCATTTATATAACTTTCGGGTGATTTTTTGAATGTTCATTTTTCATTTCACAGGTATTTGTAGTTTGTTTCTCTTGATTTCAGTTTTATTCTCCTTGAGAACGCCACAAATGAATTCGTACGCAACATCAATATGTTCAATCGTATTTGCACCTGTAATAATGATACATCCGCTTTGGAAGACAGCGATTGTAATCTTCTTGCAAGTTTCACTCTTGCCATTACAAAATGATGTACATTTACATAATCCATTGTTTGGAAAGTAATATTCAATCTTTGCTCCAGGATATATACAAGGCTCGTAACTACAAACAATGCCGATTTTCGTCGTGATTAATTTGTAAAGGTAATCAAGACGAATCTCAAAATTGATTTTGAAATCGCAATTAATCAATCGAATCCTGTAATTTATATTTTCAATCTGATCAACGTCCTTAACAATATCGGGACAGATCTCATTATGCTTTTTCAAGATGAGAATCAAGTAGTCGATGCTCTTTTTTCCATCATTAAGTGATTTAACACCTGTCATCTGGACGTTTCCATTCTTGAATAACTTCAAATTATGTTTTTGGTTTGGACCATCTTCATAATTGACAACCAATGTAAGTTGATTATCAAATCTTTTTTTCGGCTTGTCAGTCTTCTTTTTCTTCTTCGCGTGTTTGTTGTGATATCCAAACGACTGGAATTCATGTTTATTCTGACCAAACTCAAGGTAACTGATTTCTTGAGGTGTGTCTTTCGTGAGCGAATCGTACAGTTTTTGAAGACATATATCCGTATTTACGCCCCCAGTGATCGTCATTGTTGATATACGATAAGGAGACGCATGAAAGTCATCCGTGGATGCTGTTGATATCGACATGTTTGACCAATCTTTTCAATTTTGCCCACAAAGACACTTGTAATTAAAAAAATATTATTAACTTTAAATCAAATTTTATTTTTATGTTTGTGATATTCTATTGATAACCATGTTTAACGATTTGTTTCTTCAGCTCTTGTAGGTCGTGCTTCCACAAGTCGGTTTCGGACAATGCTTTCAATGTTTTCATATCATGATCCTTGTTCTCGTATTCCTTTTCTAGTTCCGTTTTCTTTTCGTGTGTTAAATTGTACATGGGCATTCGAAGTAGATACTCGAATCCTTCTTCGTATTGTGGAAACTCGTTCTTCACTAAATAGTCAATGATTGTTTGTTTCTTAACGTTACTTATCACTAGTTTCGAATCCACGATATCCGAAATGAATTTAATTTTAGAGTTCATGTATTTCAACTCATGTTCGAGTTTGTCGAGTTTGAATTGCTTACGCTTCACGTACATTTTGAAACGAATGCTATAAAACTCCCGAAGAATCTCAAAATGATCGCAATACTTTTTAATGTTACCAGACGACGAGTATAAGTGCATATTGCTTGAAGACAATTGACGGGTTGATAACATTTTAAGTTCTACCTCGAGATTTGTACAGTTTTTCTCTTCGTTGTGTGTTAGTAAATTATCCAAGATGTCAGCGGATTGGAAACAAATGACAAAGCGGATATCTTTTTCTGTATAATGACTTTCATAATCCTTGATAACTTTAGGATGTTTGTCAATATAGGATTCCAAATGGGATTTAAAATCTTCAGTCCAATACCCGATAGGCAACTCTGTGATTTCGATTTTCGTTTTTGTTAGTTGTTTGAAACAACCTTTAGACACACCATCCGAATTGGTTCCCTTGAATCCTTTGAACCAAGGTTGCATCACCACCATCTCTTTATTATCCATCAAGTTTTCGAGGTTTTCAATGACGTCCTTCGGATTAAATGATGGAATATTTGTGCTGAATCCGGTACCAATACCAGAGCTGCCATTGATCAGTATCATTGGAATGATTGGAATGTAATGCAATGGCTCAGTTTTAACACCGTCGTCGTACGTGTATTCTAAAATGTCATTATCATCTGGATGGTAAATGAATGGGATGATTTTGTTCAGTTCTGTATGAATATAACGCGGAGACGCTGAATCTTTTCCTCCCTGAATTCGCGTACCGAATTGACCGTTTGGACTCAACAAATTGATGTTGTTCGATCCTACAAACGTTTGTGCCATCCCAATGATCGCGTCTTGTAGACTTGCTTCACCGTGATGATATCCACCGTGTTCGCTGACATATCCAGCCAATTGTGCCACTTTGATTTCTTTATATAAATGTCTCTTGAAACAGCAATATAAAATCTTTCTTAGAGATAGCTTCAAACCATCGCAAATATGAGGAATGGATCTTTCGACATTATAGTTCGAGAAATGAATAAGGTCTTTGTTAATAAAATCACTATAACTTATATTTGTCATAGCATTTGACGAAACGGTTTCAATGATATCTTGTTTATCATAGGAATACAACCAATTTTTACGATCGTCCGCACGTTTTTTATTGAAAGCTAGTTCAATTGTCTCGTTACTCGTTTTCTCCCAGGTATAATTAATAGATTTCATATTTTTGAAGTATTCTTTTGCTTCTTTATTCGTCGAAGTGCCCAACCCTTTGTAGTATTTCACATTCCACCCACCGGACTCGTTCTCATTCTTCCAATTATCGTATTCAGTCATATTGTAAAACGACTTTTCCTGCTTTCCTTTAGTCAATTTGATAATAGGGGTCATCATCGATAACATAAAGTTATCTATTTTCATTAGCGACGGCCACATGGAATGAAACAGATTGAACAACAAGCCTTTGATATGCGAACCATCCGCGTCTGCATCGGTCAATATCATAATTGACCCATAACGCAACTCATCCACACTAGTATAGGTTTTGTTAGATTCTAATCCCAATATCTTTTTAAGATTCGTAATTTCCTCATTTTCATTAATTCGTTTCACGTTCATATCTTTCACATTCATAATCTTACCCTTCAATGGGAATACACCATATTTGTCTCGTCCAACTTCACTTAACCCTGAAATCGCCATTGATTTTGCAGAATCACCTTCGGTCAGAATCAAGATGCATTGTGTCGATTTCGCAGTCCCGGCCCAGTTCGCGTCATCCAACTTTGCGATTCCTCGAATCGTCGTTTTCTTGCGACCGTCCGTTTTTTTGGAGTCTTGTGAATCTTTCGATACCGAAATATCAATCACCTTTTGAACAACCTCCAACTTATAAATCTTTTCAATCATTTTTTCGTCAATATCGAATTTCGAACCAAATTTACTGTACGGTGTCGTCAAAGTTTCTTTTGTTTGACTGTCAAATGTAGGGTTATTAATGACCGACTTCACGAACAGAAACAGGTTATCCTTCACAACGTGTTGCTTGACAGTCACTTTACGTTTTTTCAGTATCATATCACACAATCGTTTTGTGATTTGATTCAAAATATACTCAACGTGTTTTCCGCCTTTCAGCGTATAAATCCCATTCACAAAAGACACTTGTTGGAATCCATAATTGCTTGCACTAACGCACACATTCCACCGATTTTTTTCGTCATTAAAATACACCCTCGGACATTCTGTTTTGCTGACACCCAGATACAAGTTGGTATATGTGTCAAAGTTTTTAATTTCGATTTTCGTTTCGTTGAATGACACCTTGACGTCGCTGGGGGTCAAAGCACACATATCATATACGCGCTTCTTCATTAAATGAAACATGTCATCCGACAAATTCTTGACACCAAACTTCCCATAATCGGGAATGAAAGCAATTTTTGTATAAGGAATTTTCGTATATTTTGTAATCAGCGGTTCGGTCTTCTTACTCATATTGTCATGAAACTCTTGATAATAATGCTTCTTGCGTGTTGAATCGACCGTCTCTATCGTGAATAGAGTACTATAAATGTTACAGGCTTTTGCACCGATCCCATTTTGACCACCAATGGTTCTTTCTGTTTCGTCATCGTAATTGGTACTGGTCAGCATATTTCCGAAAACCAGTTCAGGAATGTATACGTCATGAACTTCGTGTTTTTCAATTTCAATTCCCTCGCCAGAATTATAGACTTCGATCTTACCGGTTTCCTTGCAAATGGTCACCTTTATTTCTTTCACCGGCCTGGAAGTCCCGCTGCACCGGACAACATGGTCAAGAACATTTACTAGAATTTCGTCATAGATTTTATACAAACCACTTACGTAAGCAATCGTCTCGTATTTCATCTCATCCGAGTAAATCCAACACTTCACCTCATCCGAATCAATGGATCCAATGTACATGCCTGGACGCGCCAATACATGTTCGCGTGGATCCAATTTCTTGTACTTCGAAGAAACGTCTGATTTTACCATCGTATGATTTCTATTTTATTGTGATTTCAAACACTTAAATTATTTTTTCAAATTTTTTCAAAGTTACTATCAGTTGAATCCTCCACATAATAACAAATGTGTGTATGTATGTTTTTTATCCATGCGAGATAAAAATAGATACACTTTCAGATGAGTGCGATATTAAAAAAACAAAAAAAACTATTAAATAAATGTCATACTGTCAGGATTTGGAATTCAACGGACGAATTCATATGATGAAACCCGAAGACTTGACACAACACAAATTATTTAGCGAACCCTCGGCTCGAAAGAGCGACTTTAACAAAATGGCCATTAAAAATATTCACTCCGATAATCCGTTATCTGATATGTACTTTTGTCAATCAAATGTAAATATTGTACATGACGGAATACGGTATTCCGTTTATCAAAAGAGTAATAAAAAACATATCATTGGAAAACAATCAGAACATGATTTGATGATAATTATGCGATCCATTTATTTACAGTACGCGCAGAATTTACCATACAACATTGTAGAACAAGTAAAAATACTCAATTCGAAGGTTCTTGATTATGCAGTACCAACCATATTAAGGGAGCTCAACCAATACATAAATTACACCAACGACATAAGCAAGTTGCCGATACCATTGGAGCATTCGAAAAACGTATCCTCAGCGGGTTCAAAAGTTTTGTACTCCAGAGAATATTAATTTCTATTATTTAATAAACAATGATAGGTGGTTTAAGTTTAAGATCCATCGTTGCCACCTTGCTTTTTCTTATGATTCTGATTATTTTAGGTTTGATTTTGCAAAAGTATCCGACACCATCTGATCCTTTATTTGGTTTGATGGCAACATTATTTATTGGTTGTTTTTTATCATTGATCGTTTGTTTATCGAATATTGGTAAGTTGGTCGAGAATGATAAACTAAAAACTTCTTCCACAACAGCGAATCAAATCAAACTTTCAAGTTGTCCCGAGTATTGGTTGAAAATACGTGACGATAACAATTCCGGAAAGGTAAAATGCTCGAACTCTTTCAAAACCGATTCCGTTTATGGAAATTTGACCAAAAGCGGTGAAGTGTATCAATTCGATCCAAATTTCGCCACTACAACTTTGACAGACATGCAAGATGAAGCCGTGTATGAAGCAGAAAACCCATCACCAACTGTTCTTTCATCAAGAGACGGTTCAGAAAAATGGATTACTGAAGGAACCGCTCGTAGTTCGGAAACCCCCAACGAATTCTCCATGCAAATAGATCTAGAGGAATTGAATAAAAGTTCGAATCCTTGTCAGCTATCCAAACACTTCGCATGGACTGAAGCCAGGTCAAAATGTCAGGTATAATCAACTGCCGGGATTTAAAACAGTTTAAATAACAATCATTTTATACTTACATACAAACTGCTCATGTTGTTTTCTGATTTCAAAGGTAACTATAACACGATTAATACTATCAAGTCTATCCTATCGAACAATAGAAAAGGGATTTATACGATTGTTGGTGATAATGGTACCGGCAAGTCTTCGATAGGAATCTGTCTTTGTACGGATCCAAACAATGACGTACTCGTTATCGACGAAACGAACTATTCCGAAGCAATTGTGAAGACATTCATTTGCCACAATACCATCAAGAATATGTTTCATCCTTCGGTCAAAATCGTTTTTATTGATGATGTCAATTTGATATCACATGAGAAAACATTAGCGAAATTAGTGAATCTCAATAAGGAAAACTGTATATTCTTTTGCACAATACGAACAAATGAAGAAAAGAAAATTACACTACTCAAGTTTTCCATTACACAACGGTTGGAACTGAAGGTTCTAAATTATAAGGATTGTTATCAATTTATTTTGAGTACTCTACCCTATCACGAAGATGATGTAAATTTAGAAAAGCTCATTAAACTAGTAAAGAATCTTAACAGCAACATACCAAAAATTATGATGATGTTAGACTCATGCTTAGAATCCAACGATTTCTTACGCCCATTTGAAGAATTGCCGGAGAAATTTGATAAGAATATCTATATATCAGCCTATCGCTTCTTTTCTAAAATGTTGAGTACTGAAGAACTTGAACATCAAGTGAGAAACGAATCTCCAATATTAAGCACAATGATTCATCATAATACATTAAAACTGGATTTTCATAAGACGAATGGTGATATCAAGACCCTGAAACATATTTACGGGACGTACTGTAGTTCGGATATTATAGATAAACATGTGTATGTGAATTGCAATTGGGAAACTTTATACGAATTGAATGTGTGGTACAAATACAGTACCATTAATAAATTAATACACGCTCATTACAAAGAGATTCCAAATTTAGAATTCTCAAAACATTTCACAAAGTTATCAACACAAACTGCAATTAGAAAAAAACTGCTAGAGCTGGATGAAATATCGTTTATTGATCATCCATTGTCGTATCTCAACTATCTTTCAAATTATTCATATGAAGCGCAAAATGATTCCTTGATCAAAAAATACGATAAGGATTTTAAAAGTATAAAACGAAAAGAATAATATTTTTTTAATATAAACAGATGAGTAAAGTATCCGAAGTAAGCATACCGAACAAGCCAGTTATTCAAAATATTATGCCGAACAAACCAAGTATCAAAAATATTATGCCGAGCTCATTAGTACCTAAAAACAACAGTAACCTAGCATTAATCGCCATCATAACTCTTATGTTCATTATCACAATCTATGTTATTATGTACATATGGAAAACTTACAAATCAACTTCCCTTAAGACGGTCACCATGGTCCCTGAACCAGTACAACTGACAGAAACGGGAGGATTCAAGAACTTAAGCGCTGAAGTCACACTTCCAGACATGTATAACGGTAATGAATTCTCATACTCTTTTTGGGTGTATGTGAACAGCAGCACAGGAAATAACTCCGGAAGCGATAAGCACGTCATGAGTCGAATGACGAACACTGACGATATATCAACCGCCAACCCAATGTTTTTCATCGACTCGGAGAGTAATAAGTTATACGCATATGTATCGTATTCTACGGGTAGTGATAACGTACTTGTGAATAACCTACCAGATATGAAGACAGATGCATTAGTCATCGATTATCTACCGATACATCGATGGCTCAACATTGTTTTGGTTGTTGATAACAATTACATTCAATTATTTATGGACGGTGAATTACGTCAAGTAAAAGATTTCAGCTCTAACGGCATCACGGCGAATAAGGTACCACGTCCCACACAAGGCAACATTGTTGCAGGAGGTAACGAGAACTTGACCAGTTTCGATGGTTTCATTTCTAAAGTACAATGCTTTAATTACGCTTTGACCCTGGATCACGCTAAAATCGTATATAAGACAGGTCCGTTACCCAAGTCACTGTTGGCTGCCATCGGAGTCCCGAACTATGGAGTAAGAAGCCCATTCTACAGAATTGACACGAGTACCTAAAACCTTTTTCACAATAAAATTCTATAGTATAATAAAATGATAAAGAATATTGTTTTCATCATAGTAGGAATCATTATTAATATACTTACTCTTAAGTATGGGATGAAGTTTATCTTTCCTCATCTAACAAAAATGGAAACGATTACCAATAAATTACAGGTCACTAAGCAATCAGTATCTTTAATCTCGGGTAAATGCAATTTCGGATCCTCAAAAACAGAAATCAATACATCAAATCCCGATAAACCTGCCTTCGTATGGCTCCCGGATTCAAATAACCTGAAAGGTGGAGCTCAATTCACTTACTCGTTTTGGTTAAATTTGAAGGCAAATACACAACTTGAAGATAAAATCATATTCACGAGAGGATCCATGGTACAAGATAAAACATCTGACCCACCGACCTATGTGAGCAAATGTCCCATGGTAAGAATAAACTCTAGTTCTAGTAGGTTCCCTGAACTGGAGATAAGTTACAATACATTAGGAAAGATTGATAATTATATTACTCTGACAGAAGACATATTCAACATGATTGTTTCTACAAGCAGAAATCCGAAATGGTTTTTGATATCAATGACATTCCAAGATTACGTGGATTTTTCAGACTCTGAACATGGAGTACAAATTCAAATATTTATCAATGACCATTTGGTTAAAACAGAAGTTATCAAAAACGATTCCCTTAAATTGAACTACGGTAATGTCATTATTACCCCACACACAAATGACGGAGATATGGACGCCACCACGTCGGATCAAGAATCATTTTACAGTGATTTGATGTATCACAATTATGCTCTAGATATCATCGATATCCAAAATTTATATTACAAGGGTTTATCGGATACGGCCGGGTGTATTACAGCGAGAGATACATCAACTGCGAATATATCGACAGCTTACCAGCAATTGAGCTTGCACAACAACTTAAATCAAATATAAATTAATTCGATGGATTTATTCTTCGTGTGTCCTCCCTTCGAATAAAATATATTATATAGCAAAAATGAACTTCAAATCTTCTTTAGTTTTTCTCCCACTTGTATTGTCGTCCATAGTAAATCGTATATATGGAAATGAATACGAGTATCCTCCCAGAGTTTCCTATCAACCACCTTCCTATGTTTTTGGAGTAGTTTGGACAATTATATACTTATTATATGGTGTATTTATTTATGCTGTTATTGAATCGTCCGAAAAATACAAAGAATCAATCATTATACTGTACTTGTTCAATTTGGCTCTAAATTTACATTGGTCCCCATTAGTTTTCAAAAATAAGGAATATGTATTGGGGCTTTATTCAATGTTTATCTTGTTAATTACTCTTGTCGTTATGATCCTATTGTTAGATAATACTATTCATAAAATAATGTTAGTCCCTTATATGTCTTGGATTGTGTTCGCAATACTTTTACAAATTGAGATTATACGCCATAAAGGTTAACAAGAAAATGCGAGCCCTCCCAAACCACCTTTCACGCGCAAAAAGTTGTAATTGACAACATACACTCGCATATCATAGTTATAAATATCCGAATCTGTCGTCGTCGTCGTCGGCTTAGGCTTAGGCTTTATGGTTTCAGTCTTCAATTCTATTTTGTTAATCCTCGACATGTTACAGGAACCTGAAGGTTGAAACTGTTCAGGCAATAAGCTGAAAGAATATACATAAATTCCTGGCGATGGGACTACGGAGTGATGCTGATAAGGTTGAATAAGATTGAAATAGCTGGCGTCTTTTTCCTCCATACGTTCAATACCATTGAATAGAAAAGTTGCTGAAGTCAAAATATCCATCTCTTTTTCTCTACAAGCGATATCACATTCTGTATTATCACTTCCATCTAAATCTTCATCTTGAGTATCTGTATATTCAAACCAATCATTCGTTTTATATACGTCATCACGATTCAACACCCATATGATTTCCTTAACGGGATTTTGAAGGACTAATGTGTTGATGTCAAACTGTTTGACAGACTTAAACGGTATTCGAACAACCTGTTCAATCAAATAATCGTGTGAATTGACAGCGATATAGTTTCGTTCTACACTATCAAGAAATACGTAATTAACTTCCAAATAGGGGTCTATATTTAATTTGTCGGTTGTCGATTCCGTAAAATATTTTGAAATTGCATTTACATTTTTTGGCTTTTTTTCATTTATTGTGACAAGTTCTTTAAATGGACGAATTTCTAAATGTATTTCTATTTCATGATATTGTAATGCAATCAATGGTAAAGCTAAACCAGGGTTTTTATTGAACCAAAATTTTAATGGAACATACAGTCGTCGAGAGTCTATTTGTGTTTGTGCATAATTTAGATTGTTATAAATATCAGGCATATACAATTCGGGAATATTTCCTATCATTTTATCGTATCCGTACTTTTTACTGGATTCGATAGAGAGTTCGTTCCATATGTGTAGCCATTCACCATATTGAGTGTCCATGAGAGTTCCTCCAATATATATTTTATAATTTTCAATCATAACCTCGCCAAGGTTTTTCACAAATCTGAAATCTTCCAATTCTTCCAATTGTCCTATTGAACCTTGATCAACTACAGTTTTCATTTTTTTAATGTTGGGTATTTTGAAAGAAAAGTAAATTTCTTGTACCAAATCTGCATTACGAGCTATTTTTGCGATAAGTATTGAACTACTATCATAATTTAAATAGTTCCTATTAAATACAACTTTCATACTTTCGGTGGAAAAGTTTGTGTGCGTTTTGTACACCTTCTTGAAAAAACTAACCGAAGGGTTACCATTCAAAAAAACATTTTGAGCTCCATAGGCAACTAATTGTATCAACCCTCCGGGCATCTTACATAAAATATTAAATATATTTTTAAACTATTATCAGATTAATTTCGATATATATATTAATTTATGGCGCTTTTCTTAAGTCGTAAGAATAATCTAGCTGATTTGGAAAACAGGGATGAAGCACGACAGAATTTAGGATTGGGGAGTATCGCGACTCAGAATTCAGACGCAGTATCGATCACGGGAGGAAACATAACGGTAGATGAGCTATATTTTAACTTAGATCAATATGAATCACAAAAGAATAAATTCTTATATTGTGAATCAAATGGTAGAGTTACTTTCCAAGATATACGACTACCTTCATGGATATCTGGTAAAACAGCTAAAGAGATAAGTTTGAATAATTTCGATTTGGACGATATACTATTCTTACCAAGTAATAGTCCACACAAAGTGGCCTTAACCGGGTCGTATTATGACTTGGACCCACTAACCGTACCAAAAAGAATCGCTGATTTCGACAATGATTTGGATTTCGTGGTCAAATCATCAAATCTAGCGGACCTGACAGATGCTGAAGTAGCTCGCTCGAACCTTGGGATTGGAACTACTGCGCTCATAAATTCACACGATGCACTCAACCTAGAACAATTGACTGTTGATTTCTTATTTTTTAGTAATGTTGAGTCAAGTGTGGGAAATCCAACGTATTTATATATTGATTCTTTAGGTATAGTTACTCCAACACCATTGATACATGCATCTACATCGAATTACGGTGTAGTTTTGTTATCATCAAATGAAAACGATTTACGCTCCAACTCTGTACCTTCTACAAAACTATTCAAAGAGGTTATCGACAAACTCGATAACAGTATAAAAGCGTTATCGAACAATGATCCCATGGGAGACGGGAGAGTTAATCGGTATATCGCTGATTCGAATTTGATGAAAATAGCGAACAATTTGTCTGAACTATCAGATCAAACCGTCGCGAGACAAAATCTTGGTTTCGACTCAGATTTACAAGAGTTTGTCGAAAAAATGAATGATGGGAAAATGATTTTCAACGATGTACATATTAAACAGGATCTAATTTTCAATCCACGATATGTGAATGATACAATGATCAGTTTTAGAGATTTTGAAGAAAGACAGTTCTTTTTGACAACGGATAATGTAGCCGACTTTAGAGTGAGCTTAGCGCCCATAAACATTGCGACAAGTGATCAGTACGGGGTTGTCAAGTTAATCACAAGTCTTAATCAACCAAATATTGATATTGACCCTTACGTATATACAATGAATTCAGCCACATTTTGTAATTACATCGAGACAAACTTTTGGGAACGATTCACACAATTTTCGAACTCAATACCACTCAAAATCCAACATATGTATTCAGAACATTCAATGAAAGTAGGTGATAACTTACTTGGCGTTGATGCGACTAGAGCCAGACATCACTTATTGCTACATAACGTGGCTTACACAGGAGATTACGTTGATTTAAAAAACGGTCCTTCTAATGTAAGTTATTTTACGAATGACAACTACTATTTAATGAAAGAAAGTAATCTCTCCGAGTTTGATCCATCAGATATATACACAGTGAAACAAAATTTGAACATAGGATCTATAGCTTCCTATGATAGTAATAATGTAGAAATACTTGGAGGGACGGGTACATTCTCAAATTTAACTATATCCAATTCGTTTCATTACGCACCAACAACCAACATATCTCAAAAATATATGTTCTGTACCAACAATATCGGTACGTGTGCGTGGGAACCATTGCCTGTTGCCACGACACAAAAAAAAGGTATCGTGAAACTTCAAACCGACCACACAATTTCAAGCGATCAACACGCATCAAGCGCTTCAGCACTCTTTAAGGCATATTACGAAATAACAGGGAAAATTGGTACCTTACAAGACAGTCTCGAAAGTATTAAAAAAACGATAGGAATGATTTGAACAAATCGAATCGCTATTATTAACAAATTTAAAACATCATTTTAATAACAATTGACACAGATTCAAGATGAATATGAATCGTGGCAACAATTTACTCGATATCGACAATATCATTGCAGCATATGATAATCTACAAATAGGTACCATATCAAAACTGAATCACAACGACGTTTTATTCAGTGATAGTACCACTATGAAAATAGATTCACTTGCTTTCAATTCCAAAAATGATAGTTTTGCTAACGAAAGTTTTTTGATTCTCGGAACTTCGAATGAAGTTGTTAAAGATACAACATCGTTTGAGTGGTTTCTTGGGAAGGAACAATCGAACGTTAAATTCAATATATTTGATTATATTAACGTTGTAGTCGAATCGAATGATCGAATTAAAAATGTAATGCATTTTAAAACTATTCACGACAAGGCAAACTATAGATTTGCCTGTACAGGTAATTATAACTATCTTTTGAACAAACCAACTCTGTCAAATATATTACATACGGACGGTTATTCAGTTGTAATTCATTCATCTAAATATTCAAATTTAGATGATTTCGTTGATTCAAATGAATGTCTGACCAATTTGGGACTAGATCCCACTATTGCTAAACTTAACTATGATTTAGATTCGACACAGGTACATATTCAAAGACTAATGACATCAAATTTGAAAATTCAAAACAGTTCAACCGGATATGCAGTGTTAAACCCCTATCAACCCACCAAATCATTCGTGGCCACAAGAAATGAAAATGAATTTGATTTTCCAAGACCCTATGAACAAGATTCGTTCATTCATGTTCAAAATAATCTGGATTTACAATCAGATGATTTGGACGAGAAATCGAGTATCACAATTGGAATTTTGTCTAACAATAGTTCCTATCTGTCAACATATATTGAAGCATCATCTGTTGACTACAATTTGCTCATAGCGTCGAATATAAACACGATGAAATCAAACCTCAGTTTATATCTTTCAAGTTCAAGCAATTTGTCAGACCTTCCAGACTCAAATGAAGCTCTAAGCAATTTGGGGCTGGATAAATTCATTCAAATAAATTTTGATAATGATAGTAGTAACATTGAATCTGGACCTTTTTCGATACAATTTGGTTCTACACGCGAATATGGGGTTTTTTTTGATTTTCTTAGTAATGATTATGACGTGTGGCGTCCTCCCCTACATAACACAATATGCGTAACATCTAATCAAGGTGGGACAACATGGCACACCATCCCTCAAGATGATGATGAAGTCGTCAACATATCTTTCACGAGAGCCGCTTCAAACATTCTTGGAACCGTGAAAATCGACAGCATGTTGACTTCAAATATCGACACAGTCCCAATATACGCCGTGTATAAAGAACAAGTAATTCAGATGAATAGTGATTTAAATACAATCCTACCAGATGTATCATTTTCACAGTTTTTATCGAACAACGCTCGGGTCGATCCAGATTCAAATTTATTACACCCATCATCAAATCTATTTGAACTGTTTGAAATTATGAAATCAAATGATGATACAGTCCAGAACCGGATTCGTCGTCAAAAAGTATATAATAATTTGAAATTACATCCCATAGCATACCTAAGAAACTCGAACGACTTCACCGAACATCTGAATAATATAGATTCATATATAACCGGCGAATCAAATGACATAACTAAAATAGATTATTCAAATTTATCCAATAAACCAACGGCGTTATCATGTTTTAATAACGACAGTCTTTTCGTCTCGAAATACAAGGGTTTCAGTGAGTTCATTGATTCGTCGCATGAATGCAAATCGAATATCGGGATTGGAACCATTGCGCAACAGAACAGAAACGATGTCGAGTTATACGGTTCCAATCTAACTATGCGATTCTTAGACATAACAAGCGAACTGACACTTCAATTGAATAATGAAGTATTTCGAGAGGATTATACAATATTGCAGGCATCGAATGACGGGTCCGCATATTGGGCTGATATATATGAATACAAACACGAAGCATCCAATAAAGCAGGTATAGTGCATATGTTAGAATCAAGGGATTTCGATTTCAACGATCCAGAGTATAACGATTTATCGACGTATACGACACGCGTATTATACAATGTACATAGCAACTTTCAATTAACCCTATCCAATATAAACCATGAAATCCATTTAATCAAAACATTTATACCTTCGCCCAAAAACTTTACGATAAGTTTCGATACAGATGGTACCCGTAAAAATTTTACGTTCAGTTGGAGAGATTCCGAACAGTTTTACGTCCAAAGCACACTAAAATATCATATTGAACATAATTCTAAAGTGGTAAGTACTACTTTGAAAACAACACTTGAATCAGATTTTTTAATATCATCCAATATGTCGGGTGAGTGGTATGTCTATGCAGAGGATTCTAATGATGACGCAAGAATATCACCACATTCTGAATATTTTGTCATAAAGGACTTGAAACTAATAACAACACAGGACATGGAGAATAGCAATGAAAAAAGTTTTAGGCAAAATTTCGAAGTATCGAATTTCAATCGCGGTTTTTTGTATGATGTGCTACTAAACCTAGGCAATGAAATACCTAGCGAATTAGTTCAAATAACTAGAGGAGAAACAAACATAGATTTGGTTTTGTCCAATTTAGACCCGGGTTCCTATCAGATTGCAATAAATGTGTTAGACGATTACTATGAGAAGCGCACATCAAATTTGGAATTGACAATTGTCCAACCGGTTATCACTTATCCAAATCCAAATTTTACTCTGTGCAATTTAGAGTACATTCCACCAGGTGATTTAACCTATTTGAAAATAATGATTGAAGCCGACGTAAATGGTAGTAACGAGGATTTGATGTTTTCAAATCTACATCTAACAAGTAATGACACACATGAAATTGTAATTGTTGATACATCTAATTATCAGTTATCAAATGAACCAGGTACATCAAATTTTACACTATCATTTAGTGTATCAAACAATCTACTTGAAGGAACATACACAACGAACGTCGGTATCAAAGACGACTGGGGATACACCGCATACAGCAATACAACCCTCCAATTAGACCTCAATTTTGATACATTCCGTATCGAATTCTCCAACAACAGAACCGCGGAAATCATTCCAATGGGTGGTCACACTTTGTCGAATCATTATAATTGGTTCGATACCTTCTACACATCAAATATTCAATTGGAAAATAAAAATTACGACGATTGTAACGTGGAAATCGTCCATTACAACTCAAACGGCTTTAAACGATACTCAAATCTTGAATTCACGATTACAACACCCACTATGTCTTTCCGTAATTCAACCGTTCATTTACAATTGACAGACGATAATAAAATAGTTGCATCTAATCTCAACTCGTTCGATCTATCTACCTTTACCTCAACCTCAACCTCTTCAAATCAGTTCGAACTCTTTCTATATAGTAATTTAGAGTTAGTTGAGAGGAAAATTGTAGAACTAAGTAATATCGATGGATTCGAAAGTAATGAAATTGTGTTCGATCATGTTTATAGTGAAAGTAACTTAAAAGCATTGTATGACGACTTCAAAGTAGAGGGAAAGGTCATTGATAACTACGGTTTTTCAAACGAAGCATCTAATTTACAAACCTTTGATACATTATATTTTTCAATACAAGAAAGAATTCTTAAATTAGACTCGACAACAAAGTATGATACAAATCGAAGTTACGAATGGAATTCGGGGTACGCTTCAACAAGTAACCTACATTTGGATAACAAGGATAGCAACTATACTTGTACCGTGGTGCGTTCGAATGAATACGATGTCGGAAATACAGTTTTATTTTCTGCTGATATTACAATTCCTAGATTTTCGAACCCATTCTCTTTAAACTTAACTTATGACGATAATTCGAACTACGTAGCGAGCAATTTAGATACTCTCTTACAAAGCGTTCAAACCTTATCGAAAGACCTGAAATCATTTGAAGAAAATGGAGAAACGTTTGATCCAAATTCAAACACGTTATACTTATATCTTTTCAATTCGAATGATGATGTCATTATAGATTCAAATATTATATATTTTTCAAATATGGATTTCGAAGTTAATACATCCACTTTTACGAACACATTCACTACGAGCAATACTTCAAACGATTATCAATTATATGCAACAGTATACGACTATTATGGATTTTCGAATACCAGCGAAAAGATTACAAAACCATATATTGACATGGTCCCAGTTTTACAAAGAACGGAACTCTTAGAAGCGAATATATCATATACCATCAGTAATATCAATGAATATTTGAATATTGAAATTAATTACAGATGTAATGACCTCGAACCATCAAATGTTTTAGATGTTAGATGTAACGTTCATGGAAACTACTATGATAATCAAACTCTTGTATTCCAAGAATACGGTTTATATGAGGTCACAATGAGTATCAATGATGCTATTGGATACACGAAAACGATAACACAGGAGTTGGATTTGATTGAGTATTACATGAGATACACAGACACTGCTTTCTCGTTATGTAATTATGATAATTTTACAATCCTTCCCAGTGACGAACTCACCTTTATGAAAGTCGATTTGGAACTAAATTTCGAACCGATATCTAGTAACATAACATTAACAAGTAATGATGAACAAACAATTTATATAATTAATACAAATAACTATAATATTATTAACAAACCTGAATCATCCATCAATTACGAATTGTCGTTTAGTGTATCGAATGACCTTCGTGTTGGTTTATACGACATATTAATTCAATTATCAAACAATTTTAATTATCAAATCTCTAGCAACACAACCCTGCAATTAGACCTCAATTTTGATACATTCCACATCGAATTATCCAACAACAGAACCGCGGAAATCATTCCAACGGGTGGATACACCTTGTCAAACCATTATAATTGGTTCGATACCTTCTACACATCAAATATTCAATTGGAAAACACAAATTACGACAATTGTAACGTGGAAATCGTCCATTACAACTCACACGGCTTTAAACTTACCTCCAATCTATCCTTGGAGGTTGAAATACCATATTTCAGTACCAGCTTTACGCAACAAATTCTGTTCGCAAGTAACAATCAATACATCGTGAGCAATATTAATATTCATGACTTTCTTTCCACACAAACAACCGATTCAAACGTATTACACTTATACCTGTATTCCAATGTGTATGACGTTGCAGATGAAATAGATATTACTTTCTCAAAAAATACCATCATTGAAAAAGCAGTGTTCAATAACACATCATTGTATGATACAACAATATCATTACACGGATATATTACGGACGGTTATGACTTTTCAAACGAAATTACAGATTTATCCAACGCGATCAAGCATCCTTCATTAGACGTATCTATTCATTCGTTGTATGATTTGGAAAATTTACCCATCAATGAAAAAACGTTTGCTATAAGCTATAGTGTAACGGACTCAAACGAAAACTACGATATTACATTGAGTTTAAATGATACAGTATTGCAGAGTAACTTGGGCCAAATACGAGACTCAAATTTCGAAATACTTTTGGACGATTACATTACGTACAGATTCGACGTATCCATGTCTGATGGGTTTGGTATATCGCTGTCTTCAAATTTGATTTTTGGAGTTAAGGAACCAGTTATTACATATTCGACAGATGTGTTTTCATTTTGTAACTTAGACGCTGTTATACCAGGCGATCTCGCGTATTTAAAACTTGCACTTCAAGTCGATGCAAATGGTAGTAACGAGTATTTGATATTATCAAATTTACATCTAACAAGTAATGACACACGAGAAATTGTTGAGATTGACACAACCGAATATCAGCTATCAAATGAACCAGGTACATCAAATTATACACTATCATTTAGTGTATCAAACAATCTACTTGAAGGAACATACACAACGAACGTCGGTATTATAGACAACTGGGGATACACTGCATACAGCAACACAAACTTGCAATTAGAACACAATTTTGATACGTTCCATATCGAATTATCCAACAACAGAACCGCGGAAATCATTCCAACGGGTGGATACACCTTGTCAAACCATTATAATTGGTTTGATACCTTCTACACATCAAATATCCGATTGGAAAACAAAAATTACGACAATTGTAACGTGAATATCATCCATTACAACTCACACGGCTTTAAACTTACTTCCAATCTATCATTCGATGTTGAAATACCTAGCTTCAAAACGAGTTACAATACTCAAATTCTGTATGCAAGTAACAATCAATACATTGTAAGTAATGTTGTCATTTCAGACCTTCTTTCCACACAATCAACCGATTCGAATGTGTTGCATTTGTATTTGTATTCCAATGTGTTCGATATTGCTGATGAGTTGGAAATTACATTCTCGCATAATACCACTATCGACAAAGCAGTGTTTCCCAATTCTGTGTCTCAGGAGACTGTCCACCTACACGGATATATTACTGACGGTTATGACTTTTCAAACGAGATTACAGATTTGTCCAATATGGTAAGATATCCAACATTAACAGCATCCATCGAGTCATTATATGATTTCGATACCCCAGCAATAAATCATAAAACGTTTGCTATCAATTATGGTGTAGAAAATTCAAATGGTGGATACGATATTACGTTGAGTTCAAACGTGGTGGTACTGCAGACTTTGATGAATCAAACTGAGAACTCAAACTTTAAAATTGTATTAGACGAATATATGACTCATGAATATACAATATCTATGAATGATATTGGGATTATACTAGATTGTAATCTAGATTTGATTATCACCGAACCTACCATCGCATTAGACAATACATTCGATTTGTATTCAAATAATATCATTCATGTTCCAATATTGAGCTCAAATATGAATACCGAACACTGGATTGCAACTACGTGTGAATTAAACTATTATACATCCGTTTTTAATGGAAACTATTTACAAAACTATAATTTATTGGGAAGTGATTCATTTGAATTCACAAATTTGTCTTTACAAAGATTCGGGGATTCGTATAGCAATCTGATTTCTTATACCATAGAGTACTATGACGAATGGGGATATTCGAATGTAAATACACACCAATATGACCTAAACAGTAATTTCACAAGTGATCCCGTTATGACAATCATTCACAGAAATCTTACGTTTCCAGACCAATCACCTTATAGTAATGTAGTGATTGACGTTCAAAGTAATCTTGCAAGCACTGGTACGTTATACAACTCGGATATGCACTCAATCTCCTTTGAGATTCCGAACGAAAATAATGTATGGAGTTTCCATGTCGCGCAACAACTTCATTCATTCGAAAAAGATTTTACTTTTGACCTTAATGTAAATATAGATGCTTTATCAAATAATATAAATACTGATAGTGCTACTATATCATTGTCTAATGATGACGCTATTGTTCTTTCCAATTTAGTTTTGAGTAATATAAGCACATTTTACTACGGATATTCTTACGATAACAATGATAATAATGTGACATTTGTTTCATCTAATTTTGTATTATCAACGTTTGTGGAAGAAACATATCATTTACATTTACCCATTTCTACAGCTATACACCCCGACTCGAATACAATCTATCTGAAAGGTTATTGTGAAGATCAATACGGCTTTTCAAACGATATGTACTATTTGGATACGTCTTTCGATAATAACATTTCAAATATCATGGTCATCAAGCTACTTCAAGAAATTGGAACTCAGGATTACGCAGATTTTGAGCAGATTGAATTGAAAGACGTAGATGGTAATGTTGTCGAATATGAAATCGAAGTTCATGACTTCAAAATGCACTCAGACACAGGTATTCACAGGGACATATTTAGAGCCTGGCAAAACACGAGCTGGAACACAAACCCGCTGCACTTTGATGATGAGACCCGAGTTATCTATGTAAGAGAAGATTATGACGGTGCTATTATAAACAGCAGTTCTTACGCGACCGTTGGTGATGTATTATTCACATTGACACCAATATCGACAGTATCGGAGATTATAACCACATGGCATAGTGCTGGTAGAAGTGT
>Ga0115006_10000067_pt1 | contig 47812 bp, 39 predicted proteins | sample ArcOceMetagenome_3_FD_88943 | JGI IMG/M metagenome (GOLD analysis project Ga0115006, IMG submission 88943) | Marine eukaryotic phytoplankton communities from Arctic Ocean - Arctic Ocean- Svalbard ARC20M Metagenome | ecosystem: Environmental > Aquatic > Marine > Oceanic | place: Arctic Ocean...
ATTGCGGAGATCCATTTTAAAAAACAGAAAAATGAGAGGAACATTAACAACAGACGCTGGGACATTACAACCAGGAGATGAAATTATTACTAACCAAGGCTCAGAGATGAGATATTATGTAGTGGAGGAAGCTCCACGAGTTAGTAGACTAAAAACTTGGCACAATGGTAAAACACGATACATTGCTTCAAAGTGTAGAGTTGCTATGACAATGAAAACTACCACAGGTGTTCACGCTTGGAATAATCAACCCTGGACAAACACTTGGAAAACGTATGAATTCAGAGTGCCTAATGAAAACGATCCAATAACAAAAGTGGATTTAAACTTTAAAGAAATATACATAACTAATAAATATGAAAATGGATAACAAAGAAGTAAACAGACCCATTAAAATGAAAGATCTCGAAGTAGGGGATGAAGTAATTGTACGAGGTGTAGACCTTAACTACATGCAGGTTGTAAGAAAACCAAAACAGAAACAATACAAACATTACGATGGATCAACCTACATGGGATGGACAGCATCTGTTTGTAATAGAATCAACAGCAAGTTTGGACAAAGGTTTGCAGATGATAAAGAAAACGTAAGATTTGATTTTGATTATAAATCAATCTGGTTAGTAAAGAGAGAACAATAATTAATAAATAAATAGTAAAATGCGATTAGAAAAACAAAAACAGGCACATGTTCTATACTCAGGACAGAAAAATGAGAGTATAGGTATGTCACTAGACATGGATTCTGCACAAGTATTGATGCAGATGTTAAGTAAGAACCTTTATTCAGATTCCATAGGTTCAACTATTAGAGAATGTGCAAGTAATGCACTTGACAGTCACAGACGAGCTGGGGTTAACAAGCCTATAGTTGTGTCGTTGGTTCAGAATGATTCTAATAACTGGGAATTTTCTGTTGAAGATTTTGGTACAGGTTTAGACCATTATGATGTAGAAAATATCATTAGTAAATATGGTAAGTCTACTAAACGTAACAGTGATACAGAACTTGGAATGATGGGTCTTGGTTTCAAGGCTCCTCTAGCTTATGCCAGTAGTTTCTATTTTACATGTAGAAAGGATGGTATGGAACGTAAGTACATGATGTATGAAGGTGAAGAAACTAATACCATTGACCTAATTTCTGAAACAGATACTACAGAAGATAATGGTGTAAAAGTTATTGTACCTATAAAGTGGGGTGATAGACATGATTTTCTAAAGAAGATCAAACAACAACTTGCATACTTTGAGGATGTATACTTTAATGTAGATGATGTTGACAACAATTTCATTATTCACAGATCTAAATTATTTCAGTTTTCTGAATTAGCTGATGATGACAAACTGCACATCTGTCTTGATAATGTTTATTATCCTATTGATTTTGATAAATTAGGAATAGACATTATATATATTCCAGTAGGATTAACATTTAAACTAACAGATGGATTATTTCCAACTCCTAATAGAGAATCTTTAATTTACACAAAGGAAACTAAATCAAAAATCCTTAAAAAATTAGCTGAGTTTTCTGATTACTTTGTAGAAAAGTATAATGAGAATGTTACAGACAGTGATGATGTTAGAGGTTATCTAGATTATTACTATAACTCTTCAAGAGAGGTACAGTTGCATGGAAAAGTTGTTGATCTTAATAATTTAAAGGATTACATAACAATTCCTTTTGCAAAACCAAAACTTGAAGGAGTAGACAACTGGGATATTTCTACATTTGCTAGACATGAATTTAATTATCTTTTAGGAGAATACAAATGTAGCTATAGGTATGAAAATACTAGAATGTATCAGGTGAAAGAGAGTAACTGGGGAAGATCTGTAAGTTGGAATGATATGGACAAATATCATTTTAAAATGCAGGACGGAATGAGGGGTCATAAAAAGGCATACCTTAGAGAGATGTGCGAAGACATAGTTACTGCACCAAGAATAAACGGACGAAACCTTAGTAGAGTTTCATTTATTCGTAAGACAAAGTCTTATCCTCTAACATCTACCAACAATAAGGATAATTACTATGACATATTAAAGTTAACTAATTACCCTAAGTCTCAATGGAGATCAGTAATTAAAGACTTTCAGTATGTTGAGTCATTGTTGTTAAACCCTATCAAAGATGCTGATTTAATCACCCCTCCTCAACATTGGATAGATGATAGAAAAGCTAACACTGTATCTAAGATGCGAGCTACTAAAGCTGCTAAAGGTGAAAAGGTTGAAGGAGATTTTACTTGTAAAAAAGCTGAACAACTTCTTAGATATAATGATGGTAGAAATTGTAAGTTTGTTTCACATCGTATTAATATTGAAGCTATAGAAACAGGGGGAAGTACATATGTATACACTAAGCATGATGATTATATGAAGCTTGATGACTTATTTGAGGAAACTGAGAGAATGCCTATAAAGTATATTACATTTTCACAAAGAGAATTAGATGCTTTAAGTAAGTCTCCTAAAGTTACTAACCTAGTTTCTTATGAAGATTTCATAAATGGTGATGATATGTTTATTAAATTTGTGACAGCTTTATATTGTCATAGGTTTATACAAAGCGGTTACACTTCTGATATCTTTGATAAATGTAATGAGATAGATAAAGTTAAAACTAAATTATCAACCAAGTTAAAAGAAGTTCAGGAGTATTCCAGAGCTTATATTAAAGGTGGTAGGTATCAATCTTATAAACATGGATATAAGCTACTCGATCATGCTGAAGAGAATGATTTATTTAATGCTGAAATTTATGATTTAGTACAGGAATTAGAATCTTTCTTTATAGAGCATCCTTATGTAAATGATATTGCTTCTGTTTTGGGTAGTCATAGACAACAAGATGGTCTTTTAGATTGCTTAGCGCAATTATTTAAGTGTAATGGTGTTCCCATAAATTCTTACTATCAATTTGTGAAGCATAAACAAGAAGAACAAGAACAGGAATAATAGTTAATAACAATTAAATACAATTAAAAATGAGTAAATTTCTAAGTTTAGAGTGGTTCAAAAATAAAGTGGACCACTCAATTGAAAAGGTTATCGAGAGAAAGCTTGATAAATTAGTTGAAGAGGTAGACAACGATAGTTCTCCTCAAGAAAATCCGTACAAAACTATAAAGCTAGTAAACGATGTGCTTACTATTGTACTACATGATGATTCTATAATAGCTAAAGTAGATGCTACTGAAGATGATTATCATGCTGCAGAGTCAGCTGTTACTATTGGAGATCTCTACACAATCGTTAGTGACCCTAATGTAGTTTCTGAAGTTGCAGAGAGAGATAGATCAGAAAGAAGATTAAAAGCTCTTAGAAAGGGCCTTGTGATACTAGAAGAAAGTGGTGAGTTTGTCCTTGATGGAGATTCAGTTTACTTTAAAGGTATATCTAGATCTTTACCACAGTTGCTTGTAGAAGAATTAATTGAAGCTGTATCAGGCGCACAGTCACTCAATATACCTCTTAGTGAGCATGATGAGTATCAATCTCTCAAACGTTTCTTTATGTGGTGTGCTCTTAATCCAAGAGCTGAGGTAGCACATGAGTTGTATAGATTTCTAAAGGAGAACAGTTTCCGTATTACTAAACAAGGATTCTTTGTAGCATTACGTAACGTTGTTACTCTTCATGGATCCCCACAGCTTGTACACTTTATCTCTAACACTTACAACAAAGTAAAAGCTGTTTGGAAGAAGAGTCCAGATGACTATACTGTATTCCTAAAGGACGGTGAGTACAAGTTGATTCATGATGATAAATTATATAATGAAGAAACACATACCAGTACTGTTTGTCCAGATTGTGATGGTGAAGGTGGTTATTATGATGAAGGTGATTCTTATGATGACGAAGATGAGTGGAATGAAGGAGAGTGGATAGAATGTGACGCATGTGATGGTACAGGTGAGGTAGAACCTTATGAGTATATAAATTCTGTAAAAGTAGATCATGGAGAAGAGATAGGTAAACTTACAGCTCTCTATCTAGATCTACCTAACAGACATGAGAATCGTTTTACAGATGATTGGACTAAAACATTTGACATACGTATTGGTAAAGTGGTTAATATGCCACAGGAAGATTGTAACTGGTCAACACAAGATTGTGCTGCAGCTGGTTTACATTTTACTTCTGACCAGATACATTATGTAGGATGTGGTGATCAATCTGTTCTTGTTCTTATCAACCCTATGAAAGTGGTTGGTATTGGTACACATAAAGGTAGATGTTTTGAGTATTTACCAATCATGACTGTACCTAGAGAAGAAGCAACAAGTATTCTACATGACAATCAGTTTGATACTCTTCAGTTAGATGAGGTGTATGCTGTACGTGAACTTGATGATTTGCAAAATAAAGCCAAAGAAGGTTTTGCAAAAGAATCTAACAAGTATGAGTTTAGCTTACCAAATATATCTTCTGTAGATGTCCGTAACATCATTGGAAGTCTTGAAGAGATGAAAGCTGAAATTACTGCAAGAGTTCGCATGGTAGATTAATAAATTAGGGGATAACATTTATTTGAATTATATTTGTTATCCCTTTAATTTTAAAATTATGGCAAAAAAAACAATAAAAAAACCAAGAATAGCTCGTACTAGAAACGCTGGCACAATGACAGAATCCATGTTTTGGTCTATGTTAAGAAGTGCACTTAGGCAAAAAAGTAGATGGTGGAAACCAATTGGTGAGTGTAAAAAGTTAGCTCAGCGAGCATACAAAGGTCCTAACAAAAGACAGAAGTGGGAATATGAATGTAACAAGTGTAAAAGTTGGTTTAAAGCAGACGTAGTTAATGTAGATCATATAGAGCCTGCAGGAAGTTTAAACTGTTCAGAAGACTTAGCTCCATTTGTAGACACACTCTTTTGTGAACAGGAAAACTTACAAGTGCTTTGTAAAACTTGCCATGATCAAAAAACACAATTAGAAAAACAGTTAAAGCAATTTAAAAAGAAGAAAACATGAGACAGATAACAAAAGATGCATATTCTGCATTTAAATTAAGGGAAAGATTTAAGTCATCAAACACTGAAGTTAGGATTAGTGGTGATGCAGTTTATTTATTATTATATGATAATAAAATAGCTAAGCGAACAAAGAATGGTTTATTTTTATCTCACGCTGGATGGCCTACTAATACAACAAGAGAAAGGCTTTCTCCTTTTGTAGATGAAATAAGAAAATGCAAAGAGGACATTATAATAGGAGAGAAAGTTAAACTAACTAATAATTGGACACATTATGATCACAGGCGTTAAAACAACAGACATACAGGAAGTTGATATAGTCGTTAGAGAGATTAAGAATGCTCCTACTAATTACGATAAGACAGAAAGAGTGTTAATAATAGATGCTGATAGCATTATGTATTTTTCATCACACTTTCCTGAAGACTCTCTGATGGAGTTTCCAACAGAAGAAGATAGAATAGAAGAAGCTAAGTATAGAACTAGAACTAAGTTACATGAGATATTTAATAATGTAGAAGAGTTTTACAACATAAAACAGAGCTTTATATTTATAAGAGGTCGTAGCAACTTTAGATATAAGTTATTTCCTGACTATAAATCTAATAGAAAGCAAAAAGATCCATTGATTCCAATAATCTCATCTTATATGCTAGAAGAGCTCAGTGCTATACCATCTATAGGGGCAGAAGCAGATGACTATGTTTATGATGCTGTACAATTGAGTAAAGGTAATTGTGTTGTAGCAGCTATAGATAAAGATGTATTTTATAATTGTCCTGATGTACCTTTCTATAACTATAGAAGTCATGGTAATACTTCAGGAGAGTTTAAGCATATATCTAAGGAAGAAAGTAGACTAGCTATAGCAGCCCAAGTGGTGATAGGAGATAGTGGTGATGGAATTCCAGGAGCTTATGGAGTTGGTAAAGCTTGGTGTAGAGATAACATGCATATAGGTATGACAGACTATCAGTTTACCAAAGCTATACTTAAAGCCTATTTAAAGTCATGCGGTGGTGATAGTCAAATAGCTAAACAGCAAGCAAGATTATATTACAGTGTGCTAAAGTTGTACACACAAGAAGAATTAAAAACAATTAAAAACAGCCAATGAAAAAAACAATAACAAGTATATTTATGGTACCCACCCTTAATGTGCCAAAAGATGCATTACTGAACAATGGATTTTTAAATGCTTATGTTGGAGATGTAGATAAAGATATACAGTATGAAAACTCTGTATATCTTTTATTCTTACCAAAAGACATAGAGCAATTTAGAGAATTCTTAGATGATGAGTATGAAAGAACTGAGTCTGTTATAGACGATTATGATTATCCTAATGGTTATGTAATAATAGTTTATAAATTAAATCATAAATTTAAAAATGATTACAACTTAATAAAAGAAGGAAGATACTCTGAGACTTCTAAAAAGTTTCAAGAATTATTCTCTAGAGTGGTAAAAGTAAAAAAGAATGGTCTTCATAGAGATCATGTGTCTTTACAGTATAGAATCTTTAACAAAACAGAAGATATGATTGAATACTGGGAAAGTAAACTTGGTATTGAGTTTACTGAAAATCTTGAAGTGTGGGATGGGTATGATATTGCAAAAGAAACATTAAACATTGAATTAATAACAAAAACTGAATTAGTATGAAAACAATTGAAATTTTAAGAGCAAACAAGAAAGCTGGAAACTACATTAAAGAATGGTTTCTAGAGAAATTAGCAAACAATATAAAAAACTTTAAACGTGATGAGAGTTTTAAGGAGCTTATGTCTAATACAACAGTTAGCGATGAGCAAATAGATACTATTATATCAGAAGCTCCTAGAAACTTACTAGATCTGCTAGATGATAAAGGTGTGATGATAACTATAGTTGCAAAAGATGAAAGTTTTTCAGGTAACATATACAACGCTCGTACAGAAGAACAATTTGATATTGATAAACATGCTACTAGAAAAGAATTTGATGTATCTGCATTACAAAAAGCTTTACCTATACTTGAAGAAAACCTTGCAGCTGCTGAAGATCAAGGGGTTATAGAAGATGAAAAAAAAGAAGATGAATAATGAGAACAATTGGAAAAATTATAGTAGATTTACTGTCCGATAATCAAGTTTCAGCTGAAGAAGCTGAGATGCTAATCACACACCTTTCAGACAAAAAAGAACCCTTAGGTATATCACCTGAGAGGACTTCTAGTCCCTATTGGTATCAAACAACAACATAATCATGAGAACAATAAAAGAATTTAATGACTCTTATGAGTTAATTTGTGATGGTGGAGGGCTTGTAATAGATGTTCCATCTGTAGTACAGTTTTTAAACGTAGCATTTTCTGACTTTTTAAAAGTGGAAGGTTTTAGATACAAACAAGTATCAACAGTTCGTGGTATTCCTAGAGTTGAAACTAACCTACCAGATATTATGCCTTATGTAGGAAACGTTATGCATTCCGAGTTAGAGGATAAAATCTCAATATTATTAAAAGTAGAGTTTGAGATTGAAGAAAGATTACGGTCAATAAACTTAGACAAACACGGTAAACCATTATCAATATGAACAAAAACATTTTTATGCCAAGGGTAAATATTCTACCCTATGAGTATCCACAATTATTAGCTTACAAAGATGCTATCAGACATTCCTATTGGATAGACACAGAATTTAACTTTACAGAAGACATACAAGACTTTAAAGTAACACTCTCTTCTCAAGAGCGTGATGTTATTAAAAAGACTATGCTTGCAATTGCACAGATAGAGGTCAATGTAAAAACATTCTGGGCTGACATGTATAAACGTATGCCTATTACTGAAGTGGGTGATGTAGGAATGACATTTGCAGAATCAGAAGTTAGACATAAAGATGCTTATGCTAGACTCTTAAGAATATTGGGTCTTGAGAAAGAATTCCAGAATGTTATAGAGGTCCCTGCAATAAAAGGTAGACTAAAGTACTTAAAGAAGTACCTAAATGGTACACGTTCTAAAGATGATAAGATGTACACTAAGTCTGTGCTGCTGTTTTCTTTATTTATAGAGCACGTTAGTTTGTTTAGTCAGTTTCTAATCATGATGAGTTTCAATAAAGATAAGAATGTACTTAAAGGTATATCTAATGTTGTTGAGGCTACTAGTAAAGAAGAAGAGATACATGGTAACTTTGGAGCTGAGATTATTAACATCATTAAGAAAGAGAATCCTGAATGGTTTGATAAAGAGTTTGAAGAACTAATCTATTCTGCTTGTAAGAAAGCTTATACTGCTGAGTGTAAAATATTAGATTGGATCTTTGAAAAAGGAGAGCTAAAGTTTCTATCTAAGGAAACTATTCAGAACTTTATAAAGAACAGATTTAATAATTCTTTAGAGAAGATAGGTATGAAATCAATATTTGAAGTTGACTCAGAACTATTAAAGTGCACTGAGTGGTTTGATATAGAGATACTAGGAACCAAAGAAGGAGACTTCTTTTACAAAAAGAGTGTAGATTATAACAAAAAGAGCAAAAGCATCACAGAAGATGACTTATTTTAAAACCAACTAACATGGAATATAATAAATACTACTGGCTGAACGAGGACAGCCGTACATTTTTATCAAGAGGGTATATTACAGAAACCCCTGAACAAAGAATCAAAGACATTTCTATTAAAGCAGAAAAGTATTTGAACATTAAAGGCTTTGCAGAGAAGTTTGAAAACTACATGGCTAAAGGGTATTACTCTTTATCAACGCCAGTATGGATTAACTTTGGTAAATCAAAAGGTTTGCCTATTAGTTGCTATGGATCTAATATAGATGATAATTTAGATAGTATACTAAACGCAGGCCGTGAGATAGGTATGATGTCTAAGTACGGAGGTGGGACCTCTGCTTACTTAGGCAACATTAGACCTAGAGGTACAGAAATTTCAACTGGAGGCTTTGCAGATGGACCAGTGCACTATGCTAAGATATATGACACTGTAGTAGATGTGTGTAAACAATCTGAAGCAAGACGTGGAGCATGTGCAGTGTACTTACCTGTAGAGCATGCGGATATCTTAGAGTTTCTAGCTATTGGAACAGATGGTAATCCTATTCAGAATCTTCAATATGGTGTCACAGTTACAGATGCTTGGATGGAAGAAATGAAAGCAGGAGATAAAAGTAAACGTAAAATATGGGCCAAGATTATTCAAAACAGAAGTGAGATTGGTTTCCCATACATAATGTTTAAAGATAACTCTAATAACAACTCTCCATATAAAGAGTTAGGTATGGACATTACAGCTTCAAATCTTTGTTCTGAAATACAATTACCTACTGATAGTTACAATTCATTTGTATGCTGTCTAGGTTCTATAAATGTGTTACATTGGGATGAGATTAAGGAAACAGATGCAATACAAACATATGTGTACTTTCTTAATGCAGTGATGGATGAGTTTATTGTTAAGTCTGAAACAATGCCTGGTATGAAAAGAGCTAACAACTTTGCAAAAGAGCACAGGGCTATTGGTCTAGGTGTTCTTGGATACCACTCTTTGTTTCAATCTAAACTTATTGAGTTTGACTCAATACAAGCTAAAGGTTTAAATGCTCAGATATTTAGTACTATAAAAGATAGAAGTGAGATAGCTTCAAGAAAGCTACATAAAGAGCATGGTTACACATCTCTTAGAAATGGATACGCCAACACTACTCTTATAGCTATAGCTCCTACAAAGTCTAGTAGCTTTATACACGGTGCTGTATCTATGGGTATTGAGCCAATCAAATCTAACTATTTTATCAAAGATCTTGCTAAGTCTAAGACTGTATACAAGAACCCTTTCTTAATAGATGAACTAGAAAAGTATGGAATGAATACTGATAAAGTATGGAAGTCTATTCTTAAGAAAGATGGAAGTGTACAGCATTTAGGTTTTCCAACTCAAGCTGTCTTTAAGTCTTTTGTTGAGATCTCTCCTAAAGAGATTGTATTGCAAGCAGCACAAAGACAGAAGTATATTGATCAGTCACAGTCATTGAACTTGATGATCGATCCATCTGTTTCAGCTAAGGATATAAATAAACTTTACATGTATGCATGGGAAGAAGGAGTTAAAACTTTGTACTATCAGTTTAGTAAAAGCTCTGCTCAAGACTTTGCACGTAACATTTTAGAATGTAACAGTTGTGAAGGATAACTAAGTTAATTATAAAAATGTGTAGAATTTTCAAATTAGACTTTGTTCTTTCTGCTACATTTCATACATTTGACAAATGAAAAGAGATATAAAAGACAGTGACTACTATCTAGAAGAAGGTAGAGTTCACTTCACAAATGATTATCTAGTTCATAGAGGCCCCTGCTGCGGTGGAAACTGTAGACACTGCCCTTACGATGTAAGTATAAAAGGTAATACTAAACTCAGAGATGAGTTGGATTAAAATTTTCTGTTCTGTTTTTTAATTGTGAAGAAGGGCCTTAGAGTAATCTAGGGCTTTTTTTTGTTTGTAAAACAGAGCTAAATTTCGTATATTTGAGTATAATTAAAAACAATTAAATACAATTAAAATGGCAAAAAAACAGACCAAAGAAACAGCTAACACTTTTGAACAGGCGTTAGAAAAATTGAACAAACAGTATGGTACAGGAACAGTACTAGCGCTGGACAGTAAAACAGAAGGTAATTATGATGCAATCAGTACAGGGTCAATTGGTTTTGACTGGATCACATTAGGTGTTGGTGGCTTTGTAAAAGGTAAAATGTATGAACTCATGGGATGGGAAGGTACAGGTAAATCTACCATATGTGGACATGCTGTAGCTAGTTGTCAGGCCCAAGGAGGTAAAGTGGTGTTTATTGACGGTGAGCATGCTGTTGATAAGAATTACTTTGAACGATTAGGTGTAGACACTACAAAAATGTTAATAGCTCAACCATCATCTGGTGAAGAGGGTTTTAACATTGCAGTAGAAATGATGTCAACTGGTGAGGTGGATCTTATTATTATAGATTCAGATTCTTCTTTGATACCTAAGTCTGTATTAGACGGTGAAGTGGGTGATCATGCAATAGGTAAGAAAGCTAGATTGAACAGTAGCGCTTATCCAAAGATCAAAAGTATAGCTCATAACACAAACACATGTGTAATAGTTATTTCTCAATACAGAGAAAAGATTGGTGTTATGTTTGGTAACCCTACAACTACACAAGGTGGACATGCACTAAAGTTTTATTCTGATGTAAGAATAGAAGTGGCTAGGTCATTGATGAAAGATGGAACTGAAGTTATTGGTAACCTTACTAAAGTGAAAGCTACTAAGAATAAAATGAGTCCTCCTTATCAGAAGTCAGAGTTTGAAATAATTTATGGTGTTGGTATTGATAGAGTGAGTGAAACTCTTCAGTTACTACATGATCTTGAACTAGGTAGAAAGTATGGTAAGACATATACTTATGACGGTATTAAGTATGACCTTGAAGAGTTTAAACAAAACATTCTTGAAGATGTTGATTTCTTTAATTCCTTAAAATCTAAAATAATTGATACACTAAATGGTGTAGAGGAAGTTGACGAAGTTGAACCTGCAGTAATTGTAGAAAATGAAGAAAGAATGAATATAATAGGTCAGAACGGTAATGATGGTACACATTATGAAACTGCAAAAGATATAGATGTTGTTACACCTCAGGTGTTATCAGCTGACTTATTTGATGCTAATGATTTATGAAATGTATAACGTGTGGAAAAAACTCAGAATCTGAGTATTGCTTCCAGCATAAACCTAGAAAACAACTATCTAGTAATACAGGATTTAAAAAACCAACATTAGCTCTTAAAAAAAGGGTTAGTGTTGGTAAATCCCAACCAAACTCTGATCATATATTTTTTAAAACTTTGTGGAGTAAAAGAGCTCACAGATCTGAAGTAAGTGATGTTTATTTAGGCGCAGAGGCTCTCAGTACTTATTTTCACCACATTCTACCAAAAAATAAATATCCAGACATTAGGTTGGATGAAGAAAATATTATATTTTTGACAGCTGACGAACATGCTAATGTAGAGGCAGATATCTATAAGTATGATGAAGTTAATAAAAGACGTAATCACTTATTAAAAAAATATAATCTCTCATGATTGAAGTATTAAAGTTTAGCGCCACTTGGTGTGGACCTTGTAAAATGTTATCAAAAACCTTAGAAGGTGTAGAAGGTATTACAAATGTAGATATAGATACACAAATGGATTTAGCAAAAGAGTACAATGTAAGAAGTGTACCTGCTATGATATTTAAAATTGAGGGTGAAGAAGTTCATCGAGAAGTTGGACTTATATCTATAAAGAAGTACGAAGACATTATGAACGAATTAGCCGCTGATGTAAGGTGGAAAAATAAATAAAACCAAAAACAATGAATCAATTTTATTACACAAGAAAAGAACCTATCGAAGATACAGACCCTGTAGAATATGCAGAGTTTACTGATAGTATTAATGTAAACAAGATAATTAGAAGTGTACAAACATCAAGTGACACTATTGTAGTGCTCTTAGATGACATGCATGAGCGTATTACAGAGGTGCCTAACATCAACACCAAGACTAACAAAGTGATTGGTACAAAGAAGAAGGTTGAAGTATTTCAAACGGAAGCTTATTTACACGGAGAAGACATAATAAGATTTAAAAAACTAACAAACATAGGATAAGATGGCAAAATTATACAAAAAACTTTTAGGAAATAGAATATACGTTAATGTTCCTAAAAAAGAAGAAGAGAGTAAAATTATAGTTGATTCAGCTACTAAAGAAGAATTACAAAGAGAGATGTTAAAAAAGATGTCTAAACTCGTAGTTTATGATGTAGGTGATTCAGTAAGTATTATAAAAAGCGGAGATGCTATTCTAGTAGATCCATCTAAATTAAAAGATGCAATGCTAATTCCATTAAGTAAAGACTTAGATGTATTATTAGTATCTCCTTTTGATGTAATACATGTCTGGTAATGAAACTTCTTCCTTTTATATCATGTAAATGTATAACCTATGGTAGAGTGGACACGTTAGTGGAAGCTCTACATAGTTTTCTTATACAAGAGTATCCAGCAGATAGGTGTGAGCTTATAATAGTTAATGACTATCCTGAGCAGAAACTTATCTTTGATCACCCACAAGTTACTATATATAACCTAGATGAAACTTTTCCTTTAATAGGAGAGAAAGAAAACTATGCTATTGAAAGATGTAATGGAGATCTTATTGCTGTATGGGATGATGATGATGTAGCTATGTCTAATCATCTAATGAATATAGCTAATCATTGGAAAGAGGATACTAACATTATTCATTGGGAAACAGGTGTTTTCTATAATGAACCTAGTATTACAGCTATAACTGGAGTAGGTAACTCAGGTATAGTGTATAGTAAAGATGTATGGGAAAGAATAGGTAAGAGTCCTTTAGAGAACGCAGGAGGTGATACAACATTAACTAATAGAATACATGCCCTTGGTGGTAAAGTGGATGTTAAAATGCCTGATCACGAAGCTTCTTGGTTTTATATGTGGGGCGGTAGAGGATACCATCAATCTGGACAAGGTACAGATGATGAAATTAAGCCTAATATTATACAGAGACATTCTGCATGGATAGAAAGCTTAAGAGCAAAAGGTGAGATACCTACAGGTGATATAAATTTAGTGCCTGCATGGAAACAAGATTATAAACAAATGCTAAAAGATTATGTCAGCTCTAGTTGAGTTTATTATTCCTACATACAATAGGCATGAGCCTTTAATCTGCATGCTAGCTTCTCTTACAGCTCAAACAGATACTGACTGGAGTGGTCATGTAGTTATAGATGATACAGAAAGTGAAAGAGTATCTGATATAGTAAAGAGTTTCAATGACCCTAGAATATATTGTACCTTTATGGATAAGCGGTATAATGATTGGGGACATACATTAAGAGAGCGTGGTAAACAAATGTCAGATGCTCAATACATAATAATGACTGGAGATGATAACTATTACACACCAAACTTTGTTGCTGAATTACGCACATCAACAGCTAACTCTCCTGGGTTTATTTATTGGGATATGGTACACTCTCATTATAATTATGAATACTTTAAATGTCATCCTCACACTAATCAAATAGATATGGGAGCTTTTGCTACTAGAAGAGACTTAGCTCAGCAAATAGATCTTGGAGTAAAATATGATGCTGATGGTTGGTTTGTAGAACAGTTTAAAAAGAAGTTTACAGAAGAAGAAATGTTTAAAATAAATAAAGTTTTATTTGTACACAACTAGCAAAATAAAAGCCCTACTGATTAACAGAAACCTCTTAACCACTTTTAAGAATACATTAGAGTTCTTAAGAAAGGAGCCTAGAGTAGAGATTCATATACTTGATCAAGAATCTACCTATCCACCACTGTTAGAGTTTTATAAAACAATTACTGAAGAAATTCACTACGCAAAGAATGAGGGTCCTTACTCAGCATGGGATCCTAAGTATGAGTATTTACGTAAAGGTTATTTTATTGTAGCAGACACAGATTGTATATATGATAATGTTCCTGATGACTGGTTAGATGTAATGTTACACGCTATAAACCAACCAGGTTCTCCTAAAATAGGGTTCTCATTAGAGATAGAAGACCTACCCAATACAGATCAGGGTAAACAATCATATGCACATGAGGCTAAATACTGGGAGAATAAAATTGATTTAGGATGGGATGCTCACGTAGATACTACGTTTGCATTATATAGAGCTAATCTGTCATTTTCTTATAATGGAATAAGATTAGACAAACCTTATTGTATACAGCATGCACCTTGGTATATAGATGATTGTTGCATACCTGAAGAGTGGCAGTACTATTTAGACCATGCTAGCGCTGTATCTACTTGGGGAACTAGAATAAAAAAAAGCCCCAATTAAGGGGCTTATATTATTTACATCCGTATTTACACTTCTTCTTTTTCATCTTGGATCCAGACTTAGCTTTCTTAGCTACGACCTTTCCTTTTTTAGCAAAGCCCATTTTATTACGTACAGATGTAGGTAATGCTTTAAGTCCTTTTTGTGAAGACTTAGGTTTCTTTAATCCAGATTTACCTTTAGGAACCATGGAGGCAGCTTTGCCACCATATCCTGCCTTTTTTACTTTCTTTGTCCCAGCTTTAGCCTTCATAGACTTCCCATAAGCTGCTTTTTTCATCATGATATTTTAGATTTTACTCTTCTACAATTTGCATAGGAGCAGGTTGTTTTTGTGCTTCTTGTTCTGGTGGAGCTTCAACAATTACATCAGCTGTAACGCCTTGTTCCATAAGTTTTTCAATTACTTCATTAGTTCGCATCATTAACTGATATTTACCAGCTTCTTCGCTTGCTAAAAATGTTCTAACCGTATTAAGGATTAGTCCAAAGTCTTGTCCTGATACTTCAAATTTGGAGTCAGGTCCCCATGTATAACGTTTGTTTGGATCGTACTGTGCCATAGTTTTTTAATTATTGGTTTATAAAATTAATTCAAATATACTAAAGATTTATTACTCGTCCAAATTTATTTTAAAAACAATAGTGCCTGTAGCCTTAATGCTTTTAGATATATCTAAATGGATGTTAAACATTTTATGCAGCTTTAAAATCTCTTCTAACAACATGTCGTTATACTTAGGTAGACTAGGTGCTAACCTAAAAATATAAGAACTTTTCATTTTTGTCATCTGTAAACTAGAATACTCATCAACAGAATCTATCACACCTTGTAAGTGTGCAAAATATGCTTTTTCATTTTCTAGTTGCACTTCAGGGAAGAACTTCCTGCTTACTTGCATGTATGTTTATTTTTTAACGCATCTGTTTACCATCTTAGCTCTACCACTCTTAGTTTTTTTACCACTAGGTGATTTCTTTTTACCGACAGCTTTATAACCTTTCCAACAGCTAGGTCCTTTTTTCTTTTTCTTTGCCATAATTAGTTTAATATATAAGCCCAGGGAGGTTATATCCCTGAGCTATATAATTTAATTTACGCACATAAATTTGTTGCTGTAACAACTCCATTTACGCCAATCACTACATTCCAGTCTTGACCATCTGGTGCTTCTACTCTGTGATATGTACCACTTCCATCAAAAGGATTTAATCCAGCTGCATCATTGTATACAATACTTCCAACTGCTATCACATTTACTGTAGCTAGTTTTAAATACACTACTGTATCTAGAGTTAATGCACATGCATCAGCTGCATCTGAAGCAGATGATACCTGACCTGCAGGATATGCTATTGCTGTTGTTGTTGGATTGCAACACTCGTATGCTACAATTTCTTGCCAGTTACCTACTTTAGGTTTGTTTCTACGTAACACAAGGCTACCTGATACTACTCTGCCAGATCCATCGAATCTAACAAAAGCTTTTAACGGACGTTTGTTAATGCTTCCCATTTTTTTAAGTTTAAAGGGTTAGTAATTTAATTTATATTTTTGTTTTATATTATTCAATTCATTAGCATAATGCCAATTGCATAATAGTTTTGATTTTTCATCATTAAGAACTATGTCTAGATGAGGATCTTTTGTAGGATCTGCACCTGAGTGATATTTACCTTTGTAAAAACAAGGTCTTTCTTGTTGATGTGTAGCAACAATACCAGCATTATGGTATATGGTACATTTATCTAGTTTAGTTATTGGATCTGAACCCCATGCAAAATCTAATTCAGGTACCACTTTTGTTTCATGATCTAACAGCCAAAGGTTCCATAGTACGGCCCACATGTCTGCACACCAACTTTGAAATCCAGTGTTCTCATCTTTAAAGAACTCTTGATTAACTGATTGTAAGTAAGTTCTAATTAGTATACAATCATTCATAACCTTACTCCAAAAAGATGCAGTAACATTTTTAAGAAAGTACTGAGCTCCACCTGAGTGTTTTACATTCTGTTCAGCAATTTCTCTACTTATACCTATTACACTAGCTATTTCTCCAAGAATATCTCTATTCTTATATTCTTCTAACTTCTCTGGTAACACTTGATGGATTTTACTATCAAAGTACTGAGAGTTTATATAGCTATTTGTATCTGACAGATAGCATGTGTTATCTTGTGCAAAGTCATCTACATTAAATTTATCTGTAAACAGTATATCACTATCACAATAAAATACAGCAGATTGAGACATTTGTGGATTCTCCTTGAAGTAGTTCCAAAGTAACCATGGTCTTAGTACAGGTATGTATATACTTACTAATCTACTTACCCCTTGTGGATTATCTATCTCTTCGTCTTTGTAAAATTTAAATTCAGTTTCTGGATATAGATCTTGTATCTTTTTCCACTTATCATTAAACTCTCTTCTTGCTGGAGTAAATATTAAAACAATTGCTTTATCAGAATGTCCTATATTCTTTAAACTTTCTAACCAAAGATGAACTTGCCATGTATAGTAAGTATCATCTGGTTGTGCACAGATAAATTTTAAGTCTTTCATTATGTAGTTGTTGGTTTATTAAGTTTTACGCTGTAGTAGTTGTGCTTGTAGTGATAGGTGAACCTGTCACTTTAATTAATCTTTCTAATTGCTTAGAGATGTTCCACAATAAGTTTTCTGTTGTACTCCAGCCTATTTGTTTGCTTGGTATTGCCATTTTATTATTTTTTAGATTTAGCTCCAGAACATTTCCATCTTTTACGAGATAGGTTATTTGGAGTATTAGGATTGTTACGTTTTTTCTTAGATAATCTTTTTTTAATACCTAAGCTTCTGGCACAATATGAATCACCTTTAGATGTTCCTGGTTTCACCCTGGGACCACCCTTCTTAGCTTTACCTGCTTGACCATAGCTAACTTTTTTACCGCTAGCTGTCACCTTCACCTTAGCCTTTCCTTTTCTTGGTGTTGCCATTACTTATTATATTGTAACAAATTTATGGATATTCCTACAATTATTTACATTTTGGATGAAATTAAAATAACTAAATTTGTTATATTGATCTAACTTTTTTAGTTAGAAATCTAATGTCAGTGATATTGAAAAAAGATACAACTTAATAGTTGTATAATTAAACTTCTCTGTTGGTTCTATAAACTCCCATCCTAGTGCAAATCTTTGATGTGGCCAATGAAATCCTATTTGTAATTCCCAATTATCCATATTGTAATTTCTTGTTAGTTTAAAATATTTTATATTCAACTATAAAACCATAACCTCCAGGGTTGTTAGCTTGTACAAACACTCTAGCACCCACTGTAAGCTTTCCAAGTTCTACTTCTGTTTGAATATATAAAGTGGGATCCATTAAAGATACTTGAAACGTTTGAATACCTACAAAACCATTGAATCTTATAGGTTTTTTCTTGTTTATTATATCTTCCTGTATTTCTATGTAAGTATTTTTGGTAGATATAATACTGTCCTTTAGTCTTATTCTTTGTAAAAGACTAACTTCTTTATTTTCAAATAAGGATATCCTATCTTCTAACTTTACTGTTATAAGTTTAAGGTTATCATATTGAATTAGATCCTTTATTACCTGTTTAGCTTGACTCTCAGTTAGTGTTACTACTGGAGATCTCAGAGTATCTTTCTGTGAAAAACTCTTGAAGGTCACTAATAGGCATATTATCAACCATTTTAATTTGTACATATTCTTTTTCTTTGATGGTTCTTATCTTCTCCACCACTTTAGTATCTAAAGTACTAAAACTGTCTACAAGAATTCGCATACGCTCATCTTGTCTTTCATAGATTTTAATTTTTGCGTCTAGTTCTTTTAACTTTACTTCATATTGCTTTATTGTTCTATCTGACTCAAATTGCATCATTAATAAAACTATAACAAATAAAACAAAGAACCACTGGTCCTTAAAAAAGTTAATCATCTTCATAAAAATGTTATTTTATTATACACCAACCTAAACAAACTCTCTTGAAGGTAGCGTAATATATTGCTTTACATATAAATTCTTTCATATTCTATATATCTTAAAAAAGTTAATCATCTTTATAAAAGTCTATTATATCTTTATACTCTTTTGCTACAGAGAAACTTGGACAAGCTTTTCTAGCATATTCATTATGACCATGAAGAGTTGCACCATTATAACAAGCCATAAGCTCCATAAGCAATCTCCATAAGGCTGCTTTCTGTTCAGGTGTTCTTGTATCTTCAGCAGGCCATTTGCCTCTTTTATCTTTTACGTTAGATACTCCACCAATATAACAAACACCGATGCTGTGTTTATTCTGTCCTCTGACGTGAGCCCCTGGGACTTCAATAGGTCTTCCGTTATGTATACTTCCATCTAAATAAACTATATAATGATATCCTATGTCTCTCCAACCTCTTCCTTCAACATGCCAACGTCTAATCTCATCAACATCAAAATGCTTACCTTTAGGTGTAGCACTGCAATGTAATATGATTTTGTCTATTGTTCTCATAACTCATCTTCATTAGAATAGGGGTTATATGTTGGAATGTCTGATTTCTTTGCTTTAAATAGTTTTTCTACTAGATCTGAAACACCTTGTATAGATATATACACAGTGGCTATTATTACCCAGTCAGAAGATGTTATATTACCTAAGAATAGACCAAAACAAGCTACTATAAACACAGTGAGCTTTCTACTGATCCACTTCTTTAAATAATAATCTATCTTCTCTTTTCTACTCATACACTTTTATTCAGCCAAGACTTTACAATATCCCAATTCTTATGTGCAAACACACCAAACGACACACCTGCCCATATTTTGTATCCAAGAATCCATAATAACAGTCCTAATAACAGTCCTAAAACTCCTTCCACTCCATTAGAAACAATCCAACTCTTTATTAGTTTAATAATGTTTTTCAATTTTTCCATATTACTTAAGTTTAGTGTATAAGTTAATAAAATATTGTATAATTAGTGCTCCTCCTGTAACAAGTCCAACAGTCCAAGTAAATTTCTTTTTAAACTCTTCTTGTTTCTTAACTTGGGCTTCTAGAAGCTCTATTTTTTCTTTTAGTTTATCAATGTCATTAACAAATCCACCTGACTTAGTTAGTGAGTTTCCTAATATAGCATCAACTACTTGTGTTAATTTTGCGTCAATAGAGGTCATCTTTTCCTCCATCTCGTCTAGACGATGATCCATATTTTTTAATTCTTGTTTTACCTGTGTTTGATATGAGGTGGGATTGGCCATGTGTTTTGTTTTTTATATAACAAAAATGTCACTGCACACTTAACCAGAGAGAAGAAGATTAGGTTAGCATCAGTGAATAGATAATTTTTGTAATAAGCAAATATAGCTAGATCATTATAGATAACCAAACCTTTTGATCATAATTTTCACATAATATAGCATAAACTTTTAATTTATTTTACTAACTTTGCTTACAAATATAAATCTTATGAAAGTAGATAAAGCCTTTGTACTTTATGCTAATGAAGCATATTATGATGTTGTATCAATGGCAGTAAAAAGTATAAACAATGTTAGTGATATCCCTGTTATTGTATATATGATGAACTCTAGTAAATCTGTATATGGTGCAACTGTGACGATACCATGGAGCCTAAATAGTGTAAATACTTCAAAAAAAGACTATATTGATAGAAGTGATCCTAATATATACAAGCTTCTTATACAAAGGCCAGCAATCATATTAGATGCTTTAGATAAATATGCAGACACTGTAGCATATATAGACTCTGATACAGTGGTAACTAAAAACATAAACAAAATATTTGATCACTATCCTGATGGTTGTGAACATCCTTACTTTGTAGAAGGTATATATGATTACCTGTTTATAAACGGACGTGGTGGTGTAGAAACTAGAGATGAATTACACCTTAGTTTAGAGTATCCAGCATGTGATCTATTTGATGTAGATCAGTCAGTTAGAAGCAAGTACAGACAAACAGGATACTTTGTAGCAGGACAGCAATCAAAAGACTTTATAAGTGAGTGGTCATGGATGTGTAACCACCCAAAAGTTATAACTAATCACCAGTTATATGCACCGTATCATGAAGAAACAATAGCAAATGTACTATTGTGGAAGTATAATATACATGAAGGACTTCCTATAATGTATATAAACTATACAAATGATGTAGATCTAATGACACTAGAATTCACTGGTAGTATTAATCATACATCAGAGTGGGTAGCAGTTCCTGCAAAAGAAGAGCACCTTATGGCACTACATGGAGAGAAAAATACAATCTTAATGCAAGACATGATAAATAAAGTTTCTACAAAAGTATTGTTTCTAGCACCACATCTTTCTACAGGCGGTATGCCTGAGTTTCTTTTGAAAAGAATAAAAGCTCTTAGAGGCTTTGATATATATGTAGTGGAGTGGACAAACTACAGTGATCAGTTTGTTGTACAAAAAAACCAGATAAAAAACCTTGTATCAAATTTCTACACATTAGGTGAAGATAAAACAGAACTACTAAACATTATAAAGTACAACAATATTGATATTGTACATATAGATGAGATGAGTGAACACTTAGGAGATGGTTCAGAAGAAGTGCTACCTCTCCTATATAGTAAAGACAGATCATGGAAGATAGTAGAAACTTGCCATAACATCTCCTTCAGACCTGATAGAGATAAGAGGTATCACCCAGACGCATATGCATTCTGTACACCCTATCACCTAGAGACATTTAAAAACATGCCTTCTCACAGAGAAGTTCTAGAGTTTCCAGTAGACGCAGTAATACACGACTGGCAGAGCAAGATGAATGCTAAATATGACTTAGAGTTAGATATAAATAAGCAACACGTAGTTAACATAGGACTGTGGACTAAAGGTAAGAACCAGGGAGAAGGTGTAGCTCTTGCAAAAAAACTACCACATGTAGAGTTTCATTTTGTTGGTAACCAAGCTGGTAACTTTCAAGACTATTGGGAACCATTGATGGTAGACTTACCAAGTAATGTCAACATATGGGGAGAACGTAATGATGTAGATAAGTTCTTACTAGCTGCAGATGTGTTTATGTTTAATTCTGTATGGGAATGTAACCCACTAGCATTAAGAGAGGCTATTTCATACGGCCTACCTATACTAGCACGTAACCTTGCACAATATAAAGATATGTTCACGCCTTACATAGAGGATCTAAACCCTATGAAGATGAAGAACCAACTTAAACGTTTACTAAGTGATCCTAAAATATAACGTGCCTAAAGATAACACTAGTGTAGTGTTTGGAGAAAAGCACTCTAAGCTCTATAATGATGTACTAAACTTAGAGGTTGATAACCGTGATTACCAAATAAATCAAAGCTTTATAGAAAAGCCAAGAATAGAAATTACAGGTACATCTGAAAGCGAATTCACTGTTTATATGTATGATGAACAAGAGCTTATATATGACAATGTCATGAAAGTTAACAACTGGTCAACTCTTGATAGACAATACTATACAAAGTGGAAAACTGTTGTGTTAAAGGACGGTGTAGAGGTGTATAATGAAACATTAAACCTACGCAATAAGCGTGTATACATAGCCTTTGACAGTAGCTCTTTAGGAGATTCTATTGCTTGGATACCTTATGTGTTAGAGTTTCAGAACAAGCACAGTTGTACGGTGATTGTCAGTACGTTTAAAAACTTCTTATTTGAAGAGGTGTATCCTGAGCTTGAGTTTGTACATCCTGGTTCAGAAGTACCTGACGTACATGCAATGTATAAGATAGGTTGGTTTTATGATAAAAATAGAGAGCCTAAGTTGCCAAGTACAATTCCGTTACAAAAGGCCGCTTCCAATATTTTAGGATTGGAGTATGATGAATTATTTCCTAGAGTAAAAGAAGATTGGGGTAATGTTATAGAAGGACAAGAGTATGTCACTATAGCTACTAACTCTACAGCAGGTTGTAAGTTTTGGACTATAGAAGGTTGGCAAGATGTAATAAACTTCTTACATGAAAAAGGTTATAAAGTAATTAATACATCTATAGAAGACAATGCTTTTGATAATTGTGAAAAGATATCAGATACATCTATTGAGTATACGATAGATTGTATAAGACAAAGTGCGTTCTTTATAGGACTTTCTAGTGGACTTAGTTGGTTAGCTTGGGCCATTGGTAAAGAAGTGGTGATGATTTCCAACTTTACAGAAGCTGATCATGAATTTACTTGTCACAGAGTTACAGATGAATCATTATGTCACGGTTGTTGGAACAATCCTAACCATAAATTTGACAAGGGAGATTGGGACTGGTGTCCTGAACATAAAAATACCCCTAGACATTTTGAATGTCATAGAGGTATAAAATCTGATAAGGTTATTGATATGATTAAATCTATTATCTAGCTGATTCCAGCGCAGCTGCAGCTGCATAAACAGTTGTGCCTTTATTGTTTGTAAAGCCTATTCTACGACCTTTTTCATCAAGACAAATTGATACAACATAAAGGTCTGTCTTAGATTCACCACATGCAGCAAACCATGCTATTGTAGCATTGCTTCCATTGTTACCTGGTACCCCTTGGGATCCAGTGTCTCCTTTTCCACCAGTTGCACCTGCATTACCAGTTGCACCTTGTATACCTTGTATACCCTGTGAACCTGTAGTTCCAGTTGCACCTCTAGCACCGTTGACACCACTTGTACCATTAGCACCATTGCTACCTGGAGAACCAGTGTTACCTGTGTTACCTTTAGCTCCATTTACACCTGAGGTACCGTTAGCACCTGCTGAACCTGTAGCTCCTCTAATTCCTTGAGATCCTGTAGACCCTGTATTACCTTTAGCGCCATTCACTCCACTTGTACCAGAGTTTCCTGACGTTCCATTAGCTCCAGCATTACCTTGAATACCTTGTGAGCCTGTGTTACCTTTAGCACCAGTTGCACCTCTTGAACCATTTACTCCACTAGTTCCATTAGCACCAGCATTTCCTGTATTACCCTGAGCACCTTGCGAACCTGTTGCACCTTTAGCACCTGAAGTACCTGATGTACCATTAGCTCCGTTTGAACCAGCTGCACCAGTGTTACCTTTTATACCTTGAGAACCAGTTGAACCTGTATTACCTTTAGATCCTGTAGGTCCTTGTATTCCTTGAATACCTTGAGCACCACTTGTTCCATTGGCCCCAGCATTTCCAGTAGCTCCTCTAAGTCCTTGAGACCCTGTTGCACCTTTACTACCATTTACACCACTAGTTCCGTTTGCTCCTGCAGCGCCAGTATTTCCTTTAACTCCTTGAGAACCAGTTCCACCAGTGTTACCTTTTAATCCTTGTATACCTTGTACACCTTGACTTCCTGTTGCACCTTTTGCACCACTCGTTCCACTAGTTCCACTAGCACCTGTATTACCAGTGTTTCCTTTTAGTCCTTGTGAGCCAGTGTTACCAGTGTTTCCTTTATCTCCTTGAATACCTTGGATTCCTTGGATTCCTTGATCCCCTTTAGCTCCTGTATTACCTTTTGCCCCACTAGTACCAGATGTACCATTTGCTCCTGCATTACCTGTTGAGCCAGTGTTTCCTTTTACACCTTGACTACCTTGTGGACCTGTTGCTCCTTGAGATCCAGTATTTCCAGTATCTCCTTTAGGTCCTTTAATAGAACCACCACTTATCCAACCTTCAGCATCTGTCCATAACCAAATAGAATCATCTGACTGAACAATGTAAGCATCTCCATTAGAGTTACCTGTAGCAGGTAGTTGACCTACAGTAGCCACTTCACCTTTCATAGTTATACCCCATCCAGCATCTCCTTGAGCACCTGTGTTACCTTTGACACCTTGTATTCCTTGAGCACCAGTGTCACCTTTTACGCCCTGTGCACCAGTATTACCTTTGGCACCATTTACTCCACTTGTCCCATTAGCTCCAGCGTTACCAGTGGCACCCTTGTCACCTGTAGCACCTTGAATTCCTTGAAGCCCTCGAACACCTTGAGCTCCAGTGTTACCTGTTGTTCCCTGTGAGCCAGTTGCGCCTTTACCACCACTGGTACCACTAGTTCCACTTGCTCCAGTGTTACCTCTACCACCAGTGAGTCCTTGAATTCCTTGAATTCCTTTATCACCTTGTGGTCCTTGTGAACCTGTTGATCCAGTTGCACCTTTTGATCCACTAGTACCACTTGTTCCGTTTGCACCAGCGTTACCTGTTATCCCTTGGATACCTTGACTTCCAGTATTACCTTTGCCTCCTTGATCTCCAGTTGCACCTTGAAGTCCTCTAATTCCTTGTATACCTTGTGCTCCCTGAGCTCCAGTTAAACCAGTGTTACCTTGAATACCCTGTGCTCCTTGATCACCTTTTGGACCTTGCGCACCAGTAGCTCCTGTAGCCCCTTGAGAAGAAGCTTTTGTACAATCTTTTCCAAATGCACAAACAGTCCATGTGTAAAGATCTTGTAAATCTTCCCTTACAGATTCTAAGTTATTTATAATAGGTATAAGATATTCAAACTTACCATTGTCTGAAACACTATCTATAATAGTTGAGTTAGCATCAATTTCTGCTGTCTCACTACTAGGTGTTCTCACTACACCATCTGGACCCACCCCTGGCCTAGACCTTTCAGGATCATTTTTGTATAAAGGGTGTACTAATTGTATATTGTCATTTAAATTACTAATTGCCATGTTTATTTGTTTTGTGTATATTCTATAATGAATGTTGCAGTACATCCATACATGTAAGCTGTAGCACTTGCAGATGATGGTACATAAGCAAATTGAACTCTATCACCTGCTGAAAAAGTTGCATCTGTATCATCAAAAGCTTTAACTCCCATCATTCCGTTAGACCCTCCATTTGTAACTGTCGGTGTTTGACTAGAAACATTTGATCCATTTACGTAAACTCTAAATGATGTAAGTCCTGTTGCTGTTGGTGTTCCTGTTATATTTTTTATTCTTATCTGTCTCACTCTTCCATTATAAGGTGCAACAAAATTGTTATAATATTGACTACTGGTAGTTTCACTTAATGTTCCTCCAACAGGCATGTATATTACAGTTCCTGAACTACTTGCATAGAATGTAGAAACTAATGTTTGTTTTTCCCAGCTCCACTCAACATAAGATGAACCTTTAGATTTTAAGTTTTGACCTGCTGAACCATAATCTCCATTAGCATCTCTAATTCCTGAATCTTGAAAATAGAGATTTCCTTTATTAAGGTGTAACAATTCCGTAGGAGGTGTATTAATACCTACATTGAGATTATGAGTTAATGTTTCATTATCAGTATCCCATACACTATATGAATTGTTTCCACCCCAGTAATCATCAACATCACCAATTTTAATCTGCCCTCCACCACTTGATGCTCCTCCTGCTAAAAATTCTATTCCAGCAGATGTGTTTATAGCTCCAGTTTTACCAACCCAAAAGTCACCTCTCATATAAAACTTACCAGCAACGTCAAGTGTAGCTAAAGGTGTAGCATTCTGACTACCAATATTAACGTTTCCATTGTTATCAATAAGCACTCGTGTTAGAGGTGAACCTCCAGTAGTTGCGGTAGATGTTCTAAGTTTTAAAATTCCACCACCACTATTACCACTACCAGGTGATTGAAAAACAGTACCTAGTATTTCAGAAGAAACATAAGCGGTGCCACTATCATCTTTACCTCCAAACATTAGAATTCCTAAATCTTGACCAGCTGATATAGTTGTATCAGGATTAGTTAACAAAAGACCTCCAGGTTCTGATGTTGAACCACTACCAATACCACTAACTATTACATCTGGTGCATTAGTACCAGTATTAATTGTGCTAAAAGGAAAAACATTAACACTAAGCGTACCGTGTGAAGTGCCACCTCTTCTAAGATAAGTGTAACCATTCGTAGCAGAAACATTGTTTTGTCTATTACCTATACCTCCTCCAAGATCAATTGAAGTACCAGTTTGAGCATATATAAGCATACCACCACTATATGTTCCAATATAATTATTAGTAGTGTTACCTACATACACTGTCGAAGCATACATTTCACCATTTACACTAAGTTCTACAGTGTTTCCAGCTGGTTGAGATGTGCCATTAATTACAACCCTGGCATTAGTATCCATATAGATTCCTCTATTACCACCTGTATATGCACTGAATGTACCAGCATCAGAATGTAGATACATCTCATCAGAAAGCCCATCAATATCCCCTAGTGAAAATTCTCCATTATTAGCATCAACTTTAAAAAGGAAGTCACCATTCAGTCCATTTGTTACTTGAAAATTCTGACCAACTTGTGTTATTGAACCATCATCACTATTGTTTGAGTCACCTATAGTAGATGCACTAGTAAACTTAACTATTCTATTGTTAGTTCCTGAAACAGTTACAGAAGATCCACTAGAACCACTTGTACCTGTTGTACCAGATGTTCCTGTAGTACCACTTGTTCCTGTAGTACCGCTAGTTCCTGTTGTTCCAGAGGTGCCAGACGTTCCTGAAGAACCACTAGTACCACCTGTTCCATTAGCACCTGATGTGCCACTAGTTCCGCTAGTACCACTTGTACCATCATCACCTGATGTTCCTGATGAACCACTATTACCACTAGTTCCTGATGTCCCACTAGTTCCATTTCCACCATCTGCACCACTGGTGCCAGATGTACCACTAGTACCAGTTGTTCCTGATGTACCATCATCACCTGACGTACCACTTGATCCTGAGTCTCCACTAGTACCAGATGTACCAGAGGTGCCATCATCCCCACTGCTCCCAGAAGAGCCACTAGTTCCAGATGTTCCGCTTGTACCAGAGTTTCCTGAACTACCAGAGGTACCTGTTGTACCACTTGTTCCTGATGTACCATCTCCTCCATCATCACCGCTTGTACCACTAGTACCACTGTTTCCAGATGTACCACTAGTTCCTGAAGTGCCAGATGTTCCATCATCTCCAGACGTACCTGATGTTCCTGAGTTTCCACTGGTTCCAGATGTACCACTTGTACCATCGTCACCACTTGTTCCACTTGATCCTGATGTTCCACTTGTACCACTTGTTCCAGAGTTACCTGAACTACCAGATGTTCCAGCAGTACCAGACGTTCCACTAGTTCCAGTATTACCACTAGTACCACTAGTTCCTGAAGTTCCATCATCTCCTGAAGTACCACTTGTACCAGAAGTACCACTACTTCCATCTCCTCCTGTAGCCCCATCAAGATTTATATCCCATGATGTATAGGTTCCAGAACCAACCACTCTTGTTGGAGGAGCAAAACATAATTGTCCATTAACAGAATTATAACTTACAACCTCACATTCTTGATAGTTTGATGCGTCATGTGCTATTATTATTGATTGGGCAATTGTATAAGCTAAGCCTGTTTCTACAGTAATGCAAGTGTCAGATGCGTTATTTAAAGTAAATGATGTAGTAGATGTAGTGGCATATTCATCACCTGTTTCTCCACTAGACCCAGAGGTACCACTCGTACCACTGCTTCCAGAGGTGCCTGTTGTACCTGAAGTTCCATCATCTCCACTGCTTCCACTAGTTCCAGATGTTCCACTAGACCCAGTATTACCACTAGACCCACTTGTTCCAGACGTACCAGATGTACCTGTTGTACCACTCGTTCCATCATCACCACTAGTACCTGATGTACCACTGTTACCTGATGTTCCAGAGGTTCCACTAGTTCCATTTGCTCCATCATCACCACTGGTTCCTGATGTTCCTGTTGTACCAGATGTACCATCAATAGCTGATGTACCTGATGTACCACTAGTTCCAGATGAGCCACTATTTCCTGATGTTCCTGATGTTCCAGACGAACCATCTTCAGCACTTGTTCCACTACTACCAGATGTTCCTGAAGTCCCAGTAGTTCCACTAGTTCCATCTTCACCAGATGTCCCAGATGTTCCACTGTTTCCACTAGTACCTGATGTGCCGCTTGTTCCGTTTGCTCCATCTTCTCCACTAGTACCTGAAGTACCTGACGTTCCACTTGAACCATCAGTTCCAGAGCTACCATCATCTCCAGATGTTCCACTCGTACCACTGTTACCACTAGTACCAGAAGTTCCAGATGTTCCGTTATTACCATCTATTCCACTCGTACCTGATGTACCAGTAGTTCCACTTGACCCACTATTTCCACTAGTTCCAGACGTTCCTGTTGTTCCACTAGTTCCAGATGTACCTGCTGTACCTGATGTTGCAGATGTTCCACTGGTACCACTTGTTCCAGACGTTCCATTATCTCCATCATTTCCTGAGGTACCACTCGTGCCAGTAGTTCCACTTGTACCATTTATACCATCTTCTCCAGAGCTACCACTAGTACCAGTAGTACCAGAAGTTCCACTTGTACCATCATTAGCACTTGTTCCTGATGTACCTGACGTACCGCTTGTTCCTGAAGTTCCATCTATTGCAGATGTACCAGATGTGCCTGATGTGCCAGTTGTACCAGAGGTTCCATTGTCACCATCTAGTCCACTAGTCCCTGAGGTTCCACTAGTTCCATCATTACCATCATTAGCAGAAGTACCACTCGTTCCAGCAGTTCCAGATGTTGCTGAGCTACCACTAGTACCTGCTGTCCCAGAGGTTGCACTAGTTCCAGAAGTACCTGTAGTACCTGACGTACCAGTGTTTCCACTAGTTCCTGAAGTACCACTACTACCGTCACCACCAGTTGCACCATCTAGGTTTACTTCCCAAGATGTGTATGTTCCACTACCCACTGTTCTAGTAGGTGCTGCAAAACATAACTCTCCTGTAACTGAATTATATGTAACTACTTCGCTTTCCTGATAATTACTTGCATCATGTGCTATAATTATAGACTGTGCTGTAGTGTAAGCTAATCCTGTGTCTACATCTATACATCCAGCAACTCCTAAAGTAAAGGAATCTGTTGATGTAGTAGCATATATATCTCCTTGTTCTCCTGAGGTTCCAGATGTACCAGAGGTTGCACTTGTTCCACTAGTTCCGCTTGTTCCAGCAGTTCCAGCAGTACCACTCGTACCTGTGGTACCAGAAGTACCATCTACAGCACTTGTTCCAGAGGTCCCACTTGTACCACTTGTACCTGTTGTTCCTGAAGAACCGTCTGTACCTGTTGTACCAGCTGTTCCAGAAGAACCACTAGTTCCTGATACACCGCTGCTCCCTGAACTACCACTAGTTCCTGAAGTACCTGATGTTCCATTTCCTCCATCGTTTCCTGAAGATCCAGAACTCCCTGAAGTACCGCTTGTACCTGAAGATCCACTTGATCCTGTATTACCACTTGACCCAGAGCTACCACTTGATCCATCAGTTCCTGAAGAACCACTTGTTCCAGTTGTACCTGCTGTCCCACTAGTTCCTGCAGTGCCACTTGTTCCTGTGGTACCAGATGTTCCAGAAGTAGCAGATGTTCCACTACTACCACTTGTTCCACTAGTACCTGTTGTTCCACTAGTACCGTCTTCTCCTGATGTGCCAGCTGTACCACTTGTTCCAGATGTACCATTTATACCAGAGCTCCCTGAAGAGCCACTGCTTCCTGATGTTCCATCGTTACCACTTGAACCACTTGTACCAGTGGTGCCACTAGTTCCAGCAGTACCAGAAGTAGCACTTGTTCCAGAAGTTCCACTCGTACCAGAAGTACCATCGTTAGCAGATGTACCACTACTACCAGCTGTACCACTTGAACCGCTTGTACCAGTTGTACCAGAAGTCCCTGAGCTACCACTAGTTCCAGAGATGCCAGATGTTCCATCTTGTGCACTTGTACCACTTGAGCCAGCTGTTCCACTTGAACCACTACTTCCACTATCACCTGAGCTTCCAGACGTACCAGATGTTCCTGAGCTTCCAGATGTTCCGTCCACTCCTGGATCTCCTTTATCTCCTGTTAATACAAAACATGCTGTAATATCTTCTAGGTTAGTAAGAGGATTACCACCTTGAGATTCATTTATTATTACTAATGTCCACCAAGATCCATTGTCAGTTAATTCATCTATTGCAAATAATATAAAGTCAGATGAATCATCTTTATCTGCTAATCTTACGTGTCCTTTTATTGCTGATGTAGATGCATCAATACTTTCTAGGAAAGATTGTATACTGTTACCATCATCATCTGTCTCACTTATATATAAGCTAGTAGCTGATGTTTGTGTAGCATTATTTAACTCTACTTTACCTTGACCAGGATCTGCTGCAGGACTAGGAACATTAGTTGAGAATGTATAATCGAAACATGCACCACCAAAACTACCGTCAGCTCCAGATGTACCTGCTGTACCAGAACTTCCAGACGTACCACTAGTTCCACTAGAACCAGCATTACCACTAGAACCACTTGTCCCAGCTGTACCACTAGTTCCATCTATACCACTAGATCCTGACGTACCTGAAGTACCACTAGTCCCAGAAGTTCCATCTTGACCTGTTGTACCTGATGTACCACTGCTACCACTTGTACCAGTTGTCCCTGAGGTACCACTAGAACCATCTAGTCCTGAAGACCCTGATGTTCCAGAAGATCCTGCACTTCCACTTGTTCCAGACGTGCCACTTGTACCTGACGTACCATCTATAGCACTTGTACCAGAGGTTCCAGAGCTACCAGAGCTACCAGAAGTTCCACTTGTACCAGAGCAAAGACCATTAGTTCCTACAGTACCACCATTACTTACAGTAGGTGTAGCATCTGCACAAACATCTATAGCTGTACCTTCTGTAATTGTAATAAATCCACTTGACCCATCACAATAACTTATACCTGCTAAACAATCTCCACCAGCAGCTGGACATGTAATATTATAACTATTACAAGATAGTCCACTGGTTCCACTTGTTCCACTTGTACCATCTTGTGCAGAAGTACCAGAAGTACCAGCTGTACCAGACGTTGCTGAGGTACCACTAGTTCCACTTGTACCAGCAGTTGCTGATGTTCCTGAAGTTCCACTAGTTGCAGACGTTCCAGAAGTCCCACTAGTACCACTAGTACCTGATGTCCCTGATGTTGATCCTACAGACACGCCAACTTGCATAGTATTAAATACAATACTAGGTGCAGCAGGATTTATATAAGGAGAAGATGAACTTGGTACTGCTTTAATACCTGCACTAGAATTTGAAGATGCTATATACACTTCTAAATAATCACCTGCATCTAAGTTTACTATATATTCTGAATAAGGTAGTTCAAGTATATCATTGTCAGTTACAGTTGTAATTCTATCTTTTCTTATAAAATCTGTACCGTTCTTCTGTAACCAAATATCAATAATTGCATTACCTCCTGATGTTTTAATAGTTTGTAAAGAGTATCCTACTTTATAAATACCAGCATATGGATATCTAACTTGTTGACCAAAGTCTAAAGCAATTCCATTAGAAAGCTCTACAGTGTTCATAGTTATAGCTGTAGGAACATTTGCTCCAGCTACTGTTTGATTTGTGTTGTCAGAAAAACTTGCATACCAGTTAGCAATAGCTGCTCCTGATGAACCATCAAGACCACTTGTACCTGCAGATCCTGAAGTACCAGTTGTTCCAGCAGTTCCACTTGTACCACTAGTGCCACTAGTTCCTGTAGTTCCAGATGTACCACCTGTGCCACTAGTACCACTTGTACCAGTTGTTCCAGATGTTGCAGATGATCCTGATGTACCAGCTGAACCAGAAGTTCCACTAGTTCCAGAGCTACCACTTGTACCTGTTGTACCACTCGTACCTGTTGTACCACTTGTACCACTAGTCCCAGTTGTACCTGAGCTTCCAGAAGTGCCAGTTGTACCGCTAGTTCCACTTGTACCATGTGATCCATCACCACCTGTAGCACCGTCTAAGTTTACTTGCCAGTCACAATAAGTACCACTTCCTACAGTACGTGTTGGAGCAGCAAAACATAAAGAACCTGTTGCTGGATTATAAGAAATAACTTCACACTCTTGGTAGTTATTAGCATCGTATGCTATTATAATTGATTGAGCTACTGTATATGCTAAACCTGTATCAACAAATATACAACCTGCTTGACCTAGAGTAAAACAAGTTACAGAAGTGGTTGCGTATTTATCACCATCTTCACCTGCAGTTCCACTAGTCCCACTTGTCCCACTAGTTCCTGTTGTACCAGAGCTTCCACTTGAGCCAGTAGTTCCACTGGTTCCTGTTGTACCAGAAGATCCAGAAGATCCACTAGATCCACTTGAACCAGAGGTTCCAGAGGTACCTGTTGTTCCACTTGAACCAGATGTTCCACTTGTTCCAGAAGAGCCAGAGCTACCTGATGTACCAGATGTACCTGTTGTTCCTGAACTACCTGAGGTACCAGAAAACCCAGACGTACCTGAAGTACCAGAAGTCCCACTGGTTCCATCAATACCTGAACCATTGCACAATGCTTGGTTGATACTTATTAATGCGTCTTGAACTGTTTGATTGGTGTTGACTCCAGCGCATATTAAATTAGGGCCTTCATAGAAGACACATGCACTGCTAAGTCTGATTGGACATGGGTCCGCTGCACAAATTAGGTTACTCATCTGGAAATTATTTTTTAGTGTACTATTTTAAGAAAGTCTCCTGTTCTATATATTGATCCTATTTCTGCTCCAGCAAATACTGCTGATAAGTTATTAGAATATTCAGGAACTCCTAGCAAAGGTGCTGTAAGAACTCTTGCATAATCAGCGCTAGTTCCAGCAGATTTTGCATAATAAACTAGACTAGTTATGTCATCAACATAAAGTTTTCCTACATAAGGTGCAGGAGATTGTGGGGAACCAGACAATACATCAGGTACACCTGTTCCTGTTAAAGGAACTAGATTGTTATTTATATTTCCTAACACTACATCCAAGGCATCTCCTGGATTAGCTACAATGTTAGAGAGATATACACCATTGTATAAGATGCAAGTAGCATCTTGATATGTGGCGCAAGTGGGACAAATTTCAGCGATTCTCATAATTTACGAATTTATGTTTTTTATATGTGTTTAAAAAATATTATTAAAAATAGGGTGCTATAATATAGCGTTTACCTGTTGGTTTTTGATATGGTAATATCATACTCTTTAGCAAAGTCTGCATCAAATGACGCAAGAAGATCAAGTAAGAAACTTCCCATAGGTACTAATTTTGTGATGTTTTTGATAGGTTGTGCATCTTTTCTAACTTGTTCAGGAGTTTTATCAGGATCTGAAATATCCATTCCTGTAGTTTCTTTTATAAAATGCGACCACGCTCTACCAAAGTCTTTGAATAATCCAATAGCAGGTATTCCTCCAGAAAGCACACCTGTCATTTCTCCTGGATTATAAAAGAATAAAATCTCACTAGTAAACTTATCTAGTATCTTTTGTATTTTTCTAAATGCATTCTTAGTTGCTCTATCTTCATCATCATCTGGAGCAATTACACCCATTCCAATAACTAAAGCCATCATCCCTGCTAAAATTCCAAGCTCTTTTACTTGTCTATTTATATTAACTCGTACTAGTTCTATAAAGTCTTCTTTAGATATGTTTGGGGCATCTCCAAATTCCTTTATATAATTCTGAATATACGTATCATATAGCGTATCTATAACTTTAACACCGTTCTCATCCATAGTATATATAGATGTAATGTTTTTAATACTTCTAGTTATATCTAATCCAATTACACTCATAAATAGCTTTAATCTACCCACCTCATATTTCTCACCTGTAGTTTGACCGTTCTCATCAATCTCTACATTAAAGTTATCTGCAGCTTTTCTAAATCCACCATACCTTGTAAGAACAAGTTTAGGTATCCAACCTTTGAATACCATAAAAGACTTTGTCCAAATATTCATGTTAGCTCTGTACTCATCAAATTCAGTAAGACCCCCAGTAGCAGACCTTGATATATTTCTAGCTACATCAGTTATACGCATTATTTCTTTAGAATTATTTAAATCTAATCCTGGAATTTCTAACTTACCATCTACTAATTTCTTTGTAGCATTTATTGATCTATTCTTTTTAAGCTCTGCAATCTCTTCTTTTATTTTTTGCTTACTGTTTTTGTACCCTGCAGATCTTTCAGCAGCTGTTCCTGAAGAGTACTCACTTTTATATTTATCTCTTACAAAGTCTCTGATGTTTACAATTCTTCCATCTTCAACCATTGTATTATCTAACATAGCTTTGAACACTGCTTTTTCTAAAAGCTGTTCAGGTTCTCTAAACATAATAAACAACATGTCACTGAAGTTTGTTCTCGTTAGCTTCTTCATTCCTGCATCCCTAAGTTTTTCATATGTAGGATCATCTTTAAGGGGCATAAATTTATCAAGAAGTTGAACAAACATTTCTCGCTCATCATCATTCTTAAATTTATTACCTACTAATTGAGCTTCATATTTATAAACTTCTCTAGCATCAAAGTATCTACCAGCTAGTGCAGATATTTGTAAGTTTCCACCAAATGCATTTACTGCACCAGACACAGGATTAAAACCTAGAGACTTTATTTGAGTGTACCTATTCAGGGCCTCCATTGTTTTAGTAAGTGAAAGTGCTGAAATTTCATCTTCTCTAAATACATCTTTCTTTACACCAAATCTTCTAGCTACAGAGTTAATAGCCTTCTTAGTTGCTTTAATAACAGGTGCTCCATATGCCATATCTGAATCATCTACAGCATACTTCTTTCCATATATAACAGTATCTAGAAATTGATCTAGAATTTTTACGTTTTCAGTGTTTCCTTTTAAAGTTTCTCCTGGTATAACCTCATTGTTTTTATTTGATCTTAAATGATCTTTAAAAGTTTCTACAGTTCTTACTAATAAAAGTTGATCTTCTATTTCAGTTAGATACTTATACTTGTTCATGTGTTGTGTATAGAGTATCATGTTCTTAAACAGATCTAAACTTACATCTGAATAATCATTATCACCATCTTCAGTAACGCTAAAGTCACTAGTGTAATATTTAGGTATAGCTTGTTCTACTTCTCCTGTTAGAGAGTTAATTTTACCATAACCTATATCATCTGCTCTAGTTGTTAAATTCTTTGAAAAGTTTCCAACAGCTTTTAAATTAGGCCCATCCCAAGCTAAACTTTCTGCCATGCTTTTTCTGATAAATGGTAAGAATGTAGAAGTTACTTTATTTTGTATGTAACCTACTTCTTGTGCTTGTTTATTTATATCAGATATAAAATTATATAGTTCAAATAAATCAGCATCTTTTTTTAATGCAATGTATTCTTTACTTAACCATTTTTCTTGTGGGTGTCTTTTTATTATATAGTTACCAAATCCGTTAAAATCTTTTCTAGTAATATCCCACTTCTTTTGCTCCTCTAAAATTAATTTTTCTTTTAGTTGCCCATCGGGATAACTTTTATTAATACGACCTATTCTTTCTGCTAGTTTTGCTTTAGATTCTTTTATGTAATCTTGTACATTTATATTATCTGCAAGCCACTTTCTACTTCTAGCACCTTCTTCTGAGTTTCTTTTAACACTCTCGTAGAAATCTTTATTGTATTTATATATTAGTTTGTTTACTAATCCACCTTGTGTATCCTTTTGATATAGTTTTAAAACTTCCTTTGAAGTATCACCTCCTCTATCAGTTATTTTTTTCTGAATAGCTATTAATCTGTTTACTAAAGGAATAGTATCTCTCTCAGCATTATTGGTTGCTTGATTTGCCATAGTGTATAGCAAATCTGTAGACTTTAAACCTATTGTTGAAAGACCTCTAAACCAACTTCCTAGACCTTTTACAACCTTTTCTGGATTCATTAGTCCTGTAACTAAGTTACGTTCACCAATAAATTTTTCTGCAAATTCACCACCAACTAATTCAAGATCTGTTTTTAGTGAACTAATTTCTTGTTGCTGTTGCTGAAGACTTTTTAAAAACTCTAGTTGTTCTTCTGTACCAATTTCACTATCTCCTTTTTTGTAAATCATGTCACCTATATAGTTAGTGATTTTCTCAAACACAGCAGCAGATGCAACATAGTCTCTTAAATCTGCAGAGTATTCTGATAGTTGAACATCACTTAAATCATCAGCATTTGATGGTCTACCTTCATACGATGTTTTCCATTCAGACATCAAGTTCTCTCCTTCTCTTATCATTACATTTATAGTATCAAGAAGTGGACCTATATTCTGTTGACCTTGTAGTGAACGTATTGCTTTTCTTATAATGTTACTTCTTTCAACTTTAAAAGCTAACTCATCATCCCCTTTAGTTCTCTTATTACTAATCTGTTCTACTACAGCATTAAGTTGTTTAATAAACAAATCTAATTTTTTATCTCCTGTAGTTTCAGAAGGAGCAGATACAGGAGTTAGTGTAAGAGGATCCAATTTGCTTGCATCAACACTACCAATTTTTATACCTTTTATTTTTAAAGGACTGTCTGGATCTTGAAAGTTATCTCTCTGTAGGTCCATTATAATAGGAACAGCTCTGTTCTTACCAACTTTTTTTACATTGTAGTTATCTAATAATATTTTTCTGTATCTATCTAACTGAATTCCATATGCACCTTGTTTAAACCAAGCAACATCCTCAGCAGTTGGGGAGACATTCATAAACTTCCAGTCATATATATTGGCTGTACCATCTTCTTCTACAATAAGTAAATCAATAGTACCTGCCTCTTTTTCTTTAGCATCATACACTTTTAATTCAGAAAGAACTAATGGGTTCTTTCCATCTTTAGAAAACTCTGCTATAAGATCTGTATAATACTTTTCTAGTTTAGTATAGACATCATCATCAAGTATGTTCTCTATGTATGGTCTTTCTCCAGGAGTAACTCTTCTTGTACCATCAGTATTAAAAAATCTAGCATGTATCTCTTCAAAGAATTCATGATACTTAGTACCTAATAAACGCTTTACTTCATTATCTTTTTTCTCTGATGGAGTAAATACTTTATCTCCAAACTTGCTTTTATACCAAGCTTTAACTCTATCAGTTACTCTCTTTTTAACTACTACATACTCACCATCAACAAGAAGCTCATAGAAACTTGTAGCTTTTTTATCTCCTATAAGAACTGGGCTACCTTCTTCTTCATTAGTTTCTGTTTTTCTAAGAGTTTGATTAGTGGTATTCACTTGTCTCATAAATTCTTTCTGAGCATTAGAAGCTTGATAATACATTTCAGTACTATCTAAATCAAGATAACTTCCTTCAAACTCACCTCCTAGTACAGTTTTAGCTGTCTTAGAAAAGATATCAATGTTTGCTTTTTTATATTCACCTCTAAACCAGTCAGTTATACTGTCCCACATTCTTCTTATTAGAGATCTATTTTCTTCTAGAGACAGGTCTTCATTAGATGCTTTATCTACAATAAGCTGTGTGATAAGTTTATCTACAGCCTCTTTCTTTATCTTACGAATGTTTGGTTTACCATTAGGTAGTTGATATGCAGCAAAGTCTTTATATTGATTTAGTGTCTCTCTGTAGATTTTAAATCTATCTATCTTAGAGATCATTTCTGTTACAAGCTTTGGATCTTTTTGTTCAATGATAGCTGTAGCAACGTGAACCATTTCTTCTGTAAGAGTTTCTAATCCATACTTACCTTCAGACACAGCAATTACACCTGTAGTTAAATCAGTTATTGCATTTACTGAAGAGTCATCTATAAAAGGATTATCTTTTGCATACTCAACCAATGGTTGCACTTTTACACCCATCTTTTTAATAACCTCTTTCACCTTAGTTAATATTTCAGGTGATGTATCAAGTAACTCCTTAGCAGGAACCTCACCATTATACTTATCCCATAAGTAATAAGCTAAGTCTGGTTTGGCAGCTTCAAGAGCTTTCCATTCTGGTAAATTTATATTTGGACATGTTGCCATTAACCTCTACATTTTTGTGTTAGTATATTATTTGCTGATTGCTTAGAGTATCCAATCTCTTCTAATAATTCAGCTGTTACTTCTTCAGCTGGATATACTTGATTGTCTGCTAATCTAAAGTCTCCATTTTTATCTATGCTGTATATTTCTCCTACCTCTTCGATAGTTGTTATTATATCCAGCTCTCCTTGCCAAGCTTCAGTAATAACAGCATCACTCATTTCTATAGGAGCTATAAGTCCATTATCTATTTTAGATTTAGATGCAGCACCGTAGTATTCTTGAGCTTTATACCCATCACCTAGTCCATTGATTGCTTTATATATGTAATACTGCTGATCTGTTTTTTCATTAAAATAAACAATTGGCATTTCAAATTCATCGGTAACTATTTTAAATAAACCTTTCTTTATATAAGAATAGTCTCCTTCTTTTCTCATTTCATTTCGCTCAGTTCTACCAATTTCTAAATCAGTCCAATTGAAACTTACAATTACATCACCTGGTTTAAAGTATCTAACATCTTGTGTAACCGTAAGTGGTATTTGTTTTTTATTATACGCCTGATTTACACTAGCAGGACGAGCCCAATCTGCTATTGACGGATAAGATGCTTGTCTAGCATTACTGTTTTGAGGAGTGATCATGTATAAACTTTTTGAGCTTACTATGTCTGGATCTTGCCAACTGTTTCTCTCAAACATATTAAGAGTAACAAAGTCCTGTAAGTTAGGCATATTATCTAAGACAGGCAAGGTGTACTGATATATTTTTGCTACATCCTCATACGGTAAAAATGATGTGAATGAAATTGGACTTTTTGCTAAACCTGATTGTAAAACTGAAAGCTTAACAATATCATCATAGAGCCCAGCTTGATCCATACCTTCTAAAAACTTCTTAAGTGTTCTAAAAGAAAATATAACAGAGTTTACATCATATGCTTTTGTACCAAGACTATTAATTTTTAAATTATTAGGAAGCACACCTGCTTTTCTAGCTGGCATTGCTTGTAAACTATTTACAACTAGGTTATCACGCATTGAATAATACGGAGAACCTTTCTTAGATGTCTTTATTTCATTTATTAAACTTGCAACTTGTGCTGCTGTACCATTATCAGAGAGTAATATTTTTTCAAGTTGGGTGTTTAAACCTCTTGTTTGCATCCCCCAATCAATTAAACTGTTTACAGCTTTTCTAGCAGTTTTTATAAATTGTTTATTAGGTAGATTAACATATGGTAGAAGAACATCTTCTAGAACGTTTCTTACATTTCCTCTATCAGATAATAAAAACAACGATAGAGCGTCTCTTGTGTTTCCTTTATTGCCTGTTACACCAAGTCTGTCTCCTAAAGTTCCTAAAAATGTATCTGCTAACCTGGATTCAGCACCAGAAATTAATGACTCTTGGGCTTGTTTATATTGTATTTGTTTTTTAAATACTAAGAAGTGATCATTAAGTATAGCCGTATCAAAGTTTGTTCCGTTACTATATGTATAATATTGACCAGCCATTCTAGCATATTTCAAAAACTCTTTTAAATATTCAGGTTGATTACTTTTTATCTTACTTGATGAAGACATTGTTTGCTCTAATGTATCTGCATTTGGAATAACAAAGTCTTTACTTTCTGTCTCAGTTCTAACGGATCCTCCATATTGATCTATAGTTTCATTATAAATGTTAGGATTATATAACCAAGTCTGTCCAGCATTTTCAAGAGTGCCTATATATGTTTTTATTATTGGTTGGTTTACAAAAAATACTATTTGATCAATAGGTACACCAATGTTATTTAAGAATAATATAACTGGGGCAACTTGAGGAGTAGCACCTAGTTCCATAACCCATGGGCCTTTAGATATATCTACGTGACCATCCATAAGTTGACTGTTGATATTAGATATCAATTGACCACTAGAATTATATACTCCTGATAGAGAAGCTTTTCCTTTATACTTATTATAGTTTTCAAATGCAATTCTTCCATCACCTATCCATGCTTTATCTTCAGGTTTAAGAGATTCTCTTCTTTCTATATCAACAGTTACAGCAGATTTTTGATTTAAAGAAAGACCTGTTTGAGAAAGAGCATCTATACCAATAGCTTTTTTACCTGTAACAAATGCTTGCCTTAGAGATAACATAAATCTATTATCTAACATGTTATCCACCTTAGTGTAATTAAAAGGTTGACCTTTCGTTTTAAGAACAACACGTTTAGCTAAGTCTTTTAAGTAGTCTGCAGAGTTTGGTCTAATCAATCTCTCAAAATTCTGAGGATGTGACACAAGCTTTCTAGAAGAATCTATATAACCATTCTCTAAAGATTGTTTATATAATCTATTGATAATTGTTTCTCTAACACCTATCTCAGCTAACTCATTTATAAATGTAACTAAAGAATCTTCTTGTTCCACTACACCCAATTGAGCTAATAGATCTCCAAACCCTTGGTCACTTTCCTCGCTGTTAATTAATCCTTCAATCTCCCAACTTTTTAATTGACCTAATCCATCTAATTGTTTTTTCTGAGCAGAAGTAAATAGTTTTCCACTGTCAAATATATCAGCAATACCTCTTTTAGCATCTTTTCCTGTTCCAAGAAAAGGCACCTCTTTAAGTTTGCCATTTACATAGAATACATTCTTTAAGTATATAGATAATTTATCAATATCAAAATCCGATCCCACCTTTGCTACAATTGCAGATGGTACAACTACGTTATCTCCAAATTCTTTTGGTAATATCATACCCACTCTAATAACATCAATTGAACTTTGTGCCTGTGTTGGTATACGGAAAGCCAATCCTTCTAGTATTGATTTATTTTCGTCTTTATTTAAATATTCTAATAATTTTTCATCTGATAGATTGCTTTTGAACCAACGTCCAACTGCTATCTCCATAACTCTTTTACCGTCTTTATCTTCATAGAACTTTAGAACATCAGAAGTATAACCATTTAACTTCTCATTAAACTTAGCTCTTGTACCTTCAAATAAAGTTGATGGTATCTGAGTTTTTAATCCTCCAGATATTTTCTTCTTAACTAATTCTTTATTAGCAATAGAGTATAATATATTTCTAACTTGTGCATAAGCAGGAGTTATTTCTAGGGCAACACCCTTTGTTTCAAACTCTTGTAGCGCAATAGAAATGTTATCATCAGTATGTCTCTTAAACAATTCAGAACGAAGAGTTTTAGCAGCTTCTGATATATCTACAATCTCATAAGCACCATCAATTTCAGATATTCCTAAACGCCTAAGCACTCTTTCATAAGCATCTTCCGTTAGTGCATTTAGTATATCAGTATTGTTTAATGCTTCTTTATATATACCTGATTCTTTAAGCCTCTCACTCTCTTCTAAATTCTCCCATTGATCTAGTCTAGAAAGCTCACCTTCGCCTGTAAAATGTTTATAGTCTATAGGTACACCATTATCAAACATATCTAATGTTATAAGCTTGGTTGTTTGAGAACCCATTGTAACTGTATTCACTTCTTTAGAAGGAACTTCAGACTGTATACCCATTATAGAGAAAGGTACTAACACTTTGTCTACGTACTCATCAGTATTAAATGAACCATCTTTATTGTATGTAGAATGTAATGATTGAGCCCCCACTTTTCTAGCAGACTTAAATGCTATATAATCAATGCCTTCTTCCTGCATTTTGTTATATAACCTTACACCATTTTCAGCCTTTAACTCTTTCATTACTCTATATGATAGAGGGTATATTGAATTCTTATCAAGAACAACATCATTAAAACTTGAGTTATTACCAGACTTATCTAATTTAGATCCTGACACAATAGGTTTTTGATCAGGGTATGCAGACTTAACTGATGGGTTACCTTCTTTTAATAATGTTTCTTCTTCTGGATTACGTTTTATACTTTTGTCTCTTTTTTCCCAAGCTATATCGTATCTATATTGCTTCTCTTCAGCAGCATTCCAGTTATCACCTTGTATTCTTAGAGTTCTATAGGCTGAAAAAGTTGCTATACTTGCACCATCTGTTTCTTCATAAGGTTTATACCCAGGTAAATCTATTGCACCTATTACATCATTGTGAGTAGCTGTTACGAAATGATCTTTTGTTAGGTCATAGTATCCTATATCTCCTTTATCGTATCCAGTATTCCAAACATTGTTTTGTTGAGCCTGAAACAAAGGAGAGTTGTTTACAAGAGTTTGACGTGGAGAGTTAAAACTTTTTGTACGCTTTAATTCATCTGTATATTGATACGGATCAGAGTAAAGAAGTTTATGCATTTCAATATTAGCAACAATGTAATTAATTGACATAGCTGTTAATTCTCTTTGAAACTCACCCACCTTTAAATTTTTACCCATTTGTATTTCAGGAATACTATATAGAGCTTGCACTGTACCACCCACTTGAATCATTCCATACTTAGAAAGTTGTGTTTGGTTACGAGAAACTGCTCTTAAAATATATGCTTTAACTGCAGCCTCTATTTCAGTTATGTGAAGATCATAAACATCTTCAGGACTTCCTTCTTGGTTTACTATAACATTATGTAACTTCTCACCTAGTATTCCTTTAAAGAATCTTAAGTCTGTAGTCTTTCGTTTATCAAATTCTGTAGCGTCTTCCTCATACTTTATCTCTGGTATGTATCGATCATCTCTAGACAAGTTTATTTCAGATAAAAGGTAGGGTTTAAATATATTAGATACAACTCTTTCAAATCCTTTTGGACTTAGTTGTTCTGGCAACACAGCCTTACCTATATCAAGTGTGTGTTCAAGAGATGCATCTCCTGGAACCAGGTTCATAAAGACACCCTTCATGTTAAGATTTAACTCTTGTATAAATCGCTGTCTAGAAGTAAGATTTGCTGAAGATTTATTAGCTTTCTTACCATCATATACAATACCACCTGCTATTCCTGGTTTAAAAAGATTAGAAACATTTGCTTTTTTTGTCCCATTTCTAGCAAACATTCGAGACATAAGATTAGATCCTTGTGAGAAAACATCTGTAAGTAAATACTCAAACGGTGTTCCTGCAAGGTCCTCTTTCTTTTTAACATTTTTTAATACTGTATGTAAATCAGAAGCAACATTACCTCCAAAGTATGACTGTTGCATCTCACCATTTACATTATAAAAAGTACTATCATAATCTGGATTAGTAGCAAGAGTTTGCAAAAATGCAAGTTGCTGTAACCTTTTAACAATATCTAATGTACTCCTTGAAAAAGTCGTAACAGATTTTAAAGTAGATAAACTGTCCTTAATTTTTTCAGTTATATTTTGGAGCTCTTCTTTTTTACCAAGTCTATATAATTTTCTAATGTCTGCATCAGAAAAACTAACTCCTAATTTCTTAAGAAAATTAGACATCGCTGTAGGAGTGTTTAATGCAACATTAGCTAATGTTTGTACTTTAGGAAAATACTTTCCATCTTTCTTACTATATGTAAAAAATCCATTTCCAGATTTTGACATTGCAGATATACCATTTAGGTAATTTCTTTTTAATTGGTCTGCAGCAGAAGAGTATGCAGCAGGACCTACAGTAACACCATCTTCAAATATAAAAGTGTTTAAGAACTCTGGAGCCATTTTGTGGAACGTTCTCCACATTGCAGTAACAAGTCTTGACTGTTCCTGTGATGTATTATCAAAACTAACACCTGACGTAACAGGGTCATCACCAGTGATGCGATTATATAAAGCTGCATAGGTTGAATCTTCTTGTGCTAGTTTTTTTAATTTAGCCATCATGTCATCAGGAGAACGTGACTCATGTAACTTAGTCATCAACGTTATGTATGTCTTACCCATAGGTTGAAGTACACTTCCATTGATGCTACTTATTATAGGCTTACCTTGACTATTTTTTATTTGCAAAGTAGCTAATAATAATCTTAGTGTTGAACCTGCTGCATTAAGACTATCTATTTTTGATGCATCAAACTTATTACTTTCTCGTATTCTATCATCATCTTCTAATTGTTCTTGTGAGTTTTCGTCAAATGAAACATTAAATGATTGTAGATACTCTTTGTGTTTATCTATTAGTAGTGGCCAAGTTGCTATTATATCTTTTGATAGTTTTCTACTTTGAATTATTGATACATTAAGTGCAGACATTTCAACAGGAGTTAAAACATTTCTCATTTTAGAACCCCACTGAAATTCTTTTTCACCTTTAGCTGCTGCAGACTTAGATTCATTTAGATATTTGGTAGCTACATTTCCTTTTTGTTTAGCTACACGTATAACATCTTTTAAAATTTGATTATATATCTCAGAGTCCTTACCTTTTATAACACTAAGGTTAAATAAGTCTCCATCATTCTTAAGTGTTTCTTTAACAAGTTGATAAGTCATCTCTTGTAACGTATCATACATCTGCTGATCATCTAAAGCAATAAGTCTATACTCAGGCTCAGTGTCAAATGCATCCCTGTAATAATAAGAACCATCCTCTTCTTGAACGTTAGCTAATGCAATATCTACTTCTATAGGTCTTGAGAAACCAAGAGTGTACGGTTGCATTTTATAAAGAGGTTTGTTTGCATAAAAACCTTTATCTATTCTACTAAATAATTCTTTAGTAAATGTATCTGAGCTAGGGTTCATAAACCACTTCTCAATTAAATCCTTAAGTTTTTTAAACATACGTGCAAATAACCCTTTAGGTTTTACACCATCTTGAACATAATCTCTGAACTCTTCAGCCAGTTGCTCTTTTATTTGTTGACCAGTAGCCTCAGAAAACTTAACTGTTTGTCCTGATGGTCTATCTGTAAACGTACCTTTACGAGAGTTAAATTCTTTTCTTAACTTAACTTTATCTTCAGTAGAAAGCATTCCATTAAATACAGCTTCAAATGCTTCATGATATGTTGTACCAACTTCTGCATTTTCATATACATAGATAGCTTTATTTTTATACATACCCCAAGCTGTTCTACCTCCACCAGCTTGTATAATATTTTTAACTATGTTAAGTGGAACCTGTGGTAAGTTTTTACTCATCCAAGTTCCCACTTCATTCCAGTTTTCTGTTTTAAATAAACTTAACTCCCCATCAAGAACTTCACGAAAGTGTTCTTCATTCATGTCAGATATAGCATCATCAATATCATCTTGAAAGTTTAAACCTCCTTCTGTAGGAACATCTTCAGTTATAGTAACCTCACTAGTTTCTTGTGTTGGTGCAACTGGTGCTGTTTTTTCAACAACAGGTGTGTCAGAAAATAAAGATGCTCCAGCACCAGCATTATCAAAAACATCATCAGTTATTAAGTTTTCATTAAAAGCATCAGCTTTTTTTCTCTTTGCTAATACTTGCTCGAGTGTAGCAAATATATATTGTTTTATTGTTGATTCAGGATCTCCTCCAGATTCTTCAATTTTTTCAATTGTTGCGTCAAGATCTGCACCTGGCAATATTCCTATTTGATCCCAAGAAGGTTTCGTAGCTCTTCCATCAAATCTAAAATTTATTTTAGAACCCTGTGCTGATGTATAAACCTCATCAGCTTGTCCGTCTAAAACATATCCATCATTGGATTGTGTTGCTTTTTTCTGTTTTGCAGGAGCTATAACTTTACCGTCTTTTATTACAATATCTGTTTGTCCTTGACTTACAGGATTTTTTATAGTATAGTTGTCCTGACCTGTAGTACTAAAAAAGTATATGTTCTTTCTATTAACTTCACCTTCTTCTTTAGGTTTAATCATAGTGTGAAGAGGCAGCTCAAAGTCTGGTCTCTTTGAACCATCAGGATTAGTATTAGATAATAGATATGTTTGATAGTTATCCCAAATAACATCTTGCACCTCACCGTTTTCTATTCCTACTATTTGTTGGAACTCAGCATCAAGGTTATTAAGTATGCTATCATAAGCATTAATATTATTGTATGTGTTTTCAAGAAGAGATATAATTACATCCTTGCTCATTTCTAAATCAGTTGGAGCAAAGTCAAATCTAGACTCAGGACTTCTACCTATTACTAGTTGTAGTTTACTAAATGCTAAACCTCCACCAGCTCCAGGATCAGTTCTTTGAAAAAAGACACTATTTCTACCTGGTTCTTTTCTTTCACCAGCGTTGTTTGTTGGTATACCCCAATAAGTTACACGCTTTAAGAAATTTAATAAGTCAATTGAAGAGTCACTTTCTACTCCTTCACCTGCTACTATGTTTTTAGATAACTGAAGAATAACTTCATATATAGTTGTAGCTTCTTTCTTTGTATGTCTTCTGTTTTTAAGTGGGACGTATGCATTTTTAAGTCTTAGAAAAACACGACCCAAAGGTGCATCATATGAAGTTGTACCTAATGCTACAGGACCTGTAGAAGTAGGAACATTTATTAATAGTTTTGTTTCTAAATCAACTTCTTCAACTAACCCTGCATCTTGTACAGATGTAATAGTGGTGTAAACTTTATTACCTGCACTATCTGTAACATACTCAGGAGTTCCAAAAGATGCTTCAATTTCCTGAGGTACACCTATTGCTGTTTGAGCAAGTACACTCTCTCTAAATTGAGAATATTGACTACGAACTTCAGCTTCTACAGCATCACCTGTATTTTCTCTAAACATGCTACCTTTACTATTGGTAAGACTTGCTTCAGGCATTGCTTGGTATATAGCATTATCTAATAAAGACTCTTCCTGTGGTATAGGTTGTCCGTTAACATCAACAACTTCATTGTCAGTATTAACCATAACCATTACAATCATAGTTTTCTTGAACTTTTCTTTTTGTTCTTCTGATAATTCCTCTTTTCCACCTGATAACATTTTATCAATAACACCTGGCAGTAGTTGATCTTCAATCTCACTTGTTACATAGACACCACGTATGTCATCTCTATTTTCAAGAGAGTTTAGATTTGCACCAAAGGTATTAGCTCTGAGTTGATAGTCTTCAC
>Ga0115006_10000068_pt1 | contig 47139 bp, 43 predicted proteins | sample ArcOceMetagenome_3_FD_88943 | JGI IMG/M metagenome (GOLD analysis project Ga0115006, IMG submission 88943) | Marine eukaryotic phytoplankton communities from Arctic Ocean - Arctic Ocean- Svalbard ARC20M Metagenome | ecosystem: Environmental > Aquatic > Marine > Oceanic | place: Arctic Ocean...
CGACCCGAAACAGGTGGCGGTGGTCTGCGCGATATCGGCGTTTATGCGTTCGGCGCGGCGCGGTTTGTCAGTGGGCAAGAGCCTGTCAGCATCCCCTATGCCAACCTAACGTTTGAAAACGATGTTGATGTTTTTGCCCATGTTGCGGCTGAATTTCCGGACTTTACCTATGGCGCTGTGGTGTCGATCCGCATGCAGCCGCGCCAGTCTATAACGTTTCACGGGGACACAGGGTTCTTGACGCTGACCTGTCCGTTTAATGCAAATGTGCATGACGTTGCCGAATTGGTGTTGGAAAACGACGGCCAGCGGATCGTGACGGAACGGTGGCCCGCCGTGAACCAATACGTGCTTCAGGTCGAGAATTTTGAGGCGTCCGCTGCCACAGGTGCAGCTTACCCTTGCCCGCTGTCGTTCTCTCGTGGCACACAAGAGATGATGGATATGGTATTTACCGCAGGAAAACGCACATGACTGACCCCGAGACCCACAGCGATTACGAAAGCCTTTGGATGCGCCTGATCAGCATGATCATTATCGGCGTTCTGCTTAGTTTTGCACAAAGCCTGTTTTGGATCATCGCGGTCATTCAGTTTATCATTATGCTGGCCAACAAGCGCGAACCGAACGAGCAGTTGGCCGACCTTGGCACCACGATGGGTGTTTGGATGGCTAAATCAGTGCGATATCAAACGGCTGCGTCCGAGGTGAAGCCTTGGCCGTGGACTGAGTTGGACTAGAGCCATCAGCTTTATTTTAGGGTTTGCTAATGTGCGAGGTTTTGGGCGGTTGCCGTTGTGGCAATGTTCGCATCTTAGCGACTGGATCACCACGCCGCGTCGGAGTGTGTCATTGTCATGATTGCCGCAAACATCATGGCGCCCTTTTTCATGCATCTGCTGTATTTGCGCAGGACGCAGTAACAATTCAGGGTGACACCTGTGATCATGCAGGGCGGCATTTTTGCCCGCAATGTGGGTCATCTGTTTTCGCTCAGAGCGATGACGAAACCGAAGTGCACTTAGGGTCTCTTGATGTCGAAAATCAGTTTGTCCCGACATATGAAATCTGGACCATACATCGTGAAACGTGGCTGCAACCGGTCCCGGGCGCCACACAACACGAACGTGGCCGTGATTGCATTGATTAAAGGGCACGAGGTTTTCATCGCGCCCTTGTTTTCAATCTTCCATCGCTTCCAATTCGTCGATCATGCTTTCGATCATCGACAGGCCTTTGTCCCAGAACTTGGGGTCGGAGGCGTCCAGACCGAAGGGTGCGAGCAGTTCTGAGTGGTGTTCGGACCCACCTGCGCGCAGCATGTCGAAGTATTTTTCTTTGAAATCAGGGTCGCCCTCGGCGTAGACGGCGTAAAGTGCATTCACCAGCCCGTCACCGAATGCATAGGCGTAGACGTAGAACGGCGAGTGTACGAAGTGTGGGATGTAGGCCCAAAATGTTTCATAGCCGGGGGCGTAGTCGAATATTTCGCCCAAAGATTCCGCCTGCACGGACATCCACAGTGCATTGATGTCGTCGGGGGTCAGTTCGCCTTGCCCACGTGCGGCGTGCAGTTTGCATTCAAAGTCGTAGAACGCGATTTGGCGCACGACTGTGTTGATCATGTCTTCGACTTTGCCAGCAAGCAGGATCTTGCGTTCTTCTTTGGTTGTTGCCCCTTCCCGCAGCTTTTGGAAGGTCAGCATTTCGCCAAATACAGACGCAGTTTCGGCCAAAGTCAGCGGGGTCGAGGACAGCAGTTCGCCTTGTTCTGCTGCCAATACTTGGTGGACGCCGTGGCCCAATTCGTGGGCCAATGTCATCACATCACGCGGTTTGCCCAAGTAGTTGAGCATCACATACGGGTGCACAGTTGTAACGGTCGGGTGCGCAAATGCGCCGGGTGCTTTGCCTGGTTTCACGCCCGCATCGATCCAGCCATCGGTAAAGAATGGTTTGGCGATTTCGGCCATTTTGGGATCAAAATCGGCGTAGGCATCCAAGACGGTTTTCTGTGCTTCGTCCCAGCTTACGGTGCGCGTGTGTTCCATCGGTAGGGGCGCGTTGCGGTCCCATGTTTGCATCCGTTCCAGGCCCAGCCACTTGGCTTTTAGGGCGTAATAGCGGTGCGACAGGCGCGGGTATGCGGCGACGACGGCATTGCGTAGCGCCTCGACGACTTCGGGTTCGACATGGTTGGACAGGTGCCGTCCGGTTTGCGGGGTTGGCATTTTGCGCCAGCGATCTTCGATCTCTTTTTCCTTGGCGAGCGTGTTGTGCACCCGCGCAAATATTTTGATATTCTCTTGGAAAACCTCTGCAAGGGCATGCGATGCAGCTTCGCGCTTGGACCGGTCTTGGTCGGTCATGAAATTCAGCGTCGCCTCGAGGTTCAGCGTCTCGTCGCCCACGTCAAATTCAAGCCCCGCCATTGTTTCGTCGAACAAGCGGTTCCATGCGGCAGAGCCGACAGTGGATTGATCGTGCAGGAATTTTTCCAGCTCGTCAGACAGCTGGTGCGGCTTCATCGCGCGCATCCGGTCAAACACAGGTTTATAGCGGGCAAGGTCTGCGTTGGCATCAAACAACGACGTCAAATGCGTGTCGTCTAGGCGGTTGAACTCCAACCCGTAGAACACCAGCGGCGTTGTGTAGGCGGTGATTTTGTCCTGTGCGTCGGCCATGAATTTTGCGCGGTCACTATCTGTGGTGATCTGGTAATACCGCAGGCCCGCATAGGACATGATCCGTCCTGCGATGATCTCGATCGCCTCATAGCGGTTAACGGCGCTAAGCATGCCTGCCGCGTCAAGGGATGCGAGTTTGCCTTCAAAATCGCTCGCAAATTCTGAACACGCCGTGTCAAGCCATTCCATGTCGCGGATCAGCTCTGGGCTGTCTTCGCTGGGGTAAAGGTCCGTCAGGTCCCATTCGGGCAGATTGCCAAAGGCGCGGCCGCCGTTTGTTGTGGCATCATAAACGGGTTGTGGGGTGCGCATTGTTGGAAACCTTATCTATTGTATTTACTACGATATAGTAGTGCTGGTATCACTTTAGAACCCGTAAAGAGCCTTTGGATTATCCACGAGGATACGGGTCCGTGTTGCTGTATCCGTCACAACACTGTGGAATGCGTCCCACAGGATGGATGCTTGCGGCATTTGCGCCCCGTTGAGCATGATGTGCGGCCAATCTGACCCCCATAGGCACCGCTCTGGGTTTGCCGCAACTAAGGCCGCGACAAATGCGTCGACTTGGGCGTAGGGAGCATCGCACAATCGGTAGAGGCCGGATAGTTTGACATAGACATTTCCGCCTTTGCGCGCATTTCACAAGGCTTGGAATCCAGCGTCGTTCACCCCGCGGGTCAGGTCAGGCCAGCCGATGTGGTTAAACACTACGGGGACGGGCAGGGCCGCGATGTCGGGGGCCAGATCGGCCATGTGTTTGTCCGCGTTCATCAGCATTTGGATATGCATATTCCGGTCAGCCAATGCAGGGGCCATGGCCCGCGCACCATCCCATGTCAGGACCCCGCCGTGCACATAATTGAGGCGAACACCCTTCATGTTCCAATCGGCGAATTCATCGAAATTTTGTTCCGTGGCGCCATCTGCCAGCAAGCCGATCCCTTTAAAACCGGCACCCATATCGGCAACGGCGCGGGCTGTGATAGCGTTGTCGGTTCCGTAAAAGATTGATTGGACGATGACCCCGCGCGCGCAGCCTAAGTTAGCCAAATGTGCACGGTAGCGGGCAATATAGTCTACATAGGTGGTTGCGGTGTCTTCGGTTCGTCCGGCAAACAGCGGGGATTCTTCGGGCGCAGCCAGAAGATGCACATGGGTGTCACATGCCCCAGCGGGGGCTGCGTGAACGGGCGGTGTTGGTGCGGGTGGTAGCGGGCTGATGGGTTTGGCCATGGTGTGTTAGCGGTGCTGATCAAAAAACGCTGTTGTCGTGTCGAAAACACGGGTGCGTATTTCAAGGGTTTCCAATATGACCTCGTGTTTTGCGCCATCGATGAGATGTAGCGCGCCACCTGTCCAATCGGCTATGCGGTCACGGATGCGGGCGGGATCCACAATAGATTCGTCTGATCCAAGGAACGTACTGCATGGCATATCAGGCGAGGGTATTTTCGATAACGTCCGCATTTCACGCAGGGATTCGTTGAGCCAGCGCAGTGACGCGCCCCCCAATGACAATTGAGGTTTTTCAGTCAGTTGCATTTGCATGAATTCAAACATCGCTTGATCGGACGTCAGGGTGTTTTCGTCGTGATCCACACGGGTCACGTAGCTTTCGGCCGTTTGGCCGGGGGCAAGAGTCTGATCCATCCCGATTTTGCGCGACAGTCTAGAGGCGAGCCATGCGACGGGGCGCATCACTGGGCTCAACATAATACCCCACATCGGCGCAGAGAACACGACGGCCTTTACGGGCAGGGCGTTGTGCAATGCCCGCAGTCCGATGCAGCCGCCCATGGAATGAGCAACGAGGTAAAACGGCTCTGGCAAGTTTAGCGCGCGGGCATAGTTCACAGCGGCGTTCACATCATGTTGATAGTCAGTGAAGCGCACGACATCGCCCATAGCGTAGGTATCACTTGTCCGGTCTGACATGCCCTGACCGCGCCAGTCGATCACGACCGTCGCATAGCCACGCGTCAGAAAATCGGCTGCCGCAGGTCCATATTTTTCGATGTATTCAGTCCGTCCGGGAAACAGCAGGATTGTGCCTTTCGCGTCAGATCCCGTCCAGTGACCCACGCGAATGCGTAGCCCGTCAACCGTTGTCAGCCAATGGGCGACACCACCAGCGGGTCCCTGAGCAATATCTTCAAAGAAAGGCGCGTTTTCCATCGTTTACGACAATACGCCGGACAGTTTCATGGCTAAACCCATGTTGCCGTCGACCGTCAATTTGCCTGTCATAAAGGCCGCCGTCGGGTTTTGCTCACCATCAAGGATCGCTTTGAATGTTTCGGTGCTGGCGGTCAGGGTCACGTCTGTGTCGTCGTCGCCCGCGCGCGCACCGTCTTCGTCAATAATAATAGCGCCTTCGTCTTCAATGACAAATTTCGCTGAGCCATCAAAGCCGGATCCGCCCATTTTTTCGTTTAATGCCGCTACGGCCTCGGTGATGACGTCGGTCATTTTTAGTCCTTTGGTTGGATATGCGCCGTCACCCTCTGGTGTGCGGCGATTGTTACGCTACATTAACATGATGGGCATGCAAACAGACAGCTTCAAATGTATCGTTACGGCACTTGTGCTGACAGTCGGGTATTCCCTACCTGCCGCTGGTGCGACGCTGGACGAATTGTTTGATGAATTGGCTGCCGCCGAGGGTGGGGCAGGGGGCCGCATTGAAAGGCAGATCGTTGGGATTTGGGAAAAAAGCGGTAGTCCAAGCTTTGATCTGCTGTTGCGCCGTGGCAAGGACGCGTTGGATAACGGTGCGCCTGAAGTTGCGTTGGATCATTTCAGTGCTTTGGTCGATTATGCCCCTGATTTTGCCGAAGCGTATAATGGCCGCGCGACTGCGTATTTCCTGCTGGGAATGATTGGCCCTGCGTTGGATGATTTGCGTCAGGCGTTGGTTTTGAACCCCCGCCATTTTGGCGCGATGCGCGGTGTTGGTGTGATCCTAGAGGATTTGGGCCGCCCCGCGGATGCATTGGAGGTCTACCGCGCGATATTGGCGTTGAACCCTGCGTCCATAGATATGCAAAAGGCCGCAGACCGGCTTGAATTGGAACTGGAGGGGCAGGCGCTTTAAGCGCGATTGCCCCCGAATGTAATCGGGAAAAATATGCAGAATTCCCGTGTGACGGCCGTTCTTGGGCCGACAAATACCGGTAAAACCCATTATGCGATTGAACGCATGTTGTCGCATCGCACAGGTGTGATTGGCTTGCCGTTGCGTCTGCTTGCACGCGAAGTTTACGACCGGATTGTTGCGATCAAAGGGCCTAGCGTGGTTGCGATGATCACAGGCGAGGAACGGATTGTGCCGCCGCGCGCTGCCTATTGGGTCTGCACCGTTGAGGCGATGCCAGACGGCTTGGGGTGCGATTTTCTGGCGGTTGATGAAATTCAGCTTTGCGGCGATCCTGAGCGTGGTCATGTGTTCACGGACCGGTTGCTAAATGCGCGTGGCCTACGTGAGACGCTGTTTTTGGGCGCAGAAACGATGAAGCCCGCGATCGCGGAGATGATTCCACAAGCCGAGTTTATCCGGCGTGAACGCATGTCGACGTTGACATATTCGGGGTCCAAAAAGCTGTCTCGCATGCCTGCGCGGGCCGCAATCGTTGGGTTTTCCGTTGAAAATGTCTATGCGATTGCCGAATTACTGCGCCGTCAAAAGGGTGGTGCTGCGGTTGTGATGGGCGCGCTGTCCCCGCGCACGCGCAACGCGCAGGTCGAGATGTATCAAAACGGTGACGTCGATTATTTGGTGGCGACTGATGCGATTGGCATGGGGCTGAACCTTGATATTTCCCATGTCGCATTTTCCAGTCTGTCAAAGTTTGACGGCCAGCAGATGCGGTATTTGGCACCTGAAGAGCTGGCTCAGATTGCGGGTCGTGCGGGTCGCTATATGGAAAATGGCACCTTTGGTGTGACGGGCGAAGCCCCGCCGCTGGATGATATGGTCGCAAGGTCGATTATGGAGCATAAGTACCGTCCGGTGCAAAAATTACAATGGCGTAACAGCAGGTTACAATACGGATCGCCGAAACGGTTGATCCAAACGTTGGAAGAACGCACCAATGATCCGCTATTGACCCGTGTGCGCGAAAGCGATGATTTGGCCGCATTAAAGGCATTGGCCGCTGACGAAATTATCGCCGCACGGGCAAAAGATGGCCCATCGGTCAAGCTGTTGTGGGATGTATGCCGTATTCCGGATTTTCGTGGTATAAGCCGCGGCGAACACGCGGGGCTTTTAAGCCAGATTTTCACGGACTTGCATCAAGACGGGCATGTGTCGTCGAACTGGTTTGGCCTGCAAATACGCCGCATTGATCGCACGGATGGCGATATTGATACGCTGTCAAAACGGCTGGCCTATATCCGGACGTGGACTTATGTCGCACAGCGCAAAGGGTGGCTGCGTGACGAAAGTCATTGGCGTGACGAAACCCGTGCGGTAGAAGACCGCTTATCAGATGCGCTTCATGGTGCATTGACGCAAAGATTTGTGGACCGGCGGACAAGCATTTTGCTTCGCCGGCTCAAACAGAAGGAGAACCTGTTGGCTGACGTAAACGACAAAGGCGAAGTCACCGTAGAGGGTGAATTTGTAGGCAAACTCGAAGGCTTCCGCTTTCGCATGGACAAAGCTGGTAGCCCCGATGAGGCCAAGACATTGCGTCAGGCATCAACGCAGGCGCTGATGCCGCAGTTTCACCTGCTGGCGGACCGGTTTTATAACGCACCTGATCCTGAATTGGATTTCACAGAGCAGGGTGGCCTGATGTGGGGCGACGCGGCTGTTGGGAAGCTGACTGCTGGATCTGATCCGCTGAAGCCCGAAGTTGTCGCGTTTGTTGATGACGAGGCAGGTGCCGATGTGATCGCCAAAGTGCAGCGCCGTTTGCAGCATTTTATCGATCGCAAGATTGCCGCTGGGTTCGAATCGCTTTTGACCTTGAAAAACGATGAGACGCTTGTGGGGTCCGCCAAAGGCTTTGCATTCCGTTTGGTTGAAGGGTTCGGCATTGTTCCGCGTGGCGATGTGGCTGATGAGGTCAAAGCGCTGGATCAAGACGCCCGTGGCAGCCTGCGCAAGCATGGTATCCGCTTTGGTCAGTTCACGATCTTTATGCCGCTTTTGCTAAAGCCCGCGCCGACGCGTTTGCGTCTGGTGTTGTGGTCGCTGTCCAAGGTACTGTCGGAATTTCCTGAAAGCCCGCCCCCAGGTTTGGTCACTGTGCCCGCCGCCAAGGATGCCGTGCACGGCTATTATGCCATGTCTGGTTACCGCGCTGCTGGCACCCGTGCGATCCGTATTGATATGCTGGAACGTCTGGCTGATATGCTGCGCGACAAAGACAGCCGCGGTGGTTTTGAAGCCAATGCAGATATGCTGTCGATCACCGGTATGACGCTTGATCAGTTCGCTGATTTGATGGCTGGTCTTGGTTATAAGGCCGAGAAGGCTGAGCGCGAAAAAGTTAAAGCGCCGAAGCCTGAAGTTGTGCAAGACGCCGTGCAAGATGCTGAAACAACAGCGGAAACAGCGGACCCTGTTGAGGCTGTGGCTGAAGAAGCCCCTGAGATGGAAGTGTTTTACACGTTCACTTGGGCTGGTCGGGCTGCACGCGAAAATGCGCGCCCGAAGCGCGACAATGCCAAGCCCGCTAAGGGCAAAGGCAAGCGTCCTGCAAAGGTTGGCGATGAGCGTCAAAAGTTCACAGCCAAGCCGAAGGTCGAAAAGAAAATCGATCCTGACAACCCGTTTGCTGCCGCGCTGGCAGGGTTCAATAAAGGTTGAACGAAAAGCGTGACACGATACGAATAGACAAATGGTTATGGCAGGCGCGGTTTTTCAAATCGCGCTCCATCGCCGCCACCGCTGTGACGACGAGCAAAGTGCGGATCAATGGTGATGTGGCGGCGAAACCTGCCCGTGCTGTTGGGGCAGGCGACGTACTGACATTCCTCCAACAGACAGACGTCCGGATCGTTAAGATTCTGGCTTGTGGAAAACGGCGCGGCCCTGCGCCTGAGGCCCAAGCCTTATACGAGGATATGTCGCCTCCAAAGGTTCATGTTCCTAAAAACCCCAAATTTGAGGGAAAAGGTCGCCCCACTAAGAAGGATCGGCGGGACATGCTGTCTCATCCCCGTGATGGGGGGCCGTTTGACCTTGATTGAGGCGACGGGTTGGCCTAGCTAGGCCGAGACAATTTTCCGGATGAACCTATGACCTATATCGTCAACGACAACTGCATTGCCTGCAAATACACCGACTGTGTTGAAGTCTGCCCCGTGGACTGTTTTTACGAGGGTGAAAACATGCTGGTGATCCACCCTGATGAATGCATCGACTGTGGTGTGTGCGAACCAGAGTGCCCCGCTGACGCGATCCGCCCTGATACAGAGCCGGACATGGAAAAATGGGTCGAGTTTAACCGAAAATATTCCGATATGTGGCCGGTCATTATTACCAAAAAAGACCAATTGCCGAATGCCGAAGAGATGGACGGCAAAGAAGGCAAGATGGAGCTGTTTTTGGAAGCGCCAGGCGAAGGCGGCTGATTCGCTCGCCATTTGCTGTGAGACCTTGTTTCTATGGAAGTTATGATATGATCGCGCCCCTTTTTTGTGGCGCGATTTTGTGTTATAGCAAAATCAATGATTTAGAATAAATACTGTACTGACGAACCAAAAGACACCGACGTGAACAAGTTGTTCTCGCCGGATTTTTTTGTCTGTGCAGTCACCTGAAAGGACGACCATGAGTAAGAAGAAACTAGACTTTAGCCCGAATGATTTTGTCGTCTACCCAGCCCACGGCGTCGGTAAAGTTGTGTCGGTTGAGACCCAAGAGGTTGCTGGGTTCGAGCTGGAAATGTTCGTCATTGCGTTTGAAAAAGACAAAATGACCCTGCGCGTACCGACGCACAAGGCGCTTGACGTTGGCATGCGGTCGCTCGCGACCCCTGATGTTGTGGCCCATGCTATGAAAACTTTGCGTGGCAAGGCCAAGGTCAAAAAAGCCATGTGGTCGCGCCGTGCGCAGGAGTACGAGCAAAAGATTAACTCTGGCGATTTGATCGCAATTGCTGAAGTTGTGCGCGATTTGCACCGCCAAGACGACCAGCGCGAGCAAAGCTATTCTGAGCGTCAACTGTATGAAGCCGCGTTAGAGCGGTTAACCCGCGAAATCGCTGTTGTGGCTGGTAGCGACGAAAATGCGGCAGTGGCCGAGATCACAGGCGTTCTTGTTGCCCGGGCAGCATAAGTCGTTTTTGCTTTTATAGAACAAATGGGCCGATGCTGACACCAGCATGGGCCCATTTTGTTTCGCGACTAGAGGTGCTTAAAGCGCGCGCCAGCCAATATCGTTTCTGTAAAACCCTGCAGGCCAATCGATGGATTTGGTCATTGCATAAGCCCGCTCGCGTGCCTTGGTTAACGTGTCACTGCATGCCGTAACCGCCAGCACACGGCCGCCAGTTGCGGTGATCGCACCATCTTTTTCCGTTGTGCCCGCATGGAACACCATGTTTTTGCTGTCTTCAGGCAGGGCATCTAACCCGTTGATAACAGATCCCTTTTGGTAAGGTCCTGGATATCCGTTGGCCGCCATAACGATCGTGATCGCATGGTCATCCGCCCAGTTTACCTTGATATCGTGCAGGCGGTGCTCTGCACAGGCTTGGAGCAGGTCCAATATCTGCCCACCGAGCCGCATCATCAGCGTTTGGCATTCCGGATCACCAAAGCGCACGTTGTATTCGACAAGTCTTGGTTGCCCGTCCTTGATCATCAGGCCGACAAACAGGACGCCTTCAAACGGCGTGCCGCGCTTGCGCATCTCGTCCATGCAAGGTTTGACGATTTCATCCATCGCCTTTTGGGTCACGCTTTCGGTCATCACGGGGGCAGGGGAATAGGCCCCCATGCCGCCGGTGTTTGGCCCTGTGTCGCCCTCGCCTACGCGTTTGTGGTCTTGGGCGGTACCAATGGGCAGAATGTTGGTTCCGTCGCACAGCACAAAGAACGATGCCTCTTCGCCACCCATGAATTCTTCGATCACGACTTCCGCGCCTGCGTCCCCGAATGATCCGTCGAACATGTCGTCAATCGCGTCCAGCGCCTCGGCTTCTGTCATTGCGACGATGACGCCTTTGCCAGCGGCAAGCCCGTCAGCTTTGACCACAATGGGTGCGCCTTGCGCCTTGATATAGGTTTTGGCGGCGTCCGCGTCATGGAAATGTCCGTAGCCAGCTGTGGGGGCGTTCGCCGCATCGCAGATCGCTTTTGTGAAAGATTTGGAGGCTTCTAGCGCTGCTGCGGCCTTAGAAGGTCCGAAAACCAACAGGCCGGCATCGCGCAAACGGTCAGCCACACCTGCTGCAAGGGGTGCTTCTGGTCCGATGATCACAAAATCAATTGCGTTTTCTTCGGCGAATGACGCGACCGTATCACCATCCATAATGTCGATGTCGGCGCAGTCGCAGATTTGTGCGATCCCAGCGTTGCCAGGCGCCACAATCAGCCGGTCGCATTTCGGATTTTGCTGAATTGCCCAAGCGAGGCTGTGTTCGCGTCCACCGCTGCCCAAAATAAGGATGTTCATGGTCGTCTCCTGCTTGGCCTTCGTCTGCAGGCGTTCTAAGGTTAGCATAGGCTGATCACAAGGGCGTAGCATGGACCTTTTCGACGACGACCCCGCTGGCGACAACGCGCCCGAGTTTTCCGTGTCCGATATTTCGGGTGCGGTGAAAAAGGCGATTGAAGGCGGATTTTCCCACGTTCGTGTGCGCGGCGAAGTGGGGCGTGTGTCGCGACCTGCGTCTGGCCACATTTATATGGACCTGAAAGACGAGCGATCCGTGTTGGCTGGCGTCATCTGGAAAGGCCGCGCAGCCGCGCTTACGACCCGCCCCGAAGAGGGGATGGAGGTGGTCGCAACCGGTAAGTTGACCACGTTCCCTGGTCAGTCGAAATATCAGATGGTGATCGAAAGCGTGGTGCCTGCGGGCGCTGGTGCGTTGATGGCGATGCTAGAAAAACGCAAGGCGCAGCTGGCGTCTGAGGGGCTGTTTGCACCTGAGCGTAAGAAAGAACTGCCGTATTTGCCCGAGATTATCGGCGTTGTGACGTCGCCGTCTGGCGCCGTTATCCGCGATATTTTGCATCGCTTACGCGACCGGTTCCCGCGCAAAGTGTTGATCTGGCCTGTCGCCGTGCAAGGACAGCGTTGTGCGCCGGAGGTGGCGAATGCTATCCGTGGGTTTAATGCGATGACCGCTGGCGGGGCATTGCCACGCCCTGATTTGATCATAGTGGCGCGTGGTGGTGGATCGCTTGAGGACCTTTGGGGCTTTAACGAAGAAATCGTGGCCCGCGCTGCTGCGGCGTCAGATATCCCGCTGATTTCGGCTGTTGGGCACGAAACTGATACGACGCTGATTGATTTTGTATCCGATATGCGCGCCCCGACGCCGACTGCTGCAGCAGAAATGGCCGTGCCTGTGCGCATGGAATTGATGGCTTGGGTGGATCAGCAAGGTGCGCGGCTTAGCCAATCGCTAAGCAATGGATTGACCCAGCGCGTTCAGCGTCTTCGCGATTTGTCGCGTGGGTTACCAAGCAAGGATAGCTTGCTGGACGGGCCACGTCAGCGGTTTGATACCGTTGCGGACCGGTTTCCTATCGCATTGCGCCGCGCGATCGCAACCAAACAATTGACCCTGTCGGATGCGTCCGGTCCACTGCGCCCGAGCATTTTGAGAGCACGAGTTACGCGTGCAAAGGACAAGCTAGACAACGCATCACGGGGTTTGCGAACCGATGTGATTGCACGCGATGTCGTGCGCAAACGCGAGCGACTTGATGCGGTTATGGCGCGGCTTTCCGCACGGGCGCAAAGTGATCAGACTGCCCGCGCGGCGCGGCTGGCGTCATTGGACCGTCTGCGTGAAACGCTTGGCTATGTCGAAACGCTAAAGCGCGGTTATGCTGTCGTGCGTGGTGATGGTGCTGTTGTTACGGCGACAGCAGGGGCCAAAGCAGCGAGGTCAATTGAGATCGAATTTGCAGACGGGCGCGTGACCTTAGGATCCTAGGTTTGGGCCGGGGCAAATTAGCGGCTCAGCGCTGTTTTGCGCTTCATAAAGGACGGATGTGTTTGGGCGGTTCATGAAAACTGCGCGCAGGCCGTTAGGCTCGTCATAGAATTCCCAACACTTGGGGGCGGGGTCAAAGTCGTAGCGAAAGCAGATGCTTCCCTTGCTTTCATACCAGACACCGTTGCTGCATTCGCCATCCAGAAATGACCAAATGACGCGCTGATTGTCTTGGTATTGCTCAATGCCATAACATGCGTCGCCGGCCACGCCAAACGTCAGGGTTTTACCTTTGGTGTAGGTATCAAATTCGGCGGCAGTCATGGCATTTTCTGCAAATGCAGGGGCGGCCAAGAAAAGTAAGATCAAATATTTCATTTGGTTAGACTGCCAAGTTTCGGCGGACCTGGCTAGTGGTGACCTTGTCATTTGACTGACCACTGCGCTGCGAGCGGGTCCATGATTTTGCGCCAGCTACGCGGTGCGAGTGCCAGACAAGCCATCACAGGCAAAGAACGCGGTAGCATTGGACAATCTTCTGGGATGATCAGCGTGTTGTAGGGCAGCGACGGGTGCGCATGGTGGTCTGAATGTCGCGGCGCGTTCAGCATGATGGCGGATGAAAGCCGATGCGGGCTATTCCAGCTATGGCGAGTACTGACGGGTTCATATTTGCCATCAATCTTTGAACGCATCAGTCCGTAGTGTTGGATGTAGTCTGATAGTAATAGTTGCGAGGTGCTAAATGTCGCGAGGGCCACATAGATCGCGGCGCCAATCGGTCCGCCAATGGACCATGCCAATGCAACGAAACCCGCGGCGCCTCCGACGTAGGTCACATAGGGGTGACGATAGGTGGGGGCATCAACGCGCCGTTGGCGTTCGGTTTCGGCGGCGAGCCCTTTGCGGAATGATCCGCGCCAAGCGTGTGCAGCAAACTTGTAATAGCTTTCGTCGCTCCGCGATGTTGACGGGTCCGATGCGGTGGCCACATAGCGGTGATGCACAAGCACATACGCAGATGTGTGATGCCCAAAAAGCAAAGAAATCTAGACCCATTTCCCTAAACGGTGCAATCTACGCCCGCCGCGATGTATCAGTTCATGCGCGTTGGAATTGCTGATTTGTCCAAAGAAAAATCCAGCAGCGATGAAAATGCCAATTTTCGCGATGATACTACTATTTCCGTTTGCGAGCGCGTTAACCACCAGCGCAAGTAGCCCAAAGTGAAGCACGCCAAGGCTAACCGACAAAACCATTGCGGCGGGGAATTCGCTGTCTTTTGTCGGCGGCGTAACGTGGTGTACGATTTCATCCAGACACGCCGTCAATACCGTAAGGTAAATCAGGCTCGCCAAAATCCAAAGTCCGCCCAAAGTTGCAGCCGCACAAATAAGTGCGACTGGGATCAACGTGGCGAGTGTGAATAGACGCATTGGTGTCAGGAAACGGATCATTTACACGATGTAGCACGCAATCATTCAAACGTCAGTGCCTGATCCTGTGACGTGTTGTTTCAGTTATGGACATTCCAACCTTATCGCGCCGCCTCTTTCAATATCGATCAATCGGGACTAAGTGTTTGGAGTTCAGTGTTTAAAGGCCGCACGATGTCGTTTTTCAAAAAACTCAAAGACCGGATGCTTCGGTCTTCTTCCAAAATTGACGAAGGTTTGGACGCGATTGTCAGTGATGGTGGGGCGCCCGCGCCCGAAAATTTTGTCGTCCCCGCGGTTGAAGCTGAGCCCGTCAGTGTTGAGCCCGTTCATACGGACGCCATTCCAGAGCCCCCTGAGGTCAATTTGACATCAGAGCCGGCCGCTTTGGAACTGGAACCTGTTGTCGAAGAACCAATCCCAGAGGTTGCCGAACCCGCGCCTGTCGTCGCCCCGCGTGCTGCGGTGGTCGCGCCGATGACGACGCTAGAGCCGTCCCCGCTTGAGATTGACCCAGCGCCTGTGAAAACGGGTCTTTTGGGTCGATTGATGGGCCGAGGAGGCGAAAGTATTGTCTTGCGTCGCGCACTTGACGACGAGATGGTCGAACAGCTTGAAGAGCTACTTATTTCGACCGATATGGGCGTGGACACGGCCCTGCGGGTCACCGCGAATATGGCCGAAGGGCGGATGGGCAAGAAGCTATCTACCGATGAGATCAAGGCTTTGATGGCCGCTGAAATCGCGTGTATTATGGAACCCGTCGCCCGCCCGATGCCGCTTTATGCCAAAAAACCGCAGGTTGTGCTGGTGGTCGGCGTCAATGGATCGGGTAAGACAACGACGATTGGCAAACTTGCGAGCCAGTTTAAGGCTGCTGGAAAAACGGTTGTGATCGCGGCTGGTGACACATTCCGAGCTGCCGCGGTTGAACAGCTTCAAGTTTGGGGGGACCGCGCAGGTGTTCCGGTTTTGACGGCACCTGAGGGGTCCGATCCGGCAAGTTTAGCATATGATGCGATGGAACAGGCGCACCGCGATGGTGTGGATTTGTTGATGATCGACACGGCTGGTCGGTTGCAAAACCGCGCTGATTTGATGGAAGAATTGACCAAAATTGTGCGTGTTATCCGCAAGAAAGATCCCGATGCGCCGCACAATACACTGTTGGTTTTGGATGCAACGACGGGGCAAAATGCGATCCAACAGGTTAAGGTTTTCCAAGAGCTTTCGGATGTATCCGGCCTCGTGATGACGAAACTAGACGGCACTGCAAAAGGCGGTGTGCTTGTTGCACTGGCTGATAAGTTCGGACTGCCTATTCATGCGATTGGCGTTGGTGAACAGATTGATGATCTTGCCCCGTTTGATCCTGAAGATTTCGCAAATGCGCTTGTCGGACGTGATGTCTAGCAGCGACCGTTCTTGTGGGTGATTGGATTGTTCAACTTGCGGGGACACCGCAAGGGGCCCAGCTAGCCACAGCGCTGGCGTTGATGTCTGCTGTTGCGCACGCTGCATTTGGTGCGCTGCAAAAGGGGCGGTATGACCCCTGGCTAACGCGCGGTGCGATTGACGGTTGGCTTGCCGTGATTTCTGCGCCTGTGGCTTTGTTTTTGGTGCCTTGGCCCAATGCATTCACCGCATGGATGTTGGCCGGTGCGGTGGTGATCCATTTCATATATAAGCTGACGATGGCGCTGGCGTATGAAAAGGCGGCCTATACGGTGGTATATCCGGTTGTACGCGGGACTGGTCCATTGGTGACTGTGATTGCGGCATCTGCGATTTTTGGCGAGCATTTTACGGTTGTTCAATGGATGGGGGTTGCCTGCTTGTCGGGCGGGATTTTGTTGCTCGCGCTGCGAAATTTGTCCGAAGAAACCATCGATAGGGCTGCGCTGAAAACTGGACTGGCATGGGCGGCTCTCGGCGGCGTGACCGTTGCGATTTATACGACTTGGGACGCGTATGGTATTCGGTCCAGCCTGAACCCGTTTACGTTTTTGGCATGGTTTTTCTTTGTGACAGCGCTCGACTTTCCAATAATCGCTGTAGTCCGCTATCGCGGGATGTTGACCAAGCCTGATCTTGGGCCGCTGATGTGGCGCGGATTTGCCGGCGCGTTTATCGCCTGGATTAGCTTTGGTGGTGTCATGCTTGCGACCCGTCTTGATAAAGTTGGCGAGGCGGCGGTGCTTCGAGAGACATCAACTGTCTTTGCAGCCCTGATCGGATGGTTTATTTTGGGCGAAAAAGTGGGGCCGCGCCGGTTATTTTTGATGGCATTGGTTGCACTTGGTGCTGTGATCGTTGAAATGGGCGGATGAAGGAGACCTTGATGGCTGAAAAACAGATTAACCCAATTCTAAAACAGGTGCTGGAGCTTGGCCCGACATTGGTATTTTTCCTGATCTACCTGCGGATTAAGGATGACGTGTTTACGATTGCTGGTACTGAATATTCTGGTTTCATCGTTGCAACGCTTGTGTTCGTGCCGATCTTGTTGGTGTCGATGGGTATCCTTTGGCAGTTGACCGGTAAACTTAGCCGAATGCAGGTTTTTACCGCGTTTATGGTGATCTTTTTTGGTGGGCTCACCGCGTGGTTTAATGATGAGCGATTTTTCAAGATGAAGACTAGCATCGTGTACGGATGCTTTGCTGCCATTTTGGGTTTTGGTCTGCTACGTGGGCGCAGTTATTTGCGGTACATCATGGAAGATTTCCTACCGATGCAGCAGGAAGGTTGGATGATTTTGACCCATCGTCTGACGTTTATGTTCTTGGGCTTAGCCGTCGCCAATGAACTGATTTGGCGCACGCAATCCACGGATCTGTGGGTGAAACTAGAAACGTTTGCTTTTCCTGCAGTGCTGTTCTTGTTCTTGTGGTTGCAGATTGTTGCGCTTCAGAAATACTTGATTGAACCAGATCACGGCTAACGCATTTCGGCGTGACCTGTGGAGTTGTGGCGCATCCCGCGATGTCCAGATTGTTTATACCTTAACGAATCTACCTGCGCGATTGTCAGGCACGGACGGAACGTGACACCACATCGACCTCCTGCCGCCCACTGAACAACACCTGATACTTTATTGTTTAGGAACGAAATTTCAATTTTTTGCCCGCGTGCAAGAGGTGCTGATGTTGCCATGAGCGCCCCAGTTTCGTTCACATCGTTGATCACCGCCTTGGCTGGACCAAAGGGTGTTCTCATCGTGGTCGGAAACTCGGTACGGTAGCGGTGCGGGCGATATTGCATTGGGTTACTTTCGTTGGGGACAGTGCGACTAGATTACCAAATATTTAAGGTTCTGTTACGGTCCAATAACCGCTTTGCTTGACGCTGCACTGCAGCAGGTCTAGGACAGGGGCGTGGCGATTTGTTACCGGATTGCGGGCCACGTTAAATATGCCGCTAAAAAGGGTCACGGGCGTTGCAGCCTCGATACCTTTGATCGGTGTCGGGGTTTTTTGTTGGCCGATTGCCAACTGGAGAATAAGATAATGACTACTTGGAGCAAGCGCACCAAAGCCGTCCACACAGGCACCCGCCGCAGCCAATATGGCGAGGTATCAGAAGCGATATTCCTGACCCAAGGCTTTGTCTATGAAACCGCAGAGGCTGCAGAGGCCCGTTTTATCAAAGCGGGGACCGACGAATTTATCTATGCGCGTTACGGCAACCCGACTGTGCGCATGTTCGAAGACCGCTTGGCAGAGATGCTGGGGTATGAGGACTGTTTTGCGTGTAACTCGGGTATGGCGGCTGTCAGCGGCGCGTTGATGGCGCTTGTGAAGTCCGGCGATCATATCGTGTCATCGCGCGCGCTGTTTGGGTCTTGTTTGTATGTGCTCGAAGACGTTTTAGCGCGGTTCGGCGTCGAAATTACGCTTGTTGACGGCATGGACGATGCGGCTTGGGACGCGGCCATTCGCCGTGACACGCGGATTGTTTTCTTTGAAAGCATTTCGAACCCCACGCTTGAGGTGGTTGATATCCGCCACATCGTCAAAGCGGCCCATGCGGTTGGGGCGTTGGTGTTGGCCGATGATGCGATGGCCACGCCGATCTATTCATATGCCGCCGAATGTGGTGCCGACCTTGCGATCATTTCCACGACAAAACATGTGGACGGGCAGGGCCGTATGTTGGGCGGTGCGATCTGCGGATCGCGTGATTTGATCCGCGGGCCGATCGAGGCTTACGTCAAACACACTGGCGGCGCGATGAACCCGTTTACGGCTTGGACACACTTGAAATCATTGGAGACAATCAATTTACGCGTCTGTGCGCAGGCTGCGGCCACAGCTGAGATCGCGACGGCCTTGGCTGGTCACCCTAAATTGACGTCGGTACGCTATCCGACCCACGCAGATCATCCGCAGCAGGCGTTGGCCTTGTCCCAATCTGTAGCGGGCGGCACTGTGATAGCATTTGAAGTGGATGGCGGCCGTGATGCTTGTTTCAAATTCCTGAATGCGCTTGAGCTGTTTACTATTTCCAACAACTTTGCTGACGCCAAATCTATCGTGACCCATCCTGCAACAACGACACACCAGCGGTTACCGCAGGATCAAAAAGATATGTTGGGTATTTCTATGGGGTTAGTGCGTCTTTCGGTCGGGTTAGAGGATCCTGTTGATCTGATCACCGACCTGAAACAGGCGCTTAACGCGATCTGATTGCGGATTTGACGCAGGTTGTGGCGTTTTTCACCACGCCCTGCGCTGGCTGATCTGGTATGTAGCCCTACAAGGAGACCGCGTATGACTGATTTACGGGCAACATTGTCACGACTCTATCACGAAAATATTGAAAGTTCTGACGGGCTGCCAAGTGGGGTCCAAGACACTGATCTGGACCGTGAGCCAACGCGTGCTGAGGCCGAGGCCGCTTTGGCGGTGCTGCGCCGTTGGGCGATTGATGTAACGCCAGAAGAGGTGTCGACGCTTGATCCGTTGGTTAGCCGTCTGATCCCGGGCCAAGAGGTCAGCAATTACCCCGCATTGGCCCGCGCATACCCCGAAGCATTTGAAGTTGATGAGGCCTATAAGGCGTCGATGCCTGACCTGCAGAACGGCCCAAGCAGCCTGATCCGTGGCACCAAACAGCAAATCCAGCATGTTGGTATCAGCAATTTCCGCCTCCCGATCCGGTTCCATACCCGTGATGGTGGCGATCTGACGCTTGAGACCTCGGTCACAGGATCGGTCAGTCTTGAGGCTGAGAAAAAGGGCATCAACATGTCCCGCATCATGCGTACATTCTATAAGCATGCCGAAGAGACGTTTAGCTTTGAAGTGATTGAACGCGCGCTGGATGCCTATAAATCCGACCTAGAAAGCTTTGACGCGCGCATACAGATGCGGTTCTCGTTTCCAATGCGCGTGAATAGCCTGCGATCTGGATTGTCTGGCTATCAGTATTACGACATCGCGCTGGAGCTGATCGAGGTTGACGGTGCGCGCCGCGAAATCGTGCATCTGGATTATGTGTATTCAAGCACATGCCCGTGTTCGCTTGAATTATCCGAGCATGCCCGCCAGTTTCGTGGCCAGCTTGCGACGCCGCACAGTCAACGGTCTGTGGCGCGCATGTCGTTGGTCGTTGAAGCCGATCAGCCAATTTTGTGGTTTGAGGATGTGATCGATATGGCCCGCGCCGCCGTGCCAACCGAAACCCAAGTCATGGTGAAGCGCGAAGATGAACAGGCGTTTGCCGAACTCAACGCCGCCAACCCGATCTTTGTCGAAGATGCAGCAAGGCTGTTTTGTGAACAATTGCTAAAAGATCCGCGCGTCGGTGATTTTCGCATTGTTGCCAGCCATCAAGAAAGCCTGCACAGCCACGACGCAGTGTCGATCCTGACCGAAGGTGCGACTTTTGATGCGGCATCCATTGATCCGCGTATGTTCCAAACGCTGTTCCACACAGGTTAGGCGCACGTCGATCCTTGACATGGATGCAATGGCGGGCCACCCCTTAACGCATGCTTGATTTACGCCCAGTGGGATATGTTATCGGACTGCTTGTGGCGTCGCTTGGGATCACCATGCTGGCGCCTTTGGCAGCTGACCTGCAGGCTGGTAACGGTCATTGGCCGATGTTCATGGAAAGCGCGATTATCACGATCTTGACGGGTGGTTTGTTGGCGGGGGCCTGTGCAAACGGGGTCACGGCGGGTTTGACGCTGCGGCAGACGTTTTTGCTGACCTCACTTGTTTGGCTGACGCTGCCTGTCTTTGGTGCGATCCCGTTCGTGATCGGGGCCACAAACGCAAATTTCACCGACGCATTCTTTGAGGCGATGTCGGGGCTGACAACGACGGGGGCGACTGTTTTCAGCGGATTAGAGGCATTGCCAGAGGGGCTCAAGCTGTGGCGCGGTATCCTGCAATGGCTTGGTGGCGTTGGTATTATTGTGGTCGCGATGGTGTTTTTGCCTGAACTGCGGGTTGGCGGCATGCAGATTTTCCGCACCGAAGGGTTTGATACTGGTGGCAAAATATTGCCCCGCGCAGGTGAAATTGCCAGCCGGATTGCGGTGATTTATGTGTCGCTGACAATCATATGCGCGATGGCCTATTCGGCGTTTGGCATGACCGGATTTGACGCCATGACCCACGCCATGACGACCGTGTCGACAGGGGGTATGGCCAACTCGGATGCATCATTTGGCAACTATGGCATGGCGGTTCATTATACGGCTGTGGTGTTTATGATCTTAGCGGCACTACCGTTTGTGCGCTATGTTCAGCTGCTCGCAGGGACCGCCGTACCGATGTACCGCGACAGCCAAATCCGCACATTTTTCATGATCGTGAGCATCTGTGTTTTGCTTATTTCCGCATGGATTTGGGGCCGCGACGGGATCATCACTGAAACCGCGTTCCGCGAGGCGTTATTCAACGTCACATCAATCATTTCAGGCACCGGATATTCAAACGCCGACTATATGACATGGGGCACATTTCCGGTTGTGATGTTCTTTTTCATCGGCCTGATTGGCGGCTGCGCGGGGTCCACTGCCTGCTCGGTCAAGGTATTCCGCTATCAGCTGCTTGTTGCTTCGATCAAAAGCCAAATCCGGCAAATCCACTCGCCGCACGGCATATTCGAGCCGCGCTACGACGGGCGGCCAGTGTCTGAGGATGTTCTCAATTCGGTCATGGCGTTCTTTGTGGCCTTTGTTTTGGCCCTTGGCATCGTCGCCACAATGCTTGGGCTGACGGGGTTGGATTTTATCACCTCTGTTTCTGGTGCTGCATCTGCGATTGCAAACATAGGCCCCGGTCTTGGAACAGAGATTGGTCCGTTGGGTAATTTCTCTGGGCTCAATGACACCGCCAAGTGGATTTTATCCGTTGCGATGTTCTTTGGCCGCCTTGAAATAATGGCTGTGCTGACCATTCTCACCGTATCTTTCTGGAGATCATAAATGACCCAACGCCCTCTCGGTGCCCAAATTTCGCACATGCTAAAAGATCGCGGTGTTGATGTGATCTTTGGCATTCCGGGGGTGCATAACCAAGAAATGTATCGTGGTATTGAAGAGGCGGGGTTGACCCATGTGCTTGCGCGCCACGAACAGGGCGCAGGGTTCATGGCCGATGGGTATGCCCGTGCCACAGGTAAACCGGGGGTGGCTTATGTCATCACGGGGCCGGGAGTCTGCAATATAATGACCCCGATGGGCCAAGCCTATTCAGACAGTGTTCCGATGCTGGTGTTGTCATCGTGTCTTGATGAAACCGAAGGCACGCGCGGCCAATTGCATCAGATGAAAGACCAAGAAGCCGCCGCTGCAACCGTCTGCGATTGGTCTGCGACAGCCCGTACGGCTTCGGCTGCCTATACGCTGATTGACCGCGCGCTGTTTGAATTTGATGCGCAGCGCAAGCGCCCCAAACATATCACGTTTCCAATTGCTCTGTTGCAGGGCAACGCAGACGCTGCCCCGAAGATGCCGCAGGCTGTTGTCAGCTTGCCTGATCCGATTGACGGGCAGGTTGCCGGCTTGGCCGATATGATCCGCAAGGCCCGCAGACCATTGTTTATCTTTGGCGGAGGTGCCGTGCATCTGGACTTTGCAGCCGCTGTTATGGCCAGTTTGGGGGCTGCAAGCCTTTCGACATATGCTGGGCGGGGCATCATTCCGTCCAGCGATCCGCTGCATTTCGGCGCACCGCTTGCGCGCCCGTCCAGCGTCGATGTGATCGCCAGCGCCGATCTTGTGATCGTCATGGGGTCGGAATTGTCAGAAGTCGATTTGTGGCGCGATACGTTGGGGCACACCGCACGCTTGGTGCGCGTTGATATCGATCCAGAGGTGCTATGCGATCGCCACGGCGCCGACTATGCCATTCTGGCGGATTGCTTTGCTGTGCTTGATCAATTGTCAGACCTGTTTGATGCGCCGCTTGATACCGATTGGACAGCGGCAGAGGTGACGAAAGCAAGGGCCAAATGGCGGACGGAAGTTGAGGCAGAACGTGTTGGTATCTTGCCCGTGGTCGATGCCCTGCGCGAAGGTTTGCCTGTGGATACGTTAATTTATTCCGACATGACCCAATTTGCCTATGCGGCCAAAGAAGTTTGGCCAATGGAGCAATCAGGCCTGTGGCACCACCCTTGCGGCTTTGGGACGCTGGGTTACGCGTTGCCTGCAGCCATTGGCGGCAAGATTGGGGCAGGGGATCAACCGGTAGTGGCTATCGCGGGGGACTACGGTTTCCAATACACGCTGCAGGAACTGATGGTCGCGGTTGAACTGAACCTGTGCCTGCCGATCATCATTTGGGACAACGGCAAACTTGGCGAGATCGAAGATAGCATGGTCCACGCCCAGATCGCACCAAACGCGGTTGTCCAAAAGAATCCCGATTTTGTGAAGCTGGCAGACGCTTATGGATGTGCCACTGCGGCGCCTAAATCGTTCGTTGACTTAAAAGCCGCTGTTATCAAGGCGCTTGGCGCGGATGGACCAACCGTCATTCATGTAACGTCTGAAATCAACTAAATGTGTAGGATGGGTTTTAACCCATCCCTGTTACCAGCAGCTGACCAATACAGTGTTGTCGGCGGCCCTCAGGGTCAGAGTCTCTGGTGACATAAAAGCCACCGCGTCTGTGGTTTGAGCCGCAATCCCAGCCGTGTTCAAAGACGCCAAAATTTCGTCGCTATCGACGGAAAAGCTGACGTCTTGGGGCAACACTTGCCCGCCGCTTTCATTGCGTGGCAACAACATGCCCAGCACTGACCCTGCGTTGTCAAACACAGGACCGCCCGCATCGCCGGATTGTGCAGTCAAAGCCAACCGCTTGATGGTTTCTTCGCCGTTTAACCCACGCATGTCGGCCAATCGACCAAATGTCAGTGACGGCGTTACAAGAACACCGCCGTATGGGAAGCCTGCGACAGCCACGCTGGTCTGTAAGCGCGGGATGCCGGTTTGGAATGTCACAACGCCAAGCGGGGACAAAGCAACATCAGGTCGCAAAACGGCAAGCCCAAGGGCGTCGTCCAGATGGACAACTTGTGCGTCGTGTTCACTGTTTAGTGAAATCCGGTCGCATGATCCAACGGCCTCTGCCGTTGTCAGGACTGTGCCTGCGTCATTGATGAAAAAGCCTGTTCGCGACATCTTTGGCTTGCGCACGGCCAAACCGCCGACTTGATCGATGCCTTGGTTTTCGCTTGGCGCTGCCAGCGACGGATCCAATACGCCGTCCAACACTACAAAGCTGGCCTTCATCTCATCCAACACACGGCGGCGGCGTTCATCGTCACCGGCGGGCCAAATGAGGCTAAAGCCTTTGATCGTGCCATTGTCGAGCTTGGCATAGGTGTAGGAATAAATGTCGTCGTCGATGCCTTCCAGTTCGAATGACCGATTGTCGCGCTTGCGTGGGCCGTCATTGGGCACAATCGTCAGGGTCTGCAAAATTTCGTACAGGCCAAATAGGCGGTTCTGATCGCCATCTTGCGAGATGAACAGGACACTGGCGTCCAGATTACCTTTGGGGTCAAAGCGCACGAATGGTGGCTCATATTCGGAAAACGCAACAACGCCGGTCGGGACCAGCATTTCGATGCCAGATGCGTCGTCGCGGACCAATGTCAGGCCCATGCCATCAAGCACGGCATTGTAAGACGCGAGCAATGTAGCCCGCTGCGTCGTTGTCAGGACGCCTGTTGGTTCCGCGTTATTGGCGTTTTGCCATGCACGCATCGATGCACGTGTGCCGCGTCCATAAGCCCCGTCGATGGCAGACGCGTAAAAACCGGCCCATTTTAGCGCGGTTTGCAGGTTTTTGCGTTGGTCGCGGTCCAGTAGTTTTTCCGATGCCTGCGCTTGCCTGCGGGTCTCCGTGGGGATCACAACAGGCGCACTAACCTCTGCCAGTGGGGCACCTTCGATTGGTGCCACGGTTTCAACCTCTGGCGTTGTGGCGTCTGGTAACGGCTGCGCCGTCGTTTGCGCCCCAACACCAACAGGCCAAAACTGTTGCTGAAAGCGGCGGCCTGTTATGATAAAACTGTCGCTGGGAATTGTCCTGTCACGGCGCATTTGGCGCAGAACGGTGTTCGCGTCATTGGGCGTATATGGACCCAGAACGACGCCGTACCAACCGCCACCGAGGGAAAATCCGTTTACGTTTTCCAGCTGTCCGGCATAAAATTTTGCACGCGCTTGCGCAGTTGTAAGTGTCGGGTGCGCCTCGACTTGGACGTAAGCAACGTCTTGTGCCAACATGCTCACTGGCCATAGGCCAAGAAAAATAACTGCAATCAATGCTCGCAACATTACAACGCCTCAAAGTCTGGAAAACCAACCCCGCATACGCGGATTGTTGCGGAAGCTAACAGAGATACACCAAAGTGCAGCCCCGAAAATACGGCTTCGCTGAAGAATTAAGCACCCGTGTTCTAATTGACCCTGTGGGTCCATCTGCGTATGACGTGATTAACCAGTCAAAGAGGGCAAAGATGGCCGATAAACCACGCAGTTTTCAGGAAATCATCCTACGGCTCCAGAATTATTGGGCGGCCAACGGCTGTGCCATCTTGCAGCCTTACGACATGGAGGTCGGTGCAGGGACATTTCACCCTGCCACCACCTTGCGTGCGCTTGGTAATAAACCATGGGCTGCCGCCTATGTTCAACCGTCACGCCGCCCAACTGATGGCCGCTACGGTGAGAACCCAAACCGCCTACAGCACTATTATCAGTACCAAGTGATCATCAAACCAAGCCCAACGGATTTGCAGGCGCTTTATCTCGGATCGCTTGAGGCAATCGGAATCGATGCATCCATGCACGATCTGCGCTTTGTCGAAGACGACTGGGAAAGCCCGACGTTGGGTGCGTGGGGCCTAGGCTGGGAAGTATGGTGTGACGGCATGGAAGTCAGCCAGTTCACTTATTTCCAGCAGGTCGGCGGGCACGATTGCAAACCCATATCCGGCGAGCTGACCTACGGGTTGGAGCGCCTCGCGATGTATGTGCTTGAGTGCGATCACGTTATGGACATGCCGTTCAACGACCCAGACGCAGTCACTGCGATGACCTACGGCGATGTGTTTTTACAAACAGAACAGGAATACGCCCGTTGGAACTTTGACGTGGCCGATACCGATACGTTGCTGCAGCACTTTAAAGATGCAGAGGCCGAATGCGGACGTATCCTGGCCATGCCTGCCGATGATCCAAAGACGGGCCGCCGCATCATCATGGCGCACCCAGCGTATGACCAATGCATCAAGGCCAGCCATGTGTTTAACCTGCTTGACGCGCGCGGTGTGATTTCGGTCACCGAACGCCAAGCCTATATCGGGCGAGTGCGGACATTGGCCAAAGCCTGCGCAGATGCATTTGTGCAAACCACCGCTGGAGGATTTTCCGCATGATTGCACGCATAGCGATAGTCGGGCTTTTTGTGATTGCTTTGATCGCAGGGGCGGTAATGTATTATCTACAGGTCTACGCCTATTACGACGACGTATCGGCGCAGATTGAAGACGTGCAAATGGTATCCGTCGCAACTGGCGAACCAGAGGGTATTTTGTTCGAAAACCTCAAGGCGATTGACAGCGACAGCAGCCCGCTACGGTTCCGGTCTTGTTTCACAACGGATCTGTCTCAAGCGCTTTTGACCGAAACTTATGTGATTTCTGAGGGCGCAGAACCTCGCGTCGCACCCGGTTGGTTTGACTGCTTTGACGCCGCCCAAATTGGCGAAGACCTGTCCACCGGCAGCGCGATCGGCTTTATGGGCCAAGAAAATATCCAATACGGAATCGACCGCGTTATCGCCGTGTACTCCGATGGCCGCGCGTTCTCGTGGCACCAGATCAATTTCTGCGGCGAGGTCGTGTTTGACGGCAACCCTGTGCCGCCTGAATGCCCTCCAGCTCCTGAAAGACTGCAATAATGCCTGATCTTCTGATTGAACTTTTCTCTGAGGAAATTCCGGCGCGTATGCAGGGCAAGGCGGCGTCTGATCTACAAAAACTAGTTACTGACGGGCTGGTCGAGGCAGGCTTGACGTATAAATCCGCTGCTGCGTTTTCCACGCCGCGCCGTTTGACCTTGTCCGTCGAAGACCTGTTGGCAGAAAGCAAACCCGTTCGCGAAGAACGCAAAGGCCCCAAAGTCGGTGCGCCCGATCAGGCGATTGACGGGTTTTTGCGCGGCGCAGGTGTCACCCGTGACGATCTGGAAATCCGCGACGACAAAAAGGGTCATGTGTATTTCGCTGTGATCAAGAAACCTGGCCGGATGGCTGCGGATATTATTGCAGAGATTCTTGAAAAATCGATCCGCAATTTCCCGTGGCCGAAATCCATGCGTTGGGGCACTGGCACTCTAAAATGGGTCCGTCCGCTGCATTCAGTTCTGTGCATTCTGACTGGTGAGGCGGGTGCCGAAGTTGTGCCGCTTGATATCGACGGGATCACATCAGGGAACACGACACGTGGTCACCGTTTTCTGTCGCCAGACGTATTTTCTGTAACCTCTTTTGAGGATTACGAGGCAAAGCTAAAGCGCGCGCATGTCATGCTGCGCGCCGATGAACGTGCTGATATGATCTGGAACGATGCGACAAATCAGGCGTTCGCGTTGGGTCTTGAAGTCGTCGAGGATCGCGGGCTTTTGACCGAGGTCGCAGGGCTGGTTGAATGGCCTGTTGTTTTGCTGGGTCAGATTGATCCGTCGTTTTACGAGCTACCGGACGAAGTTTTGCAGACATCGATGAAAGAGCATCAGAAATTCTTTTCCGTGCGCAATGCCAAGACGGGCCAGATCGAACGCTTTGTTACTGTCGCGAATACCGTGACGGCGGACAATGGCGCGACGATCCTGAAGGGCAACCAAAAGGTGCTTTTCGCGCGCCTGTCGGATGCGCAATTCTTTTGGGAAAACGATCTACGCATTGCGAATGCTGGCATGCAGCCGTGGCTTGATAGCCTGTCTAACGTGACGTTCCATAACAAACTGGGCACGCAGAAAGACCGGATTGACCGGATCGTTGCGCTGGCGTCTGAAATTGCACCGCTGGTTGGTGCCGGTGTGGCGGAAGCGGCCGAGGCTGCGCGCGTGGCCAAGGCCGACCTGTCATCCGAGATGGTCTATGAATTCCCCGAACTTCAAGGGCTTATGGGGCGAAAGTACGCATCTAAGGCTGGCTTGTCCGATGCCATCGCCGCCGCCGCGCAAGAGCATTACTCGCCGCTGGGCCCATCAGACGACGTGCCAACTGCGCCCGTGTCTGTGGCCGTGTCGCTTGCAGATAAGCTTGATACGCTGACAGGGTTCTGGACGATTGACGAGAAGCCGACAGGGTCGAAAGACCCGTTCGCGCTGCGGCGTGCGGCGTTGGGTGTTATTCGGTTGATTTTGGAAAACGATATCAAGACAGAGCTTAAAGCTGAACTTAGACAAGCAATAAAAGAAAATGCAGGGGCTGCCTGCTTTCAAGAAGCATTGAAGGAAGATTTGGCATTCGCGGCTACTCAAGGTCTAGAGTTTTATCGGCAAGAAGCGTTCAAGACATACAACAATGACCTTGCCGTTTCTGAAGACCTCCTCTCCTTCTTCCACGACCGCCTCAAGGTTTACCTCAAAGACCAAGGCATTCGTCACGACATCATTGATGCTTGCATCGCAATGGAGGGGTCGGATGATCTGACGTTGTTGGTCAAACGCGCTAAGGCGCTGGCGGCCACATTGGCCACGGATGACGGTGAAAACCTGATCCAAGGGTTTAAGCGCGCCAACAACATCCTGACCAAGGAAGAGGCCAAAGACGGCGTCGAATATTCCTATGGCGCGGACCCGAAACACGCGCAGCATGATAGTGAACGCGCGTTGTTTGTTGCATTGGACGAGGCCGATAAAGTCATCGCACCAGCAATGGCGGCCCAAGACTTTGGCACTGCAATGACAGCTATGGCTGCACTGCGCGGACCAATAGACGCATTCTTTACCGATGTGCAGGTCAACGCGGACCAACAGGTGGTGCGCCGCAATCGGCTTAACCTGTTGTCACGTATCAGAAAAATATGCCTTGGCGTTGCTGATCTAACACGTATTGATGGCTAGGATGGCATCGGTGAAGTTTCTTTGACGCCTTGGGGATCGCTCCCTATGCTGCACCTACACAAAGGATGGTGCTGCAGTGCGGAATGAGAAAATCTTTGAATTGATCACGTTGATCACGCCGACCGCCGCGATGGCGCCGGACGTGCATGGTGGCCGCGCAAAATGCCTGCAACGCCTTGTGCGGTTGGATATGCCTGTGCCGCTGACAGTCGCGCTTTCGTTCAAAGCGGTGCACGATATTGCGATTGGCCAGATGCCCGACATGGATGCGTTGATTGCGCCATTTGGTGAAAACCCGCTGTTGTCTGTACGCCCATCAAGCCAAGGTCCCGATTGGGGCGGCCCAAGTGCCATTTTGAACGTTGGTATGAATGACGTGCGACACGCGATAATGGTCGACGATCTGGGTGAGGCCGCGGCGACAGCGCTTTACCTGCGGTTCGTGCGCTCATTTGCTGTGCACGTGTCACGGCTTGATCCTGATGCGTTTGATATTCCCGACAATGCCGACCGCATCACGCTTGCGCGCATGTTGGAAGCCTATGAATTCGAGACTGACGAGCCATTTCCGCAGGACCCCGCTGTGCAATTGGCTGAAGTGTTGCGGTCGATGGCGCGTGCTTGGGACGGCACCACGGCCCGCCTGCTGCGCCAAGCGAAAGGTGCGCCAGCCGATGCCGGATTGGGCCTTGTTGTACAGGCGATGGTGTTGGGTGTGGGGCAGGGCGAAAGCGGCTCTGGCGTTATTCAATATATCAACCACACAACAGGATTGCCGCAAGTCACGGGCCGGTATTTGGGGCAAAGCCAAGGGCGCGATGCCTTGGGCAATGCGGACGGTGCGATATACCTGACCAAGGATGACCGCGGTGCGTCGCTCGAAGAGCTGTGTCCGGATGTGTTCAACCAGTTGATTGCGCTAGGAGATGTGTGCCGTCGCAAGCTGCGCGAAGAGATGCAGGTTGAATTCACTATTGAGAACAGTAGTTTGCGTGTTCTTGATGCCGTCCGTGTGCAGCGGTCATCGCGGGCGTCTGTACAGATCGCAGTCGCTTTGGCTGTCGATAATGTCATTCCACGCGAAGAGGCGGTGATGCGGATTGAACCCGTAACATTGTCCGAATTGCTGCACCGCCAGATTGACCCTAGCTCCCCGCGTGACCGGATCGTCAGTGGAATTGCAGCGAGCCCGGGTGCTGCGTCTGGTCGGATCGTGTTGACCGCCAATGAGGCGCAAGCAAGTGCCGCCCGCATTGAACCGTGTGTGCTGATCCGGCGCGAAACTACGCCCGAAGATATTCGCGGAATGCATGCCGCTGCTGCTGTGTTAACCATGCGCGGCGGTGTTACGAGCCATGCAGCTGTGATCGGCCGTGGGCTTGGCCTGCCATGTGTTGTGGGTGCGTCCGATTTGGTGATCGACCGCAAGGCCCAGATGATCGTATCCCCAGATGGTCGCCGTTTTGCGGTCGGCGATCTGATCACGGTTGATGGTACAACTGGTGAAATTCTGGCCGGTGCGCCTGCGATGCTTGAGGCCACGCTGGACGAGGCGTTCCAGACGCTGTTGGACTGGGCCGATCAGTTCCGCGATATTGGCGTGCGTGCGAATGCTGACACGCCCGCCGATGCTAAAACTGCGCGTAACTTTAAAGCGCAGGGGATTGGCCTGTGCCGGACGGAACATATGTTCTTTGAAGGCGACCGTCTTGGTGTCATGCGCGAGATGATCTTTGCCAACAATGGCGACGACAGGCGTGCAGTGCTTGACCGTTTGCTCCCAATGCAGCGCGATGATTTCGCTGAGCTGTTTCGTATTATGCAGGGCCAACCCGTGTGTATTCGTCTGTTTGATCCGCCCTTGCACGAATTTTTACCGTCAGGCAAAGCGGGCCTGCGGGACTTAGCGGAACAATTGGCCTTGCCGGTCAGTGATGTGGCCGACCGTGTGGCCGCGCTGTCTGAATATAACCCTATGTTGGGGATGCGCGGCGTCCGTCTGGGGATTGCGCTGCCTGAAATCTATGAAATGCAGGCCCGTGCGATCTTTGAAGCGACGGCAGAATTCGCGCTAGCGGATGCCCCGTTTGTTGTCGAAATTATGATCCCACTGGTCAGTGCGATGCGTGAAGTCGAGCTGGTCAAATCGCAGATTGACGCTATCGCGGCAGCCGTGCGTGCAGAACTTAATGTGGACTTCGCGTACCGGTTGGGCGTCATGGTCGAAACGCCACGCGCCGCGCTGCGGGCAGAAGACATTGCGCAGCATGCTTCATTTTTGTCGTTTGGAACCAATGATTTGACTCAAATGACTTACGGGCTTTCGCGTGATGATGCCGGACGATTTATGTCGGCTTATGTGCAACAAGGCGTTTATGAAGAGGACCCGTTTCACACGCTTGACGTTGAAGGTGTGGGCGAGTTGTTGTCGATTGGCGCTGAGCGCGGGCGCAAAGGCCGACCTGAGGTGGTTTTGTCGCTTTGCGGCGAACATGGCGGTAGCCGGACGGCAATTGCGTTTTGCCGCCAGCAAGGTTTTGACTATGTGTCCTGTTCGCCGTTCCGTGTGCCCGCAGCTCGACTATCTGCAGCACAATTGGCCATTGCGGACAAAATGCAGCCTTAGCTAATTATATCACGTTTGCGTTTGTCGCAACTTGCGTGGCTAGACTGATTGATTTGTTTCGCCTAAAGGTGCCGCGCCTGCGTGGGGCTTGCCGCGCGATGCATGGATGCGTGAAAATGCGTAATCTTCTTGGTACTGTTCTGAAGACGACTGCGGCTTTGTTTGTATTCGCGGCACCTTTGCATGCGGATCAATTGATTACGAGCAGACTTGACGCGCTGCTTGGCCAAGAGCGCCAATCGCTGTCGGTTGTGCCGGATGTGCGGATGACGGCATTGACCACATTGCCGCCTGTATCCGAGCGCCAAGTCCAGACTTCACCAGCAGGCCTGACATATGATCGTGCATTTTTGGCAGCGTTGCCGACCGCATCGGGTGGCCCCGCATGGAAGTGTTTGTCAGAGGCGCTGTATTTTGAAGCACGCGGCGAAAGTGTCAAAGGCATGTTTGCTGTAGCAGAGGTCATTATGAACCGCGTCGACAACAGCCGTTATCCAAATACGGTTTGTGGTGTGATCAATCAGGGCACGGGCCGTAAGTTTGGCTGCCAGTTTACATATACGTGTGATGGCAAGCCTGAAGTTGTCTCAGAGCCTGCGGCCTTTGTTAGGGTTGGAAAAGTGGCTAAGTTTCTTGTTGATGGGGCAGAGCGCCCTTTGACAAGTGGCGCGACGCATTATCACACCAAGGCCGTCAATCCATCTTGGGCTAGCCGTTTCCCGCGGACTGTAACGATCGGTGTACACCACTTTTACCGTCAGCCAACACGAACAGCATCCAACTAAAGTCGCGCTTGGAAGTCGCAGTGGCGTCTTTGCAGGTCTTGCAAGGACACTGTCCGGCTAGTATGCCGGAAAGGCTCTTTTGGGACGAATAAACTATGACTGATGATATCCGCCTCGCGTTCGCGCACCCTAGCGCGCGTGCCGAGGCAAGCGGGACGACGCCTTGCGACCGCATTTCTCTGCGCGACTATACCGTGGAGGTGGAAATAGGGGCGTTTCAGCTTGAACGTGGGACCCTGCAGCGGGTCAAATTCAATATTGTTGTTGAGGTCGCCCCGATTGCAGGCCCGATCGACGATGATGTTGATCGCATCCTGTCCTATGATCGCGTGATTGAGGCCATCGGAATTGAGCTTGAAGCCGAGCGGATAAATCTATTGGAAACCCTCGCGGCCCGCGTCGCTGAGCGCATCTTGGTCGAGCCGCAAGCCGAGCGTGTCTTTGTGCGCATTGAAAAGCTGGACCGTGGGCCGTTTGCATTGGGCGTCGAGATTGTGCGCTCTCGTGATGGCGTGTCCCATGCAGGGCAGACACATCAAGAGGCGCCGCACCCACGGGTGCTTTTCCTAACAAATGAAGCAATTGCATCGCTGAATTTGAAAGGTTGGATCGATGCGCTTGCAAGCCGCGATGCGCCGCTGATTATTTGCGCAGGTGCAGCCGATTTGGCTGCTCCGCAAACCGGACATGCGATGACGCAACGCCGTATCGATCTGCTGGCGATTGAACAAAACGCCTGGGTGTTGGCTGCGACCGACTTGCGTTGCAAGGTTGTCGAAACTCGCACCGAGCTGGATTGGGCAATGAAGAACGGGCAGATTTGCGTCTGGGCACCGTCCAAGATCGTGCTTGATGCGGTTGACGGACCTTCTACCAATCCACGCGATGCGCTGGCTTTGGCAGTGTGGTTTGCGTCTGAGATTCAAGCCAAAGAGCTGTTTGTAATCGGGGCTGATGCCCCAGAGGCGGGCATTCCTGTGCAAGCTATCCGCGTGGATCAGCCAGCGCTGCCATGACCAAAGCATATTATCAGCCGATATTGCACAGCACCGGACCACGGCCAGCTGATGCTGTGCCGTTTGGCTGGTGTTGGTTTGACCGTGTCGCGGTGCACCGTCGTGGTGCGGCGCCGACGTTTATTGCAGCGACTGACGTGCCCGCGGATGTGTTGCGCCGTTTGACCCAACCGCGCGCACCAATCGCGGGCCTCACGATGGATCAACCCCGCATCATGGGTATCTTGAATGTGACCCCAGACAGCTTTTCGGATGGCGGCCTTTTTACAGTGCCCGATGTTGCGGTAACCCATGCGTTAAAAATGGTCCAAGCCGGAGCCGATATTCTTGATATTGGCGGCGAAAGCACGCGTCCGGGGGCGAAAACCGTCGGTAATGCAGATGAAATTGCGCGAACGGCCCCTGTTATAGCCGCGATTCGTGCGCAAAGTGACGTGCCTATTTCCATCGATACGCGAAAGGCCGACGTGGCCCAAGCGGCACTGCATGCGGGCGCATCACTGGTCAATGATGTTGCTGCAATGACCTACGATACTGCAATCGGGTCGGTGGCTGCAAGGGCAGGCGCCCCGATCTGCCTTATGCATGCGCAAGGTGATCCGGCGACGATGCAAGACGCGCCGCATTATGAAAATGTGCTGTTGGATGTTTACGATTTTTTAACCGCGCGGGTTGCTGAGGCCGAAGCGTTAGGCATCCCGCGCGATCTGATCGTCGTGGATCCAGGTATTGGATTTGGTAAAACTTTGGAACACAACTTAACTTTGATGCGCGGATTATCGCTGTTTCACGGGCTTGGTTGTCCGATCCTGTTGGGTGCGTCGCGAAAGCGATTTATTGGCACGATAGGGCAGGCTCCCGAGGCACGAGACCGGATGGCGGGATCTGTTGCAGTTGCGTTGAACGGTGTTGCGGCAGGGGTGCAATTTTTGCGGGTCCACGATACGGTAGAGACAAAGCAGTCGATCAGACTCGCCTTGGCAATGATGACGAAAGCGACAGACACATGACACGCAAATTATTTGGTACCGACGGCGTGCGCGGCAAAGCCAATATCCACCCGATGACCGCCGAAATGGCGTTGAAAATTGGTGCTGCTGCGGGCCGTTATTTCCGCAACGATGGGTCGAACGGCCACCGTGTTGTGATTGGCAAAGACACACGCCTTTCGGGCTATATGTTTGAAAATGCGTTGACGGCTGGCCTGACAAGTACGGGCATGAATGTGCTGCTGCTTGGCCCTATTCCGACCCCTGCGGTTGGGCTGCTAACGACATCCATGCGCGCCGACGTGGGCATTATGATTTCGGCAAGCCACAACCCGCATCATGACAACGGGATTAAATTCTTTGGCCCTGACGGGTTTAAGCTGTCCGATGAGGCTGAGGCCGAAATTGAAGAATTGGTGGCAGGCGTGATTGAGCCAGCCCAAGCAAACAATATTGGCCGCGCCAAGCGGATTGATGATGGGCGGTTCCGTTATGCGGAGCGGGTCAAAGCGACGTTCCCGCATGGCATGCGGCTCGATGGCCTAAAGGTTGTGATCGATTGCGCAAATGGTGCTGGTTACAAAGTCGCCCCCGAAGTTTTGTGGGAACTTGGTGCGACGGTCATCCCTGTTGGCGTGACACCGGACGGATTTAACATCAACGAAGGCTGTGGCTCGACGTCACCTATGTCGGCCGCCGAGGCGATTATTTCGCATGGTGCTGACGTTGGTATCTGCCTTGACGGCGACGCGGACCGGGTCATGATTTTGGACGAAACTGGTCAGGTCGCCGATGGTGACCAGATCATGGCGCTATTTGCGGGGCGTTGGGCTGAGGCAGGCACGCTGAATGGTGGGACTTTGGTTGCCACCGTGATGTCCAACCTTGGATTGGAACGTCACATGGACGCGCGTGGCCTGAAACTGCTGCGCACAAACGTCGGCGACCGCTACGTGGTTGAAGCGATGCGCGCAGGCGGGTTTAACCTTGGCGGTGAACAGTCTGGGCATATTGTCATGACCGATTACGCAACCACAGGCGATGGTTTGCTGGCGGGTCTACAATTTTTGGCTGCGATGATTGAAACTGGTGAAAAGGCCAGCGGGTTGACACGTAGCTTCGAAACTGTACCACAGATGTTGAAAAACGTCCGTTATGGGGTTGGTCAGACGCCATTGGAGGCCGACAATGTCAAAGCCGTGATTGCGGACGCTGAGGCAAAGTTGATCGGCAAGGGCCGGTTGCTTATCCGCAAATCAGGCACCGAGCCGCTGGTGCGCGTGATGGCCGAATGCGAAGATGCTGATTTGTTGACCCAGATAGTCGACGGTATTGTAGCCGAAGTTGAAGCCGCAGTTTGATCTGAACGTTGCTGTGTTAGCTGCGCGAAAACGCTTGCCTTGCAAGTGTTCGCAGGCTTGACCATTGGCTGATAATTAGGCCAAACATGATCAACCCCAATGCAATGAAGAACCGCAGTGGTAAGATTTCAGACAAAATCCATGCGCCAAATATCATCGACCAAACGGGGACTTGATAGTTCACGAGGGTAAGGAAAACTGCGCCCGCTGATCTGATCGTGTAAACGCGCAAAAGCGCCGCAAGGGCAGTCGGTACAATCCCAAGAAAGATTATTGCTATTGTGCTGGTGCGATCTGCAATGGTCGGAACGCCTTCGACGATTAACATGGCGGGGATCAGCGCAATTGCGCCAACCACCAGTAAAAGTGCGGCCATTGTGATGGGATCAATGGGCGGGCAGCGGCGTGTCATGATGCTTGAAATTGCGTAGGATAGGGCGGCTGCGATGCAGGCAATTTGGCCCAATGGCTCCCATCCTGAACCTATGCGCAAGATTGATGGTCCGATTAGCACCACTGCGCCAACAAAGCCCAAGGTTACGCCGACAAGGTTCCGTGTGCTTAGCTTTTCGTCGGTAAATATATGCGCCAATGGCAAAACGAAAAGCGGCAGGGCGGCCATTGAAATGCCCGCAAACGCGGACGGCACATATTGTTGTCCCCAGCTCAAAAGCGCGAACGGCAACGCCGTGTTCAGCAGGCCGATGACGATAAGGTATTTCCACATCCGTCCGTCGAAGCTGGGCAAGGGGCGATTGAGCGCGCGCATGAGCACCAACAACGCGGCTGCACCCAAAGTGGTACGTGCACAAGCAACGGTGAGCGGGCCGTAGCCTTGCAGAGTGATTGATACGACCATAAATGTGCCGCCCCAGATCACGCCAAGTGCGAGGATCGAGAGCCAGTTTGTGAGTGATGGTATTTGCATGGTTTGGTTTCATCATGTGGCAGCAGAACTGTCCATGGAAAAAGGGCGCCCCTGCTGGGGCGCCCTGAGTGATGGGTTAAAACCCATCCTACGCAAAGTTGCGGTTAGTTCTTGGCTTTGTCGACCATTTTGCCTGCGGAAATCCACGGCATCATGTCGCGCAGTTTGCCGCCAACCTGTTCGATCTGGTGCTCGTCGTTTGCACGACGCGCAGCCTTGATCGTTGGCTGACCAACTGCGTTTTCCAGCATGAAGTCACGCACGAATTTGCCAGATTGAATGTCGTCGAGAACCGCTTTCATGCGGGCCTTGGTTTCAACGTATGGCAGGATGCGTGGGCCGGAAACGTACTGGCCGTATTCTGCTGTGTTAGAGATCGAGTAATCCATGTTAGCAATGCCGCCTTCATAGATCAGGTCGACGATCAGTTTCACTTCGTGCAGGCACTCGAAATAAGCCATTTCAGGCTCGTAACCTGCTTCGACAAGTGTCTCAAAGCCCATGCGGATCAATTCAACAACGCCGCCACAAAGAACGGCCTGCTCGCCGAACAGGTCAGTTTCGCATTCCTGACGGAAGTTGGTTTCGATGATGCCAGACCGACCGCCACCAATACCAGAGCAATAGGACAAACCGGTTTCCATGGCCTTGCCAGTCGCGTCAGTGTGAACCGCAACAAGGCAAGGCACGCCGCCGCCTTTGGTGAATTCACCGCGCACCGTGTGACCTGGGCCTTTTGGCGCCATCATGATTACGTCGATGCCGTCTTTTGGTTCAATAAGGCCAAAGTGCACGTTCAGGCCGTGAGCAAACGCAATCGCGGAGCCCGGCTTGATATGGTCTTTGACATATTTGGTGTATGTTTCTGCCTGCAGCTCATCGGGCATTGTGAACATAATCACATCGCACCAAGCCGCTGCTTCGGAAATACCCATAACTTTCAGGCCTTCGCCTTCGGCTTTGGCTTGCGAAGGGGAACCTTTACGCAGCGCAACAACAAGGTTCTTCGCACCGCTGTCGCGCAGGTTCAGCGCGTGGGCGTGACCCTGAGAGCCATAGCCAAGGATGGCTACTTTTTTGTCTTTGATGAGGTTCACATCGCAATCGCGATCGTAATAAACGCGCATGTTGGCGGTCCTTTATGTTGGTTTCTGGAGGTGCTTATATCAAGCATGTTGGATAATGTGAGGTTCGGTTGTTACATATTTATGCTTAGAAGAAGATTGTTATGTGCAGTTAGTGGAATTATTGATGTATTTATGCTTGATGATACCTCTCGCGCGATATTGCGCCAATTGCAATCCGATCCGACCCTCACAGTGCCAGAGCTGGCGGCACTGACCCGTCTGACGACGGGCAAGGTGGCGCGCCGGTTGGAACGCTTGACAACAGACGGCGTCATCAAAGGGCAGGTTGCCGTGATCAACTGGTTTGCGTTGGGCTTTGCGGTACAGGTATCTTTGCGAGTCACATTAGATAAAACGCAGGCCCGTGCGTTTGATGAGTTTTTGGCGGCGGCGCGATTGGTTCCCGAAGTGATTGAGCTGCAAACGTTTCTAGGTCGCGTCGACGTGCGGCTTTCCTTGGTCACACGTGATCTGCCGCATTACCAGCAAGTTTACCGCGATCAAATCCTGACATTACCGCATATTGCCGACATTGAGGCGCTGATGACGGTGGCGACGGTGAAGGCGGATCGGGTGTTGCCGTTATGACCTTGGATAATCAAGATTTCGAAATCCTGCGGCAGTTGCAGCGCGATGCGACCCAAACTGCAAGCCAGCTTGCGCGCAAAATGGGGCTAAGCCAGCCTGCGATGTGGCGTCGGATTAAGCGATTGCAGGACGCGGGCATTATTGCGGGTCGCGAATTGTTGCTGGATGCCAAAAAGGTGGGGTTTGGTGTGACCGTTTTCTTGGGTATTAAGTTGGCCACCAAGGGCCGCGTCAGTCTGGACGATTTCGAACGCACGGTTGGGGCTATCCCCGAGGTGCAAACGGTAGAGCATGTTTTAGGGCTTTATGATTACCGGCTGCGGGTCGTCGCCCGTGATTTGGCCGACTTTGAACGTGTTCTGCGCCGCCGGATCATGGCATTGCCAGGGGTCGGTGACGTGGAGGCGAATGTGCTTTTGTCCGAAGAACGATTGTGCGGCCCAATTTGAAAGTGGTTCTTCATTTTCGCCACAATGTATACACAGATAGACTTTGCCAATGATCAGCGACTGGGTCATTCTGGCCTCGATTGTTAATAGGAGCCAAGTCAAATGTCACAGATTGATCCCAATGGGCTGATGGAGTTTTCGGTTGTTTTCACTGACCGGTCGCTGAACCATATGTCAAAGGCATTTCAAGGCGTCATGACCGATGTCTCGGCGATGTTAAAAGACGTCTATAAGGCGGATCATGTGGTCTTGGTGCCCGGTGGCGGGACCTACGGCATGGAGGCAGTGGCCCGTCAGTTTGGCAGCGGCGTCCATGCGATGATTATACGCAACGGTTGGTTTTCATACCGCTGGACGCAGATTTTTGATGCAGGTGACTTTACCGCCAAGACAACTGTGATGAAAGCACGGCAAGCAGGCAATGACACCCGCGCGCCGTTTGCACCGGCTCCGGTAGAAGATGTGGTTGCGGCCATTCGCGACGCCAAACCGGACGTGGTCTTTGCGCCGCACGTAGAGACGAGCGCGGGCATCATTTTGCCTGACGATTATATCGCAGCGATGGCCGTCGCCGCCCACGAAGTTGGTGCGTTGATGGTGCTCGATTGCATCGCGTCCGGTTGCATTTGGATCGACATGAAGGCGCTTGGCGTGGACGTTCTGATTTCGGCCCCGCAAAAGGGCTGGTCGGCGACACCTTCTGCGGGTCTGGTGATGATGTCGGACCGTGCGGTGGACCGGATGGTAGACACCCAGTCAAATTCGTTCGCGCTTGATCTGAAAAAGTGGCACAGCATCATGCAGGCCTATGAAAACGGCGGCCACGCTTATCATGCCACAATGCCAACCGACGGCTTGCGCGCGTTCCGCGATACCATGTTGGAAACCCGCGAATACGGGTTTGATAAACTGAAGATCGCGCAGCAAAGCCTTGGTGATGACGTGCGCGCCTATCTTGCTGGTAAGGGGATCAAATCGGTTGCGGCCGACGGGTTCGAGGCACCCGGCGTTGTGGTTAGCTATACCGACGACATGGCCATCCAAAACGGATCCAAGTTTTCGGCCTTGGGCATGCAGATCGCTGCAGGTGTACCGCTGCAATGCGACGAACCTGATGACTTTCGCACGTTCCGGTTAGGTCTGTTTGGCTTGGACAAGCTGTATGATGTGCCCACGACCATGGCGCGGCTTACCGGCGTTCTTGATCAAGTGCTTTGACGCGCGTGGCCCCTAGGCCAAGTTCCATCAATTTGCGGCGGATTGGGGTGGCTCCATATAGCGCCTTGATCCCCGCGACACGCAGGTCTTGAGCTATAGCTGATCCGGCGATGGACGCACGGTTAAGCGCGTCAATACCTGTCACCCGCAGCCGGACATCGGTGTGCCGCGCGGAGTGATAGGCTTTGAGCATTGCGGCATCACCAATCGTGTCCCCTGCGGCAAGCGCAAGGTCAAGCAGACAAGATAAATCAGCCAATGACATGTTCAACCCCTGCGCGCCGATTGGGGGCATGACGTGGGCTGCTTCGGCGACAAGGGCCGTGCGCGGTCCGTTCATTGCGCCCGCGATTTGGCTAATAATTGGCCACGCGCTGCGCTTTGACACACATGTTAGCGGCCCATAAATCCCGCCGGACCGCAGTGTTGCAGCCGCATCAAAACCTGCCTGATCAAGGGCTGCGAGTTTGGCAATCGTCGCGCCATCGTTCATCCAGACTGCGGCAGAGCACGGAGCACCGTCGTGGTCGGGCAGGGGGACCAATGTAAACGGCCCGCCAGAGCGGTGTATCTCGGTCGATATATTGTGATGTGGCTGGTCATGGGTCACCGCAAACGTCAGCGCCTTTTGGCCGTAACGTGTTGTCTTTGCAGAAATACCCGCCGCTGTGCGCACAGGTGAATTGCGCCCATCCGCGCCAATCACCAGCTTGCAGCGGACCTGCGATCCATCGGTCAGCTGCACTAAAGCATAAGCTGTGCGCGCGAGCATGTCAGAAAACCCAATGCCAGTTTCCAACGTCACGTTATCCAATGCGCCCAGTCGCGCGATCATTTCGCGGCGCAGTAGCCAATTTGGCAGGTTCCAGCCAAACGGCGCGTCTGAAATATCAGCAGCATCAAAAGCGGCTGTCGTGCGAATTGCGCCATCTGGCCCGCTTGCATCAGCGATCTGCATAACCTGCAACGCGGCTGCATGCGGGACCAACGCATCCCACAGGCCAGCGCGATCTAAGAACGCTTTGGCGGGCTGTAAAAATGCGGTGGTCCGCAAATCGGTGCCTTCGGCGGCCTTGGTTGTCACAGGTGGGGTCGGCTCAACGATCAATACCGAAAACCCAGCTGTGCCAAAGGCGGCAGCCGCCGTCAGGCCAGCCACGCCGCCACCAGAAATAAAGATGTCAAAAGTTCGCTTTTCCATACCCAAGACATAGGCTGCACACCGTGGTTCGGAAAGAGCGCTTTGCGATCTGCGACATTAGGTGGCGCTGCGTGGCTTGCTGTTGGGGTCTACGTGCGGGTAAGGTGGCGCATTATGAAGGGCCAGATCATGCAAGACACTCGCACGCAAAACAAAGATGCTTACGCGCTTATCCTCGAGGCAATCGATAGCCACATTTATACGCCCGGTGATCGCCTTGTAGAAAGTGAGCTGGCCGACCGGTTTGGCGTGTCGCGCACACCTATACGAGAAGCATTGCAGCGATTAGAGACCCAGAATTTGCTGACCCGCGATGGGCGTTCGCTAATTGTGGCTTCGCTTGACCATAATCAATTGGCTGAACTGTATGTTGTGCGCGGTGAACTTGAAGGTTTGGCCGCACGTCTTGCCGCCCGCCATGCCACTCCAGAAGAGGTAGGTGTGTTGCGTGATATGTTGGCTAATGATCATAAATTGGGCAATGACCCTGCTGCGTTGAGCCGTGCAAACCGTCGATTTCACAAGCAAATACATTTGGCGTCACATAACAGGTTCCTCGTGCGGCAGCTTGACCTTGTACACCGGTCCATGGCGCTTTTGGCGACCACTTCACTGGCAGCAGAAGGCCGGATTGCAGGCACGTTGGAAGAGCACGGCCGCATCGTGGAAGCCATTGGGGCAAACGACGGTGACGTGGCCTATGCAGCCCTACGGGACCATATTTCCAAGGCCTATGTCACGCGTCTGAAGCTGGACGCGCATGCGGTCGAATAGGCGTATCGGGTAGCAGGATACCATGCGTGGTTTTGTCCGAGTAATACGGTTTCCAAGCAAGTTCGCTTAGACCTTTATAGGCCGCAACGGCGGCCAAAGGGAAATACACTTCCAAGGTCAACGCCCATTTGTTGATCCAAGTTTTTTTCGCCGCGCGCAATGCAATGACAGCGACCGCAAAGTTTATCAGCTCTGTTGCGAAAAATACGCCCGCTAGACCCCAAAACCAATATGGCGGTAATACCTGCAACAGCGGGCGGGCTATGCCAAATGGAATGATCCAGAACGACCAGAGGACTGGGGCGAGTACAAATTGGGACGACTTACCTGCAAATTTCTTGACATACCGCATGTTAAAGAGACCTATACATAAAAAGGCCCCACTGACTAAACAGCGAGGCCCCTCCATTGGAATATCTATTGGTTGAGTGCCCTCATCGGGTGGATGGACACTACAAAGCTCCGTCGTTCACCAACGTGACTTCATTCTCTGCACCCTTGTACCTTGCCATGTAGCTGCCACTCCTAGAACATGTAGGTGCTTCTCAGAGACACTACTTCAAGAGTCTTTGAATACACACTTGGAGATGGATTATCAAATTTGTCATAGGTGATCTCAAAACGGACAGTGCCGAAATCATAATCTTTTTGACTACCAACACCTAACGTATAACCAGTCGATGTCGTGCTCACGTAGGTTCCCAGTCCATCTTCTGCCGGTCCTGTTACAGCCGCGATGCCCGCCATTGAAAGGATATCATAGCCGTTTGAAAGCGGCTTGCTGTACACCCCTCGAATACGGACAATTCCGTCAACTTCGCACCAATCTGGAGAAACACTATCGCAGGAGTCCTCACCAGAATGGTATGACATTCGACTTCCAGGCATCCAATCCAAGTTGCCTTCAATGGCGATTGTTGACCCATTCTGGAGGCTAAAACCATAGCCCATTGAGCCACCGAGAATTGCGGCCCTGCCAGACGTCCCGACAGGCATCTCCCCATGCCTCCCTTCAAATTCGTTAAGATCACTTTGGCTTTCAGTAGAGGCAAATCCAAGTGTTACGCCGTAGTAAAACCCTTCTTCTGCAACAGCCATTTGAGTGGTAGCAATAATCGCAACAATCGGTCCAGCTAACTACAAATTAATCAATTTTTTTTCCATACTAATTTTGATCACTAAGAAGTTAGTGGTCCCAGTTTATTTCAAAAGATTTGCACCAGACCTAAAAAAACAATCCAAGGCCTTAATAAGTCCTTGAATTAATTCAAGGTCAATTTGCCTGTTAGGCGCTGCGGGCGGCCATGGCTGCAGCAAACCGCTCAAACAGGTAATAACTGTCTTGGGGACCAGGGCTTGCCTCGGGGTGGTATTGCACACCAAAAACGGGTCGATCCGCCATGCGGATGCCGCAGTTAGATCCATCGAACAAGGAAACATGCGTTTCAATCACGCCGTCCGGCAGCGTTTGGCTGTCGACAGTGAACCCGTGGTTCATCGAAGTGATTTCGACCTTACCAGTCTCGTTGTCTTTCACGGGATGGTTTGCCCCATGATGGCCGTGGTTCATTTTGACGGTTTGGGCACCAAGCGCTAAGGCGAGCAACTGGTGCCCCAAACAAATCCCGAACACCGGAAGGTCAGTTTTGGCTAAGACGTCTTTGATCATTGGCACAGCATATTCGCCGGTCGCCGCGGGATCACCAGGGCCGTTTGACAGGAAAACGCCGTCAGGGTTATGGGCGAGCACGTCTTGTGCTGTTGCTGATGCAGGTAAAACGGTGACGTCACAGCCCGCGGATGCAAGGCACCGCAGGATGTTGCGTTTTGCGCCGTAGTCAATAGCGACAACCTTGTGCTTGGGGGCCGTTTGGGGGGCGTACCCTTCGGGCCAAGCCCACCGCATTTCATTCCATTGATAAGATTGCGCGCAGGTTACATCTTTGGCTAGATCAAGGCCGACCAAACCGCTAAAGTCGCGGGCTTTTTGAACAAGTTCAGCAATGTCAAAGTCCCCGTCTGGGTCATGTGCTAGGGCGACATGTGGGGCGCCTTGTTGCCGGATCGCGCGTGTCAGTCGCCGCGTGTCGACGCCACCCATGCCGATGCGGCCACGGCTTGCTAACCAAGGACCTAATTCTTCAGTTGCACGCCAGTTTGACGATTCTGTCGGATCCCATTTGACGATCATGCCCGCAGAAACAGGGTCCACAGTTTCATCGTCTTCTGGTGTAATTCCGGTGTTACCGATGTGGGGGAAGGTGAAGGTTACGACTTGGCCCGCATAAGACGGGTCTGTCATAATCTCTTGGTAGCCTGTCATTGCTGTATTGAAACAAAGCTCTGCAGACGTTTCACCAGTGGCACCAAAGCCATGCCCATAAAAGATAGTGCCGTCAGCGAGTGCCAAACAAGCAGTGGGTTTCATCGGTTCAGATTGTGTCATCTTCATACATCCCCATGCAGCCAAATTGGTTTGGGGTCTATGGGCGGAGCAGGGCAGGGTCAAGGCCCATATGCGTCGTAAAACAAGGGCGCACTTGCCATTTTTCAGGTGGTTGTCAGTGCGACCTGATGCGCCTATATTACGCATTCTGTTTTGACCACTGATGGGACGACCAATGGACATGCGAAATCGCATTACGGCAGCACTAAAAGACGCGATGAAGTCGAAAGAGGCGGATCGGTTGTCGACGCTTCGACTTATCAATGCCGCGATCAAAGATCGTGACATTGCGCTGCGTGGAACAAGCGAAGAAGACGCTGGCGTTAGTGAAGCCGAAATTCTGGGCATTCTGGGCAAGATGGTAAAGCAGCGTCAAGAAAGTGCGCGTGCGTATGAAGAAGGCGGTCGGCTAGAGCTTGCTGCAAAAGAGCTTTCCGAGATCAAGGTGATTGAAGACTTTCTGCCGCGTCAGTTGACCACGACTGAGGCCGAGGCGGCCGTCGATGTTGCGATAGCTGAGGTTGACGCAGATAGCCTGCGTGACATGGGGAAAGTCATGGCCGTGCTGAAAGGCAAATACACGGGTCAAATGGATTTTAGTAAAGCCGGCCCAATGGTCAAATCGCGCCTTGGCTAACTGTATCGGCTGTGATGGGTTAAACCCCATCCGACGACATGTCAGTATCCATAAGATGGGTTTTAACCCATCTTTGGTGGTCCACTGAGCAGCGCTCGCTTGAGTTCGCCGTAAAGCGCCAATCGCTCATCTACATCCAGAAATGCCCCCAACTCAACTTCCCGGTCGCCGCCGCGTAGGGTCAGATAATTTTCAACTGGCCCGCCGAATTGGTGTAGATGTACGCTCACCCAATACCTGTTGGCGGTCCAAGTCTGAACCGAGCCGTCCGTATTGTGTCTTTTCAAGTTAACCTGTTCGACTGTCGTGCCAAGCACTTCCAACACTTCGCCCCGCTTGTAGCTTGCGCTTAGTGCCGCCCACAGCCCCAACATCATTAAACCGAAAAACGGCAAAATGCCCCACAAGGCAGTTTTGCCCAATAGAGCGATTAGAGGGAAGGTAACAATTACGGCTGTCGCCCCGAAAAACAAAGCAAAGTCTTTGCGCAGCAATGATCGGTAGGGCCAAAGGCTCAGTTCCCATCGTTCTGGGTCAGTAGGCGAAGATGTCCATTCAAAGGGCATGTGTCAATTGTAATCCGGTCATCCCCACAGGCAAGGGTCACCACGCAACAAAAAGGGCCCCGCAATCATGTGGAGCCCTTTGGTATTTGTATCAAGGATAACAGCGCTTAATGCGCGTGTCCTTTATCCCAATCAGACTGCTTTGGAAGCGTCTCAAACGTGTGCTCTGGTGGTGGGCACGGCAATGTCCATTCCAGCGTATCTGCATACTCGTTCCACGGGTTGTTTACTGTGACGCGCTTACCACGTGTTAGTGTGTAAACCATGATGCCGATAAAGAACACGAACGATGCGAATGATAGGAACGCGCCCCAAGACGACACATAGTTCCAAGTTGCATAGGCATCTGGATAATCGATATAACGACGTGGCATGCCCTGACGACCCAAGAAGTGCTGTGGGAAGAAAGTCAGGTTTGCGCCGATGAACATCATCCAGAAGTGCAGCTTGCCAGCCCATTCAGGATACATGCGGCCCGACATTTTTGGCAGGTAGAAATAGATACCCGCAAAGATCGAGAACACTGCGCCCAAGCTCATTACATAGTGGAAGTGCGCCACAACATAGTAGGTGTCGTGATAAACACGGTCCACACCAGCCTGCGACAGAACTATCCCTGTGACGCCACCAACGGTGAACAAGAACAAGAAACCCTGCGCCCATAGCATCGGCGTCTTAAACTCAACAGAGCCGCCCCACATTGTCGCGATCCAACTAAAGATCTTAACACCTGTTGGCACGGCAATGACCATCGTGGCCAGCATAAAGTAAGACTGCTGTGTCAGCGACATACCTACAGTGTACATGTGGTGTGCCCAAACGACAAAGCCCAAAACGCCAATCGCAACCATCGCATAAACCATCGGCAAATAGCCAAAAATAGGCTTCTTAGAGAACGTCGCGATGACGTGGCTGACAATACCAAAGCCAGGAATGACGATGATGTAGACTTCTGGGTGTCCAAAGAACCACAAGATGTGCTGGTACAGGATCGGATCGCCGCCGCCTTCAGGTTGGAAGAAGGTGGTGCCAAAGTTCCGGTCTGTCAGCAACATCGTGATCGCACCAGCCAAGACTGGCAGGGCCAGAAGGATTAACCAAGCCGTGACAAAGATCGACCAAGCAAACAACGGCACTTTGTGCAATGTCATGCCTGGTGTACGCATGTTCAGGAACGTGGTGATCATGTTGATCGCACCAAGGATCGACGAAGCACCAGAAAGGTGAACGGCGAAAATCGCGAGGTCCATCGACATACCAGTCTCGGATGTAGACAGTGGCGGATACAAAACCCAACCAACTCCAGACCCAAGTTGGCCATTGCCACCCGGTGCCAACATTGATGCCACACCCAGCGACACACCCGCAACAAACATCCAGAACGACAGGTTGTTCAGACGTGGGAAAGCCATATCCGGCGCGCCAATTTGAAGTGGCATAAAGTAGTTACCGAAACCACCAAATAGGGCCGGGATAACAACAAAGAACATCATCAACACACCGTGGTATGTGATCAATACGTTCCACAGATGGCCGTTTGGCGTACATTCGGACGCGGCATCAGCGA
>Ga0115006_10000070_pt1 | contig 46974 bp, 49 predicted proteins | sample ArcOceMetagenome_3_FD_88943 | JGI IMG/M metagenome (GOLD analysis project Ga0115006, IMG submission 88943) | Marine eukaryotic phytoplankton communities from Arctic Ocean - Arctic Ocean- Svalbard ARC20M Metagenome | ecosystem: Environmental > Aquatic > Marine > Oceanic | place: Arctic Ocean...
GCACGGATTCATGTGGTTTCTTCACAAAGATCATCACAAAAAAGATCATAAATCCTGGTTTGAAAGAAACGATATGTTTTTTTTACAATATGCTGCTATTAGTATGTTTTTTACAGTCTTATGGGGGGAATACAATTTTTGGCTAGGGCTACCTATTGCAATAGGAATATTTATGTATGGATTAGCTTATTTTATAGTTCATGATGTCTTTATTCATCAAAGATTTAAAATACTAAGAAACATTGATAATAAATACGCTAGAGGATTAAGAAGAGCTCACAAAATTCATCACAAACATTTAGGGAAAAAAGATGGTGAATGTTTTGGAATGTTAATTGTGCCTAAAAAATATTTTAAATAAGGGACATTTCAATAGCAGCAATAGCAGCTTCTGTACCCTTATTACCATATTTACCTCCACTCCTATCTATTGACTGCTGAAGATTGTCATCAGTAAGTACACAAAAAATAACCGGAGATTTACCTGACACATTCAAATCTTTAATACCAATTGATGTTGAGTTACAAATAAAATCAAAATGTTTTGTTTCGCCTTTGATAACACTACCGATAGCAATAATTGCATTAAATGATTTATCCTGCATTACTTTACAGCCGTAAACAAGTTCAAAACTTCCAGGAACATATATAACTTCAATATCATTTTTACTAGCACCTTTTTGTAAAAGTAAATCTAAACAACCTTTAAGTAAATTATCAGTAATTTGTTTATTCCATTTCGAAACAACAATACCAAATTTTAAATTTTTAGCCGAGGGTATACTACCTAAATCTAAAAAACTGAGATTGTTATTAGAGGATGACATTATTAATTATTTCAAGGAATTTTTTTCTATTTGAATATCAATATAAAAAGCCTCTTGTGACTTAGGAAATTTATCTAAAATAGAAGTGTAATATTTTGTAGCCAATTTGTTTTTATTTAGTACTGAAGCAGTGTTTCCTGCTTTTAATAAAAATTTTGGAGTAGTAAAACTATTGTCAGAAACGTTAGATGCAAGTTCATAATAATTTAATGCATCATCTAATTGATTAAGTTCAGCAAAAGAATCTCCGATACCACCAAGAGCTAAAGCCTTTAACACAACATCATCACTGTCAAAATATTTTAAATATTTAATAGCATTTTCAAAATCATTTAAATTATAATAAGCCATACCTGCACTGTAATAAGAAAGCTGTGAAGCGTTAGTACCAGAATAATTTTCAATAATATCTAAAAAACCATATTTACCTTCACCTCCATTAAGTGATAATAAAAACAAAGAATCACTATTCTCGTTATCTTCAAGTGCTAGACTAAAGTAATTTTGAGCAGTAAATAATTCATTGTTAGCTTCTTCTGAATTAGGTTCTAAAATCAAACTTGAATATCCTAAATATCCTAATACCATAAATACTATCGCTAATACTGTTCCAATAATATGTTTTTGATATTTAGCAACAATCCTTTCAGTTCTAGATGCACTTTGATCTAAAGTATCAAATACCTCAGCTGTTGTACTTTGATTAGTATCTATATTACTTGATTTTCTTTTTAAACCTTTTTTCTTATACGTTGCCATAATGAATTTTAATAATGGGTAAAAATAAAATTTTATTCCAATGAATTAGAGATAAAAACTAATTATTTTACATAATTTGCATTGTTTTCTGTAATTTTTGTAAAATAAGTAATGAATTCTTTATATCTAAATAAAATAAACGTAGTAAACTATAAAAATATTTTAGTTGGCGAATATGAATTAGATAGAAAAATCAATTGTTTTGTTGGAAATAATGGAGTTGGAAAAACTAACATATTAGATTCAATTTATCATCTTTCAGCTGGAAAAAGTTATTTCAATTCGATCAGTTCACAAACTATTAATCACGATCAAGATTTTATGTTTATTGATGGAAATTTTATTAAAAATGATAAGCAAGAAAATATAATTTGTAGTCTTAAAAAAGGCAAAAAAAAAACCTTAAAAAGAAATGGCAAAATATATAAAAAATTTTCTGAACATGTAGGATTAATTCCTCTGGTAATGATCTCCCCATCTGATAGAGATTTGATACAAGAAGGTAGTTCATTAAGAAGGAAATTTATCGATAGTATTATTTCACAAAACAATAAGGTCTATTTAAACAATATCATAAACTATCATAAAGTACTAAATCAAAGAAACGCTTTATTGAAATATTTTAATAAAACTAATTCCTTTGACAAGGATAATATTAGTATTTACAACGATCAATTATTTGAACTAAGTGTTCCTATTCACGAAACTAGAAAAAAGTTTTTTAAAAACTTTTCGCCTGTTTTCTTTAAACATTATAATTCTATAAGTCAAAATAAAGAAATAATAAACATCTCATTTCAAAGTCAATTAGAATTCGAATCTCTAGATTCATTGCTAAATAATAGTATAAAAAAAGATAGAATTCTTCAATACACAAGTTGTGGGGTGCATAAAGACGATTTAATTATGGAAATTAATGGTTATCCAATTAAAAAATATGGTAGTCAGGGTCAACAAAAATCTTTTCTAATTGCTCTTAAATTAGCTCAATTTGATTATTTAAAATCAGAATGTAATTCATCCCCTATTTTATTACTTGATGATATCTTTGACAAATTAGACAATGATAGAGTTAAACAATTAATCCAGTTGGTAAATAATAATTTATTTGGTCAGATTTTTATTTCAGATACAGATTATGATAGAACAAATAAGATTATACAAGATATTGACTCATCTCATAAAATATTTAAGTTATGAAAAGAAATTTCGAAACTAAAAGCATTAAAAACATTTTAGGAAAACTAATTGATAGCTCTTCAAATTTAAACTCTGGACTTAATAATATTAAAGTTCAAAAATTATGGAAGGAAGTTATGGGTTCTAATGTTAATTCTTATACAGACGAGGTTATATTAAAAAACAAAACTCTTTATGTTAACTTAAACTCATCTGTTTTAAGACAGGAGCTCAGTTATGGTAAACAAAAAATAGTTGACCTACTAAATAAAGAGATTGGTAAAGAAATTATACAGAAAATAGTCCTAAGATAGAATTTCTTCATTTGAAAAATGAAACGCACCTTCAATTCCTGCATTTTCATCACTATCAGATCCATGAACTGCATTTTCACCCATTGAAGTTGCATATAAACTTCTAATAGTTCCTTCGGCTGCTTCTGTTGGATTTGTAGATCCAATTAATTTTCTAAACTCATCAACTGCATTATCTTTTTCTAAGATTGCAGCTATAATTGGTCCTCTACTCATAAATGAAACTAATTCGCCAAAAAAAGGACGTTCGTTATGAACTTCATAAAACTCTTCAGCTTTTTCTTTCGTAAGCTTAGTTAGCTTCATCGCTATGATTTTGAATCCAGCAGAATTAATTTTTTCTAAAATTGCACCAATATGACCATTTTCAACAGCATCAGGTTTAATCATTGTAAAAGTTCTATTACTCATGTTTTAAATTTTTTGCAAACCTAAGAAAAAAATGAATTCAATTGTAACGAACATAATTTGTATTTTTATAAAGTGATAAATATAACTATTGTTGGAACTGGAAATGTTGCATTTCATCTAAGTGAAATTTTTTTAGAGAGAGAAGGAATTAATTTGATTGAGGTATGTGGAAGGAAAAATAATCTTCCATCATATTTTAACGATAAAATAAATTATTCTAATAATCTTTCTAAACTTGAAAAATCAGATTTTTATTTAATCTGTATTGATGATGATCAAATTGAAAATATTTCTAAAAATATAAAAATTGACAAACACAGTATAATCTTACATTGTTCTGGTTCAACATCTATTAATGTATTATCAAACAATTTTTCATATGGTGTATTGTATCCTTTGCAAACCTTTAGTATTAATAAAAGTGTAAATTTTAATGATATTCCAATTATAGTCGAGGGTAACTCCATAGAAAGTTTAAATAAAATAAAAACTTTAGGTTTAATGATTTCTGAAAACGTGTTAAAGGCCTCTAGCAAACAAAGATTAGCCATTCACGTTTCTGCTGTTTTTACAAATAATTTTACAAATTACATGAGAATTGTAGCGGATGAAATTTTAAAATCAAATGAAATTGATACAGATATTTTAAATCCATTAACTCTAGAAACTTCAAATAAATTAAAATATTTATCTTCAAAAGATGCTCAAACTGGACCTGCATTAAGAAATGATTTAAAAACAATAAAAAAACACTTAAATTTATTAAAAGGAACAGGCTATGAAGAAATTTACAAAACAATTTCTTCAAAAATCACAAAACTAAACAATGAACTATAAAGAAAAACTCAACAAAATAAAAACATTTGTTTTTGATATCGATGGCGTGTTTACAGATGGAAAAATTATAGTCGATAGCCAAGGAAAGGAATCTAGATTTTTTAATACTAAAGATGGAATAGCTGTAAAATTAGCTAACGAATTAGGTTATAATATAGCTATTATTACAGGAGCTAATAATCAAGGAATAAAAGCTAGGTTAAATAGGCTTGGTGTTAAAAATGTTTTTCTAAACTCAAGTGACAAAGTAAAAGATCTTTTAAATTATTCTAAAATTAACAATATTAATCTTAAGGAAACTGTTTATATGGGCGATGACCTTCCCGACATATTCCCAATGGAATTAGTTTATTTAAAAACATGTCCTTTTGACGCTGCTCCTGAGGTTAGAGAAATATCTGATTATGTGTCTAATAAAAAAGGTGGAGAAGGATGCGTCAGAGATATTATAGAACAAACACTTAAAGTTCAAGGGAATTGGAACCTAAACAAAAAACATCAAAATATTTAATTGATGTTTTTTGAAAAATTAAAAAACTATAACGTTTTATTAGCTTCAGGTTCAAAAAGAAGACACGAACTTCTTAACCAACTAGGTGTTGAATTTAAAATTATTAATCAAGAAATAGAAGAATCTTTTTCTAATGAGCTAAAGTGTAGTGAAATAACAGATTATTTAGCTAAAAAAAAGTCGTCATTATTGATTAAAAGCCTAAAAAAAAATGATTTACTTATAACCTCAGACACAATAGTTTGGCACAAAAACAGAGCCCTTGGTAAACCAAAAAACAGAGATGAAGCATTTGAAATGATCAAATCACTTGAAAACTCTTCTCACGAGGTAATTACTTCAATTTGTATTTCAACAATAAAATCTCAGGTGATTGTAAATGAAAAAACACTTGTTTTTTTTGATAATATTGACAAAAATGATCTATTATATTACACTAAAACATCTGATGTATTAGATAGAGCAGGTAGCTATGGAATACAAGACTATATTGGTCATATTGGTATAAAAAAAATTCAAGGTTCATACAGCAATGTATTAGGCTTTCCTACAAATTTATTTGTAAACACAATCAATTCTATGAATTTATGAAATGGCTAAAAGCTTACACGTTAATTTTAATTATAAATTTTTTATTTATAATTTATTTTATTATTCTAACTAATTATTATTCGATTTAATATGTCTTTAATTGACTGGTCAATACTTTTAACTACAATTTCTTTCATTGTAATATATGGTGTTTATAAAACCAGAAAATTCAATACAATTAAAGATCATTTAAAAGGTGGTGGATCAGCAAATTGGTTAACTATAGGTTTGTCAGTAATGGCTACTCAAGCAAGTGCAATTACATTTTTATCAACCCCAGGACAGGCCTATAATGATGGAATGGGATTTGTTCAATTTTATTTTGGACTTCCACTTGCCATAATTGTTATTTGCATGGTTTTTATTCCAATATACCACAAACTAAAAGTATACACAGCATATGAATATTTAGAAAAAAGATTTGATAGAAAAACTAGAACACTGGCTGCAATTTTATTTTTAGTTCAAAGAGGACTAGCTGCTGGAATAACAATCTTTGCTCCTGCAATTATTCTTTCAACAATTTTAGGATGGGATTTAAAATTACTAAACTTAACTATTGGTCTATTAGTGATTTTTTACACTGTAAGTGGTGGCACAAAAGCAGTTAGCATAACTCAAAAACAACAAATGTTTGTAATAATGAGTGGAATGATAATAGCCTTTGCGATTATATTAAATTCTTTTCCAGATAATTTAAATTTTACAGAAGCTATTAAAATGGCAGGAATTGGAGGAAAAATGGAAATTATAGATTTTTCATTTGATATTGATAAAAGATATACTTTTTGGAGTGGTATAACGGGTGGCTTTTTTTTAGCACTCTCATACTTTGGAACGGATCAGAGTCAAGTTCAAAGATATTTAACAGGAAAATCTGTAAAAGAAAGTCAGCTAGGTCTAATGTTTAATGCAGTATTAAAGATCCCTATGCAATTCTTTATATTATTTATTGGAGTGATGGTATTTGTATTCTTTGAGTTTAACAATACACCCATAAACTTCAATCCACAAGTAGAAAATTATTTAGAGCAATCTCAAAACCCAGAGTATTTAATCGAAAAAGAAAAATTCATATCTCTTAGAAAAGAAAAAAGATATTTACAAAAAAAATATATTGATAACATTGATTTTGAAGAGACAAAAAATCTAGAAAAAGAAATCAAACAACTGCATAAAAACGAAAAGAAAATTAGAGAAACTGTAAAAAAAATTACAAAAAAAATTGCCCCTCCATCAATCGAATCTAATGATTTAGATTATGTTTTTATTTTTTTTATACTCAACTATCTGCCAAAAGGTATTATTGGCTTATTACTTGCTGTAATTTTAAGTGCAGCAATGTCATCAACTGCGTCAGAACTTAATGCACTATCAACAACAACCGTTATTGATATATATAAAAGAAATCATATTGAAAAAAAATCTGAAAAACATTATTTAAAAGCCTCAAAATGGTTTACAGTTATGTGGGGAGTAATTGCGATAATTTTTGCTAGTTTCGGATCCTTATTTGAAAATTTAATTCAACTAGTAAATTTAATTGGATCAATCTTTTACGGAACTATATTAGGTATTTTTATGGTAGCTTTTTTCTTTAAAAATATAAAAGGAAACCAAGTTTTTTATGCTGCATGTATATCTCAAATATCAATATTTATGATCTACGGATTCATAGAAATTGGTTATTTATGGTTAAATTTTATAGGTGCGTTTTTAACAATATTTATTTCAAATTTGATAAAAAAAAGATAATGAATTAATTTTTTGTTTTTAGTCTTAATTTGGAATGATATTTGTTTATTATTAAAAAACATTAAAATTGAAAATATACCAAATTAAAACAAAACAAAAACTTCCAATTTCAGCTAAAAAAGCATGGGAGTTTTTAAGTGATCCAAATAATCTGGCAGAAATAACTCCAAGATATATGAATTTCAAAATTTTAAGTGGAGCTGACAGATCAATATTTGCGGGGCAAATTATACAATACAAAGTAACACCTGTTCTTGGAATCACATTAAAATGGGTTACAGAAATTACGCATGTAAAAGAAAATGAATATTTTGTTGACGAACAAAGGTTTGGACCATATTCATTATGGCACCATAAACATTTTATTAAAGAAATAGATGGAGGTGTTGAAATGGAAGATGTTGTAGATTATAAAATCCCGTTTGGAATTTTAGGTCAAATTGCTCACCCCTTGTTTGTGAAAAATAAACTTAAACAGATTTTTAAATTCAGAGAAAAAAAACTAATTAAACTTTTTGGAAAATTATAATATCATGAAAAAAAATATTCTATTTATTGGTGGATCATCCGGAATCGGTTACGAAACTATAAAACTAATACACAATCAACATAATATTTATGTTGCCAGTAGGTCTAACGATAATTTTAAAGATTTAAATGTTAATTACATTAAATATGATGTTTTAAACGAAGAATTAAACACTGAAACTATTCCTGAAGAATTACATGGTTTTGTTTATTGTCCTGGAAGCATCAACCTTAGACCATTTAGGAGTCTAAAACTTAGCACTTTTGAAGAAGATTTGAACATTAATTTTTTATCAATGGTCAAGTCATTACAAAAAGTAATAAATAATCTCAAAAAATCTGGAAACTCTAGTGTTGTATTATTTAGTACTGTTGCTGTAAAAGTCGGTATGCCATTTCATACTAGTGTTTCGGCGTCAAAAGGAGCAATTGAAGGTTTTGCTAGATCCTTAGCAGCAGAGTATGCTCCTTCATTAAGAGTTAATGTCATAGCACCATCACTTACTGATACACCAATGGCTCAAAGATTTTTAAATAATGATTTAAAAAAAGAAAAAGTAGGTGAAAAACATCCCCTTAAAAGACACGGAAATCCAAAAGATATAGCTAATTCAGTTGTTCATCTACTAAGTGATAGTAGCTCATGGGTTACTGGACAAACATTTGGTGTTGATGGTGGAATATCATCAATTAATCTTTCGTAATTGAAGAATAAAATTTCAATATTTTGGTTTAGAAGAGATCTAAGATTAGATGACAATAAAGGTTTGTACAATGCATTAAAAGAGAAAGAAAATGTATTACCAATTTTTATTTTTGATAAAAATATTTTAAATAAATTAAAAGAAAATGATCATAGGATTGAATATATAATTCATTCAATCTCAAATATGAATGATCTTTTGTCAAAAAAAAATAAATCAATTTCATGTTTTTACGGAAATCCCAAAAATGTTTTTTCAGATCTTATAAACAAACATGATGTTCAAAAAGTATATACGAACAGAGATTACACACCATATTCAATTAAAAGAGATAGTATTATTAAGAGTTATTTGGAAGATAATAAAATAAAATTCTGCGATTACAAAGATCATGTTTTGTTCGAAAAAAACGAAGTTGTAAAAGATGATGGAACACCATACAGGGTTTATACTCCGTTTTCTAAAAAATGGATCATTAAAATGAATGAAGATGGAGTTCCTGAGTATTGTTCTGAAAATTTAATTGAAAATTTAATATCAAATGAACATAAGTTCAATTCTGAGTCAATGGGATTTGTTAAATCAAATATAAAGTTTTTAAAAAGTGATATTTCAGATCAGATAGTAAATAATTATGAATCAAAAAGAAATTTCCCTAGTTCAAACGGAACATCAAAAGCGGGAGTAGAATTAAGGTTTGGAACAATTAGTACTAGAAAATTAATAAAAAAAGCTCATAATTCAACTAATAATACTTTTTTAAAAGAATTAATATGGAGAGAGTTTTTTCAACAAATACTTTATCATTTTCCAAGAACTGTAATTGAAAGCTTTAAACCAAAGTATGATAGAATTGAATGGCTAAATGATGAAAAAGATTTTTCAAAATGGTGTAATGGTCAAACTGGATATCCGCTAGTTGACGCAGGAATGAGAGAATTAAACGAAACTGGATTTATGCACAACAGAGTTAGAATGGTAGTAGGTAGTTTTTTGTGTAAACATCTGCTTATTGATTGGAGATGGGGTGAAGCGTATTTTAGAGAAAAACTGTTTGATTATGAAACTGCTAGTAATGTTGGAAACTGGCAATGGGTGGCAGGTTGCGGAGTAGATGCGGCACCATACTTTAGAATTTTTAATCCCCATGAACAACTTAAAAAATTTGATAAACAATTTAATTATGTAAAAAAATGGGTGCCAGAATTTGAAACAAATCATTACACAAGCCCAATAGTTGATCATAAAGAAGCCAGAGAAAGATGTCTAATAACTTATAAAAAAGCTTTAAACACTTGAAAATAAATATAATTTTCCCAAATCAATTATTTGAAAAAAGTTTATTGTTTGACAATAATAATACTACGTATTTAATTGAAGAACATTTATTTTTTAATCATTATAATTTTCATAAACAAAAAATACTATTTCATAGAGACTCTATGATGAATTATTATGATTATCTGAAAGCCAAAGGATTAGAGGTCACATATATAAATTCTTACGATGAAGAATCTGACATAAGAATATTTTTAAAAAACATAAAAGCTCAAGAAATTGACATCTATAATCCAATTGATAATTGGCTTGAAAAAAGAATATTTTCCTCATGTGAAGAAAAAAATATTAATATAAATATTCACGAAAATCCTCTTTTTTTAACTAAAAAAAGTGAATTGAATCCTTTCTTTAATCCAATTAAAAAAAAGCTTTTCCAAACATCATTTTATAAAAATCAAAGAATAAAATTTAATATTCTTTTAAACAATGAAAATAAACCTGAAGGAGGTAAATGGACTTATGATGATTTAAATAGAAAAAAATTTCCAAAAAATAAAACTACACCTGTAATTGAATATTCCTACCTTGAAAGTAGTAATTACAATAGTTCAAAAAAATATGTTTCTAAGTATTTTTCTAAAAACTATGGAGAATTAGGTGAATCACAATTATATCCTACAGATTTTAAAACATCAAAAGAATGGTTTAATAATTTTTTAAAAACTAGATTTAATGAGTTTGGAATTTATGAAGATGCTATTTTAAAAAACGAATCTATAATAAATCATAGTGTTTTGTCTCCGCTTATTAATTCAGGTCTATTAGATCCAAAATACATTCTTCATGAATCAATTGAGTTTTATAAAAAAAACAATATACCACTCAACTCATCTGAGGGGTTTATAAGACAAATAATTGGTTGGAGAGAATTTATTAGAGGTGTATACATTTGTAAAGGCTCGGAAGAAAGAACAAAGAATTATTGGGGTTTTAAAAGAAAAATACCTAAATCATTTTATAATGGAACAACAGGAATTGATCCTATTGATGATACTATTAAAAAAGTTAATAAGTCTGGTTATGCTAATCATATAGAAAGACTAATGATTTTAGGTAATTTTATGGTATTATGCGAATTCGATCCTGATGAAGTTTACAAATGGTTTATGGAACTTTTTATTGATTCTTATGATTGGGTAATGGTTCCTAATGTATATGGGATGAGCCAATTTGCAGATGGCGGATTAATGTCTACAAAACCCTATATAAGCAGTAGTAATTATATTATAAAAATGAGTGATTATAAGAAAGGGGATTGGAGTGATATCTGGGATGGATTATTTTGGTCATTTATGGACAAACAAAGAGAGTTTTTTAAAAAAAATCCAAGAATGAGAATGCTTATTAGTAGTTTCGATAAAATGGATCCCTTAAAAAAGGAAAAATTACTTTTAAGTGCAGATAATTATATAAAAAATTTATAATATGGTTAAACTTGACCTTATTCAGATTGATAGAATAATAGAAATGGCTTGGGAAGATAGAACCCCATTTGAAGCTATTACATTTCAATTTGGATTAACAGAAAAAGAAGTCATCCAATTAATGAGAAGAGAGATGAAGTCAAAAAGTTTTGCAATGTGGAGAAAAAGAGTTCAAGGTAGAAAAACGAAACACATTAAACTTAGGGATGATACTGTAAATAGATTTAAATGCACAAGACAGAGGTCAACTGGAAATAAAATATCTAAACGAAATTAAATCCTCTCGATTTTAGCACCAAGAGCTCTAAGCCTCTCGTCAATATTTTCATATCCCCTATCGATTTGTTCAATATTATGAATTATACTTTTGCCTTTCGCTGAAAGCGCAGCTATTAATAATGAAATACCTGCTCTTATATCAGGAGAAACCATTGTAGTTGCTTTTAATTGTGAAGTAAAATTATGACCTATTACATTCGCTCTATGTGGGTCACATAATATTATTTTAGCACCCATATCTATTAATTTATCTACAAAAAACAATCTGCTTTCAAACATTTTTTGATGAATTAGTACACTTCCCTTAGCTTGCGTTGCTACAACTAAAATAATACTCAACAAGTCTGGTGTAAATCCAGGCCAAGGTGCATCAGAAATAGTTAAAACTGAGCCATCAATATAATTTTGAACTTCATAACCATCATTATGTTCATCAATAAAAATGTCGTCATTTTGTTTTTCTAATTTAATACCAAGCTTTCTAAAAACATTAGGTATTTGTCCTAAATTTTCCCAACTAACATTTTTTATAGTAATTCTACTTTTAGTCATTGCTGCTAAGCCTATCCAACTACCTATTTCAATCATATCAGGCAAAACCTTGTGAGTACATCCGTTTAAAGTTTTGACACCCTTAATAGTCAATAGATTTGAGCCTAAGCCCGAAATATCAGCTCCCATAGAAATTAACATCTTACATAACTGTTGTATGTAAGGTTCACAAGCGGCATTATAAATCTCAGTTTTTCCAGTTGCTAAAACAGATGCCATTAAAACATTGGCAGTTCCAGTAACAGAAGCCTGATCAAGTAAAATAAATGATCCCTTTAACTCATTGGCTTCAACGCCGTAAAAATATTCTTCTTTATTATATCTGAAAGATGCTCCTAGCTTAATCAAACCAAGAAAATGAGTGTCTAATCTTCTTCTTCCAATTTTATCACCTCCAGGTTTTGGAATATATCCCTTACCGAATCTAGCTAATAAAGGACCTACTATCATAATTGAACCTCTTAAACTACTGCCTTTAATTTTAAATTCCTTTGAGTTCAGGTAATCAATATTTACATTATCAGCTTGAAAAGAATATTTGTTTTTTTTAATTCTTATTACTTTAACTCCAAGAGAACTTAATAAGTCAATTAATTTTAAAACGTCAATTATCTCAGGAATATTATCAATTACAATTTTATCTTTTGTCAATAAACAAGCACAAATAACCTGTAAGGCTTCATTTTTTGCACCTTGAGGAATTACTTCACCTTTTAATTTTGTACCGCCTTGAATTGAAAAAGTACCCATTTAAAAATAATTAATTATTACTCCTTTTTTTAAAATTTCTATAGTGCTTCTTATTGTTTTTATGAACAGGAGTTTTAGTGAACTTTTTATTTGTTAACTTGATAAGGTTTTGAGAATCTGACAATGGCTTATCTTCAATAGAATAATTAATTTTTCCATTTGAGAGCTCATTTAAATGTTTAAAAATAACATCATCTTCAACTGTATCTTTATTCCAGTTTAAAAAACACTTTTTCATGTGATTTGCTATTACATAAATAAGTTCTTTTTTCATTTCCCCATCTTCCCAGTTAACGGCAACGTCAATCATACGTTTAATATTATTTCCATAAAATCGATATTTAGGAAAATTTTGAGGATATTTTAGTTTATCTGGTCTTTGATCGAACACCTCTTTAGATGGAAGAGGATACGGGCAATCAATATCTAAAGCAAAATCAGACATAATAAATAATTGATCCCATAATTTATGTTGAAATTCAGGAACATCTCTAAGATGCGGGTTCATATTTCCCATAACACCTATTATTGCTTTTGCTATATTACTTCGTTCATCTCTATTCTCACAAGCAAGAGCTTGATCAATCATCTTGTGTAAATGTCTTCCATACTCTGGAATTATGAGCTTAGAACGTTCTGTGTTGTATTGTAAGTTATCTATCAATTTATGGGTTGTTTAAAAAATGAAGTTTAGCAAATTTAATAAAATTAAATCATAATGAAATAATTCCATTAATCTTTGAGGCTATTTTGTATTTTTTGATGATGACACTCGGAGATTTCATTATTGCTGTTATCGAAAAACTTGTGAATTTTTTATTTGAAGAAACTCGAGACGAAATATCAACATTTTTAATATCATTAAAAATAGACTTAAGTTGATCAATATCATTAATTTCCGATTTAATAATAAACTTAAATCTATATAAACTTGGCCAAGAAGAAGAATCTGATAATTGTTTTTCTAACCTTTCGTAAAAATCATTATTATCATTATTCACATGGCAAATATATATAGAAAGTACTATTAATTGTTTATTTTGCATAGCATATTATGAATAAAAAAATATTAATAACTGGAGGTCCTGGAACTGGAAAAACTGAACTTATAAAAGGGTTAGAAAAAAAGGGCTACAATTGTGAAAACGAAATTGTTAGAGATATAACAGAGAGTGAGCAAAAAAAAGGGGTAAAACAGTTTTTTTTAAAGGATCCTATAGAATTTAGTAAACGATTGATGATTTTAAGATCTAATCAATACAATAAAACTCAAAAAAGTGATATTACATTTTTTGATAGAGGAGTACACGAAATAATTGCCTATTTAAATTTTATAAAAATTAAATATGATAATTACTTTATAGAAAGTGCGAAAAAAATTGTTTACGATAAAATCTTCATACTTCCACCTTGGAAGGATATCTATGTTAATGATAATGTACGATATGAAAGTTTTGATCAATGTAAACAAATTCATGAAGAGATTGTGAAAATTTATAAAGAGTTAAAAGTTGAAGTAATTGTATTAGAAAAAAATAGTGTATCAAATAGGATCGATAACATTTTACAAACTATAAATTTTAAAAAAATATGAATATTATATTTATGGGAACTCCGGATTTTGCAGTTGAATGCTTAGATGTTCTTGTAAAATCAGACCATAATATTGTTGCAGTTGTTACCTCTGAAGATAAACAAGCTGGAAGAGGACAAAAAATAAAAACATCAGATGTTAAAGATTATTCATTGAAAAAAAACCTAAAAATACTGCAACCAAAAAACTTAAAAGATTCAAATTTTATTAATGAAATAAAAAATTTAAATCCAGATATCTTTATTGTAGTTGCTTTTAGGATGTTGCCTAAAATACTTTGGGAAATTCCAGAAAAAGGAACAATAAATTTACACGCTTCTATATTACCAAATTTAAGAGGAGCTGCACCAATTCATTGGGCAATTATAAACGGACTTAAAGAAACTGGTGTTTCAACATTCTATATAAATGAAAAAATTGATTGTGGTGAAATAATAGAACAGAAAAGAGTTCCAATTTCTAAAAATGAAAACACAGGAGAATTATATATTAAATTAAAAAAAATAGGTGCAATTACTATATTATCAACTTTAGAAAAAATTAGTAGTAAAAATTTTAAAGGCATTAAACAAAATGAGAGTGAAAAATATTTAAAGGCACCTAAATTAAATAGAGAAAATACAAGAATTCAATGGAAAAAATCTACAAATGAAATTAATAATTTTGTAAGAGGACTTTCTCCTTTTCCATCAGCATGGTCTTCAGTTAATAATAAAATAATAAAAATTTATAAATCAAGAGAATATTCTAATACAATTGAGAAAAAACTTGAGCCAGGAACAATAATGATGAATAAAAACACATTATTAGTTTCAACAGGAAATGGACTATTAGAGGTCTTAGAATTAAAACTAGAGGGTAAGAAAATGATGACAAACATTGAATTTAACAATGGATTCAATTCACTTAATATGAGTGTTTTAAGTTGAAAAAAGGATATCTTTTATTTGCAGAACCAACAATTCAACATGATTTAAACTTCAGTCGCTCTGTTGTTTTAATTGCAGAACAAAATGAATTAGGGTCTGTTGGGTTCATTTTAAATAAAAAATCTAATTATTCAACCTTAGATTTGATTCCAGAATTTAATTATGATTTTCCGATATATAATGGAGGTCCAGTTGAAAAAGAGAATCTTTACTTTATACATAAAGTCCCTTTACTTATAGAAAATTCAGTTAAGATAAATGACAAACTATTTTGGGGAGGGGATTTTAATTCACTTGTAAAACTAATTAATGATAAAAAAATAAAAAGCAGTGAGATAAAATTTTTTTTAGGTTATTCTGGCTGGGACGAAGGTCAACTGAAAAATGAATTAAAAAATAACTCTTGGATAATAGCTAAAAGCGAAAATATCGAAACATTATGTTTTAACAATCTAAATAATATTTGGAAAGAAAAGTTAGAAAAATTAGGAGGAAAATATTTACTCTGGTCAAATTCACCAGATAACCCACAACACAATTAAATATTAGATACTTTTTTATTCAAGAAATCAATAAAGATTTTAGCAATATCATTAGAAAAAGATTTGTTTCTATAATTTGTCACGTTTATTATACCTGAAATTGAATTTGTTAACCATATTTCATTTGCTGAAAGTAAATCAAAAGGAGATATTACGGTTTCTTCAATAGAAAATTCGGGAAGTAGTTTAACGTATTCAATAATTTTTTTTCTCATAATACCCTTTAAACATCCAGAATCTAAATTTGGAGTTATAATTTTATTTCCACGAACGATAAAAAGATTGCCATTTAGAAATTCAGTAACATTTTTTTTATTATTTAATAAAATACAATTATCTAAATTATTTTCATTAGCATAAATACCAGCAAGAACATTAATTAATTTATTATTAGTTTTTAAATTTGAAAGCAAATCGTTTTGGATGTAATAGTCCTTAAATAAATCAACTTTAAAATCAGAGTCTTTTAAAAAGAACTCTTTACTGTCAATTACACTACAATTAACAATAAAACTAGGAGACGACAACTCTGGAGTATAGTACCCGCCTCCCTCTCGGAAAATAGTCAATCTAACTCTGCCTGTAAAACTAGAATTAACTTTAGAAATTGTGTTTGTAATTTGTAATTTAAAAAAATCTGGAGTGTAACTTTGTGGAATTTCAATTCTAATTATTCTCATAGAAGACATTAAACGCATGTAATGATCTTCCCAAAAAATAATTTTATTATTTACAATTCTTATAGATTCAAAAACCGAATCTCCGTATAGAAAACCTCTGTTTAATAAATCAGACCCTGATTTATTAATATAATTTTCGTTATAATTTATCATGAATAATTAAGATGAACCTACCAGTTTTTTTAAATCAGATATTTGACTTTCCCAAATCATTTTAGATTCTTCGACTTCATCTTCATAAGCAAAGTCAGTTACCATTAAGGAAACGTCTTTAGTTATCTCATCAACAACAATTCTAATTTCAAAAAAACATTTGTCTTGATCATCAGAATCATCCATCCATCTATATTTAACAAAAGAATCAGACTTAGATGAAATTAAATCAGCAATTTCCTCGGATCCGTCCCAAAGAAAAGAGAAAGATTTTCCTCTAGAATTTACATCATCAGCAAACCACTCGCATAGTCCAGAGGCAGATGAAATATATTGATATAACATGTGCGGTGAAGCTTGAATTGGAAACTCTATTTCGAACTTTTCTTTTAATACCATAACTGGCAATATATAGATTAAATCAATTCTAAAAAAGAATTTTAATTATTTTTTCTTCTTAGTTTGCCCCTATATAATTTGTTTATATATTTACGCGCATTTTGTAATGGCGAGATAGCTCAGTTGGTTAGAGCGTCGGATTCATAACCCGGAGGTCGGGAGTTCAAATCTCCCTCTCGCTACTAATAAAATTCACCTCCTAGTTTACCTGCTATAAATCCAGTACTCCAAGCAGATTGAAAATTATATCCACCTGTTATACCATCAATATCAAGTACCTCACCAGCAAAATAAAGGTCAGTTACAATTTTACTTTGCATAGTTTTTAATTCAATATTTTCTAACGAAACCCCTCCACAAGTAACAAATTCTTCTTTAAAAGTTGTTTTACCACTTACAGAATAAAAATCTTTTGTTAAAAATTCGATGAGTTTTCTCATATTTTTTTTACCTAGTTCTCCCCATTTTTTATTATCATTTAAATTAGATTTTTCAATTAGAAATAGCCAAAGACGGGAAGGCAAATCAAATGGATTTTGTTTTGATAATAATTTATTGGAAAAAAGCATGGAATAATCTTGCAATTTCTTAAATAAGATCTCTGTATTTCTATCAATTAACCAATTTATCTGTAGATCAAAAGAATATTCTTTTTCAAACAAATCTCGGGCACCTATTGATGATGCTTTTAAAATAACAGGACCACTCATCCCCCAATGTGTAATTAGAAGAGGTCCTAATAAATCTATTTTAGTATCTATAATTTTTATCCTTACTTGTTTAAGAGCAATTCCAGATAAACTAATAATTGATTCTTTTGGCATATTAAATGTAAAAAGAGAAGGAATTGGATTAATGATTTTATGACCTAAATTTTTTAACCAATCAAATCCTTTTAATTTTGGACTGCCACCAGAGGCTACAATAATACTATCAAATAAATCAGAAGAACTATTGTCATTGAAATTAATAATCCATTTTGATTTTACTTTTGATAGACGTTTTACAGATCTTAAAAATTTTATTAAAATATTATTTTTTTCACATTCATGAACTAAACAATCTATTATAGATTGTGAATTATTAGAAACAGGAAATACTCTTCCGTCAGGTTCGACCTTTAACGGCACTCCCCTTTCTTCAAACCAGTTTCTAGTATCTTCAGTTCCAAATTGATGAAATATATTTTTAAGTTTTTTACCTCCTCTTGGATATGCTTTACACAATATTCTAATATCATTTGTTGAATTTGTAACATTACAACGACCACCACCTGAAATTTTTACTTTTGAAAGAAATTTAGAACTTTTTTCAAACAATACTACGTTATAGGTTGAATAATGATTTTTAACAGAAATTGCTGAAAAAAATCCTGCAGCACCACCCCCAATAACAGCTATGTTTTTCATTCTAGAAATTTTAAAACAGAAGAATTACGTTTTAATCAAACAGTAGTTAACTAAAATATGATCGAATCAATTTTATTTAAATTATAAGTTGATTGAGTTCCTTCAATCATATTTTTAACTATAATTTCTTTATTATTATATTCGTTTTCACCAAAAACAATAGCATATGAAGCATTGTGTTTATTAGCATAAGAAAATTGCTTGTTAAGCTTAACTTGATCAGGGTATATTAATACTTTTTTATTTTGATTTCTTAATCGATCGATTACGGGATAAATTTCTTTTAAGTAATTAATTCCAAAATTGATTACAATAACATCAAAACTATTTTTAAGATGATCAGGGAAAAGATTTCTTTCTTCCATTAAAATAAAAATTCTATCCAGACCAAAAGAAATACCAACACCACTAGTATTTTTCATATTAAACAATGAAGTTAAATCGTCATATCTTCCACCTCCACCTAAAGAACCCAATCTAGTATTAGATTTTGAAGAAACTTCGATAATTGTTCCTGTATAATAATTTAAACCTCTAGCAAGTGTTAAATCAAATTTAATTTCGTTGTTAATTGATTTATTAGAAATAAAATCAAAAATACTGGTTAAATCATCTAAGCCTTCCACTGCTAATGGTATATCACAAAGTATTGATGAAATATTGTCAAAACTTAATGATTTATTTTTTAATAAGTTTTCAAGTTTAGAAATTGAAACATTACTAAACATATCTTTAATTTCTTTTACAACTGATTCAATTCCTATCTTATCGAGCTTATCAATTATTGAAATAAATTCATTTAAATTAGAAGCTATTCCTAAATATTCTGCAATACCTTTTAAAATAAGTCTATGATTAATTTTAAAAACTAAATCATCAAAACCTAATTCAGTAAAAACTTTATCGTATAATTTAATTAATTCAATTTCTTGAATAATAGAATTATTACCTACAACATCAGCATCACATTGAGTAAATTCTTGAAATCTTCCATGTTGGGGACGATCTGCTCTCCAAACATTTTGAATCTGGAAGCGCTTAAAAGGGAAGATTAAATGATTTTGATGCTGTGCAACGTATCTTGCCAAAGGAACTGTTAAATCATACCTAAGACCTTTTTCAGACACTGATTTAGTAAAAGAATTAAGATTATTTGATTTTAACGCTTCAATATCAGCTTTTTTTACTTTTTCACCAGAATTAAGAATCTTAAAAACCAATCTATCACCCTCATTACCATACTTTCCTAAAAGAGTACTGTTTTTTTCTAAAGCCGGAGTTTCAATTTCTGAAAAACCAAAATTTTTGAAATTCTTCTTTAGAATATCAATAATGTGATTTCTTTTAGAAAGTTCAGAAGGAAGAAAATCTCTAGTTCCTTTAGGGTTAGAAGGTGAGTTAGACATTAATTTAAATTAATAATAAAACAAATATCTGATTTTTTTAAGAAAATAGAATCAGATTTAAAAATATTATTAAATAAGTTTAGTCTGTAGCCTTAACAACTTCAAAAGATAATTCGTGAATAACGTTCCTATGCAGTCTTAAAGAAGCTACATTAGTACCAAGTCGTTTGACAGAACCTCCCACGATTTTAATAATTTTTTTATCAAAATCAAAACCAAGGTTAGACAATTCACTATTTAGATCAGTACTCGAAATAGAACCAAATAACTTACCACCTGTTCCAGATTTAGCTGATATTTTGAGTTCTAACTTATCAAGTTTTTTAACTAATTTATTAGCTTCATCAATAACTTTTTTTTCTTTAAATTCTCTTTGTTTAATGTTTTCAGCTAAAACTTTTTTTGAAGATGGAGTAGCTAGTATAGCTAGTCCTTGTGGAATTAAGAAATTTCTTCCATATCCGTTTTTAACAGAAACTAAGTCATCTTTGAAACCTAAATTAGGTACATCATTTTTTAAAATTAATTCCATAATATTATTTTAACATGTCTGCTTGATAAGGTAAAAGTCCCAAATGTCTTGCTCTTTTAACAGCAACTGAAACTTTTCTTTGGTATTTTAAAGATGTTCCTGTTAATCTTCTTGGCAAAATCTTACCTTGTTCGTTAATAAATCTTAAAAGAAAATCTGGATCCTTGTAATCAACATATTTGATACCAGATCTTTTAAACATACAATATTTTTTGCTGTTTTTTGTAGCAATATCTAGTGGAGTAAGATATCTTATTTCTCCCTGATTTGCTTTACCTGCTTGTTCTAATGTTGACATAATTAAGCTTTTTTAGTGTTACGTTCTCTTCTTTTAACAGACCAAGCATCAGCATATTTGTCTAATTTGACATTTAAATAACGCATAATCCTTTCGTCTCGTTTTAATTCAGTTTCAAACAATTCAACTGTGGTATTGGCAGCTTTAAAATCTATAAGATTATAAAATCCACTTTGTTTGTTTTGAATGGAATAAGCTAATTTTTTTAGTCCCCAGTTTTCAACTGAGATAATTTCTGATCCTTCACTGATTAAAAAGTTTTCGAATTTTTTTACTGTCTCCTTTACCTGATCTTCAGATAAAACGGGATTTAGAATGAAAACAGCCTCGTAATGATTCATATATTTTATTAAAAATTGGTCGCAAAAATACATTTTTAATATACACAAACAAAATTCTAAACGTATTTAATTATAAGGGTCAACGTCAATAGAAATTTGAATACTTCTAAATTTTGAAATTGATTCAAAACTAGAAACTATTTTTAGAATTATTTTTTTACTTTTCAGCAAGTTTTCATTAATTGGAATTTTAATTTGAATAATATTAATATATCTATTTTGAATTCTTGGAATTAGAGGGAATTCTGGACCAAAAACTTTGTTTTCAAACCTAGTTTTTAAACTTTTAGTAAACCAAATTGCACCTGTTCTCAAGGTTTCTTTACTCTTGTTTTTTAGAACGACTTTAATAATTCTAGTATAAGGTGGGTAATCAAACAAATGTCTTTCTTTCAATTGTTCATTAAACATTCCTAAGTAATCATTTTTCTTAATTTTCATCATTATACTGTGCCTAGGATTAAATGTCTGGACTATAACCTTTCCTTGAGATTTGTATCTGCCTGATCTTCCTGCCACCTGTTGAATTAATTGAAAACATTTTTCTTGAGATCGAAAATCTGGAAAATAAATTAAGTTGTCAGCGTTAATTACTCCTACTAGTTCTACGTTTTTAAAATCCAAACCCTTACTAAGCATTTGCGTACCAACTAGTATTTGAAATTTATTTTCTTCAAAATCATTAATTAATTTGAAAAATGAATTTTTATTCTTAGTTGAGTCTTGATCCATTCTTTCTACTCTATATTTAGGAAAATACTCTGTTAATTCTTCAACAATCTTCTGAGTGCCTAAACCCTTTTTAACTAGTGAATTAGATGAGCATTTTATACATTTATCCTCATCATTTACACAGTATCCGCAATGATGGCACTTTAGTTCGTCGGAAACTCTATGATATGTTAATGCAACATCACAATTTTTACAATGAAAAACATAACCACAAGATTCGCATTCTTGATAAGGAGAATAACCTCTTCTGTTCTGAAAAATAATTACTTGTTTTTTATCCTCAAGAGTATATTTAATGTTTGCTAATAAATTTTCGGAAAAACTTCCTGTCATTTTGTTTTTAATAGTAGATTCTCTTAAATCTTCTAAAAAAATTTCTGGCAACTCAATACCTTTATATCTTTTATTTAATTTAATTAATCCATATTTATTAGAAATAGCATTATAATAAGACTCAATACTAGGAGTTGCAGACCCTAATAATGTTTTTGCACTATAAGTCATTCCTAAATAAATTGCGCAATCTCTTGCATTATATCTTGGTGCTGGATTAAATTGTTTGAAAGCATTTTCATGTTCTTCATCTACTATTATAAGACTTAGTTTATTGTATGGTAAAAAAATTGATGATCTGGCTCCTAAAATTATTTTACCCGGATTTTCTAAAACAGTATTCCAAATTTCGGTTCGTTGATCTAAAGAATATTTTGAATGATATACTAATAATTTTTCACCAAAATATTTTTTCAATCGTACTATCAACTGAGTTGTTAATGCAATTTCAGGCACTAAATACAATACCTGATTATTCTTTAATAACTCTTTTTCAATCAAATTAACATATATCTCAGTTTTCCCTGATGATGTAATGCCATGTAAAAGAGAAACATTTTTGTCAATAAAACTTGACTCTATTTCAAGTAGAGCGTTGTTTTGATCATCACTTAATTTTTTAGGCATAACTAATTCTTCTATTTCAAATTGAGTTCGATTAATTATTTCTGAAGATTTAATTAAAATTTTAGATTTGATTAATTTGTTAATAGTTTCTCTTGAAACACCATACAACTTAATCAATTCGTTATAAGTAAATTTTGAATTATTTTTATTAGAAACTAAGTCGTTAGCAACAATTAGTTGAGATCTTTTACCAATTAACATTTCCTTTAAGTCTTTTAAACAAATACTTCGATTAATGGAAATCAAATTAATTACTTTAGGTTTAAAATAATCATAAACTTCTTCTTTTAAAGTAATTATTGAATGAGTCAGTAATTCATTCAAAACTTTATTTATTGTTGATTTTTCAAATTTTAATATTAAATCTTTATAAGTTAACTTTTCACTAATCATTAATAAATCAAACACCAACTTTGAATTTTTACTAATATTAATATCAGAAACATCTCTTTTTAATAATAATATTTCACTTTCACTTTTAAGTAATAATAATTTTGGCAAAGCAACCTTAATTACTTGCCCTAATGGTGTCATATAATATTCTGAAATCCAACTAAAGAAACTTAATTGTTTTAATGTAATACATGGCTTGTCGTCAATAATAAATTCTATCTCTTTAGGCTCATAAGAAGTTGGTACTTCATTATGTTTTCGTAAAACTATTCCTGTAATAAATTTAGATTTCCCAAAAGGAACCATAACTCTATAGCCCGGATTAAGAAAATTAAATTCACTTTCATTAACACTGTATGTAAAAGAAGATTTTAGTGGAAGAGGAATAATTACATCAATAAAATTCATGATTAATCAATTATAAACTTTAGAAAACTAATATTATCCAATAGTATATATTTACATATTAAATATAAATTAAAATTTATCAATTATAAGGTTTATGGAGATTAAGTTAATCGTAGTTGGAAAAACAAAAAATCATGAATTAATTAATCTAATAAGTAATTATGTAAAACGAATTAATTTTTTTAATAAATTTCAAATAATAGAAGTCAATTCGATAAAAACAAAAAAAAATAGTGAAAATGAAATAAAAAGAATTGAAGGCGAAAATATTTTAAAAAAAATTAAAAATAATAACCTTCTTTTTTTACTCGATGAAAAAGGAGAAAACTATAACTCAAGAAAATTTGCTGATTTTTTAAAAATGAAACTTAAAGAAAGTAAAACAATTATTTTTGTTATCGGAGGAGCTTTTGGATTTTCAAAGGAAGTATATGCCAAATCAAATGGATTAATATCTCTGTCTAAAATGACATTTTCACATCAAATAATTAGGTTGTTTTTTACCGAACAATTATATAGAGCTTTTACAATTTTAAACAATCACCCATATCATAATGATTAAACATATAGATTTAATATTCGCAACTGGAAATCAAAATAAATTGTTAGAAATCAACAAGATTATCCCTAATAATGTAAAGATCATAAGCCTTAAAGACTTAAAGTTCAGTGATGATATTCCAGAGAATGAAAATACAATTGAGGGCAATGCTATTTATAAAGCAAAATACATTTACAATAAATTTAATACTAATGTTTTTTCAGATGATACCGGTTTAGAAGTAGAAGCTTTAAATGGAGAGCCAGGCGTTTATTCCGCTCGTTATGCTGGTGAAGCCTGTGATTCTAATGATAATATCAATAAGTTATTGAAAAAATTAAAAAAAAAAAAGAACAGAAGTGCAAGGTTTAAAACAATAATAGCTTTAATAATTAAAAATAAAATCCACACTTTTGAAGGAATAATAAATGGTGAAATCTTAAAAAATCCAATTGGAGAAAATGGATTTGGTTATGATTCTATTTTTAGACCAGCTGGTTATTCAAAATCTTTTGCTGAATTATCAATAAATGAAAAAAATATTATTAGTCATAGGTCATTAGCAATAAAAAAATTAATAAATTTTATATCTTAATTTTTTTATAATTTTTATATAAAATGATAGAATATATTTAATTACTTGTATTTTTGAAATTCATGATTAAATATTATAAATTTTTATTATTTACACTCGTTTTTGGATTTTATTCAAACATAACTTTTTCTCAAAATCTTACAGCATTTGTTGAAAATTCTTCAGATAACAAACCTATTCCAAGTGTACATGTAATCAATTTAAGTCAAGTAGTTGGAGTTATTTCTGACAGAAAGGGGAAGTTTGAAATTCCTGCAAAATTAAATGACACACTTTATTTATCATATCTAGGTTTTAAATCAATAAAAGTTAGAGTAACTAATGATTTATTAAAATTTGAAAATTCTAAAATTCAATTGACTGAACTGGCATACGCATTGGAGGAAGTTATTGTAAAACCATATGAATTAACAGGATATCTTGAAATAGACGCAAAAAATGTTCCTGTAAGCCAATCTTATCGTTACAGCATTCCTGGATTACCCTCAAGAGGATATGAGGGAGGATCCAGAAATTCAGGTGCATTTTCCAAAGTTATTAGTGCAATTTTTAATCCAGCAGATTTTCTTTACAATTTATTTGGAAAACAGCCTAGACAGTTTAAAAAGCTACAACAAATGAAAGAAGATTTTAGAATAAGAGAACTTCTTTCTTCAAAATTCGATAGAGAAACATTGGTTGAATTACTTCAAGTTCAAAAAATAGATATTGATGAAATTTTAAGAAATTGTAATTTTTCTGATAGTTTTATTCTTAGCGCAAATGATTTACAAATTCTTGATGCTATTAGTGGATGTTACGAAGAATTTAAAGTTCTTAATAGAAAATAATATTTTTAAAAAAGCTTACATTTGTATTCTTTTTAAATGGAAAGCTCATGAAGTTAAATAATCTTAACGCTATTACTCCAATTGATGGTAGATACTACAACAAGACAAAAGACTATAGTAAGTATTTTTCTGAACAAGCTCTAATTAAATACAGAGTATTAGTTGAAATTGAGTACTTTATAGCTTTAACAAAAACTGAAATTCCTGCATTAAAAAGTTTCCCTAAAAAATCAATAGAGAAAATAAAAAAAATCTATTTAAACTTTACTTACGAAGATGCTATCGCAATTAAGGAGATTGAAAAAGAAACCAATCATGATGTGAAAGCGGTTGAATATTTTATTAAGAATAAATTTAAAGAATTACAATTAGATAAATATTCAGAATATATACACTTTGGACTTACATCTCAAGATATAAATAATACAGCTGTTCCAATTTCAATAAAAGATGCATTATCTAAAGTTTACATTCCAGAGTTAAATAAATTAATAGATTTATTAGATGAAAAAGTTTTAGAATATTCTAACATTTCTATGTTAGCGCGTACTCACGGTCAACCAGCTTCACCAACAAGATTGGGAAAAGAAATTGACGTTTTCAAAGTTAGAATTCTTGAACAATTAAAATTTCTACATTCAATTCCGTTAGCAGCAAAATTTGGAGGAGCCACTGGGAACTTTAATGCTCATATAATTGCTTTTCCTTTAATTGATTGGAAAACTTTTGCCAATTCATTAGTTAGTGACTTAGGACTTTATCATTCTTTTCCAACAACACAAATTGAACATTATGATCATTTAGCATCATTATTTGATTGTTTAAAAAGAATAAATACTATAATTATTGATTTCAACAGAGATGTTTGGTCTTATATTTCAATGGATTATTTTAAACAAAAAATAAATAAAAACGAAGTGGGATCATCTGCAATGCCTCACAAAGTAAATCCTATTGATTTTGAAAATTCTGAAGGAAATTTAGGCTTAGCAAATGCTTTATTTGAACACTTATCATTAAAGTTACCTATTTCGAGATTACAAAGAGATCTTACCGATAGCACTGTGCTTAGAAATGTTGGAGTTCCATTTAGTCATTCTTCCATAGCAATTAAATCTACAATTAAAGGAATTAATAAATTGATTGTAAATAAAATTAAAATAGAAGATGATTTAAATAATAACTGGGCAGTTATAGCCGAAGCAATTCAAACTATTTTAAGAAGAGAAGGGTATCCAAATCCTTATGAAACCTTAAAAGAATTGACAAGAAAAAATACATCTATAAACCGAGATACAATTCATCAATTTATTGATACATTAAACATAAGTAGTGAAATAAAAAATGAATTAAAGAAAATTTCTCCTTCAAACTATACGGGACTTTAAAATTAGTTATCGATTTGATCTATCTAAAAGTTTTTGTGGTAAGTTTTTTTTAGTTTTTGCACCTAATTTTTTTAAGTTTTCAACTTTACTTACTAAATTTCCTTTCCCCTCTGAAAGTTTATTCATTGCATCTTGATAGCTATGTTGTGAACTATTAATATTATTTCCAACTTTAATTAAATCGGAAACAAAGCCTTCAAATTTATCGTATAATAAGCCTGATTGTTTAGCAATTTCTAATACATTTCTTTTTTGATCATCAAACTGCCAAAGTTCAGAGACAACTCTCAATGTCGATAAAAGTGTTGTATTAGAAACTAAAACAACTCGCTTATCATAAGCATCCATAAAAATATTTTTATCCTCTTGTAAAGCTAAAAACAAAGCTGGTTCAATTGGAATATACATAAATACCTGATCAGGTGTATTTATACCATAAAGATCAGTGTAATTTTTAGAGCTAAGGTCCTTAAAATGATTTCTAATACTAATAATATGGTTTTTTAAATTTTCCTTCTGATCATCTTTTTCAGAATTGTAAAATAATTCATAGGCTGTAAGGGAAACTTTTGAGTCAATAATTAAATGCTTGTTATCAGGTAGACTAACAATAAAATCAGGCTTTTTAGTATTACCCTCTTCATCTTTGTATCCGCCTTGTGTACTATAATGGACATCTTTCATTAGTCCCGATTTTTCTAATAAAACTTCCAGTTGAGCTTCACCCCAATCACCCTGTGTTTTGGAATCACCTTTCAAAGCGCTTGCAAGATTATTAGCATCCTTACTTAACTGCTCATTTAATTTACTTAAACTTTGTATTTTTTGATCTAAAACAGTATTTCTTTCAACAAAATCTATATTATTATCCTCAATTTTTTTCTTAAATTTTTTTATTTCTTCTCCAAGTGGCTCTAAGATTGAACCAATTTGATCTTTGTTTTGTTTTTTAAATTTTTCTGAATTCTCCTCTAAAATTGAATTTGCTAAAATTTTAAATTCTTTTTTTAAATTTTCGGATTCTAATTCTTTAGACTCTTTCAGAGATCTTATTTGTTCATTTTTCACTCCCAATTGAATCCTTAAGCTAGTGATTTCATCACTTAAATCAGATCCTATTAATGAATCTGATTTTTTATTTTTAGAAAATAAATTGTAAGTAATTAGTACTAGAACTGATAATATTAATATGTTAAAACCAATTTCCATAACAACTAATATAAAATATTATTATTTAGTTAAGTACATTTTTCTTCTAGAGTATAATTCGTAGAATTGATCATCTTTTAAATCATCAATAAATAAAATACTTTCACCGGTACTTTTCATTTCAGGGCCTAAACTTTTATTTACATTTGGAAATTTATTGAAAGAAAAAACAGGTTGTTTAATAGCGAAGCCTTTTAAGTTAGGTTTATAATCAATGTCGGACACCTTAAGCTCACCTAACATAACTTTAGTTGCATAGTTAACGTAAGGTTGTTTATAAGCTTTTGCAATAAAAGGAACCGTTCTTGAAGCTCTAGGGTTTGCTTCAATTATATATACAATTTCATTTTTAATAGCAAATTGAATATTAATAAGACCAACAGTTTTTAATGAAATTGCAATTTTATTAGTATGATCAATAATTTGTTGCATAACTAACTTTCCAAGATTAAAAGGAGGTAGTGTTGCGTTTGAATCACCTGAATGAACACCACAAGGTTCGATATGTTCCATGATTCCAATTATTAAAACATTTTCACCATCGCAAATAGCATCTGCTTCTGCTTCAATTGCACCTTCTAAATAATGATCTAATAATAATTTATTATTTGGTATTTTTTGTAAAAGATCAACTACATGAGCTTCTAACTCTTCCTTATTTATTACAATTTTCATTCCTTGACCACCCAAAACATATGATGGTCTAACCAATATTGGAAAATTAAGTGTATCTGATAATTTTAAAGCCTGATCTGCAGTTTCAGCTACCCCAAATTCGGGATAAGGAATGTTATTATCTTTAAGTAAAGTTGAAAAACTCCCCCTATCTTCAGCCAAATCTAAAGCTTGATAAGTAGTACCCATTATCTTTATACCATATCTGTCTAATTTTTCTGCTAATTTCAAAGCTGTTTGTCCACCGAGTTGTACAATAACTCCTTCAGGTTTTTCATGTTCGATTATATCATAAATATGTTCCCAAAAAACAGGCTCAAAATAAAGTTTATCAGCAGTATCAAAATCAGTTGAAACAGTTTCAGGGTTACAATTAATCATAATGGTTTCATAACCACATTCAGAAGATGCTAAAACCCCATGAACACAACAATAATCAAATTCAATTCCTTGTCCAATTCTATTTGGACCAGAACCTAAAACAATGATCTTTTTTTTATCTGAAACTTTACTTTCGTTTTGAGTAAAAACAGTCCCATCAGAAAGCTGGATCTCTTCTTCAAAAGTAGAATAATAATAAGGAGTTTGTGCCTTAAATTCTGCAGCACAAGTATCAACAAGTTTGTAAACTCTATTTATATTAAAAGTTTTTCGTTTTTTATTAACTACACTCTCCAAACAACCAAGCATATGAGCAATTTGACGATCTGCAAAACCTTTTTGTTTGGCCTCCAACATTAAATCCTTAGAAATAGTATTTATATTAAAATCTGAAATTTCTCTTTCTAAGTTTACAAGAGACTCGTACTGTCTTAAATACCACATGTCTATTCTGGTGATTTCATGTATCCTGTCCAATGAAATACCCATATTAATAGCATCATAAATAACAAAAACCCTGTCCCAACTTGCGTTTGTAAGCTTATTAATAACCTGTTGGTAATCTGAATATCCTTTTCCATCTGCTCCTAAACCATTTCTTTTAATTTCCAGTGATTGAGTTGCTTTATGCAATGCTTCAATGAAAGATCTACCAATTCCCATTACCTCACCTACTGATTTCATCTGAAGACCTAAAGTTCTATCACATCCTTCAAATTTATCAAAATTCCATCTTGGAATTTTAACAATTACATAATCTAAAGTTGGTTCAAATAGAGCTGAAGTTGATTCAGTAATTTGATTATTTAACTCGTCTAAAGTATAACCAATTGCTAACTTACTAGCCACTTTTGCAATTGGATAACCAGATGCTTTAGATGCTAGTGCGGATGATCTTGAAACTCTAGGATTAATTTCTATAGCAATTATGTCTTCTTTTTCATCTGGACTTACGGCAAATTGAACATTACATCCTCCAGCAAAATCACCTATACTTATCATCATTTTGATTGCCATATCTCTCATCCTTTGATATGTTGAGTCTGATAATGTCATAGCTGGTGCTACAGTTATAGAATCTCCTGTATGAATACCCATAGGATCCATATTTTCGATAGTACAAATTATAACAACATTATCGTTTTTATCTCTTAATAACTCTAACTCATATTCTTTCCAACCCATTAAGGCTTTATCAATTAAAACTTCGTGAATTGGAGAAGCTTCCAAACCTCTTGTTAATAATTCATCAAAATCTTCAGCTTTGTAAACAAGGGAGGCTCCACTTCCTCCCAAAGTAAAAGAAGGACGAATAACTAATGGAAAACCATATTCTTGAGCTATTTCTTTTCCTTTTAAAAAGGATGTAGCTGTTTTTGCAGGTGCAACAGGTATATTAATTGTTTTTAATAACTGCTTAAACTTTTCTCTATCTTCTGTAATATTTATAGCATCTATATCGACTCCAATAATTTCAACATTAAATTCTTCCCATATTCCTTTTTCGTCAGCTTCAATACACAAATTAAGTGCAGTTTGACCACCCATTGTAGGCAAGACTGCATCAATACTATGTTTTAATAAAATTTCTTTAATCGAATTAGTATTTAAGGGTTTTAAATATATATGATCCGCCATAACTGGATCGGTCATAATTGTAGCAGGATTAGAATTTATTAAAATTGTTTCTATCCCGTCTTCTCTTAATGATCTTAGTGCTTGAGAACCAGCATAATCAAATTCACAAGCTTGACCTATAACTATTGGACCTGATCCAATTATCAATATACTTTTTAAATCTTTTCTTAATGGCATTTAGATAATATTAATTTGGTTCATGAATATATAAAAAAAAAGGTGTTACTTAAAAAGTAACACCTTGATATTTTTAAAATTTTTATTCACTTATTTTTTATGTCTTGGTTCACATGAAACAGAAATCTTATTTCGGCCTTTAGCTCGTCTACTAGCTAAAACATTTCTACCGCTTGGTGTTGACATTCTTTCTCTAAATCCGTGTTTATTACGTCTTTTTCTTTTTGAAGGTTGAAAAGTTCTTTTCATGTGAAATAATTAACTATTTTTACTAAAATTCGAGGGCAAATATACAATAAGTTTAAACTAACTCAAATGTATTGTTTAAAAACTTTGAAGATTGAAAATTAATTAAAAAAAACAGTTAATCAATGTATCCAAAAACTATAAAAGTAATATTAGCAATTTTAACTATCATTTATTCAATATATCAATTTTATGAAAACAATATTGGTAATGGAATAGCTTTGATATTATTAGCTATAATTTTCATTTTTTTATATTTCAAAAACGAAATTATACTGATAATATTTTTAAAATTAAGAAAACAAGATTTCCAAGGAACTGAACATTGGTTAAAAAAAATTAAAAATCCAGAAAGTTCTTTAACAAAAAAACAAGTTGGTTATTATAATTATTTATGGGGGATAGTATGTTCACAAACCAATTTAACAAAAGCGGAAAAATATTTTAAAAAAGCTATCTCAATAGGCTTATCTATGGATCATGATCTTGCAATGGCAAAATTAAGTTTAGCTGGAATATTAATTCAAAAGAGAAGAAAAAGAGAAGCCACTACTCTGTTAAACGAAGCTAAAAAATTGGATAAACAAAAAATGCTATCAGATCAAATAAAAATGATGCAACAACAAATGAAGAAAATTTAATTTAAATTTTGTGAAAAATAATTATTTAACCAATCAGCTCTTTTTAAAATCATAGTGTGATCTGCTTTGTTCACTGGCACATAGTTTTTTAAATTTAAAATAGGAAAAACTAAGTCATAAGTACCATGAATATGTATAACATCCTTAATAGGTTTGTTTTGTTTCCAATTGATTAACTCCTCTATAGCCCACTTTAAATAATTTTCATCTCTTACTGATAGATATTTTCTATATAGATTAACCTTGCGCTTAATTTTAGGTCCAAGAACAAATGCCAATAAAGATTCAAAATCATTTAACCAAGTTAATGGTAGTAACTTATAACTCTTTGTTTTTTTAGCAAATTTCATTGAATTAGATAATTCTTTATTGGATTTTATACTTGATATAATAAAAACCTTTTTAAATTTTAATATTTTTGATAATTCCTGAACTATAACTCCACCAAAAGAAACACCAATAAGAATAGGATTATCATGCTTGATATTATTTGAAAGCCTAACAACATAATTGCTTAAAGATTCTTTTTTAAAAGGAGGAATCCATTCTAAATAATGCAATTTAAAACTAGGGTTCAGCTTGATTCTTTCAAAAATCAACGAATTTGCACACATCCCTGGCATAAAATATACATGAATATCATTTTTAAAAGTCATTGAAATCTATTTTTCCTATCTTTGTAAAACTTTACAAAATTAGCTAATAGAAATTTAATGGGAAATTTAATTATTAACGACAACTTATTCCTGCGTCAGTATGAAGTTGAAATTGAAGATGATCTAGCTATTATTGAATATGCTCTTCAAGACAGGAAAATTTTTTTAACAAAACTTATAATACCTTCATCAAATAAAGATGAAAACTTTGAAGACACCTTTATTAGAGAGGTTTTTGAAATCATAAAGGAGAAAAACATAAGAATAATGCCTACTTCTCCTCAAGTTAGAAAATTCATTAAAAAGAATAAAGAATTTAAAGAATTACTACCTATTGGTGTTAGATTGTAATTTTTAAATCTGATTTTTTACCAACAACCAGCCCATAATTATCAATTTCTTCTAATTTAAAAGAAATAATTTTGTCTGCTAAATCATTTCTCCAATTAGATTTCACCCTAACATAATTGTTTGAAAATCCATAAATAAATCCATTTCTATTTTCAGATTCAAACAAAACGTCTTTTATACTTCCAAGTTGAGTTTTATAAAATTTTCTTTTTAACTGAACTGAAAGAGATCTTAACAATTTACTTCGTTTTGATCGAATTTTTTTAGGAACAATGTTTTTTAAATTAATAGCTTCTGTATTATCTCGCTCTGAATACGTAAAAACATGAAGATATGACAAGTTTAAACTTTTTATAAAATTATAGGTTTCTAAAAAATCTTCTTCAGATTCACCAGGAAAACCAACAATTACATCTGCACCAATACAAGCATTAGGCATTACTTTTTTCACATGCTCAACTCTATTTCTGTACAACTTTGTCAAATACCGTCTCTTCATGAGTTTTAAGACAGAATCACTTCCACTTTGCATAGGAATATGAAAATGGGGAACAAACTTATTACTAGTAGAAACAAAATCTATTATTGCATTGGACAATAAATTAGGTTCTATTGAGGATATTCTTATTCTTGAAACTCCAGTAACTTCATCAAGGGCATTAACCAAGTCTAAAAATGTATTTTCATGATTTTTATCACCATATTCTCCTTTTCCATAATCTCCAATGTTAACACCAGTTAATACAATTTCTTTAACTCCAGAATTTGAGATTGATTTTGCTGCGTTTACAATATTTTGAAGCTTATCGCTTCTTGAGATTCCTCTAGCTAAAGGGATTGTACAATAAGTGCATTTATAATCGCAACCATCTTGAACCTTTAAAAAAGACCTTGTTCTATCTCCTATCGAATAACTTGATTTATAAAAATCAGTTTCATTTATTTCGCATGAATGAATTGAACCAGTCTGGTTTTTTTTTAAATCATTTAAATAATCTAATATTTTGAACTTTTCTTTACTACCAAGTACTAAATCAACACCATTCACTTTTACTAATTCCTCGGGCTTTAATTGCGCATAACATCCAATAGCAATTAAAAATGCTTCAGGATTCAACTTTAATGCTTTTGACACATATGATTTAAACTGTTTATCTGCATTTTCAGTTACAGAACAGGTGTTAATAACATATATATCAGAAAATTGATCAAATTTAACGATAGAATAGCCAACATCTTCAAACTGTCTTGAAATAGTTGAAGTTTCAGAATAATTAAGTTTACAACCTAAAGTAGTTAATGCAACCTTATGATTTTGGCTCATGTTATTTAATCGCTTAAATTAGCTTGCAAATATATGAATCAATCTTAATGATTAACAAGTCTAGTTTTTCAATTCCACTTTCAATAATTATCGTTCTTATATTCATAGGTTGTTCAGAAAAAAAATTAGTTAATGAAAATAAAGTTTTTCGATATAATGAGCATTCAAATATTTCATCTTTAGATCCAATTTACAGCAGCACATTAAGAAATATATGGCCAGTTAATCAAATCTTTAATGGATTAGTTGAATTAGATGATTCATTAAAAACAAAGCCTGATTTAGCGAAAAGTTGGATTATTTCAAAAGATGGTCTTGAATATAAATTTTTAATAAAAAACAAAGTATTCTTTCATAAATCTAAAACATTCGAAAATGATTCTACAAGAACAGTTAATGCAAAGGATTTTGAATACAGCTTTAATAGATTGAAAGATCCTTATTTAGCATCACCAGGGTCTTGGGCTTTGAAAAATGTAAATAGTTTTAAAGCAGAAAATGATAGTGTATTTGTTATAAAATTAAAAAAACCATTTGCAGCATTTTTAGGTCTACTATCAATGAAGTATTTTTCAGTTGTACCTTTTGAAGCGGTAAATTATTATGGAGATAGATTTGGTAAAAATCCTATTGGAACTGGTCCGTTTAAATTTAAAAGATGGGAAGAAAATATCAAGCTAGTTTTAAGAAAGAATAATTTATATTTCGAAAAAGATAGTAGTGGTAAAAAGTTACCTTATCTCGAAGCTATATCAATTACATTTTTACCAGACAAAAAAAGTGAATTCATGGAGTTTGCCCAAAATAAAATTGATTTTATCAACTCTATTGATTCTTCTTTTAAAGATCAATTAATATCCCTTGATGGAAATTTAAAAAAAGAATATTCCAAAACAATTAAACTTATTTCTGGACCATATTTAAATACAGAGTATATAGGATTCTATCTTGGAGATGAAAAAAGTCAAATCCATTCTAAAAAACTAAGATTAGCTATAAACTATGCTATTGATAGAAAAAAAATGATGAAATATCTAAGAAATAATATTGGATATGCAGCGAATAACGGGTTTGTTCCTTTAGGATTAAATATTGAAAACAAGGTCAATGGTTTTAAATACGATTTAAAGAAAGCAAAAAAATTAGTTCAAGAATATAAAACAGAAAATAATAAAGAAAAGATAGAACTCAAACTCACAAGTGATTCAAATTATTTAGATATAGTTGAGTTCATTCAAAGAGAACTACAAAAAATTGATATTGATTTATCAATTAATATTGTTCCTGCATCTGCTTTAAGACAAGGTAAATCTAATGGAAAATTTGAAATGTTTAGAGCAAGCTGGATAGCAGATTACCCAGATAGTGAAAATTACTTAAGTTTATTTTATTCAAAAAATTTAGCACCTAACGGACCAAATTACACTCACTTCAAAAGTAGTGAATATGACAAATTGTTTGAAAGCACTTACAACGAACAAAATAATACAGCAAGAAAAAAAATATACCAAATTCTAGATAGTTTAGTGTTAGAAAACTCACCAATTATACCATTATACTATGACAAGGTTATGAGATTTAGTCAAATGAACATCGAGGGATTAACAACAAATCCTGTAAATCAACTTAATCTAAAGAAGGTTTATAAAAAGTAGATTACTTTTTAAGTTTAGCATATCTGTTTTTAAACTTATCAATTCTACCAGCAGTATCAATAAGTTTTGATTTACCAGTGTAGAACGGGTGAGAAGTTCTAGATATCTCTAACTTTACAAGAGGGTAAGTAGCACCATCATGTTCAATTGAATCTTTACTTTCAACTGTTGATTTTGTAATAAAAACATCATCATTCGACATGTCCTTAAAAGCAACTAATCTGTAATTTTCTGGGTGTATACCTTCTTTCATTTTTTATAATAATTGGATGCAAATTTAATTCTTTTTTATCAATTTGCAACTTTATCTTATTTATTACTAATCAAGTATTTAAATAATAGCTATTTTTACATCAAAATTAAAATCTTATGATAGAAATCAGTTCAAAAGAGTACATGGTTAATTATGGCCTTTTCTCTGGAATAACCTTAATATCCTTTAGTTTAATGCTCTTTTTCTTAGATGCACATTATGAACAGGATACTTTTGTTCAAATCACCAATACTTTAATTCAATTTGCAGGAATCACTTTAGGATGTTTAGCTTTTAAAAAAGCAAATGACTCTAAAATTACAGCAGCTGAAGTCAGAAAAATAGGAACAGGAATATCATTAGTTATTGCGCTGTTAGGAATTAGTTATACGGCTATTCTAACAAATGTAATGGAACCTGATTATATGGATAAAGTATTAGAAATTTCATACAATCAGACCATGGAGGATTATCCTGAAGCTCTTCAGGGAATGGATCTTAATACTTTTATTGAAAATTCCAAACCTTTCACTTTCTTAACATATCCGGTGATATTAATTTTTACACTTTTGTTTGGATTTATATATAGTGTTGTTTTAGGTCTTTTCATCAAAACAAAAAAACAGCTTTAATTAGTTGAAAATGAATCTCTCAATTGTCATTCCGCTTCTAAATGAGCAAAATTCTATTGACGAGTTAACAAGCTCTATTTCAACTGTTGTAAAGGCATTGAGATTGGAGTTTGAAATCATTTTAATAGATGACGGAAGCACAGATAATTCATGGAAAATTATTTCGGAAATTTGTTCTAATAACCAAAATGTAAGGGGAATAAGATTCTTAAAAAACTTTGGTAAATCTCAAGCGCTTTCAGCAGGTTTCAAAGCATGTAACGGAGATGTAGTTGTAACAATGGATGCCGATTTACAAGACGATCCAAATGAAATTCCAGAACTTTATAAAAAAGTCAAGGAAGAGAAGTTTGATTTAGTTTCTGGATGGAAAAAAGTTAGATACGACTCAATAATATTCAAGAATTTTCCATCAAAAATTTTCAATTGGGCTGCAAGAATTACCTCGGGAATAAAACTTAACGATTTTAATTGTGGTATTAAAGCTTACAAAAAAGAAGTAATCAAACAGATTAAACTAACTGGTGGTATGCACAGGTACATTCCAGTGCTTGCTAAAAATGCAGGATACAACAGAATCACTGAGAAAATTGTAATACATCACCCTAGAAAACATGGAAAAACAAAATATGGAATTGACAGATTTATTAAAGGTTTTTTAGATTTAATAACATTATGGTTTATTCACAAATTTGGAAAAAGACCAATGCATTTCTTTGGGCTAATAGGGACTATGATGTTATTAGTTGGATTCTTTTTTTCAGCATATTTGGGTGTCGATAAATTATTTGTCCAAACCTCAGGGAGGTTAATCACTGAAAGACCTGAATTTTACATTGCATTAGCGACCATGATTATGGGCTCTCAATTCTTTTTAGCTGGGTTTTTAGGGGAAATCATACTTCGAAATAGAAAAATAAAAAAACAATATATAATTATAGAAAAAGTAAATGAGTAATGATTTAATAATTGAAGAAAATTATAATAATTGGATACAATCGCCGTTCGACAAAACAACCATTCAAGATGTTAAAAATTTAAAAAAAAATAATTCATTAGAATTTAAAGAATCATTTTATACAAATTTATCATTTGGAACTGGGGGAATGAGAGGAATTGTTGGTGTAGGCCCAAACCGAGTAAATCAATACACTTTTGGCAAAAACACACAGGGAATTTCAAACTTTATTAATAAAACTTCCAAAAGTAAAGAATCAGTTGTTATAGCTTACGATTGTAGAAATCAAAGTAAAGAATTAGCTAATCAAGTAGCTGATGTTTTTAGTTCAAACGACATCAATGTATACTTATTTAGCTCAATTAGACCTACTCCAGAACTATCTTACGCATTAATAGAATTAAACTGTATTTGTGGTATTGTTTTAACAGCTTCTCATAATCCTCCTGAATACAATGGATATAAAGTTTATTGGAAAGATGGCGGTCAAATTGTTCCTCCTATTGATAAAAAGTTGATTGACGAAATAAATTCCGTTAAAATCAATGAAATCAATTTTAAGAGAAATGACTCTCTTGTTACTTTAATTGATAATGAAATTGATATGAAATTTATTAAAAACTCAATATCAGTAGGAAAAATTGGAAATTCCAACAGAGAAGATTACAAAATTGTTTTTACTCCAATACACGGAACATCATATAAAATTCTTCCAGAGGTATTAGAAGGAGCTGGATTTAAAGATTTACATATTGTGAAAGAACAGGCTATTCCTGACGGAAATTTTAGTACAGTGAAATCTCCTAACCCAGAAGAACCTGAAGCTTTAAATATGGCAATAAGAATGGCTAAATCAGTTAATGCAGATATTGTTATAGGAACTGATCCTGATGCTGATAGAATTGGATTAGCAGTTAAAAACAAAAAAGACGAATATGTTCTTTTAAATGGCAATCAAATGATGATCATTTTGACGGAATTCATTTTAAGTAAAAGAAAAAACTTAGATAAATCATTTTTTATTGGATCAACTATAGTTTCAACTGCAATGATAAAAAATATAGCTGAAAGTTATAATGTTGATTTTAAAGTTGGCCTGACTGGATTTAAGTGGATTGGAAAAATGATTAATGATTTTCCTAATCAAACTTATATTGCGGGAGGTGAAGAAAGTTACGGATATATGGTAGGTGATTTTGTTAGAGATAAAGATGCTATAACTTCTGCCTTAGTTGCATGTGAAGTTGGATCGGAATGTAAAACAAAGGGTATTAACTTAATTGATTATTTAACTGAGTGCTATATCAAATATGGGTTTTTTAAAGAAAAACTTATATCAATTGAAAAAAAAGGAGCTAAAGGTCTCAATGAAATTAGTTTGATTATGAATAAGCTAAGGAATTCTGAAATTAAAGCTTTAGACGGAAATAAATTAAAAACAATTAAAGATTTTAAATCTTCTCAAGAAATAGACCAATTAAATGGTGAAATTAAAAACTTAGACTTTCCTAAATCTAATGTTTTAATATTTGAATCTGAAGATGGGACAACAGTTGCTGCAAGACCTAGTGGAACTGAACCGAAAATAAAGTTTTACTTTAGTGTAAATACCAGTCTTAGATCAAAAGATGATTATATTAAAGTAAATAAGAAATTAGAAAACAAAATTGATAATTTATCTAAAGAATTTAATTTTTAAAAATGGAGTATTTCAAAAAAATATTCAAGTATTCAAAACCTTTTAAAAAATATATTTTTTTAAATATATTTTTTAATATTCTTTATGCACTATTTAGTGCATTATCATTTTTATCGTTAATGCCGATGCTTGAAGTTTTATTTGGGGAAAATAAAAAATCTTACAACAAACCAGAATTTGACGGAATTGATGGTTTTGGAAATAATTTAGAAGGATGGCTAAACTATCAAGTAAGTAGTTTTTCTGGTGAAGATCCACAGAAAGCACTAATTTTTGTAATCGCATCAATAATAATATTGTTTTTTCTAAAGAATTTTTTTAACTACTTAGCAATGTATTTTATAACGTTTTTAAGAAATGGGATTTTAACTCATTTAAGAGGAGATGTTTATAAAAAGATAGTTAATATGCCATTAGCTTTTTTTACAGAAAAGAAAAAAGGAGACGTTATTTCAAGAATAACCTCTGATGTATTAGAGATTCAACATTCATTTTTATCAGTACTTGAATTAATAGTTAGAGAACCTTTAACTATATTTTTTACAATTTCAGCAATGTTTTTAATAAGCTTTAAGTTAACTGCATTTGTTTTAATTTTCATTCCTGTTTCAGGATTTTTAATTTCACTGATTGGAAGATCCTTAAAAGCAACATCAACTTTAGTACAGAACGAACAAGCTGAATTCTTGTCTATAACTGAAGAGACTCTTCAAGGTCTTAAAATAATTAAAGGTTTCGTTTCTGAGCTTTTCTTTATAGAAAAATTCAATAATTCAAATAATAAATTTTACAACTACTCAAACAAATTAATAAACAGACAGAACTTAGCTAGTCCAGTCAGTGAATTTTTAGGAATTTCTGTAATTGGAGTTTTACTTTGGTATGGAGGACAATTAGTTTTAATAGATCAAGAACTAAATCCTGCTGCATTTATCACTTATATGGGGCTTGCATATGGTGTTTTAACACCTGCTAAAGCAATAAGCAAAGCTTCTTACTCAATAAAAAAAGGTAACGCTGCAGCAGAAAGAGTACTTGAGATTCTAGATTCAAAATCTTCAATTACTGAAATATCCAATCCTATTACTAAAAAATCATTTGATTCAGAAATAACTTTTGAAAATGTTAGTTTTAAATATGAAAATGCAAGCGTTTTAAAAAATATTAATTTTAAAATAAAAAAAGGACAAACCATCGCTATCGTTGGACAATCTGGAAGCGGAAAATCAACTATAGCTAATTTAATCCCTAGATTTTATGATGTAAATTCTGGAAAAATATTAATTGATGGAATAAATATTAGAGATTTGTTTAAGAAAGATTTGAGAAGTTTAATTGGATTAGTATCACAAGATTCTATCCTTTTTAATGATTCTATTACTAATAATATTAAACTTTCTAGTTCTAATAATAATGAGGAAGAGGTAAAAAAATCGGCGGTAATTGCAAATGCAAATGATTTTATAGAAAAACTTGAAAATAAATACCATTCGAATGTCGGAGACGGCGGAGGAAAATTATCCGGAGGTCAAAAACAAAGAGTTTCAATTGCAAGAGCAGTATTAAGAAATCCACCAATAATGATTTTAGACGAAGCTACTTCCTCTTTAGACTCAGAATCAGAAAAATTAGTTCAAGAAGCCCTAGAGAAACTAATGAAAAACAGAACCTCTCTAATAATTGCTCACAGACTATCAACAATTCAAAAAGCAGATGTTATCTTGGTTGTAAATGATGGAGAAATTATTGAGCAAGGTAAACACAAAGAGTTAATTTCAAAAAATGGAGTTTATTCGAAGTTGATTAAACTTCAATCATTTTCTTAAACTTTTAAGAAATCTTATTGTCTTATATATAAAATCAAGTTAGTTGGAAAATGAATCCAAATTTATCGCCAAACTAAAAGACAAAGAATCTCAAAATAAATCTTTTGAGATTTTACTTAGTAAGTATAAAGAACCTATTTATTGGCACATTAGAAAAATAGTTTTAGATCACGATGACGCTCATGATGTGCTTCAGAATACATTTATAAAAGTTTTCAAGGCAATTAGTGGATTTAAGGAACAAAGCAAACTCTACACCTGGATTTATAGAATAGCAACAAATGAATCCTTGAATTTCATAAAATCAAAAGCAAAAAAACATTTTAAAACTTCTGAAGAAATTATGATTACTCAGACTAATAAATTGAAAGAGGATCCATATTTTGATGGAGATGAATTACAGATAAAGCTACAAGAGTTAATAAACACACTTCCAGTAAAACAAAAATTAGTTTTTCAAATGAAATATGAGCAAGAAATGAAATTTAAAGATATTTCTGAAATTTTAGGGACATCAGAAGGTGCTTTAAAAGCATCTTATCATATTGCCGTTAAAAAAATAAAAAAAGAAATAATTAAAATTCAAACCTTTTAAGAGTTTGGTTGTCAAATTAATAGAATGAAATCTAAAAATAATTTAAATCTTAATATTAATCGTTTCAAAACACCGAAAGGTTATTTTGATAAAATTACAATTGATTGTATTAACAAAATTGAATTAGGAGATTTCAAAGTTCCTGAAAATTATTTTGAAACTATAAATATTAATTTAATTACAAAGACTAATTATGTAAGTAAAATAATTAATTTCAAATACAAAGAGCTTGCTTACAGCGGAATAGCTGCAGCTATTGTCGTTGGATTATTTATTAGTGTATTTTTTAATAATTCTAATACTTTAAACGAGAATGAAATAATTGAATATATGGATTATGAACTAGTCGGATATTCAAGTTCCGAATATGTAGAACTTTTTAATATTAACGAATTTGAAATCAATTTTGAAAAAATAAATAATAATAATTTTGATTACTTTATAGAAACAAGTTTTTTAGACGATCAAAATTTAAATAATGAATAATATGAAAAAATTTAAAATTCTTTTTTTACTTCTTTTTTTAACTAATTTATTAAATGCACAAAAAAATGAAATACGCTCAGAAAAAATAGATGCTTATAAAAAGATATACCTTACAGATAAATTAAATCTTAACTCTGAAAATGAATCAAAATTTTGGGTTGTTTATAATAACTACCAAGATAGCTTAAGAGTAGTGTACAGAACTAAAAGACTCAAATACAGAAAAATGAATTTGGATAGTAGTAATATTTCTGATTTAGAACACGAGCAATTTATTGATGATTTTTTAGATTATGAGAAAAAGAAAATTGACTTAAGAGCTAAATTAATAAGCGATTTAAAGGAGTTTATGACCTTAAAAAAAACTGTATACTTATTTAGAATCGAAGACGATTTTAGAAAAGAAATGATGAAAAAAATCATAAGTTCAAAAGAGGGTAAAATTAAAATCAAATCTGAAAATAATTAAGTTTAAAACCTATATTTGCGCAAAACTTTAAAATGCGTCTTCACAAAAATTTAGTTGTTGCTGTTATAAAGGTACTTGATGGAGTCTTTAATCAAAATCTTTATGCTGATAAAACTATCGAAAAGGTACTTAAACTTGATAAAAGATGGGGAAGTAGAGATAGAGGGTTTATCGCTGAAACAAGCTATGATATAGTAAGATGGAAAAGACTTTATTCAGAGATAGCTGAAGCGAAAACACCATATAAACATAAAGAACTTTGGAAAATATTTGCAGTTTGGGCTGTGCTAAAAGGAATTCAACTTCCGGGCTGGCCAGAACTTAACGATACACCTAACAGAAGGATAAAAGGTAAGTTTGATGAATTAATTAAAATAAGAAAATTTCGAGAATCTATTCCTGATTGGATGGATAAGCTTGGACTAGATGAACTTGGTGAAAAAAAATGGGAAAATGAATTAAATGCTTTGAATCAAAAAGCATCGGTTATAATAAGAGTTAATTCGTTAAAAACATCAATTGACAAGGTTCAAAAAATTCTTTCTGATGAAGATATTCAAACTGAAAAAATAAAAGGATTTCCTGATGCATTAAAATTAGTTGTAAGAAAAAATTTGTTTTTAACAGATGCTTTTAAAAACGGATTTTTTGAAATTCAAGATGCCTCATCACAATTAGTCGCACCATTTCTTCAGACAGAAGAAGGTATGAAAATTTGTGATGTATGTGCTGGAGCCGGTGGTAAAACGCTTCATTTATCTGCTCTTTCTCAAAACAAAGGGCAAATAATTGCTATGGATATTTATAAGAATAAATTACATGAACTCAAAAGAAGAGCAAAAAGAAATAACGCATTTAATATTGAAACTAGAGTAATTGAAAACAATAAACCTATTAAAAGATTATATGGTAAAATTGATAGATTATTAATTGATTCACCTTGTTCTGGTTTGGGTGTGTTAAGAAGAAATCCAGGCTCTAAATGGAATCTTTCCTTAGATTTTTTAGATAAAATTAGAGCTACTCAGCAAGATATTCTACAAAAATATGCTCCAATGATTAAAAAGGATGGAAAACTGGTATATGCAACTTGCTCAATACTTCCCTCTGAAAATGAACTACAAATTGACAAGTTTTTGAAATCTGACATTGGGAAAGATTTTAAGAAAGAAGATGAAAAAAAAATTAGCCCAAATCATACTGGATTTGACGGATTCTATATGGTTAGGTTAAGCTACAAGTAACGATGTTAATAAGTAATCCAAAATCGTTATTTAAATTTTAAATTTAAGAAGAGCTTTTTGCTTTATTTCTTATATTTTTGGAGCTGTATTTTAAACAAATTCATCTATGATTCTCTATTTTAAAGACAAATTTAAAACAATTTTCGCCGTAGATTCATTAATTGAATTAAATGAAATTGATTTAAAAAAACTAGAATGGTTATTTGTAGCTAAACACATTAATCAATCGTCTATTAATTCAATTTTTATAGGTCCGAAAAAAACCATGATTTCTCCCTGGAGCACAAATGCAGTAGAAATTTCAGAAAACATGGCGATATCAGGAATATTAAGAATTGAAAAATTTACTCCCAAAAAATATAATAACGATTTTGACCCAATGCTCTTGGAAGAGTATCAAATACTTGATCAAAAATTATTTAAAGTATCTGTAAGCCCAAGGCCAATTATTGAAATTGAAGATGTTTCAGATTATAATCTAAAGGAAGGACTTGCCCTAAATAATGAAGAAATAAATTATTTAAATGAATTATCTAATAAATTAGAAAGAAAACTAACTGATAGTGAGGTGTTCGGGTTTTCTCAGGTAAATTCTGAACATTGTCGTCATAAAATTTTTAATGGAAAATTTATTATTGATGGAATTGAAAAAGAAAGCTCATTATTTAAACTAATTAAAAAAACATCTAAAGAGAACCCTAATGAAATTATTTCTGCATATAAGGATAATGTAGCTTTTGTAAAAGGACCTATAGTGGAGCAATTTGCTCCTAAACACGGAGATAAACCTTCGTATTTTGAAACATCTAAATTTAATTCGGTTATTTCTTTAAAGGCTGAAACACATAACTTTCCAACTACTGTAGAGCCATTTAACGGAGCTGCTACAGGATCAGGTGGAGAAATAAGAGATAGACTTGCAGGTGGAAAAGGATCACTTCCTCTTGCTGGAACCGCTGTTTACATGACATCATATCCAAGATATAATGAAAACAGAAAGTGGATAAAAGAAGAAAGATCTTGGTTATATCAAACTCCATTAGATATTTTAATAAAAGCTTCTAATGGAGCATCAGATTTCGGAAATAAATTTGGTCAACCTTTAATTTGTGGGTCAGTATTAACTTTTGAACATATTGAAAATGAAAAAACAATTGGTTTTGATAAAGTTATAATGTTAGCTGGAGGAATTGGTTTTGCTAAAGAAGATCAAAGCTTAAAAGATAAACCTAGTGAAGATGATGTAATTGTTGTTTTAGGTGGAGATAATTATAGAATTGGTATGGGTGGTGCAGCTGTTTCATCAACTGAAACAGGAAATTATAATTCTGGAATAGAATTAAATGCTGTACAAAGATCCAACCCTGAAATGCAAAAAAGAGTAGCCAATGCTATAAGAGCTTTTGTTGAGGCTGATGAAAACTCTATTGTTTCGATACATGATCATGGAGCTGGAGGACATTTAAATTGCCTATCCGAATTGGTTGAAGAAACTGGTGGTCTAATCGATTTAGATCAACTTCCCGTTGGAGATAAAACACTTTCAGCAAAAGAAATTATTGGAAATGAATCTCAAGAAAGAATGGGATTAATTATTCCAGAAAGCAAGTATGAAAAACTTAAAACAATAGCCAACAGAGAAAAAGCTCCATGCTATAAAGTTGGTAAAATTAGAAGTGATGAAAAATTTCAAATTAAGTCTAAAAAAAATAATACATCTCCAATAAATCTATCATTATCAGACTTTTTTGGAAGTTCACCAAAAACTGTTATGAGGGACGATACTATTAACAAAGTTTACCCCGACAAATCGTACAGTATAGATCTATTTGAGAAATATTTAAAAAACGTATTAAGCTTAGAATCAGTTGCATGTAAAGACTGGTTAACAAACAAAGTTGACAGGTGTGTTACAGGAAAGGTTGCTAAACAACAATGTGTTGGTTCTTTACAGCTTCCGCTTAATAATTGTGGTGTTATGGCATTAGACTACAGTGGGAGAAATGGTGTAGCAACCTCAATAGGACACGCACCAATACCCGCATTGATTAATCCTAGAGCAGGATCAAGAATAGCAATTGGTAAAGCATTAACTAATATAATATGGGCTCCACTTGAGAAAAATTTAGAATCAGTTACTTTGTCTGCCAATTGGATGTGGCCATGTAATAACCCAGGTGAAGATGCAAGATTATATGAAGCTGTTGAATCTTGTTCAAATTTTGCAATTGAATTAGGTATAAATATTCCAACCGGAAAAGATTCTTTATCAATGAAGCAAAAATATAAAGATAAAGAAGTGATTTCACCTGGAACTGTAATTATTTCAGCAGCTGCAAACTGTAATAATATCTTAAATATAATTGAACCTGTTTTCCAAACTAATGATCAAGACATATATTACATTAATCTAACAAATAATAATTTTAATATTGGAGGTTCTGCATTAAGTCAAACTTTAGAATTTATTGGGTCTTCTACAATCGATACATGTAATCCTTCATATTTTAAAAAAACATTTAATGTTTTCCAAAATCTAATAAAAGACAACTTAATTTCGTCTGGTCACGATATTAGTTCAGGCGGATTAATAACTACAATACTAGAAATGTGTTTTTCTGAAAACAACTTAGGAGCTAATATTGATCTTAACAAATTTGAAGAAAAAGATTTAATAAGATTACTATTTAGTGAAAGTTTAGGTTTAGTTTTTCAAGGTGAAACAGAAATTGAAGCGATTTTAAATGAAAATAATATTCATTTTTTAAAAATTGGAAATGTCAGTAATAATTCCAAATTAGAATTAAAATCTGATACAACTAATATAAATTTAGATGTATCTAATTACAGAGATATTTGGTTTAAAACATCCTATTTATTAGATCAAAATCAAAGTGGCGAAATTAAAGCAAAAGAAAGATTTCAAAATTTCAAAAGACATCCTTTAAATTTTAATTTTCCAGATAA
>Ga0115006_10000073_pt1 | contig 46402 bp, 4 predicted proteins | sample ArcOceMetagenome_3_FD_88943 | JGI IMG/M metagenome (GOLD analysis project Ga0115006, IMG submission 88943) | Marine eukaryotic phytoplankton communities from Arctic Ocean - Arctic Ocean- Svalbard ARC20M Metagenome | ecosystem: Environmental > Aquatic > Marine > Oceanic | place: Arctic Ocean...
AGCCAGTGAATTCCGTGGCACTACTGTGCCAGCGATCAATGACCGTCTTACCACCGACGTAAAGACGCACACCTTCGCGAGACGTGAGCGAGCTGGATGCATCGCTGACGGTAAAAATATCATCGCTCGGTGATGCTGTCAGGTTTGAGAGTAGCATCGTTGTACCACCCGTATCACCAGTCTGACTACCGGCCAATCCTGAAATCGTGATAGTGGATTTGTCAAGGCTCGAAATGGCAAGATTGACTGAGAACGTGACAGTGATGTAGTTGCGTACGCCACAGCGCGCACACGGCCAAGCTCTACTTTGGCCGATTTTCTTCTTAAGAAATTGTGGACTCTGGATCTTGAAAGGCGCAGCGTCTCCTAACTCCGCACCCACGATGTCTGTGAGCAGTGTCGTGAGATCTTTGATCATCGGTGTGCGTAAAATATTGAACCCAGGATTTGGGTATATCCCGCCCGTGACGCCGGAAGCGCTGATTGAGATCGCCGGAGACAACTGACCCTGAACAGAGTTTTGCAACTGAAAGCTCCAGCTGTACTGCTGAAATGCTGTGAAGTTACTAACAACAAACATAGTGGCTGACTTGAAAACATCGTCCCACTCTGCAGCTCCTACAGTGCCCCCAATCGCATTTTGCACCCGTTGCGTTCCATCCCCAGTCAACGGCAAAACACCAGGAGCTCCCGATCCACCCTTAAGGCCTTCTATCGTGATGATTACATTGTTTGTAAAGAACACGTTGGTGACGAGGGTCATGCTGATTGTGTTCACAGCGCCGGGATATGGAGTACTCTGTCCGATGTTTCTGACAGTGAAGGCCCCAGCATAGATGCTCATCGGCGATGCATCGCCCTTGATTGGAGCAGGAATTGCCCCCGGCACGATGGGAATAGTCTCTATATCTTTGACCACAAGTGCAGCAGACACAGGAGCGCCAGGCACACGAGCAGCGATCGTGGCACCCTTGGCACGGATTGGGATAAGCGACACTCCGTCGGCTCTCGTGAAATTCAAGAGTACCCCACGGGCTATGGAGGGGCGCAAACAATGATCCGAGTGTCCAAGTATGTGTCCTTGGACATCCGCACACATACATCCTGGAGAGGACACAATCAACTGCGGATCTTTGACATAGTTTTTGCCTGGGTGCGTCACCGAAATATTCAGGATTGAACCTACTACTGGAACAGCTGGCTGTGCTACCAGCGTGAAGGTCCCTGTCGCAGATAATGTGACGTTGGAAGCTGCTTGGTTTCTTGACGGATTCCTGATTTTGAAGGCAAACGCGTAGGAAACATTTGCCCGCATCGTCTTGCCCGTCGCTACAGTCAACACCAACGAACCGCCTGACTTAGTCCAACTGCCTGTGTTTCCGAAGACAGACGATGCAAGACTCTGGATTGTATAGTTGGTTGCTTGAGCCGTCGGATTCTTCGCCAAGGCAGACGACAACGTCGCAGCACCACTGGAGTACCCTGTGATGGTCCTTATCTCTGCAGGATATGGGTCAAGCATGTCGCGCCTTACTTCATCTGTGATATTGTAGAAGAACGCAATTTCTTGATTGTCGAACAGATTGTCTCGGAAAGTGGTCGGAAGAGCTGCCGAAGTCGTACTTGACGCAGGTAGGAGTGTCCCTGTATCCAAGGTCACCCGTATGTCCGTCAAACGCAAAGTTGAAGTATCTGGAGTGGTGGAGCCATTGAAACCTGCGACTGTGATGGAAGAACCGGCCGACATATCCACGTTGCTAGAAATCGTCACATAAATGGTGTTTTCTACGCCAGGCGAAACACTGTACTGGCTGATATCGCGCAAAATGAACGCCGGCGTATCAACCTTTAGCGGTGTGGCGTCTCCAATACGCGCCCGCAAAACATTGGGGATGGTCCAAATGTCTTCTTGCATCACTTGAAGGGGCAACGTGGCCGAGCCACTTGCTTGTATCATGGGAACATTCTGTGAAGAATTTCGCGCAGAAGAAGGGTTGACCAGATCAAAACTAAGCTTATATGTTGTACCGGCCACCAAAGTCTGCCCGGACGCAACAGTCAGAGTCATTTTACCATTTGGTCCATCCCATGCTCCTTGGCCACCAAACACGGTTGCAGCACCCGACGAATCTTTGTCCGAAACGGTCAGCGTGCCACTTGTCGTTGCGGAACCATCCAACCCTAGAATGGTGACAGCAGACGAGTCTGTATTCGTCAAATCAATATTCGAAACCATGGTTATGGTTATAGCACTGGTCGCTGCAGGGTACGGTGTGCTTTGCCCGATGTAGGCAATCACGAAACCAACGGCATACACCTTCAGCGGCGAGGCGTCACCCTTCTCAAGAGTACCATAACCAACCCTGTGCAGAAGCGACGATCCATCGGCGTGTGAAACAGCAGGTGTCCCGGCCTGAGCTCGGGAAACATTGATGGTGCTTGCGGCTACACCTGTCACGAGCACCAGTTCGTCATTCAGCAGCAGGTAATCTCCACTCAGTATACCTGCACCACTGTGCACAGGCAATGTCACGTCCGAGGGGCCAATAGAGCCACCGTCGAGATTAAGTTGGCTGGCAACAAGACCCTTTCTGGGACCGGCGCGCAGGAGTCGCAAATCTGTGCCTGCGCTGTGCGCCTTCCTTGAGTGCGTCCGCAGTACCCATAGTTCGAGGTTGTGGATTTCCATCACTGTCATAACTTCACCACTCTGCATGCTGCCAACCAGGATCGCAGCTCCGGGAAAGAGTCCGGCAGCTGACACTACGTTGACGACCGAGAAAGAGACACAGCACTTAGTGACGACAGCACACGTACATTTCCGGTGCAACGCCGTAGCATCTACTGCCGAGCTCAGGGAGGTAGTACGATATTCGTCAATGTTTCGTTCGCTCCCTGAGAATGGGAGTGTGACCATGTCTGGGTACATGGGCTCGGGACCAATTCCAGCGCTCGAAACCTGTGCTCTGACCTGTGAGTGATTGCGTTCGACCACGGGATTTGTCAGAGGGAAGGAAAAGCGGTACAAAACATCCTTGTAGAGTACACCGCTGCCGACATTGATCACTAGAGTCCCGTTGGATTGAGTCCAGCGCCCAGTGGAGTCCAGGGCGACAGACGCAATACTTTGCACACGATAGGTCGTTGCTGCGGTGACGTCGACAGACAAATCCGAACTCAATGTGACTTGTCGAGAACTATATGAAGAGATGCTCCGAGTCTCGGTTGTCGAACCAGTAGTCACCGTGATATTGAATCCCACATATGCGTTGAGCTCCTTGCTCGCAAACAAAGACAGGGTGAATATCGAACGGGGATTTGATGTGTCCCATGCAGTGATCAGGCCTAAGCTCACAGTGATGGGGTCGTCAGAAATGGGCAGCGCCTGCGTGTCTGCCGTTGCTGCGCCATAGAGTCCATGCACGGTCAATCTAGAACCGTCGGAGCTGGAGATATCCACGTTTGTTGCTAAAGTCACGGTGATGACATTGGAGGCACCAGGGTATGGGTTGCTCTGTCCAAGCTTTCGGACCACGAAACTGGGCGCAATAATGCGCAGTGGTGTTGAATCGCCAGGCTGAGCACCTGCTGCCGGCGGCACGTACTCGAAGTCCTTGAGAATGGGGCTTTTGATCAGGCTGCTAAAGAACAGATTACTGGCCTTTGATGCTTGCGATGCCAGCACATTCACCAGCGGAAAGGAGAAGGTGTAATTGTGACCTGGCCGTGTGGCGGGAGCTACCGTCGCACCCTTCACATGCGCAGCAGCCACTGTGCCTGATCTCGCTCGCTTCACAGTAAGTGTCGTCCTCCACACCCCCGTGACCTCGACGATTTCATTCTCGATCTTCAGGTAGTTACCACTTGACAATGTCATGGAATCTGTAGAGACGAGAGTAATATTTGTTTCCAAGGCGCTTATGGATGCATTCAGTGTACCACCATTGCGCAAGGTGAGGTTCAGGATTCCAGGCCCTCCTGTCCAGGCGGGCGTAGAGCTTGGAAGCAATGTCATTGATCCACTTGACGCTGAGTCTGTCAACGGCAAAACAGCAGTCACGGTCACAGCAGATGCATGTGCGCTGGCTACCGTGGCAGCTTGGGCGCGAGCCACTTCCAGCAATTGACTAGATAAAACATCCACGACCAGCATGATCTCGTCCTCTACCTTCAAATATGTCCCCTCTACGATTGCAGCATCGGATGCAGAGGAGACTGAAATCAGGACGTCAGAGGCCGTGACAGAAGCAATGAGGCTGGTGCTGCTGCCCGCTGTGACTGTCTGAGTTGGCGCCAAGCCCGTGATAGTCAAAAATGATTCGCCCACGCTCTGCCACAGGGGTATTCTGCTAGAGAAGGTCACTGTGATTGTGTTGACGAACCCCGGGAATGTTGAGGTCTGCCCAATTTTGGCCACAAGCAGCGGAGCCTGTAGAGTGCAGTCACACGGGCGAGGATCAAAAACCGTCGAAAATGCACTCAAACATGCCGTCGTCAGTTGCTCGCACGTCTGACTGATATTACTCTGCACAGCAGGCGTCCAGCCCACAACAGCAAGCGCGGAGCCCTTGACCGCCTCCGCAGGAAAGTAATCCTGCTTTGCCACTGCCTTCACCTGATACGTCGAGAGCAACGTCGGAACTCGGGTGAGCTCTGACTGCAAAACCACCGAGACGCGAAACAAGTCGGCTTCTGGGTAATAGTATGGCTGATAAGAAACAATCAGACGACCTTCGGTCAGATTTCCGGTCGTAACATACAGCATGTACCCGGTGTAGATTTCATTGATTGCTCCGCTCACATCGACCGAGATCTCTGAATTGAGGCTCATGATCATTTTTGGCTTCTTCACGTCCACAACGGTGAGTGTTCCAACGGTTACAACGTCTTGAAGCACGAAACCAGTGTCGTATGCTGTTACCGCAAGCTGTTGTACCGGCTGAGACGTTATGGGGTTGGTGAGTGAAAAGCTGATTACATAGACTCCACCTGCAGTAATGCCGTCGGTTGCATACAGAGAGATGGTCTTGTCTGCGTTATTCCAAACTCCAACAGCGCGCGTGCCACCGGAGGTTGCACTGCTGAATGCATTGGCGGATTGGCCCCCGAGGGACAAGGAAGAATCCGGGTTGCTTAAACCGAGAAGCCCACTAATTGTGATTGTAGCCAAGCCAGATAGCTGGATGTTCGGAATCATGGTGATGGTAAGGGTGTTGACGGCCCCAGGTATGTCAGTCCCCGTCGACACTTTCCGCACGTCAAATCCGGGGCAGCGCACGAAAAGGGGTGCACTATCTCCGACCTCGGCGCCTTCCACCACAATCTTCACTGCGGATCCTTTCACGTGAGATCTCGCCCCAGTCCCGCGCTCAGAGCGCCGAGCCGTAATAGTTTTGTTCTCTACCTTGGTCACGACGAAAACCTCATAGTCAATGCCCAAGAGGGTTTCAACAAAAATATTGGTCGTAGAGCTCACGTTGAAGGTGGCAGTTGCCGTATCAGACGCCGGAATATTGGATTCCAGGTATACCTTGGTTGCGATAGGCAAGGCAGAAGTAGCACCGTCAAACGACATGGGCCCCATTGTTACTTGAATACAGGACCCACCCTCTCCGCACGTAACAGCGTCTAGAATCCCAGCGCATACAGAGCCAATGTTGAAACCACCGACACAGGTGAATGCATCAACAATCGAAAGCCCAATACTAGGCGACGGGTTTCCGCTCGCTACGTTGCGCAACTCGAATGAGAAGACATAGAACCGGCTTGCATACATGATGGCTTCGGGCAAGCCAGAGCTGCGCAGGTTGAGCGTTCCAGTTTCTCGTGTCCACGCGCGTGCATACCCGCCAAATACATCATTCACGTTTGTCATGATCTTATAGGTTGTTACTCCAACAGTGGGCGTGAAAGGAAAACTCCCACCCAACACATCGATTGTCAAGACTCTATCTGAAGTGTATGAAGCAACGGTGCGACTATGCGTGATGCCGTTTCCGTCGCAGCACAGGGTGATCTTGTATCCGACGTAATAATTTTCTACCAGTGAAGCTGTCTGTGCAAGCTGGAACCGGCTCGGGCTTGGGGCTATACCACCTTGCAGCAGACCCTCGTCTAAGGGCACATCGGTGATCCACCTCCGAGCAGGGTTGTCAATGTGCGTCGCGTCAGTCGTATCTGTTAGTCTCATACCTGAGATGTAAATATTGATGGGCTGTCCTCCACCAACGGCCACTGTGCTTGCCAAAGTGACTGTGATAGTGTTCAGCGCATACGGGTATGTGGTGCTCTGGCCAATGTTCTTGACTATGAATTGGTGACCATACGACACAAGTGGCTTGGCATCTCCGTGACGCGAGCCGGGAATGGCCAGGAATGTTGCTCCATCATTAATCAGGCGATGCTTGCTGATCCTCAGCTCATTCCCAGTGTCACTGACAAATTGCAGTTTTGAGATTTCCGCATCGATTTGCGGAGCGTCGTGTCTGTCAGAAGGATTGACAAGCTGGAAGGAGAAGCGAAATGCAGTGCCAGCATAAAGCGGCTCCAAAATGGAAACTGTCAGGGCGCCTGTAAGGCGGTCCCACCGCCCGTTCATGCACATAGATAGTGGCTCCCAGGTTGCACAACCGGAACCATCCCATCGCCATTCCGTGCATTTCGAAGCGCTGAACACAGGTAGTGCCACCTCTACAGGTGTTCCCATACCGTGGGTAGTGGCGGTGGTTCCAAACTGAGCTCGATCTACCCGAAGGTCGCCCTCTATCTTATCCTTATTGGCGTCATAAGATTTGACCAACATAAATTCGTCCCCAAGCCTGATGTACTGACCAATCTGTATGGATGCTCCATGGACATCCAGCACTGGCACAACGGTGTCTGAAAAGGAGTTGGACCCAATTTGCCCAGTAAAAGGCACATACAAGCTCGTTTTGTATGGCTCAATTTGGCCACTGGTGACACTGATGGATCCCGTATTGTCATTCTGGGCTCCTGTCAGACCTGTGAGAGAGATCCTGGGGCTCACACCCCATTCTTCGCAACTAAGTGTTCCATCCATGCGCATATTAGCCCGCAATGCCAGAGTAGCTGTGATGGTATTGTGGACCGAAGGCAAAAAGGTGGCCTGTCCAATGCTCGTGAAAGAGAGACAGTCCTGTGTGGTGCATGTCAGCATTTTCAACGGCGCTGCATCGCCCCACGTCAATCCAGCCTGCGGCACAAAGACAGTATCATGCTCCATTACTTTTGGCCTGCCACCTGGAACGCCGGGGATGGCATTCAAAACGTCTTTGCCCACTGCATACACAGTGACAGTAGCCGGAGGACAAGAACGCTCGCTAGAGCCACTAGGATTTTGTATTGTGAATGAGAAGATCGCAGCCGTCTCGCGTGGCAGGACCGCAGACTCCAGAAATGTCACAAGCAATTGACCTGTGCCGTTGCGGATAGTCCAAAAGCCGGTGGCCCCGAAAAGGCCATTTGCTCCACTTGCATGGAGATCAGTGATGGGCATGTCAAAGTCTTGATAGCAAGGATGCGAGGACCAGGCAGGGTATGCCGTCTCGCATATTTGACCACAAGGCGCTTGTGCTGCGAATGCATCCATGAAAATCATCGCCCCATCCGTGCCCTTGAGGTCCAAGTTCGGAATCAGGGTGACAGAAATCGTATTCGGCTGATTTGCCAAGACAGACCGGAAGGGACTCTTCTGACCTATTTCTTTGACGGCAAAGCCGGGATCGTAGGTCTTGAGTGGCAGCGAATCGCCAAAACGGAAGCCGGGATACAAAACTTCCACTCTGCTGCCTGCGTTGTGTGCGCTGACAATCGTTTTGTGTTGTGCCCTCGTCACCAAGAGACGGGTCTCACTTGCCTCGAGCACTCGGAAGACTTCCGCATCGATCTTGACATACTTTCCCGCTGAGAGTTTTGCAGCACTTGCTGATCCAACATGAATGTGCTGCGTCCAGAGCGATACACGTGAGCCGTATGGATGCAGCACTGGGGCCGTGCCACGTGCGCCTCTCTTCACAATGAACGTATCTTCCAATCGACTCAAAACGTGCATGACCTCATGTCCAATGGAGATGAGATTGTCAATATTAATGCTGGCGGATTCGTCATCGAGAAGTCGAATCGTGCACGTATGGACCTCCTCGTTGAGGGCATGTGCTGCCGCCAAGGTGCTATGTGCCGCGCGCGACACTGTCACGTTGTGATAGGAAGGAAAGGCAAGAGAAATACCGTCAACGCGCATGATTTCTTGACCAACTTGCACAAAACCTCCGATTGAGACGCCTGTGTCCTCGATTGAATTGACGAGAATGAAGGGCTGCGTCGCATTTGCATCACCAATCAACCGGGTCCTCTTTGTTGCAGCAGTCAATACGGTGTCAAGAGTTGCTTGCGACAGATTAGTTTCACACATCATATTATTAGCAGGCCCACAACTGCGGCTGTAAAGATAGCTGGTACTATTGCCATCAACGACATCATCCCTGTACCAAGAGCCTTGCACGGTTATACTGACAGCAGGCGATTCCTGGCGCGAAGCTCGATTGCGGACAGTGAAGGAAAGTACGTAGGTCTCTCCGGCCAACAGGACCTTAGACACGGCTGCAGGTGACGAGTGTGCTGCCGCGGAGGTGTTCCCAATCCCACGTTCAATGATCAGTTCAGAGTCATCAGGGATAGACTGCACCCGAACGATCTCGTTGTTGATCTTCACGTGGCACCCCGCAGATATCAAGCTCGCACGCGCTGACAGGACCTTAATCCGTGTGTCAGTCCTCGAAATGCTGTACGACATATTGATGAAAGTACTTTGCACTAGAATCACGGGAGCATCAACCTGATGTGATTGTGCGGCAGTGTCAGCTTGTGCTCGATCCACAGTGAGATTGTTGCCTGACATCGAAGTGATGCCCATGATCTCTGCGCCAATTTGGATGTAGCTTTGGACAGCCACGCCCGACAACTCGACAACAGACGACACAATCACCAAAGTAGCACTTGCGTCGAGAACACTGGCCAGCGTGGCTCCGTGGACGACCTCGACCTTTGCACCGTCCGCATGCACCACTGCACTTGTACCCGCAGCACCTCTCGATACATTCATACTTGTACTGGTAGTTAAATTTAAAACAAGCATCACCTCATTGTCAATCTTCACAAACTGTCCTGACTTGCTTACTCCAATCGACGCGCACGAAGCAACATTCAATACTGATGTTGAATACTGGGCCATTAACCCGCCTGGCGCAACCAATTTCGTCATCTGCAGGACTGTCACAGTTGATCCATTTGCGTGTTGTGCTTTCAGAGTTCCTGCCATTCCTCGAGAAACAACCAAGGTTGAGCCGGTTACGCTTTGAACTTCCATGATCTCGTCATCGATGGAAATAAACTCGCCCGCATTGACTGCAAAAATTGTGCTTGTCACCAAACTCAGTGATGTCACGCCAGCAGGCAAAGAAGCCTGGTCAACATTTAGAATTCTCCTTCGGATCACTATCACGTATGCACCTTGTTGGTGCGATGCAGCGGCAGTAGAACCCTGTGCCCGGACAACAGTGAGAGTGTTGGAAGTAATGTTCGGGACGAACGTGACTAGCATAATCTCATCGTCAACCTGGACGTACACGCCCGCTACAATATCCGCGGCAGCTGTTGCCTCGACAACCAGGTTCGTGGCGTTGAACAAACAGCTCGACATTAGAACAGTTTGCCTGGGGATAGTTACGGTGCTGCCAGCAAGTGCCCCTGCACTCGTACTCCCTGCTCGGGCGCGTTCTACTTCTAACGAGTTCACACCAATATTACGTACACGCAAAATTTCCGAATTCAATTGGATGTACTGTCCTCGTGAAAACGCCAGGGACCCAGAACTTGACAGATTTAGGTGCTCATACGTGGAAGACACATCTTGTACGATAACCTTGACCCGGAGGTGGGTGACCGTAGCACCGTTTTGGTGCACTGTCTTTGTACTTCGGGCCTGTCCTCGCTGCACGCGCAACTCATTCCCGTTCACTGCTGCAACAAGCATGACCTCCTGGCCCACTAGGATATAGCTCGCGTTATTGGCGGCAATGTTGGCCAAAACTGCTCGTGATACTATAATTTTCGTGTCTGTCAAAGCCACAGGGTTCAGAATGGTGGATCCCTGCATACGCAGAACGGCCTTTCCGGTCACTTGATCCCAGCTTTCCATCACGGTGCTGAATATGGCTGTGACAGCTCCGCCTGAGCCCGGAGATATGGGCATCCTCGGAGGCGGAACCCCGCCAGCCCCGCTTGGACCAGTCCAACCAGTAGTAGTGCCAGAAGATTGAGGCGGGAACGTGTCAAGAGTGGTTACTTCTGTAGTGAGAGGCAGCACAATTGAGACACTAGCGCCGTCAGGATGAGTTGTTCCATCTGTATTCACACGCGCGCGTGCCACCTGCAGCACATTGGAGGCGTTGAGAGTGGTTGCTGCTACAATTGAAACAACTGATCCTGAAGCGTGCTCAGCTGCACTTGTCTTCTGCTGACCCCTGTACAGCGAAAGAGTGCTGCCGTTCACAGCTGTGACTAAGATTATTTCAAGGCCAATTTGAACGAAGGCCCCAGGGGCGAGGCCAGGAAGATCAGAAACCAGGATCACAGTTGCATTTGTGCTTGTTGCTTCGAGTCTCTGTACTAGCTGGGTATACGGCAAGACTTCTACTTGGCTGTCATCCAGATGGAAAAATGGCTGGGTGCCCCCTTGTGCACGGACAAGTGTCAATTTATGCGTGTTGAGCGTAAGCGCCTGGCCCGCGACTAGAGGACCTACAACCACAGCTGGGCCTACACCCGTTACCAGCATCACCTCTGCGTCGATACGGATAAAACAACCCACAAATATCTTTCCGAAGTCAATACGCGAATCCGAGTGGGTGACATCTTCAACAATAGTGGTAAGTTCAGAGGAACTCATGGCGCGCCTGTTCCGCAGCATCGTCACATGCACAACGGTGACAACGGAGCCTGCCGGATGGCTTTGAGCCGTCGTCCCAGCTTGCCCGCGCAGAACTTGATTAATCGATTCAGTCGAAACAGCTACGGCCACTACACGGATGACCTCATTATTGATTTTGATGAAACAGCCATCAACGATTCCTGCTACCTGTCGTGATGTAAGATGTATGAGTTCTGTTGTCGCATTGAGCTCGTGCGCAGTTTGTGTGCTGCGAATTACAATCAAGGGATATCCATTCGGATGCGAATGCCGATTTCTTGGCGGGTTGTCAACGATCGGAGTTGCACAACTTTGCAATTGGCACCGCCACACGGTCAAATCATTGCCACTGATGGCATGCACCCTCAAAATCTCGCGATTAACTTCAAGGTAATGGCCAACTCCTATGCGAGCAGCAAACACAGACTTCACTGTGACGGAACTCAGACTCTCCTCAATTGTGTGCTCATTATGGGATAGACCACCCTCCTGATTAATATAGGTGCTTGCCGCAAGCTTGACAACACTTTTATCGAGATGGCTTGTTGCAACGGTCCCTGCAACGCCTCGACGTACACTCAAAATCGAGTCGCTTGTCACGTTGAAAACACGCAGCACTTCGTAGTCAATCTGAATGAAAGTGTCGTTGGTGATTCCAGCACGCACTGCCGACAAAACAACAATGGTGTGATCTGATGCAGTGACGTCTGCAGTCAAAACGGTAATATCGAGCCTCCGAAGGGTGATGTCCCGTTTGTGTGGAGCGGATTGTGTAAGCGCCTGTCCCCTTTCAACCCATATGGTGTTATTGTTGAAGATGTCCAATTGAATGACTTTCATGATTTCTCGTTCGATCAAGATAAAACCGTTGACAACCAGCCCACACGACGAAGCATTCAAGAGGACCAAATGCGTCTGGTTCAAGGTAGTAGGGTTGCCAGTCACCAGCATGATTTCGGATCCAATTTGGATGTAGCTTCCGGGCATTATGCCGACTACAGCAGGCCCAGCAACCGCAACCTGTGAATCGGTAGGTAAAACGTCCCGACCGCCTTGCAAAACAGAAGTTGTTAGGCCCGCGCTCCCTGTTTGCGTACCGTTCAATCCATAGATTGTGATCGCTGAGTTTTCTGCTTGCAGAAGATGCTTATTGACAGACATCGTGATTGTGATCACATTAAACGAATCAGGGGCGGATGTCGATTGTCCCATGGATTTCATCGTCATCCGATGCGAAAATGTAAGCAGCGGCATATTGCTCCCAGGACGAGAGCCTGGCGCAGGCAAAACTGACGTACCATCGCGCACCGCAGACCCTAGCTCGATATACAATGTAACAATTGATCTATCCACATGCGAAGCTGCAGTTGTGCCCTGCATACCACGGGTGACTGTAAGATAGATATCGGCAAGTGTCTGGATGAGCATCAGTTCATCATCGACCTTTATCAGCGATCCTGGCTTGAAGGCAGAGTGCAGGCCTAGCCCATCAGCTACTAAGAGTTTGATGTCCGTCTCATTGCTGAGCAAAGTTCGACCCATATCAATGAGTGCCATCATCCGAACCTGCGCGTTACGGCTGTGCGCAGATGCAGATGTGCCCATTTGCGCTCCAAGCACCGATACTGAATTATTACTGGTGCCAACGATTGATACAATCTTGAAAATTTCACTGTCTATACCTACATATATTCCCGGAGTGAAGGCAAATGTAGGATCGTCAGTCAAGTGAAGCATAGAAGCATGTGAATCCGCAGGGTACCTCAATTCGGTAAAGAATCCAGTGCTGACGCAGCCATTACCAGCAATATCAATGGCAGGCGACGCTTGCGTCGTATTGCCATTTACAAGCACAAATGTAAAACTGACCAGCCGACCAGGAATTAAGGCCTGACCGGAAGCCAACGACAACACCAGTTGACCAGATTGCTGTCGCCACGAAGCTGAGGGATCAAACAGCGTAGTGGAGCCTGTTGATTCTGGATCCGTAATGGAAATGAATCCTGACGGACTTGCTGTGCCCTGCAAACCAGTCAAAGTGACTTTCGTAGCTAGATGACTGGCCACGGCGCCGTAGTTTGAGAGGGCAGCATTGCTCGCAAGAGTTACAGTAATAGTATTTTGTGCGTTGGCAAACGAGGTGCTCTGGGCTATCTTGGCAAAGGAGAACGCAAACCCGTTGGTCTTGAGGGGAAAGCCGTCTCCAGGCCCGGCATCGGCGCGAAGGACGTATACCACTGCTGATGGAAGGTGCTTCCGATCCAATGTTCCCTTCTGCGCCCTTTTAATGCCCACACGAACCCCACTTGGAACAGAGGTGACATGCAAAATTTCATCGTCGATCTTCAAGTATCCTCCAATCACGATCCGAGAGCCACTTGTTGAGCTCACCTGCAACTCCGAGGCACCAGACTGCAAGGCACTTGTCAAGGCAGTGGTGCTTGTCACAGGGAATTTGCTTGCAGTTGTCATTTTCTTCGGATAGGTGTAGAACCCTGCAATTTTCGCTCCAGCTCCGTGCTTCATAGGGAGGGTCCCTTTGTACCCACCGCATACGGAGAGAGACTTCCCGGTAGAGTCAACGGACATGACGACCATAATTTCGCAGTCGATTCTCAAGAGCGCTCCTGGACCGAGCCCAAGACTATTTTCCATGACAAGGTTACGGGAGATCTTTGTCACGCGCGTGAGAGCATTTGGTTCGCCCAGATGAGCTTGCGCTGTAGTTCCACCGAGCCCTCTTTCTACGACAAGCCGGCCGACGTAAACGATTTTAAAGGCCGTGTGCTCCGTGGCGTAAGAATCTGCTAATGGCCTCTTGACGATCAAAATTTTGCCCTGCACTTGTTGGACCTGAAGCAATTCACTGTCGACCTTGAGTACGGTGCCAACCTGAATATGAGCACCCTCGACGTCTTCCACCGTAATGGTGTTTGTAGTCTCGTTCATGCGAGCGCTAAGGTAGGTGTTCATGACCTGCACTACACGCATAATCTCTGTTCCGACTCGCACGTAATTGCCAGGCACCAATTGCGCTACATTGTAATCCACAACGCTGATGACCGAATCTGTTGCTGTGCAGCCGGAAGAGAGCCGCGTGAACGTGGGCTCGCTCATGTCTGACGCAAGCACGGTATCACGACCTTCAGCAGCAATGGAAATGGATTGTGCCGACTGAGCAGTAACAGGATTGTTGATGAAGAAAGAAACAGAGTACTCAGAGCCCGCCTGAATTCTGCCGCTAACGTACAATGTTGCGGTTTTGAACCTATTATCCCACATGAACTGGCCAACGTTCATGAGAGTCGGTGATCCTGAGAAAATAGACGCAGAGGGCCCTCCCAACAAGAGATAGGAACTGTTCTTGGTGTCGGCACCAAGAAATCCCGACATGACAATCTTTGCCCCAACATTCAGCTCAAATGTCGCCGCAAGCGTGATCGTGAGCGTATTTTTTGCAGCAGGATAGTGGCTTGATTGACCAATATCAGCATAAAGGAATGCATTATCGCGTACCTTGAGAGCAGCTCCATCACCATGTTCCAGACCGGGTCCAATGACAGAGACCGTTGTGTACACAGACGTCGAAAAGTAGCCTGCCGTTCCATCAACATTCCTTCGGTCACCAGTGGCGGCCGCAGAATGAGGCGCTGCGGCTGATTGACGCTGAGCACGGAACGTCCCAAGGGTCGTGCCTGAGACGCTTGTGACAAAGAAAATCTCAGAGTCTATGAGAACATATGATCGTGCAATAATGCCAGCAGCTGACGGGCTCTGAACCTCCACGAACACCGTCTCTCCTGGCCTCTCTTCGCCGTCAAGATCCTGTAGCAAAAACGTGCTGCCCGTTGTATGCGGCCGAATCTCTTTGTCCATCGCAATAATGGGGATCAGGACATTTGGTTCCTCCGGAAACCCCTGACAACGGATGCTCAATGCTGGGGAGTCCGTGGGGAACGCTGGGTTGGACACTGTAAACGAAAAGACGATGTTCTCGTCTACTTGTACGGTCCTTCGTAGATACAAAATGAGCTCCTGCCGCGATGCATTCCACAACCCCTGTGCAAACCTAGAAGGCAATGACATGTTTTGTGTATATGATGAGAAAACATTTGCCTGTGGACCACCGACTGGTGTGGCACAAGGAACCAGGGTAGACGGACACGGCCCTGTTGTCACAAGGTTTTGCAGTCCAGAGATAATCAGAGCCGTCCTCTGTAAACCAGCTCCTACGGTCTCTGCTGGAGGAAGGACGATATTTGACGAGACAGTTACCGTGATTGTATTCACCGCAGCAGGGAAAGGAGAAAGCTGATGAATTGCCTTGGTGATGAAAGAGGGCGTGCGAATGTACAGAGCAGCCGCATCTCCGACAACAGCGCCAGCGACGCCGAGCAAGGTGGTCGTGTCGTGGTCCATAATTTGTGGTAGGATGGTTGCCGTACCGGTGGCTTCGATACGCACAACGGGCGCTGCTTGTCCTGTGGGGCCATTAGTAAGCTGAAAAGAAAAAACGTACTTGGAATTCATTTCGAGTGCCTGGTCCCTTGCGATCGGGAGCACCAATCTGCCAGTCCCCTGCGTCCATGTGGCTTCAGTGAGGTTGAACAGCATATTAGCGCACTGCTGTGACGCTGGATTGCAATACCAGTCCCTGAGCAAGATTCCACTTCCACCATCAACAAGAGCTTGAATGTCAGCCGTCCCACTGCCAGTCAGTCCGCTGAGTGATACGGCAGATAGATCAGTACCAACCAGGCGGGTGTTGCTCATGAGGGTCACTGTAAAGGTGTTGAGCTGCGAGGGGTGGCTAGTCGTTTGGCCGATGCGCTTTACGCTAAACCCAACGTTTTCCACGCGGAGGGGAGCAGTGGACGTATGGATGACTTGCGAGAGAAAATTTGAGCCTCCGAGCCCCCCGATGGCCGACGCCGTATCTGAGAGCTTCTGACATCCGTGTTGCTGAACACCGGCGATCTTCGGTAAGAAGATTTCGGTGACCGAGTTGTCCATCAATACTGCTTCTTGCACTTGATTTGCTTTGTTTCCAGTGAACGTGCTTCCCAGGTGGTAAATCGCAGGAGTAGGGTCGTGAGTATAAGCGCTTCCGTGGTCTTTGATGGTCAAACTTGCCACACGCCCCCGGTCGGTTGCAAGCTGTTCAGATATGTTTTCACCCCGCAATTCTCCACCCGCGGAAGTCGTTGAGAACGCTTTGAACGCAGTAGTAACCTCCACTTCCTGCTGCAGGCGCAAGGGCTCTGTGCTGTCAGTGTTGTTGTATCGATGCATTCTAATGACCCCAGGAATATACCTGCTGCCGGGCTTTACGACAGAAAGAGTGACAATAGATTGCGTCATGCGGTGGTTTGGCGTTACTGCGCATGGTCTGCCATCAGCCAGCTGATTTACACCTACCCATTCCACGCTCATGATGTTTCCCCAGACTCTCGTGAATGCTCCAGGGCACTGAAAATAGTACAAGCGAGCATCTGAGTCTTGCATGTACCCTCTACCGTGACGGTGCAGAACGATTTCACTTTCAAGCACTGCGCCAGAAGAAGAAACATTGTACGTCGCCATGAAGCCGCCTCCGCCCAATATGTAGATGGTATCGTACACAGATATTGGGTCATTCACGAGCCCAATATTGCCTGCTGCATAATTGAAACCTCCTTCGAGCACGACAAGGTAAGTAATGCTGTTTTGCATCTGCGGCGGGTAGATTGTCAAGCGCGCACCCTGCACGTGCATTGTAACATTCGTATTGAGCTCTCCTCTAGTCACGAATATCCGGTCGCCAGAAACGCTATTGACCAACAATATTTCGTCATCAACTTTGACCTGCATCCGCGGTACAATTTTCAAAGCTGCAACCGCGCCAGATTCAATCGTAAAATTCGTCGCAACAGCACTGACAAGACTGTCTAGCACTGCGCTTTTGTAGTAGGCTAAAATGGATGGTTCTGACGCTAGCGAAAAGCCTTCGTTCGTAACAGTGAGAGTACTGATGCCCTCGATATTCCTGCTGCGTCCAGCAGCATCCTGAACCGTGGACACAATTGTTGTTGTGAATGTTCCCGAAAATCCACCACCGCCGCAGGCAGGATCGCACCACTGTGCCCAATTGTAACCTCCTCCTCCAACGGCATAAATTTCACCTGGAATGAACCCTTCCCCAGCGAAAACTAGGTCGACCTGTCTCAGACCAACCCGCGCCTCTATCGAAATTGCAGGAGACACTTGCACTACAAGCGGATTGTAGACTTGGAACGAAAGCTCGTAAAACTCTCCAGCCGTCAAGGAAGATTTCAAGAAGAGTGTTAAATTCTTCTTGTCGTCATCCCACACGCCTTGTTCGGATCCGCTGCGATTAAGATAGGCACTCACTAGTGTTGCGTGGGTATAACCAGTGGCCGTATTCGAGATGGTGATGGGACCTGTGATCGCATAGGCACCGCTCAATCCTGTGAGAGTGATCGCCGACAGGTCCTGAAGGTCAACGTTCGGAGATAATGTTATTGACAATGTGTTAATGAAGGCTGGAAATGGATTCGTTTGTCCCAACTGAGATGAGACGAATTGATTCAGGTATACCCGAAGTGCCGTCTTGTCGCCGGGCACGGAGCCTGTAAGGATGGAATAAACCTTAACCCCGCTTGCATGCGAGACATTCGACCATTTTGTCGTGCTCCGCACTGCAAAATTCGTCACACCTGCGCGAGGGGAGGTGACTAAAGGCCTATCAATTACCACTGTAAAGTCACCCGGATATGTCACGATTCTCACTATCTCCTCTGGATTGGACTGGGTTTTGACACTGAGATCCCAGCCGACGTATTCGAATGGTACAATGGACGCCCCAGTTGTCCCAGCACCGCTGAGAGTAAATCGGGTACGTAGGTTTTCGGGATCAGTTGCTGACAAGACGCCAGAGGCAATGTCATAGACGATAGCACGTTGTACTTGCACTGTGTTCCCTAATACGCTGACCACCCGAAAGACCTCGTCTTCAATGTAAATGTACCTGTCCTTGACTATTTTGCCGGTGCTCGCGGACGCCACAGACAACGTGGTCGCAGTACCGTCAATACTTGCTGCCAACGTAGTTTCGCCCATGGTTGGAAACTGGGAGGCCACAGAGCAGCAGTCGGACATCAGAGCCTCGATTTGAATCAGACTTTCGCTAGCCGACCCCGCCTGGATGGAAATACTAGGGCTCTGTGTCATCGACGGATTTTTTACATCAAACGAAAACGAGTAAATCACGTCAGCAAACAATTTGTGACCAGAAGCAACGGAAATGGTCAATTGCCCAGTCGTTTGATTCCAAGCCAAAAAACTACTGGTGACAGGAGACAACATGCTCTGCACCACATAGGTGCTGGATGTAGTTGCATCCCATGGCAGCTGGGAACCGGTCACAGTATCTATTGTCACAATCCTGTCGATATAAGAGCTGATCGTCCTACTTTCGGTTCCCCCGCCTTCGGTCACGATAATTTTGAAACCTACGTACGTACCATCGATGTCAGATGCACTCGCATCCAGCTGAAATTTAGTTCTCGGTGAGCTCCAGGTGGTGACGTCAACAATACCGCCTGTCGCCAACGTGTAGGGCTCGTTATTGAGAGGCATCACTGAAGTGACTGTTGCACCGACGGAATGTGTGCCGGCAGTCGTGCCAAATTGTCCTCGAACTACTGTGAGACGGTTCCCGATGACATCACTGACGGCCATGTTTTCGTTGTCAATCCTCACGAAACTGTGATCATGGAGCTTCAAACCAGCAATAGCAGCCGAGGTTACGTGAATCGTGGTGTCGGCTGTGCCAATTGACTGTGCCACTGTAGTCGTGCCGCCAGCGTCGGCTGTTCGAGTTCCCCGAAGACCCGTGATGGTTACACCATACCCATACTCAATAGGCACATTCACGGCAAAGGTGCATATAATGCGATTTACAGCCCCTGGGTACGTCGTAGTTTGCCCAATTTTCCGGATCGTGAAGGTGTTTGGCCTAATTTTAAGAGGCTCTGCATCTCCGATAAGTGTCCCAAGCTGCGACGGCACGGAAGTCGAGTCCTTGATGAGTGGGATCGATGCCACGACGTGATCTGAAACGTCGACATTTAAGCTTGCGCCACGCGCAACCCGCACAGAAACGGATGCTCCCCGCGCACGCGTGGATGTGACGACGCCCCCTGATGCACGCTGTCCTGTCAGCACAGCCCCATACGGCACGACACCGTTCAAGTCAAATCCATATCCGGCACACAGAATCTTGGGCAGCGCCGTTCCATTGTAGCCAGATCCATGGTTTTCGATTACGACTTCAAACAGAAGCGGATTTGTCCACGGGCTCGGGGCATCTGTTATCACTCTACATGTGCCTGAGAATCCTGAACCGGTGCAACCAGCCGGCGCTCCCATGCACGTGGAGTTAGCGGCGACCTCGTCATACGTCCAACTAGGCGGCGATGGTATCAGAGGCGTAAAGTAGTCGACCCAGGACACCGTGCCATCTTGTACACAGGCGGAACTCACAGTGTTTCCTGTCCCAGATGTGTCACAGCTGGTTGCTCCTGGATACAGGAATGAGAATGTGGGGACTTGATTGAAGTTTGTGCCATGACCGGCGGCATTTTCAAACCAAACTTTGACGATATTGCCATTGCCGTTCGTCAAAAACTTCATGAAAAATCCACTGCCAGTGGCACCGCTCGGTAAAACAGCGATAATACTGCCATCCACATACCACTTTCCGCCGCTGGCCAGGTTAACGCTCGTGATAGAATTTTCTTGCTGCGTGTACATGCATGCGGACATTTCCAACGCACACTCACTGCTTACTGGGTAGGTGGGGACAATCACCGGGTCCACAGAGTACCCTAAACCATGCGTCTGAATACGAGGAGAAACTATTTGGCCACTAGACCCCACGGAGAAGGTGCCGTGAAATCCAATGCTATTCGACTCTCCACTGCTAAGAAGATTCCCAGCAAGATAATTCTGTCCTGGGGTAGTGACGCTTAAATTCGTGATCGACGTCGTCATGAGAATTTCTGTACCCGGATAGTAAATTGCAGCTTTGGCGTCCGTAGAGTAGTCGGAACCGTGGTTGTCAATAAGCACTGAAGTGAGATCTACAGCACCAGAGGATGTGGTCGTGAAGGTTGCCAGGAAGCCATCCCCCGTGCCCGTAGCATACACACGCACTTCACCATTCAAATATCCAGAACTGGAAAGTGCACCATCAAAGACAATAGAAGTAATGGATCCCTCCTGTTCACAGTCATCTCGAAGAGCCCCGTTCAGCGCACAGCGGGTAAAGCCATCATACACAATCTTCGGGATTATCCGGCTCTGAAAATCTTGTCCGGGATGATCGACTCTGATCTGATGGACACGGCCCGACAATTGCGGACTGGAACCTGACAGCACGACAGCAACAGAATACCCACTGCAAGATCCGCCGCCAGTGGCAATGGTGGCAGAGGGCAAAGCACAGACACATGATGCGGCAGATGATCCATCGCTGCATCGCGGGACAGTTCCGAAACATTCACAAATGGCAGCACACGTTCCGGATGCAACATAGGTGTATCCAGCTCCACTGCTCAGAATCCGTCCCCCCGAGATGCCATCATTGTTGACGCGGAAAAAAGCCTCAAAACCAGTTCCTGAATTATCATTCAAAACGAGCGTGCCATTTGCTGTACACCCCGTGCCGGCGGTGATTATGCTGAGCGCAATGGGAGTGTAGGAAACACTGAACATTGCTTGAAACGAATCCGACCGTGTCAAATTTACCTCGGCGCCATTGGGGTCACTGGTGTTTACAAACATAAGAATCCTGCCGGGCACATAACCCTCGCCAATGCTCAAAAGTGAGATTCGCTTGATCGAGCTCAGTGTAGATACAAAGACCGATGGCGACGACTGTGCAGTGACATTGTTGATCAGGTCAAACGAAAACTTGACGGTCCTGTCAGGTGGCACCGTAGGCGACACGGGAGCTCCAACGGCATGATTCTGAATGAGCGTTGCGGCTTGGCCCCTTGTTACAGTAAGAGTATTGCTGGAAATACTGTGTACAAGGCAAATTTCTTGATTGATTCGAATGAAGCATCCAGGAACAAGGGGCCCAGCATCGACAACTTGCACAGAGGTGTCTGACGTTGACACAGCAGCAGCGAGCGTAGTTTTGTTCGCAGGTCGAACCTGCAGCGTACCCGAGTCCCGCGTCCACTGTCCTCTCGAGGCAAAGGTGGCAACTGGAATTGCTCTCACAGAGTACGTTGATGCAGTGGTTGGGGCGGACGGCAAGGCTTGGCTGACTATTACTAAGCCCGAGCCATAGTGCTTCGAAATAATCCGGACATGCCGATCATTTGATGTGCTGTCGAACCCATCGATATCCACAATGATTGAATTGCTTGCATAGCACCCGTCTACAACACATGCACCGGCTGCAAGCACAAATGCCGATGCATTGTAAACCGAGGATGGTGAGCCCACGGCCAGATAGGAGTCAGCAAGCGCAAGAATTGTAGTTGAATCCGTAATGCTGCCCTGGAATCCAGTCAACAGGATATCAGCTTTGTCGTCAGATGCGAAGGCTGCATTTGCAGACAATGTAACGGTGATGGTATTGGGAGCCCGGGGATATGGCGAGCTTTGGCCCACATTCCGCAACAGCATGCTCGCGCTCACGATTTCAAGCACTTTGAAATTCTCATTCGTTGTCATAGGCCGAACTTTTACGACTCGCTCGCCGTTACACTCCAACGTTAGTCCTGGGCTGCTCTGGGTCTCTTCGTTGAAAACTTGAAACTTGATATAGATCTTGGTGAAAGCAGGGACTGTAGTTGCAACGTGCAGCGTAAGGGTGCGTGAAGGTTCATACCAGCGTGCTGTACCTGCAGTGCCACCTTGCTGGGAACTGAAGAAAAGGTGATGGTCCAGTCCACCGGAGGAATCTTGAAGCTGTACCGACGCAGAATCCCCAGCCAGATACAAGAAATATCGTGTGCCCGCAGATGGAGCGCTATACAGATTCGAGTCCAACGTGACAACACGGCCGGCTGAATAAGCAGTGATTCGGCGATATTCGCTGCCCACTTGCAGTGTGTAGTTGATGTACGCGTTGGCAGTAGAAGACGCTGCGTCATCTAGCACGAAGGTGGTACGGCTTGCGGTAGGATTCGATTTGATTGATGCTGCTCGCACAAGAACGCGTGCACCAGTCATGCCGGATATGGTGATAGCACTTCCGACAGCAAGTTCAAGATTGGCAGCGAGAGTAATGCTGAGATCATTCAACTGATTCAAGTAGTTGGAGGAATGGCCAATGTGGCGCAAATTGAATGACGGATTATAAACTTTGAGCGGTGCCGCATCGCCCAGTACTGGTTGCGGTACTGCATTCGCGAAGACAAGCTGCGTACTCACGTCCTTTGTGGGTGCCTGCACAGGGATGGCGCCGGGCCGAAGGATGGCCTGTACCAATCCTTTGCCTGCTCTTTTGGCCATCAAAATAGCACCATGCGCACGTTTCACAGTGAAACAATCATCCATATTTCCTGGTACACTGCCATCATTCCCGTTGCAGGTGCACGCAGCGTCGCTCGAGATAACGAGAGGATCAGCCGTGTACATGTTACCATGGGAAGCGATTGACCAAGTGTTGATGGCTCCTCCGCCGGAAACAGCAGTGACTACTGCCTCAAATCCGTATCCCCCGCCATTTGTGGCGTAAAGGCGCACGTTCGTGGTGCAGCCAGCTGTGGTGCCAGACCCAGCTACAAGGTCCACTATAGTGTCAGACTGCGAAGTGAAGGTGCCCGGGTAGTAAATTGGTACCACGATGGGGTTGTACGTTGCATCAAAATCATCAAAAGGATCGCGCTGGTAGTTCTGTCCGTGGTCATACAAATGTATAGCATTTATGACTCCGCTAGACACTGTGAACTTAGCCTGCGCCCGGTAGCAGCGCTGTGAAGCAGGCAATAAAGTATCACAGCCCCCTGTCACCTGAATGTCGCCGTCGACGTAGTTCGATCCCCCGTTCTGTATTTCAATGGCAGTGATCGAATTTTCCATGATATTGCGATAAAACGCCACTGTTGCACCTGCCAGATGGGCAGCAGTCCACACCGAGCAAGTCCCAGCAGCAGTTACAACGACAGGGCAACTTCCTCCAAGTGGGTTGACCACAGCCCTGTCCACAGTCAACGTGTTGCCGTTCAGGGCTGAAACGACCATGACCTCATCGTCGATGCGTACTTGCGCGCCAACTGTGAAGCCCGGTGCCGCTGCATCGTCGACTGTCACGGTCGTGTCCGAAGATGAAATGCCTGCAGAAAGAATGGTCTCCCTGTACAGCAGAGAGATGTTCGGCGCAACTGCGAAGCCCTCACCGGGGCTCTCAAGGTTGAACCCCGTCAAAACTCCCGTCCCGCCGCCTGTTGAGGTGTCAGCTGTGAAAGTTGCACGAACACCCTGGCCCCCACCACCAACAGTTCGCACGTTGCCAGAAATGAAGCTGATGCCAGGCTTCACGACTTCGATACGCAACAATGGCACGGCAGAATAGACGTCCAAATCTGGTGAGCTTTGATTCGTGCCTGGGTTCACCAGGTCGAAAGAGAATATGTATGAAACTCCGGGACCTGTAGCCTTTGCAATCACCGCGCCAGCAGCATGGGCAGCAGCAAATGTGCCTGCTACCTCACGGGCCACGGTCAGTACGTCGCCAGCTCGGCCTCGGACAAGCATCAGCTCAGAACCAATGCGGATGTAAGTTCCCACCTCCATGGACCCAGCGGTGGCATTGCTCACGACAAGGGTCTTATGAGTTGCATTGACTGCAGCACTCAATGTTGTACCTCCTTTCACAGGAATACTGATCATCCCGAGATTCTGCGTCCATACTCCATTATGCACGAGGACATTTTCCGAACGAGCAGAGATCGAATATGAACTTCCAGCTGAGGGAAGGGATGAAAAAGGCTCTGTGATGGTCAACTTGCGGTCTGTTGTGTACTGGTCAATCAAGCGGACCTCTCCACCTATAGAAATGGTATATCCCACAAAAATGCCCGCAACATTCGAGGCATTCACTTCAAGCTGCACCGTCGTGGGGTCAACGACAGAGAACAGTGATCCAGAATGAAACGGAATGTCAGTAATTCGCAGCAGAGTCTGCGAAGTACCTGTCTGAACCAAGCCTTTGATAATGAGCGCATTGGGAGCATTCTGAGTCATGGCTACATTACTTGCAAACGTTACTGTGATCGTATTCGTACGGTAGGGGTACGGGTTGCTCTGTCCGATGAACATCTGACTGAATCGATTCCTGTATATTTTTAGGGGCATAGCATCGCCCAAGACAGCGCCCGCTGCTGCGAGTAGGGTTGTCTCATCGCGCGTCATTGGGAATGGCACTAGCGTTGCGCTGCCACTACATGAAATGTAAATGGCTGGCGATTCCTGCGCTATGCTGAAATAAGGCGTGTCTGTGGGGTTCGTCAATTCAAAATTAAACTTGTACAAAATGTTAGGGTACAGGGCGCGGCCCTCTCTGACATTCAACACGAGCGTGCCTTGTGATTTCGACCATGTTCCAGTGCTATTTAGGGCTGCAGAAGCCAGACTGTAAATCTGAAAGGTTGATTGCGTGGTGGGAGTGACGGAAAATGGGCTATCCACCGTTACATACCTATTTTTCGTATATTTGACAATTGTACGGGTCTCGGCCGGGTGGTTGCCTGTAGTCATGACAAAGCGAAACCCTTCATAAGCACCCTGGAAACGAGACGATGTCGCATCATACAGTTTCATTGTTGTGTTTGGTTGAGCAGCATCGATTGCCTCAGGGTGACCAGACAAAATCTGCAGGGGATTATCACGGATTGTCATGTTCTGGCTGTCTTCTGTAGCACTGCCTGTAATTCCGCTGATCGTGATCTTTGAGTACTTTGCATCAGGCGGCAACCCCGACACAGAGTCATACGCAAGGAAAATGTTGGTCCCAAGAGTCACAGAAATGGTATTCCGCTGCTGCGGTGCCGCAGTGCTTTGCCCGATATCCTTACCCCTGTTCACAAATCCTCGAATCGTCTTCAACGGCGACGCATCGCCTTGGACGGCTCCGATGTCGGAGATAATGGTCTGATAGTCTTTCTGAAGACCAGATGACGGTGCAGATACGGTGCCACTGGTGGTTAACCATAAGCGCGGCGACTCCTGCGGCTCCCAAGGGTTTGTGGCCCTGAAAGACAATTTGTAAATCTGACCCGGCACCAAAACTGTACTGACTAAGGCCCCAACTCGGTGCACTGATGGTTCGGAACCCTTTTGAGATCTCACGACCACTAACATGTTGCCTATGACATTGTCAACCCGCATGAGCTCCTCGTCAATTTCGATGTGAGAACCTGGCACAATGTAAGCCGAGAGAGCATCGCTGACAACAACTGTGGTCTCGTCCATGTCGAGCTCAGTCATCAAAGCAGCGCGACCTGGTTCTCCCGGGCCACACACAGTTCTGGTATGACCACATGTCTGACCACCTACTCTGAGTCTTAGATGTGCCTTCGACTTGCTCCATATCGCACCTTTGCCGAAAAGATCGGACGAGCGGCTAGTAATAGACCAGGTTGACATGCTGCGTGGAGTCTCGGCAAATGGGAATTTCAGAGTCACGTTTCTGCCAGCAGTATATGCCGTGATGACTCGCGAGTCTGTGTCCGTGCGCGTCAGGGGGTCACCGTCAAAATCTATGACGATTACATATCCAAGATAGAAACTATCGACAGCTGCCGCTGTCGGCCCCAATGTGAAACTCGAGTTGGATGAAATGTGCGAAAAGCTTCCTTTCACTATTGGCTCATCGTATATGGGCAATTGAGTGACAACCACAGATCGGCTCAGGTGTACTGCTGCAACCGTGTCACCTTGTCCGCGGTCAACTTGCAAGGTGGAATCATCTGCCATCACCTTTCGGACCAACATCAGCTCTTCGTCAATCCGGAGGTACACTCCCTCTATGATGCCAGCCGCTGTTGCATTATAGATTTTGGACGTGTTAGACTCCGCCGTCATGGTCTCAATTAAATTGGAAAAGGGACTGCCAAATGTGAGGGCATTCACCCGAACTCCATCGGTTGTGTCTGGTGTCTGCGCGCCGTAGAGTCCGTGGATCGTCACTTCTGAGCCTGCCACCATCTTGTGATTCATGGAAAGCGTCACTGTGATGATGTTGTCCTGAAAGCACCATAACGCAAGGGTGTAGTTTGGGCACGGTCCACTAGTGCTCTGCCCGATGTCTTTGATCAGAAAGTCCACATTATACGTCTTAAGGGGTTCAGCATCACCGGCTACTGCATTCGGATAGGGCAGCACCGAGGTTGCGTCCTTGACGGCTTCCGTGACTTCAATGTCGGCAGCAGAACTCGAGGCCTGCATTGAGACAGTTGGCGATTCTTGCGCACTGACAGGATTTGTCAGCGGGAAAGAAAATTTGTAGTCTCTCCCAGGCGCCAAACAGGGTGCGATCAACGCACCCGAGTCGTGAGCAACGGCTGGTGTTTGGCTCATTCCTCTTATCACCGTGAGGGTATTTCCGGAGAGACCGGTCACGAGCAGCAACTCTGAATCAACCCTCAAAAAACTTCCAATTTGGATGTTGGACACCTTCACATCAGCCACCTGTACTCCCGTCGCAGAGGATGAGATACTTGCCATCAGTGTTGTGGGAGGGCTCATTGTTAAGATCAGGATGCCGCTCGTACGGGTCCAATCAGCCACATTCCCGAAGTATGCTTTCGGCACCGAGCTTACAGAGTACGTTGAGCTTGGAGCGATGGTATGTTGCAGATTTGAATGCAGGTTGCCAGCCCTGCCGCTGGAATAAGTAGAAAAGACAGCTGAGCTCACGTTGGAGCCAGTGGTCACAGAAACTGCAAACAATGCATATGCATGTGCCTGGTTGGATGCAGCTTGATCTAGGTACAGGGTATTTGTGTTACTTCCAGCCATCAGTGTTCCAGCAGCAAAAGGTACGTCGAAAATGGGTAGGACTGCAATCACATCAACACCTTCAAGGTGCTCGGTGACGCTGCTCCCATCTAAACCACGAACTGCGGTAATGCTGGCAGGCATCAGGTGCCCCATCGCATTCTTAACAACGTGCGTCACCCGCATGACCTCTGCGTTAATCATCAAAAAGCGCTCAGGAGTGATACCGCCTTCAATTCCTTTGCTAGCCGATGTCACTACCTTGAATGTATAGGTTGACGGCACGCTTGCACGCAGATACCCAGTCCAGCGCACTGAAAAAAAGTCGCTGGGGACGGCCTCGTTTGAATTCGGTGGCGGCCCCCTTCCGACGTACATGTTGATGGTGGGTTCGATACGATCAATAACAGGACTCGATAGCGTCGTATCACGATAGTATACAGCGCGTACACCACCACGGAGCGCCAGCTGCATCATCAATTCGACGCTCGAACTGATTTCAAAATCAATTGAATAGAAGTTTGAGCAATAGCCACGTCCCGAGCAGATGCCCTGATGAATGACGCGACCAAAGCTCAGGCTAGTAACGTTGTCGTATAGGCCAGTTATTTCATTAAAGCTCTTCCCAGGGGTCTGGAATAACACGGCAAACCCTTCAATGTGGAGTCCAGTGTACATCGCTGCAACATCTCTCTTATTTCCGAACTGGTCGCGCAGCTGGACGCCCATGCTGAGCAATTCGTTCTTCGGGTACAAACCACTACCGTAATTACCAGTGAAGACCGTCTGTCCAGGAGAAGCTTTGTTGGCGACTACTTTCACCTGAAACGGTGATCCAGTTGTGTGATATGCACGGTACAGCCGATGCCGGGGAACTATCTCCTCGTTGACCACGCGGGAAACGAACGACGTGCTCCACCATAAATTGACGTAAGGGCGCGAGGCAGAGGTTCCCGGACTCTTAAATTCAACTCGCATGTCGTACAAGTACTCAGCGCGAGCGAACGCGTAAGTTCCTGTCGGATAGCCCCACGATAGGGAGGACCATTGATCAATGACTAGAGAGTTATCGATCCACATGCGGATGCGCTCAATGGTTGGAGCATCAGCTCGAAGTAAGTCAAACTTGCCAGTAAAAGTGTATGTCTGATCGTGCTGTGCTCGAATAAAGCCGTGCCATCGCGTAGAAAAGGCAGATGTTTCCAGAGGTTGCGACCTGGAACCAGGCCAATCGTGCAGGGATGCATCACGTTCAGCCCCAGAAAAGTCGATCGCAGGATCCTCGCGCACGTACACTGCATTATTCAGAGTATCAGACGCATAGTAAGTCGCATGGAGCCCACCAGCCACAGCAACAAAGGATTGAATTGTGTGCATTCCAGAGCTTGTAACGGTATAATCAAATCGGTGCAGTCCACTTCCAGCATCGGTGTGACGCGGATGCAGATACGGACTATTGCCCTCAAGCACTTGCACTTTGTAGCGATATCCGTACGCCTCGTCGTGAGTAGTGCGCCGCAAATTTCCTAGACCATCCCGAGCGGATAGGGTAAACTGCGCCTGCAGACCCGCAGTTTGGAGTGAGAGACTTGTCCCAGCGCTTGACGAAGTCGAGGCACTTGGCACGCCAGGTCGCACTTGCAGTGTAGTTTCCGGCGACCCGCGGCTATTGAATGTGAAAAAAAGCCTTCCGCTTGGGATGACTGCTGCAGACTGGTTATTAAACCCCCACTTTAAGACCGCAGACTGGTTGCCAAGACGCTCACGGTATTCAAGTTTGACAGAGTAAAAGTCGGAAGCCCACAAGTCGTTCAAAGTGCCAGCAGGGCTGAGCGTTCCCAGACTCGCCCATTGATCTACGACAAGCAGGTTGTCAACCCACAACTTGACACGGTCCAGATTGTCAGCAATCTCGGTCTGGAATGTGTAGGTACCAGACAATGGAGGCTCGATATAACCTTCCCATCGAATGCTAAAGTCATTCAAGTATCGGCCACCAGAAACAGTGGGTGTCATCGTTGCCGGCCATCCTGCACCCAGACCATCACCGGTTGAGCTGAAGTCGATGGTAGTATCAGCCGAGAGAGCGTTTTGTCTAGAAGGAGTTAGATCGCCGTCAGTATACATGGTCGCAAAGAGCCCACCGCTCACAAGATAACACGCTGAAATAGTCCCAGTGCCAGCACTTTCCGGCGCGTACGACGCATGATAGGTACCAGTACTTGAATCGATAACAGGTCGGATGGCCCGCGCCCTGCCCCCAGACGGATTCATGTTCTTCAGAGCGACCTCGGTCACCCATGAGACGCCAACAGTGGAATTGCTGGAGTGCGTGACATTAAACACGATTGAACCTGAACTTGATATCCATGTAGCCTCAGAAGAAAAGACTGCGGGGACACCTGGCGGCATGCGCGAAATGACGGCGATTGAATACGAATCCTCTGTTGTGACTCCCCTCAAGCCCGACAAAGTGACCAAATCCTGCTTCAGCAGAAGATGATTTGTCGCCAGCGTAACCGTAATTCGATTCATGTACGCAGGATACGTTGTACTCTGGCCAATCCTCCTCACTATGAAGGACTTGGGCTTGACGAATAGCGGTGATGCATCGCCGAGCTCACTGCCAAGCTGGTAGGCAACTACCAAAGCGCCTGCTAAATGTTGGGTAGCTACTGTGTTGCGTTGCGCTCTCATTACAATGCACGTCCTAGAATCGATTACCTTGGTTATTTCCATGATCTCGTCATCAAGACGCAGCAAGCCTGCAACAGACAACCTGATGGCAGACGACGAGGAAAGCTGCACTTGGACACTGTTGTCCGGCGGCATCAATGTGGCCAAGTGATCTGTGCCCTGCACAGGGAATCCTTCGGGACCAATCGTCATGCCCTTCGGCCAGAGTGTTGCACTTCCGCTCCCACTAAGACTGACAGACACTGCGGACTGGGGAGACGCAGGGTTGCGCAGGTCCCAGCAAAAGCGAATCAGATGCCCAGCCCGCAAGGTTGAGACCAGATTGAGCGTCAAAGCTCCAGTCGCCTGCGACCAGTTGCCCACACTTCCAAAGATTGCAGCAGACCCATTCACACCAAAATCTCTGAGGCTCACGATGGTATCAGGAGATGCACTTCCTGTCAACCCTGATATCGTAATTTTGCTGGCGTTCAATGCCAGCAGATCGACATTAGTCGCAAGAGTGACGTACAACGTGTTGATGTCTGATAGGAAAGATGAAGATTGCCCAATAACAGCAGTAATGAACGCAGGGGCCTGCACGAGCAGCGGCTGAGTGTCGCCACGCTTTGCAGAGAGCGGAAGGATTACCACTTCTTGTCCAATGACATGAGAAACCGGCATGGAGCCTTTACTCCCTCGTCGAACGGTCAGCGAAAGGCCCACGATATCGAGCAAAAGCATCACTTCATTGGCAACCTGAATGTGTCTCCCTGCTTCAAATGCGCTGTGCCTTGCAGAAACGCTCATCTGTACATCAGACGCGGCCAAGTCCGCTGTTAAACGTATTTCTGCAGGAGTTGTCATATGGGGGAGCCCATTGACATCGTACTCCATTTGCTCTGCAGCGATCATCACACTGCCGGACGCGTTCACCGTGACAGTCGTCGCCCCTGAAGTCGCCGGATTTGTCACAGACACAGAAAAAATGTACAAGCGTCCTGCAAGAAGGATCTGATCTGAAGCAACCTGGATCTTCAACGCCCTTGCACCAGGGTCCCAGCTTGTGCCCCCGCCCAATACCTTTGCAGTTTCAGACTTGATCTTGTATGTGGACACGCGTGCAGTAATTCCTGATACTGTGGCGTTGAGCGAGATCAGCCCCCAGGATTCGTGCACGGCAACCGACCGATACATGATATCCCCCGTGGTATCATCGTTCCCATCCAAATCTACGACAAACAAGTAACCCGTGTACCGGGTCAATGCCGGGTTCATGGACGGAGCGAGCATTAAGCTTCCGTTGCCGTATGTGGCTTGGACAACCCCTCCATCGATTGGCGCCTCATCGAGGACAGGGCGCACAACAAGTTCATTCCCACTGGTACTGAAGGCAAGCACCAAAGAGGACGAATCAGAGCCCCGCAATTCTGCTGTGGAAACAAGGGACACAGTGAGGATATTCGTCGCATGCGGATATGTTGTGCCTTGTCCAATCTTTTTCAATGCAAACATGTATCCCAGATTCTTCAAAGGAAGCAAGTCCCCAGGATTCGAAGCAGCCAGATCCCTTATCGTATCGATCCCATTTGTCGCCATTGTAGAACTGGATATGGAGGCGGTGCCGCTGGCTGACGCGTACACACTGTTCCCAGCTTGCTCTGTCGCAGCATTTTGAACGTCAAAAGAGTACACATAGAGAGCGCCCGCTTTCATCGTCTTACCCGACACCACCGTCAAAACAAGACTGCCGGAGCTCTGTGTCCATCCTCCGCTTGCACCAAAAACGTCATCGTTATTCGCGCTCGAAGATGTGATGCGTAGAGCAGCATTATCAGGAGTTTGTGTGCCATTAAGACCCGTGATGGTGACTCTTGAAGTATCCGTGTAATCAAGATCCACCGTGCTTGCCAAAGACACCGTCAACGTATTGTTCGCACTCGGGTATGGTGTGCTCTGTGCTATAGAACTAATAGAAAATGCGGCAGACGTGATGTGGAGTGGAGCAGCATAACGTCCGTAACCCAGCATCGTAGGAAGTTTCTGCATTGCTTCTGCAGCGAACACAATGCCTCCCATGACACTGCTAGAACCCGAGATGCTTATCGCTGGCGACGGTTGTGCAACTGATGGATTTACGAGAACGAATGAAAACGAGTAGTTGACGTCCGGGAAAAGTGACTCGGCATTGGCCAAGGGCACAACTAACTTGCCTAGACTTTTGTCCCAAGTGCCTGATCCTGCAAGTTTTGAACCAGTCTGCATGATGCTTACCGTTGTGTCATTGGTGCCTGTCCCTGTCAGGCCATCTATTGTGATGGAAGCTGGTGCAGACAAAATATGATTGGGAGATAGGGTAACACTCAAAGTGTTGGGCAGTGACGGCGAGGACTGATTCTGCGAAATGAGCTTGTCAGCGAAGCCAGGCGCCCGCACTTCTAGAAAGAGCGCTCCGTCGTTTAAGACACCAGGAGTGATTGCGTACGCACCCTTCACCGTCGCCATGATTACTGCCAATTGTCCTCCTGCATATCGCTCAGAGTTGCGAAGTTGAACCTGAAACGAGAAGGGACGCCCAGCCTTGATGGTTTGAAGCAGCGATAGGACAATTTGCCCCTCCTTTTGTGCCCATTCGCCAAATCCAGCAAAAAGGGCTTGCGAGCCGGAGCCGAAGCTGTCAAGCAGGGGAAGCACATTTTTCACTGCCGACCTATCCGCATGGGCAGCGGCTGTTGTGTTGGCCTGCGCCCTTGACACTGTCAACAATGACCTTGCAATCACAAAAGATGACGTCACACGCGCAACCACCACTCCATCAGCATGCACCGTGGCTTTTGTGCCCAATTGAGCACGGAGCACTGTGAGAGAATTGCCGTCAACAGCGACAACTTTCATGAACTCATCGTTCACAACGACGTATGACCCCGCGCTGGCTGCTATAGAGGCGGCTGATTTCACTGGAAACTTTGTCGTTGCCTCACCAATGAAGCCATCATACAACAAATTCAGTACAGTTGTTGGCATCTTCGACACAGGCAGTCCAGTCCTGTGGGATGTTGCTGACGTACCAGCTGCCCCTCGCTGCACATTGAGAACTTTGCCGTCTTCAGAGACTGAATTGACGCGCATCACCTCGTTCTCCACGCCAACGTACATTCCGACAGACGCACGGATGCTACTGGCATTGACTACGATGAGCGAATCGTCCGTTGCACTAAGGTCGGAGGAACTATTAGACAAAGTGACGCGGAGCACCACGACCGTGGCGAATGCAGAGTGGCTAGTTGCCGTTGTCAATGCCAAACCCCTTGTGATGGTGGCACGATTTGCAATCAACCCAGTCACCTGCATGATCTCTATGCCCACCTGAACGTAGGAACCTGCCTTAATTCCCGCTTGAGGTGCTGAGTGAAAGGTGCACTCAGTGTCCGAAGCCGATATACCAGCAGACAAGTGCGTTTTGGTCACGATCATGAACTGCGAACCGTAGGCATGCTCTGCTTCGGATGTTCCCTGAACTGCACGCTCGATCGTCAAATGGTCATAGTCTACAGAATTTGTCGTGACACGAACCGACGAGAGAACGCGAACCATTTCATCTTGCACTTGGAGGTACATTCCGGGCTCAACAGGCATGAAGTCGTCAGCAACAAGCACTGCACCAGAGCCGATAGATCCCATTCCGGCAGCATCACCTGCTAACTGGAGGGTGCGGAGCAGCGACACACTGCAGCCATTAGGGTGTGTAGTGGCCCTGGATCCACCTGCCCCACGAACTACAACCACTGACTTGGTTCCATACATCACCAGTGTGACGTGCATGGTCTCGGCCCCAATGACCATGAAGCTCCCAGCTTGCAGATTTACGACATCGGTGTCAGCAAGCTTGAGAATTGTTTCGGTCGCGCTTGTGGTTCGGCCCATATCGAGGACAGTGATATCTAGCAGCTTGACGGTGGAACCATCCAGGTGAACACTGGCTTGGGTGCAGCCCAATCCTCGGGTCACGGCAAAATCATTTGGAAATTGTGCATCGACATTTCCCAGCAGCATTATTTCGTTGTCGATCTGAACGTATTTGCCCTTGCGTAGGCCTGCAGGCCCCGGTCTATCAATGCTGATAACGCCCATGGCTTCGCCGATTATATCCGAAGTCACATTTGTTACAAGCAGAGTCTCATTGGCGATCCTGATGTAAGATCCGGCCAATATACCTGCCGCTTGGGCAGATGCAACTCCTATTTGGGTGTCTGACGCACTGACATCAGCGCCCCCTTGATTCACAACGGTGCTTAAGCTGGCGTCTGCAGTCTGCGTGTTTCTGAAACCGTTGATCGTAATCTTTGTCGTTTGGGCTGCATCTCGAGATGCTACCAGATCCATGTTAACTGCAAGAGAAATTGAGATGGTGTTGAATTCTTGACAGGCAGGAATGCGGCACGGTCGGACAGTGGACTGCGAAACAGTGCGGATGTAAAATGCAGGATCATATGTGCGCATGGGACTGGCATCCCCCACCACGGAACCTGGAACAATCTTCCACACCACGGACCCCGTTTCATGCTGTGCTGCTACCGTACCCTCCACCGCCCTGACAACCGACACCTGCGTCGTCGTTACTACCGCACTTACGACCATGATTTCATGGTTCACACGAACACGGTCGCCCACAAAAAGGCGACCGGCCACGTTTGGCTGCAACGTCAAGTTGCCCTGCAACAGTTCGGAAACGGAAGACGTGAGAGAAGCAACGCTCGATGCTGGGAATCCTGCCTGATCTCGCATCATGTCCATGGGTGCAATCGCGTACACGCCAAGAGCTTCGATCCTGATCATCGGTGACTCCTGTCCTGTCATAGAATTTGTGACCTGAAAGGAGAAACGAAGTATGGACCCTGGTGTCACCACTTTTTCACTTAAAATGCGCACTTCAAGACTGCCCCGCTCTCGATTCCAAAGTCCGGTGGCCACAAGAAATCGTTCTCCTGCTATCACGTGCTCACTGATTGGAAGCGACGACGTAGATGGAGTAGTCGTACCAGTCAGACCAAACATGGTTATCGATGACACGTCGCTCAGGACCACATTGCTACTCATCGTTACCTCAATTGTATTGATAGCACCAGGAAACGGAGTACTTTGGCCAATATTCGCAATAACAAACTTGGGCGTCTGAATCAGCAGCGGGCGGGTGTCTCCTGGACTCGCACCCGGCAGGAGAAGGTGGACTTCTGATCCCAGCGCATGCGGAGCAGCCAAAGTTTCACGTTGAGCGCGGCGAAGTGTGATGGTGACACCGGATACGTTAGTGACGCTCGTTATCAGCATGACTTCTTGGTCGATGCGAACTTCAGATCCGTGGACGAGGGAGTTGACATTGGACCCGTTCACAGAAACTGTAATGGTCTTTACATCCATTGTCTGACCCAGCGATATTGTCCCGTGCAGGACTGGAATGCCAGTGACATCAGGGTCTACAGCTTCTTGCCTCAGAGTCGAAGTTGACCGTACGGATACACGCTGGGCTTCTTGCGCAATGGCACGGCCAGGCCAGAGGGCATGCGACGAGAAGCGGAGACTCTGTGGAGCAGCCTCCTGCCGAGCAATTATGAAGCGATTTCCACCGGAGTCTCGGACGTTCCCATAAATATCGCGGACCTGCACGCGGAACGTGCTGACAAGACCAGCTGTTGCTGTCGAGAGCGCATTGCCAGTCATGAATGAAGTAGTAGGTGATTCATGGGCGCTCGACTTCACTTGCAACGGAAAGGGGCTTCCGATAGACGTGACGTACGCGCTGTACAAGCGACTTGAGGGCAGCGGTTCTTGGTACTGGCTCGTGCTGATCCAGGACAGAAGAGCACTTGCTCTACCTGTACCGTGCCGATAATCTAAGCGAATCTCTTCGGGTTGATCTGCAGTCAAGACGATCTCTCCGGATCGAATCATAGGACCATTCGCAACATCTTCATCGTAGGTGTCGAATAGCACGGAGCCGGCAATGGACAAGCGAGAGGCTGCGCCGCTCGAATTGAAGATGAATGTATACGTCTCAGAGTACTGTGGCTTGATCAAACCAGACCACCTAATCGATATTTGATCAAAGGCATCCTGCGTGACCATGTGCTCCCAGTCAAATCGAACCTGTGGGTCCACGCGCACCAGACTTGGGCTGCCATGCATCCGCAAGTTGTACCAGTACTTGGCATTCAAACCACCAACCTCGAAGCCCTGCACAATCAATGAGTATTGACCAGATAAAGTAACATTATACAGCGCAGTCATCACGTTGTTAACGATCGCCGGGCGGACGGGAAAAATCTCTGACTCATCCGCCACTGAGTCAAGTGTCGCCTTACCAAACCACAGCCCGCCATTCGAAGAAGCCGGAAGAAAATTAGATGCATCGTCTCTCACGTGGATAACAAAACTCGATTGTACCCCAGCAGTGGCAATGGTGAGGCCCTGTCACTGACAAAACGAACCAGAACCCGGAATTCCAACATGCGACGTAAGCGGAAATGGACTTGCAGCAACGTGCTGAGCTGAATACAAGACAGTCGATGGGATTTGCCAGAGTGGCCAGTCTAGTAACGCGGTGTCCCATACAAGCCCAAACGTGCGAGGTCCTTCCCGTTCTTTGTATTCAACAACCAACTCGTGCAAGGTCTCGGACGCCAATTGGACAATTGCGCTGGCAGAGGTTGTGGAGAGTGAAGGCCATTCGTTGATGAGCAGCGAGTTGTCTATCCACAACTTGACGCGCTGTGCATCACCCAACGGCTCTGTTCTGAACGTATAAAGTGCTGAAAGAGTGGGCTTAATCCAGCCCCGCCATCGTACACTGAACATGCTCGCATTCAGGGAGGACGACGATTGCCTCGGCCACATGCCCGCTGATGAGAAGTTCGTGGATTTGAAATTCATTTGCTCGTCAACGATCGAGCTCAGCGGTGACGTAAGCTGATCTGTATCATAATAGGTGGCCGTAAGGCCTCCTGCCACGATATTCCGTACAGAAATGTAATATGCACCGGACGCAGTCACCGTGTAACCGGCTTCATAAAGGCAAGGCGCGGTAGAGGCCAAGGAGACAGGAATCTTAGCGTCAGGACCCACATAAGTAGAATTTCGGCTGACATCCAAAAACCACTGGTGGCTGTCGTCACAGATGTTCCCGAAGCGATCGCGAGCTAGTAGGCTGAAAGATGCAGGCTGGCTTACAGTGGCCACCGAAATCGCCGAGCCCCACACGAATGATTGGGCGGCGCACAAGGCACCATGTGCAACCTCCACATGTGCCGAATCAATGGCTAGTTCGTGAAATAGCTCCTGCGCGGAGAGCGGTACGTTGCTGTCATCTAACAGAGTCAAGCCTTGTGCCCCGCTCCAGTCCTTGTACTCGACTTGAAGTGTGTGCGGGACATAGGCGTTGACCTGCTGTGACCACGTGAGCTGCGTTGAAGCAAGGCTATGCCAAGCATCTACAACAAGCTGGTTGTCTACCCAAACCTTGACACGTTCATCAGCCCCATGCACATGAGCTCTGAACCTACGGGTAGCATGCGACGATCGCGGCATCATCCAGCCTGACCATCTGACGTAGAAAGGTGCAGGATCTCGTAGCCTCAGATTGCTGGCTGCAAGGTCTGTCCGCGAAGGCCAAGTCACCGAGGCATCTGTCCCAGCCTCTGCGCTCGAAAAGTCGATGACCTCAGCAACGACGTGCTTAGCAGCCCGTGCGCTAGTTGCATTTGCGGCATCACATGCGACAGGGTCCAAGCATAGGTAGTACGTGGCGGACAATCCACCTGTGGTGGCGAAGCTTGTTGTGATGTCCGCCAAGCCTGCACGCGTCATATTCAGCTGAGCTCGAAACTTCGAGTGGTTTGCAGCACCAACGCCCATTGACGGCTCAGCAACGCTTGATGTCATGTCTTCGCCCTGCGCACTGCACCATGCAGTGCGCGTACAATACGTTTTCTCTTCTGCCTTACTGCGCAGAGCAGCAATGATGGCGCCTCCAGCCACTTTGGCTCGGAACACCTGCCCACTTCCGCTCGGACACGACACCAAAGGCGGCGCCGATTTGTTGAACCCTGACCCATGGTCTGAGATACGAATTTCTGTGACCGTACCATTGACCGTCTTGCATTCACCTGACAGCCCACGACCTGTGCACCCAGCAACTCCGCCGCAAGTCCAATTCAGAGCACCAGTCGCATAGTTCCCAACTTTGGTACCCTCCACAAGAATTTTTGACACAGTGCCTGCCTGTTTGATCTCGGTGTCCATATACACAGGCTCAACTTGGATGGAAAAGGTGCTCGCAGCAAACGGAGCTCCCGGGTACCCTATTTTGACGGTGGAAATGGAGCCATTCGCGGTAGTAGAGAATGCAGCATCGAAGCCTGGCGCCACGGCCGGGGCTAGCACAAGCTTTCCATTGATATAGTCCGAACCGCTCGAGGTGACTTCTAGCCGGACTATTTGGCCCTTCTTCTCCCTGTAAGTCCCACGCACCGCAAAAAAGGTATTGTTGCCATCTGGCCCCTCACACACATTTCCGTATGGGTCGCGCGTGCCAATATGCACTGTGATGCCATCGCCTACAGACAGCGAGTGTGTGAGGCTACCAGGCATCAACAAGCTAGGCCTGAGTGACGACTCGACCACTGAGTGTGACGCACTACTACTAGATGCACACGACATCACAAGCGGTGAAGCGACTGGCGTCGACCCAATAGGGCCGTCATTTTGAAACAGGCTTGAGGACGGGACGACTTGTTTGGGCGTGTTGACACTGCTCCAGAGCAAGCGTATTCGTGCAGACACTTGATGTTCCCGGTAGTCAAGACGGATCGGGTACAAAGCGGATGGCGACAAGCGTTGGGTAACCACCACAGACCATTCCTGTCGAGCAGCCAACCCTTCCGACGAGAATATCTTGGCACGATTGAACCAAAGCTTCACGGAGTCGTCTGCTTGAATGTAGAAAGTATAGTAGTCTGCAACGGGAGGCCTAATCATGCCAGTCCATCGCACAGTGAAATGATCAGATGGAAAACTGTTCATTGGGGCGTGCAGGTTCCAATCCATGTCCAGTTGCGTGTCAACACGATGCCGCACTGCCCCATCATCAGTCCACAGAGGATTTGGGAAATACTGACCCTGCAGGCCACCTTGTGTGGTCAATTCGAGGTATGCCGTGTATCGCCCACTTTGCGTAGTCAGAAGGCTCGCGGTGTAGCTACCGTCGCCGTTGTCCACTACCACACCCTCGACCGTGTGGCTGCCACTATACAAACGTTGCGAGGGCACGGGCTCTGTGGACACTGATGCACTCGCCCATTTTAGCGTGAGGCCGTCATCGCCTTCAACCTCTTTGTAATCTATTTCAACATCATAAAAGCCGTTTGCGGTGCCCATTGCCACGGTGCCACTTGGAGTACGCGTGTCAAGACTGCTCCATGAATCAATAATGAGCTGGTTGTTCACCCACAGCTTAACCCGTTCGTCATCACCAGATAGGAGAGTCTGGAACGTGTAAAGTTCGCCAGCTGGCGGCTGAACCAATCCAGCCCAGCGCACACTGAAACCTTCTCCATCGCTCAGCGACGCACTCGGTGCCTGGCAAACCACCGAATATGTGCCTTGGATGCAAGCATCGGAGAAGTCGACAGACGTGCGAAAGCCCGCAGCAACTGGCCCTGTCATATCCACAGAATCGTAATACGTCGCTGCCAAGCCCCCAATCAACTGGGCCCCTCGCGCTGTGACCGACCACTCCTGCAACTTACTGTGTACTACTGGCCGAAAGATGGCCCCAGGTGCATTGGTTGAGTCTGAAATTGTGGGTGGATGCATGCTGTCGTATCCACAACCGCCACTGGTCAGCCAAACGTACTTGATCACGCCGTTTGACACCTCATACGATGCAGCCAGTCCGGACCCTTTGCATGGTGCGGTGCACGTGATGGACAGTGCCTTCCCGGCACCGTTGGGTATGGAAACGGATAGATTGCCCGACAGCTCCATGTGCACAATACTGTTGAGACGCCGCACGTCGTTGAAACCATCCCGAGCTGTGATCGAAAATGTCAAGTTGGTTCCCACATCTGTCACAGCCGAGGTAGATAGGTCCGTTGAGGAATATACGGACGCTATCGCAGGAGCAACAACCACTGTATGAAACGCGACTAAATTTCCCAGAATATCTTGGCCGTCAATCTGGATGCTGTGAAAGCACCGCACTGGCGAACCGCGCACGGCTGTGTACTGCACAAAGTATTTCCCGGGATCTTCGCCGACATCCGAACTCCCCTCAACATTCCCCTTTGCCACAACGCCAAGCCCGGAGCTAAATACTCTGAATTCAAGCATCTTGCCGTCCAAATGGTCGACGTCGTTGTCATATACGTCGCGAGCGGTGACAGTGTAACGGGCTTGACGACCAGCCGTGGCGAGCGTCAGTCCGCTTCCAGTGGCCACGCTTCTTGCTGCGCACAACCCAGCTGCTGCGACAGAGACGCGATGAGGCATTCGCTGAATACTGTACAGACCACCTAACTGCACGTTCAAATCATACAACCCGCTCCGTGTGGCTGTGAATGTGCCGACATATGTCCCGCTCCCACAGTCGGCATACAACGCCTCCACAGTTGTGGCCGCCAGGTGTGCACCGGCATTTGTACCAGCCTGCCCGCGGCTGATTTGTAGCACGTTGCTCAGTGTGCTTGTCACCAGCATCACCTCAGAGTCTATTCGAAGGTATGATCCCGGCCCTATGCCCACAGATATCGATGGCACCAGGGTCAGGCTGCTGTCGCCCACGCCCACGTCATTCAACAATCTTGACGCCGGGTACGAAGGATTCGTAGCAGTCACGGATGCCCCGCACCATGCTGCCGAAGCGCTACCGGTGTCGGAGGTGTCTGCTACACTGACTGCAACAACATGCGTCGAGAGGTTCAAAGAAGACTCAAACGAGTCTCCACCCGTGGTCTTGAGATGTGCCAACGCGTCGCGGGTTTGAATGGTGAAGCGTGCGCCAACTCCCGCCGTTGCTACAGTCAGGCCGTTGCCTACCGCATAGCTCTGGCTTGCGCTCGTGTATCCTGCAGCAACCTGCACTTGGAATGGAGAATTCGCCACGTGACGGTCACCCGACAAAACTTCCAGGGTGTAAGTGCCTGGACTAGCGTGTTGGCAAGTAGCCGAATGCAGCCCCGTGGGGTGCGGCTCGACGGTGCATACACGATGCAATACCCCCTTCTGCCGTATAAGCACATTGAATCGAAGGGTCTCATCATTCGTCACATTGTTCCCAAACGTGTCCTTGGCTTGGATTGAAAATACGGCAGGCAGTCCCCGCGTCATGGAAACCTGCCTTCCATTTGCCACGTTGCCAATCAAGACTGAAGTCGAAGGCAAGAATGGGCCAGCTTTTACGCTTAGAGGCATCGGACTGCCCTGGACATGCGAAGTGTTGAGCAGAACGTTGGCCGTCCAAGCGCCCGACGTCTGCACTTCGACCCTGATGACGTAAGAGCCATTCCCTTGTCCCGACAACACGGGGGGCGCATCTGCCGTGCCCAGCGCAGGCGAAGGCACCACAGACGTTTGAAGCAACTGGGAGTCTGTGCCTCGCGACCGCACGTTGCCGAACTCATCACGCACCACAAGCTGCATGCTGATGATGCCCACAATAGCCTCTCGCCACAGCGTCAATGACGAGGCGGCTGCACTCGCCGCACCTGGCTCAACAAGCAGCGTCACAGTCCCGATGCTGACCTGGTGGGTGTAAAAAAGCTGCCTCGAGGGCACTGGCCTGGCAGCTCGATACCGATTTCTCCACGACAACCAAACTTGTGCAGAGCCGCTCTCGTGTGTGTACTCCAATTTGAGATTGTAAAGGCTGCCAGCAGTCAAGTTGACAGCAGCACTCGCGCTCACCAGGCTGTCTCCTGCCTCGATGGTCACCCGGTTTCCGCCTGAGCCCTTGACCCAGCTCGTCGTGCTGAGTGAAGTGTAGTTGTGCTGGATTTTGGCAGGCGTGCAAGGGGCGGGCTGCCCCTGCACGGCCGCGTACCCCACCATTGAACGCAACCCTTTCTCGCCGACACATCCTTTCAGGCACGCTGGAGTGTGCGGGAATTGGGACCGAAAATGGTAATGGTAGAAAGGCAGCTGCGAGTCAACATGCCCACCGCATTCGTCTAAACCGTCATCAGCATGCGAACTAGCATCGTCGGCGTCCGCCACCATACTGGCATAAATTGGGACGCCGTCGAGCATGAAGCCCAAGAGAGCCGCGTGCAGCTGCGGGTGCTGCTGGTTGCCCAAACAGGACGGCTCGCGAATGTACGCATATAATCCCGACGCGCCTACATGTCCGCCGCAAGAGTCGAGCTTTCCCCCGCCTCCTACCCCGTCCCTCCAATCCACATCGTCATTGAGAATGAGCACGCCGTTGAGCGCAACGCCGACCGCGCTCCGGGGTTTCATGTAAGTGGGCAGCTGTGACGTGGAGGGGTGCAGTGGAAACTCCAAGCTCAGATTCTGCGCTAGCGCTCGCACACCAGGCTCTGCGCCGTCTTTCCAGTTGTATCCCGGACAACTCTCGCAATTGATTATGCGGTCTTGGCTCGAGACGTGTGATGAAATAAAGTTTGACAATTCTGCTGTGGAGCACTGGGGAGCACCACCCGCTGCTGCGTCTCCGCTGGATTGCAATGAGGGCGTGGGTCGGTCTATAAGAAGTTTGTCCTGCAGCCAGAGGCGGATGCCACTGGCTGCGTCGGTCTTGACCGTCAACATTGTTTCCTCGCTGTCCATCGCCCGTAGTTTGCCTTGCCATCGAATCGAGACCATGTCCTTGGCCTGAGGAGTGACAAGGCCAGGGCCCCAGTCAAAAGAGATGCCAGCGTCGATCCGCTGGCGCGCTGCCACCCCAGACAGCATGACATTGTTGTAATAGAACCCCTCGACGCCACCCTGCGACACCAGGCTGGGGACGACATCGTACCGCCCGCTCCTGGTGACCAGGTAGGGAACCTGGTGGCCCGCTCCAGAGTGGACGATGGCTCGCAGCACAAAGCCTGTGCAGCCTGTGCCGCCTGCCGACACACGCAGTGTCGGCGATGACGTGTAGCCGAACCCCGCGTTGAGGATGGACACGCCGCTTACCGCGCCGCCCGTGTGCGTGAAAACGGCCGAAAATCCGGCGCCACCGCCGCCGCCCGTGGCGCTCAGCTCCCCGCCGGTGAAGCACCCCGCGCCGGCATTCTCAATGACGACGGCCGCTATGCATCCGCCGCGGCTGTCCGGGCACGGTTGCGGGTACGCTACTGCAGTGAACGTGTGCGGGGCTGACGGCTGCCCTTCGCTCGACGCCGGCGCAGGGCTCCAGTCGACGTGAAATGACGCGGGTGAATTGACGACAGCGGAAAAGTTGCTGTCTCTTGCGAGAATGGTAAAGATGCTGGGGACGCCGGCCGTGGCCAGCGAGAGTCCGGCCCCCACCGCAGACGTCGTGCTCGCGCAGGTGCGCGACGCTGCTGCGGCACAGACGCCCGCGTCCTCCATTGATGACATTGATGCCGCCTCCATGGTGGGCTGCGCCAAGAGGAGCAGTCCCACGCCGAGCAGCATGGCGCCGTTCGCGCGCCGGTGCAGCGGGCGACTGCGCGCGACGGGCGCGTCGAGAGGGGCCTGCGGCGCGCAGCAGGCGCTGCTGCCCACCGCACGCCGAGCGCCCGCCCCAGCGGTTGGTTCTGCGCCGTGTCCCGCACGCGACGACCGCATCTGGCGCGTATGCATTCGTATGCAAGCGATCTCGCGCTGCCGGAGCGCGGCGCGCGAACAGAGGACTCGCACGGCCCAGAGGCCCTCGACGCTCCGGCCTCGTGCGGGCGCCCAGCGATGACCGCGCCCACGGCCTCGCGCGGCCGCTTCGGCCGGGGGCACCCGTCCCGCGCCCCGCTGGCCGATCGGTCCCTCCGCCCGCCTCGCCCTCTGATCCAACAACTGCTGCCCCTGTCAAGCACTGAAACCGTCACGGTTTTCGACATGACCATGTGAAGGGTGTTGTGCTAAAGCGGTGACCTTAAATATTTTACTACAGAACCCCTGTATTGCATCTCTGGTGTAGGTTGGGGTTGGAAGCAGGGGCAGCATGCAACGCGCCAGGGGGCGGGGCACAGCTGCCTCGTCGCCGCGCGCGCGGCGCTCGGGAGCCGAGTTGCGGCCTGCAGTGCCGCTCCTCGCGCTCCCCGCGCTGCTGCTTCTGCTCGGCTGCCTGCCCGCGCCGTGCGGCGCGCTCAAGAGCATCGCGAGCGTGGGCGAGAGCGTGCACAAAGTCCGCGACGTCGTCGAGGGCGCGCTGCACACGTTCGAGGCGGAGCTCGCAAACGACCAGGACGCGGTTGCCACGGAGCAGTATGCCCTGGCGCGCGCGCTGCAGGAGCGGTAAGCGGCCGTGCAGCCGAGTTTGCGCCGGCGTTGCAGCCCCCGCGCGGGGGGGGGGTCCTGGGGCAAACGCTTGGCGTTTGCGCGGGCGCCGTGGGCGAGAGCTCGTTGTGTGACCCCGCGGTGCTGCACACGCAGGGGCACGGACGCAGTCGCGGCGTTTGTGGTCGGCGAGGTATTCCCCCGTCCGGATGCGGCGTGCAGCTGGGACTGGACGAGCATGCAGTGCGAGCCCTGCGGCCAGTGCCGGCGCGCCGGCATCGCCGAGCTCCTGTCGCCAGATCGCCGGGTGCGTTGGGCGGCACCACGATGCACGCGTGCCCGTGTCGAGCGGACCCCGGCCCTCACTGTGTACTGCCGCCTGCGCTCGCGAGCGCAACCTCGAGCGCAACCGCGAGCGCGAAGCCCGAAACTGGGCCGCCTTGCTCAGACTAAGCTGGTGTGCGGTGGCAGGCGGAGCGCGCTGCAAATGAGAGCCATTGGTGTGTGGTGCGTGCCGTGGACGACCGGGCCAGGGGGCGCAGCTGCTCCGTCTCGCTCAGTGCTACGCGTGAGGGCATGATGATGGACTTCCAGACGAAAGGTGTCGTGGGCAAGCGCCTGTACCGTGCTGTGCTCAAGTTCGTCGAGCGTGAGCTGGTGGCGCCGACCAATTCAACGTGCTACTTTGACTTGGCGCGAGTGCGGTGCGAGCCTAGCTCCATGTGCAGCATGGACTACCAGTCGTGGGATGTCACTCCCAGCCGGGCGTGCCGCCTCATCTCCTCGCCGAGCGCGGAGCCCACCTCCGTTGCACCTGCGTGCAGCTGGAATGGCCGTCTGCTCCGCTGCGAACAAGAAGGGAGGTGTCATCCGGAGGTGTGGCGCTGGGCAGGCCGCGTAACGAAGCGCCATGTGTGGCGTGCGCGACGCCTCTCGTCCATCTGCGCGATTTCGCTCTACACCTCGGTCTTTGCAAATGTCAACACCCTGCGCATCAAGGCACGCGCAGAATACGAGCGCCTGCATACGTTCGCGGTAGCGCTTGCGGAAGATGTTGAGATAGCCCGCCGCAGACTCGCGAGGTCAATGCAGAAGCTGTACGCCGACACGAAAATCGCCGTTGGGAAGCATGCCCGCTCATGCCGAAACCGCCTGGCGGCCTGGCACTGCAGCGCTGTCGCGTGGCACCATGGCGTCTTGGCGCCAGGACTTGAGATCGCCATGTCAAATGGTGCTGGAATCGCTGCACGGCTCCGTTCGCAACTGACGCCAGAAAAGATGGAGCAGCACCTGCGCGTGATTTCCAGATCACTTCAGCGCACGGCTCATACGTCCGTGGGCTCAGCCAAGATGTGGTTCAGCACGGCAAAGCGCATGCTTGCTGAGAGGGTCGCGCAGGTCAAGCACGCAGCACTTGATTTGCAGCGCGCACTTGTCCAATTGGACCGGTCCCAGATCGAGACGGGCGCGAAGCGTTTGCAAGTTGCAACCCTTGCGGCGTCACAGAGGGCCGTACAGGCATTTCATGTGGCGCTCAAGCGAGCCCAAGATGCAGGCAAACGCTCAGCTCGTGATTTGAGTGTGGCGTGGCGTAAAGTGGCATCGAAGGCCGCGGAAAAATCAGCATACTTGGCTGCGTCGTTGAATTCGACCTGCACGAAGGGAATCATGCACTTGCGCGCTGCCCGCGCGTGTCCGTACGAATGGGTACCGGGGCAAGGAAGTGTGAACAGTGATGCCCTTGTGAATATTGTGCGGGTGCCGGTGCACCATTGGCGTGTCTGGAGAGTTCTCGCGCGCCAGGCTATCATGAATGCTGTGCAGTCGCTCAGATCACAGTATAAGCATGCGCGCGAGGTGAGCACACGGATTCTCGAAGAGGTGGAAGTGGAATTGGAAAGCGCGGCTGATCGCCGATCGGTCGACATCTGTGCGCTTATTCCTGTCGAGAAGCAAGAAGTTGTGTGGCGCTGGAAATACTACTCGCCATGGTCGGCAAAGAAGACGGCGAACATGATTTACAGTAAGATTCTGCGGCAGCTCATGGTGTAAATGCCCTTAACATAATTGAGAAATGCAAACTTTCCCCGTAAAGTCATTTTAAATGTCTCGCCCTCACCAGGGGGGTCCCACCGTCTCCCCGCCACTTCCGCCCTCCTCCTCATTCGTCGTTTGTCAATAAACCACCCTCCTCCTCCTCCTTGTGCGAGATCTCCCCCCTGCCTGAGGACCACTGCGTCGCTGCCGCTCCTACGAGCGCCCCCCGCG
>Ga0115006_10000077_pt1 | contig 45736 bp, 44 predicted proteins | sample ArcOceMetagenome_3_FD_88943 | JGI IMG/M metagenome (GOLD analysis project Ga0115006, IMG submission 88943) | Marine eukaryotic phytoplankton communities from Arctic Ocean - Arctic Ocean- Svalbard ARC20M Metagenome | ecosystem: Environmental > Aquatic > Marine > Oceanic | place: Arctic Ocean...
CGACAGTCGAAATTCGGCGCGTGATGTGAACATACGGTACGGTTCTGAAACCCCGCGCGTCGTCAGATCATCAATCATTACGCCAATGTATGAGTGACGCCGTTCAAAATAGATTGGATCGCCTGATTTCGCCTGCCGCGCTGCGTTTAAGCCTGCGACGAGACCTTGCGCTGCTGCCTCTTCGTAACCTGTTGTTCCGTTGATTTGCCCCGCAAGAAACAGACCCGGCACATCTCTCAATTCCAACGTTGATCGCAGTGCGCGGGGGTCAATGTAGTCGTATTCAATTGCATAACCGGGTTGAAGAATTTTGGCGTTTTCCAACCCAACAATTGATGTGACGTAGGCTTCTTGCACATCAACAGGGAGCGACGTCGAGATACCGTTCGGATAGACAGTATAGTCGTCCGCGCCTTCAGGTTCTAAGAAAATTTGATGAGACGCCTTGTCAGAAAATCGAACAACTTTGTCTTCAATTGAAGGACAATATCGTGGACCGACCCCCTCAATGTGGCCGCCGTACATTGCGGACCGGCTTAGGTTTTTTTGTATGATATCATGTGTTTGCTGATTTGTATGCGTGATGCCACATGAAATTTGCGACGCTGTCGTGTTTTTGGATAGGAACGAAAATAACGTTGGGTCATCATCACCGGGCTGCATTTCAAGGATAGACCAATCGATAGTGCGTCCGTCCAGCCGTGGCGGTGTACCGGTCTTAAGCCGCCCTAATGGCAGGCCAAACCCGTCGAGCCGCTCTGCCATTTTGACAGATGGCTTTTCACCCATGCGACCACCTGGCTGCGCGACGTCACCGATATGGATTACGCCACGCAAAAATGTGCCGGTTGTCAAGATGACTGTCAGTGCGCGCACTTCGGATCCATCAGCAAGAATAATCCCGACAGCGCGGTCGCCATCCATCATTAAATCAACGGCTTCGCCGATGACAACATCAAGGTTACTTGCCACGTTGATTTCGTTTTGCATCGCTTGACGGTAGAGTTTTCGGTCAGCTTGGGCGCGGGGACCTTGGACAGCAGGACCCTTTTTGCGGTTGAGAAGGCGAAATTGAATACCGGCAGCATCAGCTACGCGACCCATTGCGCCGTCAAGTGCGTCGATTTCGCGGACCAAGTGCCCTTTTCCAAGCCCACCAATCGCTGGATTGCAGGACATAACGCCAATTGTTTCGGTTGATAATGTCACAAGTGCAGTTTGCGCACCCATACGGGACGCTCCCAAGGCAGCCTCTGTTCCGGCGTGTCCGCCACCAATAACAACAACATCAAAATGTTTCACGTGAAACAATCCCTATTTCCCAATACAAAAACTGGAAAAGATCTCTCCCAGTATGTCTTCCACATCGATCCGCCCAAGGAGGCTATCAATTGCACGCCCAGCGGATCGAATATCTTCTGCGACCAAGTCTTCCATGAAATCACCATTTTCAAGGGCCACATGAACGCTGTCTAGGTAGTCTATCGCCTGCAACATCGCAATCCTGTGCCGTTCACGCATTGCGACGCCGATAGTTCCGACGCGATGCCGTAAAATACCCGTAATTTGAGCGGTAAGATCATCAACGCCCTGACCCGTCACCCCGGAAACGCCATTTCCGTTGTTCAGGTCGGCCTTGGCTTCGACGACAATGTCACCGTTTTCAAGCGCAATCGGGCTTTCTTCGCCGGTTTCCAGCAACACGACCCGCAAGTCAGCGGACAGAGCCCGTGATATTGCCCGCTCAATGCCAATACTTTCAACGACGTCAATCGTTTCACGCAGGCCTGCCGTATCCAGCAAAGTCACGGGCAGCCCATCAAGATCCATTTTAACCTCGATTACATCCCGCGTCGTTCCTGCGATTTCTGACGTAATTGCCGCCTCTCGCCCTGCTAAGCGGTTGAGCAGTGTCGACTTTCCTACGTTAGGCGACCCCAGAATGGCGACTTCGAACCCATGCCGCAGACGTTCTGCGAACACCACGCCTGCTGCTTCCTGTTCGAGGCTTACCCGCACGGATCGGACCAATTCAATCACCTCGGGCGCCACATCAAAGGGGACGTCTTCATCCGCAAAGTCGATTGTCGCCTCGATCAAAGCCGCAGCGCGCAGTAATTTGGCACGCCAGCCTTCGGCCAAAATACCAAGTGCGCCGTCAAGAACGCGTAATGCTTGGCGTCGCTGTCCTTCGGTTTCAGCGTCGATGAGGTCTGCAAGCCCTTCAACCTGAGCTAAATCAAGCTTGCCGTTTTCCATGGCGCGTCGCGTGAATTCGCCTGCTTCGGCCATCCGCAGATCAGGATCATCGCCCAACACACGCAGAACTGCTGCAACGACAGCTAAGGATCCATGCAAATGCAGTTCGATCACAGGTTCGCCGGTAAAGCTGCGCCCTGACGGAAAATTCAAAATCAATGCTTCATCGAGGTGAACGCCAACAAGATCAAACAGACGCCGCACACCCCGTCCAGAAGGGACACTATCCATCAAACGGCCAGCCGCAGCTATCGCTAAATCACCCGAAATTCGGATGACAGCGACGCCAGCGCGCCCTTGCGCCGTAGCTAAGGCAAAAATCGTATCCATTTCAATTAACCCATTGTTACTGAACAATAAGTTACGTGTTCATTGAATCGAAGAAGTCCGCATTTGTTTTGGTCTGCTTGAGCTTCCCAATCAGAAATTCGACGGCATCCGTGGTCCCCATTGGGTTCAAGATACGGCGCAATACATAGGTCTTGGCCAGATCGCCTTTTTCCACCAACAGCTCTTCTTTACGGGTACCGGACTTCGTGATGTCCATGGCTGGGAAGACACGTTTGTCAGCGACCTTACGGTCAAGAACAATTTCGCAGTTACCGGTCCCTTTAAATTCCTCAAAGATGACTTCGTCCATGCGCGAGCCCGTGTCGATCAGCGCAGTCGCAATGATTGTCAGAGAGCCGCCTTCTTCGATGTTACGTGCTGCACCAAAGAAACGCTTTGGCCGTTGCAGCGCGTTTGCGTCCACACCACCAGTCAAAACTTTACCGGACGATGGCACGGTCGTGTTAAATGCACGGCCCAGCCGTGTGATAGAATCGAGCAAGATCACGACGTCACGCTTATGTTCGACAAGACGCTTGGCTTTCTCAATGACCATTTCGGACACAGCAACGTGACGCTCGGCTGGTTCATCAAACGTGGATGAAACAACTTCGCCTTTTACAGATCGCTGCATGTCAGTCACTTCCTCTGGCCGCTCGTCGATCAGCAGAACAATCAGATAGCATTCAGGGTGATTCTTTTCGATCGAATTAGCTATGTTTTGCAGCAGAACTGTTTTACCAGTCCGTGGCGGTGCCACGATCAAGGCCCGCTGTCCTTTACCGATTGGCGACACGAGATCGATGATCCGCGCAGATTTATCTTTAATTGTTGGGTCCACGACTTCCATATTAAGCCGCTCATCAGGGTAAAGCGGCGTCAGGTTATCAAATGCAACCTTATGCTTAGCTTTCTCTGGGTCTTCAAAGTTGATCGATTCAACAACGGTAAGCGCGAAATAACGCTCTGTGTCGTTTGGCTCTTTCATGATGCCTTGAACCGTATCCCCAGTCCGCAGCGAATGCCGCCGTATCATGTCAGGCGAAACGTAAATATCATCTGGCCCAGGCAAATAGTTGGCCTCTGGTGACCGCAAAAACCCAAATCCATCTTTCAGGACTTCAAGCACGCCGTCGCCACCAATGATCCATTCTTCGTCTGCGCGTTCTTTAAGGATCGCAAACATCATGTCGCCTTTGCGCATGGTGGATGCATTTTCGATCTCGAGCTCTTCTGCCAATGGCAAAAGATCCTTTGGGCTTTGTGCCTTGAGGTCAGCGAGGTTCAAACGGTCAATAGTCATAACAATATCCAACTGCTGCCAGCAAAGGCAGTCATCAAGCAAATTAAGAATGGAAAACAGCTATCCCGGAAGGGTAGCGCGCAAACACCTACGCAACCGCATGACCGAAGTCAATTAAAACGGCCGTACAATGACCATCACAACGATTATAAGCATAAGTACCGTCGGCACCTCGTTCGCAAGCCTGTAGGTCCGCCCTGTGCGCGTGTTGATCCCTTGCGCAAATTCTTTACGTCGGTTCCCAAGCCACATGTGTGCCCCAGTCATCAGCACGACCGCGATCAGTTTAATCCACGTCCATCCTGCTCCAAAATCCATCACGCCCATTACAATAAGGGTAAGCCCACAGATCCATGCCACTATCATCGCTGGTGTCATGATCAAATTCAGTAACTTTCGTTCCATCAACTTGAAGGTCTGATCAAGCTCTGATCCGACTGATCCCCGTTCTGCGTGATAGACAAACAGCCGTGGCAGATAGAACATACCTGCCATCCATGACATCACAGCCGCAATATGAAGTGCTTTGATCCACGGATATAGAATTCCCAAAATCTCCGACATGCTTTGTTTCCCCGACCGATCCTGATCTTTCATAATATATATAGATATATAGAAAGAAGATGTAGTTGTGTGTTGTGTTGTCATTTTCTGTGGATCAAATCTTATCCGCAGAGTTGTCCACAATTAACTAAAGATAACAAAAATTTAAAGTGTACGAAATATTGATATTAAATCATTTTATATCAATAGCTTAGATGTATACATTCAAGATGAATTTCTGACCCTGACATATTGACTCATGGTACACCCTAGATTCGTCCACACCCCCGACTTATCCTTTCCCACAGTGGACATTTTGGTAAAACTACGTGCATAACATCCAACATACACATAGGCGCGTGCGCTCCTTGCTTTATCTACCATTTCCACCACACGACCACACAGCGTTTGTCCCAAGGGTTATCCCCATGCCAGATACCATCATTCTTGCGTCAGGTTCGGAAATTCGCGCGACGCTTTTGCGTAACGCTGGCGTCCAGTTTGACGTCGTCATTCCGCGTGTCGATGAGGACACCATAAAGGCGTCACTGATCGCTGAACAGGCGTCCCCCCGAGATATCGCCGATGCCTTGGCCGAGATGAAGTCGTTGCGTGTTGCGGCCAAACATCCAGATGCACTGGTGATTGGTTGTGATCAGGTGCTTGCACATAATCGTGCAATTTTGTCGAAACCTGAAACGCCTGCTGATGCCCTTGCCAAACTCAAGGCATTGCGCGGCGAAACCCATCAATTGTTATCGGCGGCTGTTATTTATGCTGATGGTAAACCCCAATGGCGTCATGTCGGCCAAACGCGTTTGTTTATGCGCGATGTGTCTGACGCATATTTGACGGATTATGTTGACCGCAATTGGGATAGTATTCGTCATTCTGTTGGCAGTTATAAACTAGAAGAAGAGGGCTCGCGTCTTTTTTCCCGTATTGAGGGTGATTACTTCAACGTTCTTGGGCTGCCGCTGTTAGAACTCTTGTCATATCTCACACTTCGCGGAACATTGGACGGATGAAACAAAAAATCCCTTTAGCTGGTGTGATCGGTTCTCCGATTGCCCAATCTAAGTCTCCTCGGCTGCACCGACATTGGCTACGCCGTTACGGTTTGCGTGGCGATTACGTGCCGCTGCATGTTGATCCCGAAGATCTGGAGACCGTTTTGCGGGCGATGCCCAAGATGGGCTTTGTCGGTGCTAACGTCACGATCCCGCACAAAGTCGCGGTGATGAAGTTTGCTGATCAAGTAAGCGATCGTGCCACGCTTGTGGGGGCGGCCAATACGCTGATCTTTAAGGACGACGGGCGCATCTTTGCCGATAACACCGACGGCTATGGGTTTATGGCGAACCTGCATCAGCAAGCCCCTGATTGGGATCCAAGGTCTGGCAACGCTGCCGTGCTTGGTGCTGGTGGTGCCGCGCGTGCTATTATTGTGGCCCTTGCTGACGCTGGTGTCACCGAGATTTTGCTGTCTAACCGTACCCGCGCCAAAGCTGACGCGCTGCGGTCCGAATTTGGTGCCCGCATTCGCGTGGTTGATTGGGTCCAAGCCGGCAACATGTTTGAAGATGCGACCACAGTGGTCAACACGACGTCCCTTGGCATGATTGGTCAGCCTGAATTGCGCGTTCCATTAGATGGATTGCGCGCCGGGGCCCTTGTCACCGATCTGGTTTATAGCCCGCTGCGTACCTCGCTGCTTGAAACCGCACATGCGGCGGGTTGTGTCACTGTTGATGGGTTGGGCATGTTGTTGCACCAAGGTGTTCCAGGGTTTGAGCGTTGGTTTGGCACCCGCCCAGAAGTCGATGAAGAAACCCGCCGCGTTGTTCTGGGATGACCTTATGCGTTGGTTTGACCGGTTCAATCGGTATGGGCAAGTCGACCACGGCTGCGATGTTTGCAGATGAAGGTATCCCTGTTTGGGACGCTGACCGTGCAGTGCATGATCTTTATGCCGTCAATGGAGCAGCCGTAGAAATCATCCGCGCCCAGTTTCCAAGTGTGATTGACGGTGCTGCTGTGTCCCGAAGCCGTTTACGCGATTTGATTGCTGATGATCCGACTGTCTTGGACCAGCTTCAAACACTTGTGCATCCGTTGGTTGCTCAAAACAGGCAGGGGTTTTTGGCTGCCAATGCCGGGTCAATTGTTCTGCTCGATATTCCGTTGTTATTTGAAGCTGGCGCTAATGCCTTGTGTGATGTGATAGTTGTCGTGTCTGTGTCTGAGGACGTTCAGCGCGCGCGCGTTGTGGCCCGCGGGGAAATGTCCGAGGCTGATTTTGATATGATCCATGCCCGCCAGATGCCAGACGCCGAAAAACGTAAACGCGCTGATTATATCGTTGAAACGCTGACCCTTGATACTGCCCGCGCCGCCGTGCGAGATATCGTGCAACAGCTAAGGGATACCCATGCGCCAGATTGTTCTTGATACAGAAACCACGGGTTTTGAGCCAAATGAAGGTGACCGTATCGTTGAAATCGGTGCGGTTGAATTGATCGGGCACGTCCCAACTGGCCGCACGTATCATCATTACATTAATCCGATGCGGTCAATGCCTGCTGGCGCGTTTGGTGTTCATGGGATCGGCCCTGATTTACTGGAACCACCGCAGCAGCCAAAGCCCGGTCAGGTTATTTTGCGCGACAAACCTGTATTCGCTGATATCGCGCAGGGGTTCCTTGATTTTATCGGCACTGACGTGATGGTCATTCACAATGCGGCGTTTGATATGAAGTTTTTGAACGCCGAGCTTGGTTGGCTGAAGCGCCCGCTTTTGCCGATGGCCCAGTCGCTTGATACACTGGCGATAGCGCGGCGTAAATTTCCTGGATCGCCTGCGTCACTGGATGCGCTTTGCCGACGGTTTGGGATTGATAACAGCAATCGGACACTGCACGGCGCGCTTTTGGACAGCGAAATTCTGGCCGAAGTTTATTTGGAATTGATCGGTGGCAGGCAGCCCGATTTTGGGCTTGGTGCTGCTGCCATTAAGACGGCCAACACGGCCGACGCCCAAGATTGGCGGCCAACGGCGCGGCCAAATGCGTTGCCACCCCGCATTACAAATGAAGAAGCCGCCGCTCATACCGCTTTTATAGAAAGCTTGGGCGACGGCGTGCTTTGGAACCGTGATTAAGGCTTAATTCTCGGTCGCTTTGGCTTTTTCTGCCTCAAGGCGGCGGGTGATCTCGGAGCGGTAAAGCGCCACAAAATCAATTGTCTCAAGGTTCAGCGGCGGAAAACCACCGTCACGGGTGACGTCGCTGACGATGCGGCGCAAAAATGGGAATGTGATGCGTGGGCATTCGACCAAAAGATAAGGGTGCATCTGATCTTCTGGCACGCCCTTTACTTCGAAAACGCCAGCATATTCCAGCTCGAGAACGAACAGTGGATCGCCGGTTGCCTTGGCGTTGCTTTCGACTTTTAGCTTGGTGATCACTTCAAATTGACCCTCGGCGCCGCGTTTGCGCGCATCAAGGTTTACCTGAACTTTAATCTCTGGCTGTGCGTCGCCGGTTATGCCTTTTTGGGCAAGAATGTTTTCGAACGACATATCGCGCACATATTGTGCCAATACGCGGTTGGAAACTTTTGGTGCGGCTGCGGCGTCGGCGGCTGCGGTTGGTGTGTCGGCCATTGTTTGCTCCGGTCTGAAATAGGTTCGCGCGTTGTTATCAGGTGAACGCCGCGTCCTCAATCACGATTAATTCTTGGTCCACTCCGATGGTGCGTGGGCCGGGCGTTTTGGATCAGAAAGATCTTCGAATTCGCCGTCGATCACGCGATCATCGGGGCGCGTAGGCTGTGCGGGGCCCGCATTCATCGGACCTGCGCCCATAGAAAACTGCTGCACTTTGACCTTGGATTTCGCCCATTTGAACGCAGCGGCGCGAAATGGCGGAAATAACAGGGCGAACCCGACCGCGTCAGTGAAAAACCCTGGCGTAAGCAGCAAAGCGCCCGCAAATAGGATCATCGCGCCATTGGCCAGTGGTTCAGTTGGATCGCGCAAATCTGAGAACGCACCTTGGAGGCGGGAAATTTCACGCGCACCTTGGCTGCGTACCAACCAAGACCCCAAAATCGCGGTCACAAGCACGATGCCGAGCGTCGGAAACAGCCCGATGAACCCGCCAACTTGAATAAACAATGCGATTTCAATCAACGGAACCGCGATAAAAGCAATAAGCAGCCACATTTACTGGCCCTTTCCTTTGTTGTTTGGGGGGCGACAGTGGACTTGGCCTTACCCAACACCTACATAAGGACGGAACACGATATTTCCATGCCCTTTTTGAATGAGGCCCTGATGAACTCTCCTATTATCCAACTGCTTGTGCTTGCTGGCATTGCTGTTTTCCTGATCCTTAAGCTGCGGTCCGTGCTTGGTACCCGCGAAGGGTTTGAGAAACCTGAAGTCCGCTCAACCGATACCGAAAGCGACCGGCGTCGCAACGGTTTTGAAGTTATTGAGGGTGGCCCAGACGAAGACATCATGGATCATGCTGAAGAAGGATCCGACACTGCCTTGGCTCTTGCTGCGATGAAGCGCGTTGATCCATTGTTTCACGTTGGCGAATTTTTGGGCGGTGCGCGCGGCGCCTATGAAATGATCCTTGTTGCGTTTGAAAATGGCGATCTTGCGTCTGTTCTGCCGTTCATATCTGAAGATGTGTATGAGGCATTATCTAGTGTCGTCGACGAGCGCGAGAAAAAGGGTTTGACCGTCGAGGCGAATTTCATTGGGATCAGCGATATGGTTCTGAAGTCTGCGAGCTTTGATGAGGCCGATAAAGAGGCAGAGGTCACGATGCGTTTCAAAAGCGAAATGACATATCAAGTTCGCGACGCGGGTGGCGATGTGATCGAGGGCAATGAGAACGAAGTTAAGCGCCAGAAAGATGTCTGGACGTTTGCGCGCGATATGGGTGCGGACGATCCGAACTGGCACCTAGTCGCAACGGGCGGATGATCCAAAACCGGTTGGGGGTTGTGGCCCTCAGCCTGTTTTTTGCGGGGGCGGCAATGGCAGAACCAACTTATTCATTGCTAACGTTTGATGATTTGGCTGGCTGGGCCACGGATGACCACGCAACTGCATTGACTGTTTTTGCTGATACTTGTGGCGACATGACAGACCCTGAATGGCAGGGTCTTTGTGCGTTTGCCAAAACGGCGCCTGATGCGCGCGCATTCTTTGAAATATTCTTTCAGCCGATACTGATCGAAGACGGCGAGCCGATGTTGTTCACTGGATATTTTGAACCGGAATTGCGTGGGGCAAAGTCCCGAGGCGGCCCGTACCAATATCCGATCTACAGTCTGCCACCTGATTATGTGGCTGGTCAGCCATATTTGTCGCGGCGCGAAATTGAAGAAACGACGGCTATGTCTGGTAAGGGATTAGAGATCGCTTGGCTTGCTGACCCTGTTGATTTGTTCTTTCTGCAGGTTCAAGGATCCGGCCGAATTCTCTTGCCTGACGGTGGTGGTATGCGCGTCGGATATGGCGGCAAAAACGGGCGTGAATATTCGTCCGTTGGCCAAGAATTGATCCGTCGCGGAATTTACACGTCACATCAGGTTTCTGCCCAAGTTATTCGAAAGTGGGTGCGCGATAACCCTGAACAAGGCCGCGAATTGCTTTGGGTGAATGAGTCCTATGTGTTTTTCCGTGAGGTGAGTGAAGTTCCTGCCGATAAAGGTCCGCTTGGTGCGATGAACAGATCGATTACCTCGGACAGATCGATTGCGGTCGACCCGGCGTTCACGACATTAGGCACCCCTGTTTGGATTGAAAAAGCGGGCGCTGCACCGATTAATCGCCTGATGGTTGCCCAAGATACTGGTTCAGCAATCAAAGGTGCACAGCGCGCTGATATTTTCTATGGCACTGGTAACGCCGCAGGTCGCGCCGCTGGTCGCATCAAAGATAGTGGTCGTATGATCCGGCTGCTGCCCATTCAAATGGCCTATGCGATGTTGCCTGAAATTATCCAATGAGACGCCCGCGCCATTTATCATCCGAAGAACGGGCCTTGTGGGATAGGGTTGCTGACACGGCCCAAGCGCTTGATCCGGTGCGCGCTGTCGATATACCCGCAGCGATTGCGCCAAAACCGAAACCTATGATTTCACCTGATCCGCTGCCGTATTTTAATGTTGGTCAAAGGGTTGATCACAAACGAGGCAATGATGTGCTGCCTGGGATTGCGGATCGGTTGTCGCGCGCGCCATTAAACATGGACAATAAAGCGTTTGGTAAGATGAAACGCGGCAAGCTAAAGCCCGAAGCCCGCATTGATTTGCACGGTATGACGATGGATCAGGCGCACCCTGAGTTGATAGGGTTCATTCTAAATTCTCAGGCGATGGGTCGGCGGTTGGTTTTGGTGATTACTGGTAAAGGTAAGATGCGCGATGACGGAGGTCCGATACCTGCGCGTCAGGGCGTTCTGCGGCATCAGGTGCCGCAATGGATGGCATTGCCGCCGATTTCGCAGGCGATTTTGCAGGTGACGCCAGCGCACCTGACCCATGGCGGACATGGTGCGTATTACGTTTACTTACGACGCGTCCGCTAGCCGGGTGGCCATGCGCGCGGCCAAGCCCATCATGAATGCAGCAATGACGAAACAGGCTGCATAGCCTAACATTTGTATTTCGATCCCGACACCCGCATCGATCAGCAGACCACTGAGGCCAGGGCCGATTGCGGACCCCAGAACCATAAGTGCGGCGGCGGCGGCCTTGATTGATCCGATAAACCGCGTTCCATAAAACCCTGCCCAGCAGGCCGAAAGGATGGTGGCGTTTCCGCCGCCGGAGATGCCCATCAGTATCACAGCGACTGCCGTCCAGATCAGGTTTGGCGCATACCAATGCAGGCAGAACGCCACGACATAGGGTAAAATATAAAAGGTCATCAGGCGCACAACGCCAAACCGGTCAATCGCCCAACCATAAATGATCGTGGAAATTGCCAGCGCGATGGTGCCAAGCGGGAACACGGCGACAAGCGCAAGATGCGAGTATCCTTTGACCTCGGCAAAGTAGACTTGGTGGAACCAGAATGTTGTGCCGAATGCAGAGAAGAAAACAATTGTGGGGACCATGAGCCAAAACAGCGGGTGACGCAGTGCCATTGCGCGGGTCCAGTCTTTGCCCAACAGCCCCGTAGCAGCTGGTGCATTTGCTGCTGATTGTGGGGTTCGTTCAAGCCGAAGCAGGCGGTAGAGGATCACTGATAAGATCACGCAGACGACAGCGAACCAAAGCCAGAGGCCGCGCCATTCGGTGATTGATTTGAGCCAAACCATAATCAGCGGTAATGTTGCTTCGGCGAACATGAACCCCATGCCCGCCACGGCAAGCGCGCGTCCACGGGCCGCCACAAACCAGCGGGTCATGGACACGACCGACATATGGGATGCCATGCCTTGGCCGAAAAACCGCAATGCAAATATGACGAGCACCAGCCCAGCTGTTGTTGTGTTCACTGCCATCGCAATGCATGCCACCCCAAGTGCGAGCACAACCCCGATGCCCAATGATCGCACGCGGAACAGATCGGCCAAGCCGCCTGCGAATACCATCGCAACTGCAGATGCGCCGGTCGCGATCATGTAAAGCAAGCCCCAGTCACCGTTCGACAAACCGTAAGCTTCGCGGATTTCACCGCCAAAGATCGCGATAAAGAACGTCTGCCCAAAGCTTGACAAAAACGACAAAAGTGCGCCCGCCAAAAGGAAGGGCGCATTTTCGCGGATGAATTGAAGATAACCGAATTGCATGCCCTTTGATGGGCGCAAATGGCGTAGGCGGAAAGCCCTATTCGTCGCTGCCTGACCAATCAAAATAGCGTATCACTAGCTCGTGTTCGTATATCTTGAAACGGTTCTGTCGCAAACTTTTAGAATATGTGCCTACTTGATAATTTGTGTTAGACGCCGCGTTTTGAATTCGAGGGTGAGTATCAGAACGTGACGATTGATTTCAAAGGCAGCCACTATCCCAAACCCGTGATCCTGCACGCGGTGTTTTTCTATGTACGATATGCCGTTTCGTATCGTGATCTGGAGGAGATTATGGCGGAACGTGGGTTCGAAGTTGACCATGCAACGCTGAACCGTTGGGTGATAAAGTTCTCCCCTTTGATTGCGAAGGAAGCGCACAAACGAAAGAGGAAGACGGCTACATCCTGGCGCATGGACGAAACTTACATCAGGGTGAAAGGCAAGTGGACCTACTATTATCGAGCCATCGACAAATTCGGAAAAACTCTTGATTTCATGCTGTCAGAACGCCGGGATGAGGTGGTGGCAACCGCATTCTTTGCCCGCGCAATCGGGAACAATGGCTTCCCCGACAGGGTGGTAATCGACAAAAGCGGGGCAAATCTCGCCGGGCTGCAGAACGGTTGGTTTTGGTTAATCGAAATCTTGCAGGTCAAATATCTGAACAACATCATTGAACAGGACCACAGGTTCATCAAAAAACTGACCAAGCAAATCAAAGGATTCAAGTCCTTCAACTCAGCATCGGCAACATTGGAAGGCATCGAAGTCGCGCACATGATCCACAAACGACAATTCAAGACGACAGGCCAATCCGCATTCCAGCAATTCGCGGCGCTCGCTGGATAACTGTGTCCTGAGCAATGCTTGAATCCGCAATTTACCAAAATTTGCTACAGAACCTCTTCGTGACCTCGAAGCGGTAATAGCCTCGTCTTAGTCTGAATCGGTCGATTTACGAGGCAACAAAATTGGCGCGGTTGCGCCATTGCCATCAATAATCCCACATTGTTCCATCTTCGAGCCTGACAATTGGATGGCTTCCAGCTTTGTATTCATATCGCGCAACTTCCTTTTCATCGAAGTCCACACCTAGGCCGGGTGCGTCGCTGACGTAGAACATGCCGTCGGTCATCACATGCGCAGACGGGAACAGCGCGTCGCATTCTTTTGTTCCGAGCACGAGGTATTCTTGGATGCCAAAATTCGGCGCCCAAGCATTTAGGTGATGCTGGGCCGCCATTGAAATCGGTGAATGGCTGGGGGCGCCGTGGAAACCGGTGCGCACGTGGTGCAAGGCTGCCAGATCGATGATCCGTTTAAGATGGGTGATTCCTCCGCCATATGTTGCGGCGACGCGGATGAAATCAATCAACTCATTTTCGATCAGCTTGTTACAATCCCAGATTGAATTGAACACTTCGCCGATGGCAATAGGCGTGGTGGAATGCTGCCGGATCAGGCGCAGCGCATCTTGGTCTTCGGCTGGTGTCGGGTCTTCTAGCCAGTAAAGCCCCACTGGTTCGACTGCCTTGGCGAATGCGGCGGCCTCACGCGGCGACAGGCGGTGGTGGACGTCATGCAGGATTTTCAAGTCTGGCTCAAATTTTTCGCGGACTTCCATTAACGCGCTGGGCATGTAGCGCATGTAGCGGTCGGTGTCCCAAATTTCCGTCTTGGGAATGATGCCGCTGTAATCGGTGATGTAATCGCCTTCGCCGCCTTTTTTGTCCGGCACGGCGTAGCTGGCGGTTGGCATGCTGGGAATTCCGCATTGCACGCGCACGGCTTTGTAACCCTGCTCCACATAGCTGGCCACGCTGTCCATCAGGTCGGGCAAATCAGCCCCTGTTGCATGGGCATAAACCATTGCGCCATCGCGGCTTTTGCCGCCGAACAGCTGGTATAATGGCATGTTGGCAAGTTTGCCTTTGATATCCCAAAGTGCGGTGTCGATTGCTCCGAACGCGGCCATTGCAATTGGGCCGCGACGGAAATACGCACCACGATAAAAGTATTGCCAGATGTCTTCGCTGTTGCGGGGGTCCATGCCGATCAGGTTAGGAATGAGGTAATCTTGTAAATATTTGGCAGGCAAAGTTTCGCGATTGTTCAGCGTTGCATCACCAAGGCCGTGTACACCCTGATCGGTCATGATCTTGAGGGTGACATAGTTTTTAGCGGGTCCGCCGACAAAGACCTTGGCGCCTGTAATTTTCATGTTGTGTCCTCTCCTATGTGATCAGTGCCAATAATTCCGCCTGATTGACTGGCCCAAAACGTGGCATAGAGCCCGCCAAGCTCAAGCAATTCTTGATGGCTACCTCGCTCAACAATCCGGCCTTCGTCCATCACCACGATCCGGTCCAATTCGGCAATTGTGGACAGGCGGTGGGCAATGGCGATGACTGTTTTGCCTTGCATTACATCGCGGAGGGCACTTTGGATTTCAGCCTCGATGGAACTATCAAGTGCGCTTGTCGCCTCGTCCAAGATCATGATTGGCGCATTTTTCAAGATGACCCGTGCCAAGGCAATGCGCTGGTGTTGACCACCTGACAATTTGACACCGTGTTCGCCGACATGTGCATCATAGCCGCGCCGACCTTTGTTGTCCTTTAACCCAAGAATGAAGTCATGGACGTGTGCCTGACGCGCGGCGCGTTCAATCGCGTCCTGAGAAATGTCAGATTGCCCCAATGCGATATTGTCGCGCACGGACCGGTTCAGCAGCGCTGCTTGTTGGCTGACCATGCCGATATTGTGGCGCAGGCTTTCTGGGTTCACCTTTGCCAAACCTTGCCCGTAGATTGATATCGTGCCGCCCTCGCACGCATGGAACCGCAGGATCAGGTTGACGAGTGTTGATTTCCCCGCGCCCGACGGCCCCACCAAGCCGATGCGTTCACCCGCCGCAATGGACAGCGTGACCTGATCCAAGCCGCCGTCGTCTTTACCGTAACGGTGGCGCACATTCGCAATCTCAATGCTGCCGTTTTTCAGGGTTAGGTCAGGCGCGTTTGGATCAAAGGGTATCGCAAGTGGCTGGCTCAATGTTTGTAGCGCCTCGTGGACTGACCCGACTTGTTCGAATATCCGTGCGACGGCGTCCATGACCCATTCGGCTAATGTCGCGATGCGCAGCGACAGGGCCACGGTTGTGCTGACGACGCCAATTGTCGCCATCGCGTTGGACCAGGACCAAACGCCACAACCGACGATGATCAGCCCTTCTAGCCATATCGTAAGCGTGCGCAGGCCGACGCTGGTTTTGCGGGCAGCAAACAATTTGTTGCGCGTGGCTTCCAATGCGTCCGTGTGGTTCTGTTCGATCTCGGATCGGTTGGCGAATAGGTTGACAGTGTCAAAGTTTGAAAACACATCAACGACTTGCCCTAGCAGCGCAGATTTGGATGCCATAAATGATTCCATCGCGTGAATGACGCGCGGTACGATCCAGATCATCAGGCCTGCATAAATCACCGCCCAAAGCAGTAACGGAATGGCCAACCGCACATCCGTTTCAGCCATGAAGATCACAATCCCGACCATATAGACCGCGCCAAAGGCCACGGCGTTCAGGAATTGGAAAATTACATCCGTCGCGTAATTGCCCATCAACATCAAACGTGACGCTGTGTGCCCAGCCAGATCATCCTGAAACCAGCCAACAGATTGACGCGTCAGATGTGCATGGGTGCGAAACCGGATCAGGTTGGCGGCGTTACATTGCAGTGCAATATCGTTCATAGCGTGTCGCCAGAATTGGATAAATGGGCGTAGGATCACTAGTATGCAGGCTGCAAAAATCAGGCTGCTGGCGTGCGTGTCCCATATCGTTCCTGGTGAGCTGCTGATCAACATATCAATTAGTTGGCCAGCATATCCGATCAGCCAAACCTCAATCGCTGCTGACAGCGCGGTCATGATCAGGTTGAGCACGATGACCCATCGCAATGGGCGCAAGTGCGAGCGCAAATAGGGCCAGACCCGATTTGCGGGTGCCTCATCATCCCCACGGTAATAGGGGTCAACCATGTTCAGCGCCAAACGTGTTGCACGGTCATAGATTGCTCGCAATTTCTCCTCCGTTCGGTTTGGCCGCTACCGTCCTAGCCAGCCGCCATCGACGGGCAGTGTTATCCCCGTCACATATCGTGCGGCGGGTGAGGCCAGAAATGTCACGGCGCCTGCGATATCTTGTGGTTCTGCCCAGCGACCCAGTGGGATACGGTCAAGGATGGCTTGGTTGCGTTCGGGATCGTTGTACAAGTCGGTTGTGTTATTGCTGATCACATAACCGGGTGCGACGGCGTTGACCGTGATGCCCGATGCGGACCATTCATTGGACAACGTTTTCACCAGTCCCGCGACACCGCTTTTGGATGCCGTATAGGACGGCACGCGAATGCCGCCTTGGAACGACAACAGCGACGCGACGTTGATGATGCTGCCGCCTGCCCCCGCAGCGATCCGTGATTTGGCAAAGGTTTGGCATAAGAAGAACACGACCTTGAGGTTGATATCCATCACCGCGTCCCAGTCATCTTCTGAGAAGTTAAGGCTGTCTTTGCGGCGAATGATCCCTGCGTTATTGACCAATGTATCAATCGGGCCGAACTGATCCTCTGCTTGGGCAAACGCACGTTGTGTAGCGGCCACCGTGCTAAGGTCGGCTTGCACCGCGTCAGCCTTGCCGCCCGCCTGCGCCACTTTGGCCAATGTGTCATCCATCGACGAACGACCAACGGCAATTACATGCGCGCCAGCAGCGGCCAGATCAACGGCGATTGCTTGTCCGATCCCTGTATTAGCACCCGTCACAAATGCGCGGGTGCCATCAAGGGAAAAGCGGCTCATCGCATATCCTCCATCGCGATCATGTTGACGTCTGTATAATCAACGTTGTCGCCTGCCATCGCCCAGATGAACGCATATGACGACGTGCCTGCCCCGCTGTGGATCGACCAAGGCGGGGATAAAACGGCTTGTCCATTGCGCACGATCAAATGGCGCGTTTCATCAGGTTCACCCATCAGATGCACAATGTTCTGACCTTCATCCAGATCATGGTACAGATACGCCTCGGACCTGCGTTCATGATAATGTGCAGGCATTGTATTCCAAACGGAACCTTGGCCCAGCTTGGTCATACCCATCACGATCTGGCAGCTTTCCATCACGGCGGGGTGCACGAATTGATAGATCACGCGCTCATTGCTGGTGTCGCGATCACCCAGCGGGACTTGGGCGGCGTCTTCTATTGTCACTAACCGTGCGGGGATTGCGCGGTGTGCTGGGGCAGAGATAATATAGAAATGCGCATTGGAACCGCTGACCGTTACAGCGCCTAATCCCATGCCAAGATAAAGCATGTCGCAGCGATCCATTTCATAAGTTTCGCCAGCCGCCTCAACCGTGCCGGATGTGCCCAGGTTCACCAAAACCGCCTCGCGGCGATCAAGCCATGATGGTGTGCCAGTTTGGTCAACACCGTCGATTGTCAGCGGGCCGGATTTTGGTGTGGCCCCGCCAACGATCATGCGGTCGTATTGTGAATAGGTCAGGTTGACTGCATCGTCGGCCCAAAGGTTATCGATGAGAAATTCATCGCGCAATTGCGTGGTGTCGAATGTCTTAGCGTGGCGCGGATCAATTGCGCGGCGTAGGTTCGTTTTAAGCATCGTTTTCTCCCTAAGATGCGTGATGATATGCGGCAGCTAAGTCGCTGCAACGTTGGATCGCTTCCAATCGCCGCGCCATAGGCGGTGGTGGAAAGCGGGGAATTTGATGACCTCTTCCCATAGGAACAGCGACAAGATCCAAAAGGCGGAGAGGTCAAAATACAGGATGAACAAGGTTGTTGCAGGCACACGGAACGCCCATTGCGACCAGATGAAAATATGCATGACGTAGACGGTGTCGCCCGACGCGCGCAAGGTGTTGCCGCAAATCGCATTTGTTGCCCGTGGGAATTGGATAATCAGCAGGATCGGTAAGAACCCGAACAAGATTGCACGTGTTTCGGCCTCTAGGTTGGGGTAAATCCAATCAAGCGATAGGCACATTGCCAAGAATATTAATGACACGATACACGCGGCTACAAACGCGCCTTTCCAAGCTCTGGAAAGAAAGCGATCAAGTACCGCCTCGGGTGTGCCTTTGCCCAACAATTGCGCCACCAAGATGCCAGTGGCTTGTGTCCATTGCATCGCTACCTGACCAGCCAGCATGTTCCACGGCGCGATCAGCGTGAGCGCGGCAAATCCATTCAAGGACATGTTCACATAGATGAGTGAACAAACATGGGTGGATACTGTCGCGCTGACGAATGTTGCGGCAATTGGTAATGCAAATCCTAGGTGTCGTTTGACGGTTGGCCGGAATGTGTCGTTATGCCAGCCAGCGACACGGCGCAAATGCCTATTCGTACGCAGCAACAGAACCACCCAGAATATTGTCTGAACCGTAATCGCGATTGCACTGCCCATTGCCGCACCCGCAACACCCAAGGCAGGCAAACCCCACAGCCCATGGATCAGGCCGATACTGCTGACGACATTGATCGGCACGGACATGAGGTAGCCATACAAGGGCAATTTGCTGCGACTACATCCGTTGAAAAAGCTGGCGATGCATTGGCCAATCGATTCACCAAGAATGACGATTGTGAAGATGACCAAATAGCCTTGGGCCTGTGCGGCGATGTCGGTGGATGGTGCTAGTGATGCGATTAACGATTCGCCCCACATCAGAATAGACCCCACGCCGATGATGCCAATGCTTAGGCTGACAGTAAGGCCAGAGGCCAACACAGATTTCAGGAAAACCAGATCGCCGCCACCAAACGCCTGCGCGGTCCGAATTTGCATCGCATGCGAAAATGCAAAAATTACGCCGAGCACAATCCCACCCAATGCGGCCGCTAATCCCACTGCGGCAAGGGCCCCTTCGCCGAGTGACGATAACAAGAACCCGTCGATCACGACGGTCCCGTGCAAGAAGATTGCTTTCAACGTCATCGGCCAAGCCAGTGAAAAAACTTGTCGTGCCCCTGGCAATTTCTGTGACGTCTGTCTGGTTGCTGTCATTGGCTGTCTTCGTTTCACAAAATGCGTCGCTTCAGCCGCCTGTTTGCTCAAAATAATTTGCGTTCGAAACCGAAATGTGTTCGATCGTTTCGTCAAGACGGGAAAGGTGTTTCATGCCAGCAGCGATGGCCGTTGCAGAATCGTGCAACTTAATCGCCGCTGCGATTTCGCGATGATCCGCGACAAGTTCTGGCATGCGTTGTTCTTTGGACAGACCCAACATGCACAAACGATCAACCTTGGCTTTTTCTTCCAAAATCACGTCAAAAGCGTAATCGACCCCGCCTATTGCGCAAAGCACCTTGTGAAAGTCATAATCAAGCCGCCCAAAGGCTTCGACGTCTTTTGCTGAAACGGTGGCATCCTGCTTTGCCAATGCGTTATCCAAAAGCGCGGCGCCTGCTGTGTCACAGTTTGAGGCAGCGCGAAATAGCACTTCTTTTTCAATTGACGCCCTTACAAACCGCGATTTTTCAATCGCACGCATCGAAAACCTGCGCACCTCTGTCGCGCGTTGCGGGCGAATCAACAGCAGATCAAGGTTTGCCAACCTGCTGAACGCATCACGCACAGGTTGGCGCGAAACGCCAAATTGGGCCGCAATTTCGGCCTCTGAAATGCGGTCGCCAGGTTTTAGATGCAACGACGAAATCTGATCGTGCAGGAAATCAAACACGTCATCAATTGTGGTGCGTCGTTCGCTTATTATAGTGCCAGTGGGCATGTGATGCTCCTTTGTGAGTGATCGTATCAGGGATCAAGCTGGTATACTAGACTAGCAGAGTTGTAGTTTTACTAGTATGCTAGTTGAAATACTGATTCGGTTCCAACCTTGGTCCGGATGCAGATAACACGAAAGGGAGGACGCGATGTCCGGCGTGAATCTAAGCGGAATTGTGAAATCTTACGGCGCTTTACAGGTTGTTCACGGAATTGACTTGGAAGTCACAGAGAAAGAATTTGTCGTTCTTGTCGGCCCGTCGGGCTGCGGTAAATCAACCACATTGAGAATGATCGCAGGCCTAGAAGAAATCACGGCGGGTGACTTGACCATTGATGATCGCAGGGTAAATCGTGTGGCGCCGAAGGATCGCGATGTCGCGATGGTGTTCCAAAACTATGCTCTCTACCCGCACCTGAATGTTGCCGATAATATGGCCTTTGGGCTGCGCATTCGAAAAATGCCAAAAGACGAGATCAAGAAAACGATCGACGACGTTGCAGAAACCCTTGGCCTGACCGAATATTTAGAACGCCGCCCTGCGGATTTGTCAGGTGGCCAACGTCAGCGCGTCGCCATGGGCCGTGCGATTGTACGTCATCCCAAAGTGTTCTTGTTCGATGAACCGCTTTCAAACCTAGATGCCAAACTGCGCACCCAGATGCGTGCCGAGATTAAGCGACTGCATAATCGTTTGGATGTCACATCTATCTACGTGACACATGATCAGGTTGAGGCCATGACGCTCGCTGATCGGATTGTCGTCATGAACGACGGACGGATCGAACAGATCGGCACCCCGATGGAATTGTTCAATCATCCCGCAAACATATTCGTGGCAGGGTTCCTTGGGTTGCCGCCGATGAACCAGCTGAAGGGTACGTTAACGAAATCCGGCGCGATGATCGGCGACACCGAAATTAAGGTTGATGGAATCGACGCACAGCAAATTGGTCGTGATGTGATTGTGGGCATTCGTCCAGAACATGTGACACTGACTGCTGGTAAAGGCACATCAGAGCTGCCGATAGAATTGGACTTGGTCGAACCGCTTGGGTCAGAGGCGCTGCTTCATGCGCGCCACGAAGGCAATGAACTTGTGTTCAAGGCAGAAACGCATGGCGACATCGCTTATTTGTCTGGCGTGAAAAGCGTTCACATCACAGCGTCGCTTGTTAAATTGTTCGACGGCGAAACGGGTGTCGCGTTGGGGGCAAGGGTGTAAGCAAATGGCTGAACACAATTCCACATCTGAAGGGCGCTTGATCCGGCTCTACGATCACTTCAAACGGGAATGGCAGATTTATGTTCTGCTGTTGCCGATGATCATTTGGTTTTTGGTTTTCCTTTATAAGCCGATGTATGGGCTGCAGGTTGCCTTTAAAGATTATTCGATTTTCAGCGGTGTGGCCAATAGCCCTTGGATCGGGCTGGAACATTTCAATACCTTGTTTGGCAGCGATCAATTTATGCGCGCCATCAGAAACACCGTGATAATCAGCATCTACAGTTTGTGCGTCGGGTTCCCAATGCCAATTATCCTTGCGCTGATGTTTAACGAAATCACGCATCATGCCTTTAAGAGAACCGCGCAGACGATTGTTTATCTGCCGCACTTTATCTCTACCGTGATTATTGGCGGTATCGTGATTACGGCATTCTCACCGACGGCTGGGATCGTGAACCTGTTTTTGGGCTGGCTCGGGTTTGAGCCTATTTACTTCTTGATCAAGCCTGAATGGTTCCGCCCTATCTTTATCGGGTCTGGCATTTGGCAAGAGGCTGGTTTTTCATCCATCGTCTTTTTGGCAGCCATCGCGGGTGTTAACCCCTCGCTGTACGAATCTGCGGTTGTTGATGGTGCGAGCCGTTGGCAGATGATGTGGAAAATTACGCTTCCGTCGATCCTGCCGACGATCATTATTATGCTGATCATCCGGATCGGGAACCTGCTAGAAGTCGGGTTTGAGCTGATCATCGTTCTGTATCAACCCGCAACATACGAAACAGCCGACGTTATCAATACATTCATCTATCGTCAGGGTTTGCAGGGTGCGCAATACGATCTGGCAGCGGCGGCGGGTCTGTTTAATGCCGTTGTAGCCTTTGTCTTAGTCATGACCGCTAACACGATCTCGCGTCGATATTCACGTACATCGTTGTGGTAGGAGGCTGAACCAATGGCAAATATGAACCTATATTCACGCAACGATAAGCTGTTCGTTTATGTGAACATGGCGTTGATCGTGATTTTCACGTTGTCGACGCTTTATCCCTTTATCTACATCGCTGCGGTGTCTTTCAGCGATGGATCAGCGGCAAGCGCTGGAGTCGTGGTGTACCGCCCGATTGAAACGACAATCGCTGCGTATCGCTATGTGATGGAAGAGCCACTGTTCTGGACGTCCTATCGCAACACATTCATCTATACGTTTGGCGGCACATTCGTCAGCCTGCTGATTATTGTTCCGGGCGCCTATGCGTTATCGCGCCCCCAATTGATTGGCCGTCGGTTCTTTAACCTGTTTGTCGCCTTTACCATGTGGTTCAACGCTGGCCTGATCCCGTTCTTCCTGAACATGCGCGATCTTGGATTAATGGACAGCTATTTTGGCCTGATCATCGCGTTTGCCTGTAACGCGTTTAACATCATCCTGCTGCGCAACTTCTTTGAGGCGATCCCGCAATCATTCGAAGAAGCGGCACGCATGGACGGTGCCAACGAATTTCAGGTGCTTTGGAAGGTCTACATTCCGCTGTCAAAACCCGCACTCGCCACCATCATTCTGTTTTGCATGGTTGCGCGTTGGAACGGCTTCTTCTGGGCGATGATCCTGCTCAAGGACGAAGACAAAATCCCGCTGCAGGTTTACCTTCGCCAAGTCATCGCCACGCTTAAGGACGATGAGGAATTTGGCCTTCAGGTGATGAACTTCAGCTATTCAGTCGAATCCGTGACAGCCGCAATCATGGTCTGTTCGATCATACCCGTGCTGATCTTCTATCCGTTTATTCAGAAGTATTTCAACAAGGGCATCATGCTTGGCGGGGTCAAAGAGTGATCCTGCACACGATACGACAACAAAAAAACGTCCGCATAATGGGAGGAAATTATATGCGTAAATCAACCACTCTGGCAGCAGCCTTGCTGTCGACTTCAATGGTGTCACCTGCGTTTGCAGATGGTCATTTGAAGATCACAGATGAACCTGTAGAATTTACCGTTCACCTACATAACAAACGCTATCAGTACGATTCTGACTGGCCTGTTGAACAGGCGGCGCGTGCGGCCACTGGTGTATCATTGATCGGTGCAACATTCGGCACAAACACACCAAGTTCGGCAGAAGCGCATAACCTGATGCTTGCGTCTGGCGATATCCCGCACATCGTGGGTGGTGATAAAATCAAAGACATGGTTAACGAATATGGCCCACAGGGTGCGTTTGTTCCATTGAATGATTTGATCGCAGAGCATGCGCCAAACATGAAAGCGTATTTCGAAGAGTTCCCCGAAAAGATGGCCGCGGTTTCATCATTTGACGGCAACCTTTATTACATCCCGTATCTGCCCGATGGTAAGTATGGCCGCGCCTATTGGATGCGTCAGGATTGGCTCGACAAACTCGGCCTTGATACACCAACAAACGTAGAAGAGTTGCACACAGTTCTGACTGCGTTCCGCAATGACGATCCAAACGGCAATGGTCTGAAGGACGAAGTACCGTTCTTTGCCCGTCAATGGCAGGAACTGTTGCGTCTGGTTACGTTCTGGGATGGTCGTTCATCTGGATCTGACACTGCGCACGATTTCTTGGTTGAAGACGGCATGATCGCACATGGCTACGCTGGCGAAGGCTACCGTGAGGGCATCAAGAACATCAACCTATGGTACAACGAAGGCCTTATTGACGCCGAAGTGTTTACGCGTGGCTCAACCGCACGTGAATACCTTTTGTCAGAAAACCTTGGTGGTATGACCCACGATTGGTTCGCGTCTACGTCCGGCTATAACCCGAAGCTGCGCGACAAAATCGAAGGCTTTGACCTTGCTGTTATTGCACCACCAGCGTCGATCTCTGGCGTTCAAATGGCTGAGCACCGCCGTATTCCGGTCAAGCCGGATGGTTGGGCGATTTCGCATACAAACCCTGATCCTGTAACAACGATCAAGTACTTTGACTTCTACTTCACACCAGAAGGCCGCCGCATGGCTAACTTTGGTATCGAAGGCACGCACTACGAAGTTGAAAACGGCGAAGCGATCTTTACCAAAGAGTTCATGGATGCCGGTCCTGTAAACAGCCAGCTATACCAAGTCGGCGCTCAGGTTCAGCGTGGATACCCACAAGATTTCAAATATGAAATCCAGTGGACAAATCCATCAGCAATCAAAGGTATCGAGCTTTATGATGCTGGCGATTACTTGGTCGAACAGTTCTTGGGCGTTGCGTTCAACGAAGAAGAACAGGGCGTCTATGACAAAAACTGGAGCCAGATCCGCACCTATATGCTTGAAAAACAGCAGGTATGGGTTCTCGGTGGTGGCATCGAAGAAGAGTGGGACGACTATATGGCCACACTCGACAAGATGGGCTTCAACGATGTTCTTGCGGCGATGCAATCTGCATACGACCGTCAGTACAACTAAACTAATCGGGGCGGCATGTTTTGCCGCCCCACCCTTTGCAACAAACCTTTTTGCGGGATTTCTAACTGATGTCGGCCACTACGCTTCCTTTGCTTGATGAACCAAATGCTGGCCGTTTGACTATTCAATATAGTCCCACGTCTGACACCGACGTGACGGAAAACCCGCCCCGCTTTATGTGGATACCCGTGATTGATGACGTCGCGCGCTATGTGTTGCGTATCTCTACCGACCCGAAATTTCCCAAAGGCAATTGCCATGTCTTTGATGATTTGCCGCTTAATTTCTTCACGCCTTACACGTTGTTGGATGCTGGCGGTTACCATTGGTCCTATGCCACGTGGGATGCTGATTCGGGTGCCCCGTCTAGCACATGGAGCAGTGCACGCCAGTTCACGCTTGCCGCAGGATTGGCTGAAACCCCCTTGCCCTCGCGCGATGAACGGCTTGCCAATTCTGCAAAAGATCACCCGCGCCTGTGGATGACGAACGACCGCCTTGGCGATTTTATGGCTGATGTGAAGGCTGATCCTGATCACTGCACATGGGCCACATTCTACGAAAAATCTGTGCTGCCGTGGATGGACCGCGACATCATCCGCGAACCCGCTGGATATCCCAACCACCAGCGCACTGCCCCTGTTTGGCGCCAGACCTATATCGACCTGCAAGAGGTATGGTATGCGATCCGCCACCTTGCCATTGGTGGCAAAGTCACTGGCGACGCCGCGATGATAGCACGTGCCAAAGAATGGTTATTAGAGGCTGCCAGTTGGGACCCGATGGGCGTCACATCACGTGCCTACACCGATGAATGGGCCTACCGCGTGTGCAACGCCATCGCGTGGGGCTATGACTGGCTGCATGACGAACTGTCGGCTGATGAACGTGCGATGGTTCGCACCTCGCTATTGGAACGCACGCGCGACATCGCTGAACACGCGATCCTGAATGCGAAAATCCACCTGTTCCCATACGACAGCCACGCCGTGCGCTCTGTCTCGCTGTGCATTGTGCCTGCTTGCATTGCGCTGCTCGGCGATGATGAAAACGACGAGGCCCGCGATTGGCTGAATTATTCCATCGAATTTCTGTCCACCGTTTATTCCCCGTGGGGCGACAGCGATGGCGGCTGGGCCGAGGGCACGCATTATTGGATGATGGGCATCGCCTATCTGATCGATTCTGCGAATCGTTTGAAATCCTACATTGGGTTGGATCTGTATAAGCGTCCGTTTTTTCAAAACACGGGCGACTTCCCGTTATATTGCAAAGCACCCAACACCCGCCGCGCCACGATGGGCGACGACAGCACCATGGGTGACCTGCCGTGTGTCAAAACGGGCCTGAACCTACGTCAATTCGCGGGTGCCACTGGCAACGGTGCGTATCAGTGGTATTGCGACGAAAACCTGCGCACAAACCCTGGCACCGAAATGGCGTTTTATAACTGGGGTTGGTGGGACACGCATTTTGATGAATTGGTGTTCCAAACCGATTTCCCTGTTGTCGGTGCGACGCTACCGCAAAGCGGCTTGCGCCACTTCAAAGGCATCGGATGGGTCGGTGTTCAACACGCGATGGATGACCCCGACAGCCACGTACATTTCGTATTCAAATCTTCGCCTTTTGGATCAATCAGCCACAGCCATGGTGATCAAAATTCGTTCTGCATGTCTGCTTTTGGCGAAGATATGGCGATCCAATCGGGTCACTACGTCGCCTTCAATTCATCCATGCACCGCAATTGGCGCAGGCAGACACGGTCCAAGAACGCGATCTTGATCAATGGCAAAGGGCAGTATGCGGAAAAAGACAAATCCATTGCGATGGCTGCAACTGGCCGGATCATTGCAGCCGAACAACGCGACGATCACTATTTCATCCACGGCGACGCAACCCCCGCCTATCAAAGCCTGTCACCCGAAGTGACCCGCGCCGAGCGCGAGATTTATTTCGTGCGCAATTCTTATTTTGTCATCGTCGACACGGTGGACGCTGACGAACCTGTCACGATTGATTGGCTGCTTCACGCCAACAATCCCTACGAGTTGGGCAAGACATCGTTCCGTAACATTGGCGACAAGGCCGGTTTTTACGGCCAAGTCGTTTGGTCTGAAAGTGGTAAACCGCAGATCACGCAAGAAACAGGTTTTGCCGATGTTGATCCCGCTGATTACGAAGGCCTGCCTGTCAGCACAGTTCTCATGGCCCGCTATCCTGCGGCGACCCGCCACCGTATCGCGACGCTGCTTGTGCCCTATAAACTGGACGCGCCGAAACGAATTTTCAACTTCATGGATGATCAAGGCTATGACGCCGATCTCTACTTCACCGACCCAGAGGAACACACGTTCAAGGTCGTGATGAAGAAACTTGCGAACACATAAGAGGCTATCATGACTGTAAAAAACCACTTCCCAGCCAGCGAAAACAAGCTTGAAAACGTGGCCGATGGTCTGTCGCGCAAGGTTGGGGCCTATAATGACAACGCAATGATCGTTGAGGTACATTTCGATGTTGGCACCACCGCGCCGATGCATCATCATGTCCACGAACAGATCACCTATGTCATGTCGGGCAAGTTTGAGTTCACCGTTGGTGGCAAAACTTATATCGTAGGCGCAGGCGATTCACTTTACAAACAACCCAATATCGAACACGGCGCAACGTGCCTTGAAACTGGCACCTTGCTCGATGTCTTTACGCCGCACCGTGAAGACTTCCTTTAATCCAATAATACTAAAAACAATAAATTGGAGATTAAACCATGACTAAACCTGTGATTGGCTTCATCGGCCTCGGCCTTATGGGCGGCAATATGGTCGAGAACCTTCAGAACCGCGGTTTTGAAATGGTTGTGATGGGCCGCAAGCAAGACGTACTGGATACGGTGCTTGCCCGTGGGAATGCTACCGTTGCCTCAACACCCAAAGAGATGGCGGCAGCTTGTGACATCATCATGCTTTGCGTGACAACATCTGACGTTGTGGAATCCCTGATCTATGGCGATGACGGTATTCTGGCGGGTATCAAAGAGGGCACTGTGCTGATCGACTTTGGCACATCTGTTCCTGCCTCAACCCGTAAAATCGGCGCTGATCTGGCTGCCAAAGGTGCCGGCATGATTGACGCGCCATTGGGTCGCACACCTGCCCACGCCAAGGATGGCCTGCTCAACATTATGGCCGCTGGCGACAAGGCGACGTATGACAAGGTCAAACCTGTGTTGGATGAACAGGGCGAAAACGTATTCTACCTTGGCGCACTTGGTGCGGGACACGTCACCAAATTGATCAACAACTTTATGGGCATGACAACAGTGACCGCGATGAGCCAAGCCTTTGCCGTGGCCGACCGCGCAGGTGTTGATCGCGCACAATTATTCGACATTATGTCCGCAGGCCCGTCCAATTCGCCGTTTATGGCGTTTGCCAAGAAATACGCGGTAGACAGTGTAAGTGACCTTGGGTTTTCAATCAACAACGCGAACAAGGATTTGGGTTATTTCCTGCAAATGGCATCCGATATGGGCACCCGCGCTGAAATCGCGGAGGGCACATCTAACAACCTTCAGGCGGCAGTTGATGCAGGCATGGGCGACGGAAATGTGCCGGAAATCTTTGACTATTTCATGAAGCTAGAACGCTAAGACTACCGGAAGGGACACCAATGAAACTTGCAGGAAAAACAGCCATCGTTACAGGCGGTGGACGCGATATCGGCGCTGCTGCTGCCAAGAAGCTGGCGTCTGAGGGTGCCAACGTCGCGATCAGCTATTTCGAAAGCTCTGCTGGCGCTGACGCCGTTGTCGCCGCGATTGAGAATGCTGGCGGTAAGGCAATTGCCGTGCAGGCCGACCTGAATACGCAAGAGGGTGTTGATAAGCTGGTTGGCGCGACAGTTGATACCTTTGGCACAATTGATGTGCTGGTTAATAACACTGGTGGTTTGATTGCCCGCAAAACCATTGCCGAGATGGATCTTGCCCATTGGAACAACGTGATGACGCTGAACCTGACAAGCACATTCATGATGACCAAGGCCTGCCTGAACCATATGAAGGGTGGCGCAATTGTGAACCTTACATCACAAGCAGGCCGCGATGGTGGCGGCCCCGGTGCGGTGGCCTATGCCACATCCAAAGGCGCTGTGATGACCATGACGCGCGGATTGGCCAAAGAGCTGGGCCCCGATATCCGCGTTAACGCGCTATGCCCTGGTATGATCGATACCGATTTCCATAACATCCACACGCCCGACGCAGGCCGTCGCGGGTTTGAGGTAAACGCACCGCTGAAACGCCAAGGCCACGTTGATGATGCGGCCAACCTTGTGTTGTTCCTTGCCAGTGACGACAGTGCCTTCATTACTGGCACAAATATCGACATTAACGGCGGTATGCTTTTCTCATAGAAAGGAACGGCAATGCGTGTTCTTGCCATTGGCGAATGTATGGCCGAACTGGCCCCTACTGGCACAGGCGATGACCTGCGGTTGGGGTTTGCCGGGGACACGTTCAACACCGCATGGTATTTGAACCGCTGCGCCCCTGACGTGAAGGTTTCATACCTTACGTGCGTTGGGGATGACGCGATTTCTGACAAAATGCGCGCGTTCATCTGCGCCAGCGGCATCGACGATGGTTTTGTGCAAACGGCAAAGGGCAAAACTGTCGGCCTTTATATGATATCTTTGAACAATGGCGAACGCAGCTTTTCCTATTGGCGGGGCCAGTCAGCAGCCAAGGATTTGGCGAATGATCCAGCAGTTTTGGATCAGGCAATGGCAGACACGGACCTGATCTATTTTTCTGGAATTACGCTTGGGATTTTGTCGCCGCAGGGGCGCGCCAATCTGCTGGCGGCGTTGCGAAACGCCCGCACTGCCGGAAAGACAATTGCGTTTGATCCCAACCTGCGCGCTCGGCTTTGGGCATCGGATACTGAAATGACGGACACCATCATGCAAGGCGCTGCTGTTAGTGATATTGCACTGCCCTCTTTTGACGACGAAGCTGAATGGTTCAACGATGCCGCCCCGCGAGCCACTGTTGACCGCTACCTTGCGGTGGGTGCCACCACCGTGATTGTCAAGAACGGTGTGGCGCCTGTGATCTATGTCGCGCCAAGCGAATGCGGTGAGGCGCCGGTCACGCCAGTTGAAACCATGATCGATTCAACGGCTGCTGGTGACAGTTTCAACGCGGGTGTTTTTGCGCAACTTGCCAATAACACCCCACTTGCGCAAAGCATCGCCTATGGCTGTAAGTTATCACGGGCCGTGGTGCAACAGCGCGGCGCGCTCGTGCCGCTTGATCTCACGCAGATCGTGATCAAGTAGAAAGCCAAACATATGCCCAATCCACCGCCTGCCAGCACGATCACGCTTTTGCCTGAGACCATCACCCATCTGTTGCAAGCCAGCACGGCAAGCGTTGCAACATTGCTGTTCAAACACGGCTATCAGAACGCCTATATCCAAGGCTCAATGCCACTGAACCCAGATACAAAAACGATGGTTGGTCCTGCCTATACATTGCGCTATATTCCGACGCGCCCCGACACTGACCCGCTTCACGCATTTCGCGAACCTGATCACCCGCAACGTGTGGCCGTGGAAGAATGCCCCAGTGGTGCTGTGCTAGTCATGGATTGTAGGCAAGATGCGTCTGCCGCCTCGGCGGGTTCCATCTTGCTGACCCGCTGCCAAATACGTGGCGTTGCAGGTGTCGTCAGCGACGGTGGGATCCGTGATGCGCGCGGTGCAGCGGCATTGGACATGCCTGTATTTGCGGCGGGGCCATCTGCGCCAACGAACCTAACAAAACATCACGCCGTTGATATCGGCCTGCCCATCGCATGTGGTGGTGTTGCCGTCTATCCCGGTGATATTATGATGGGCGACGCGGACGGTGTAATGGTCATCCCGCGGCATCTGGTTGATGACATCGCGGTCGAGACAGTCGCCATGGAAATGTTTGAAGAATTCGTGCTGGAACAGGTAAACGCGGGTGCGTCAATCCGTGGGCTATATCCACCGACCGACCCCGACACGATGGCCCGATTTGAACACTGGAAGGCACGAAAAGATGCGTGAAACGTGGCGCTGGTTCGGCGAATTTGATCCCATTACGCTAGAAGAGGTCGCGCAAACGGGCGCTGCTGGTATCGTAAGTGCGCTGCACGCGATCCCCTATGGCGAGGTGTGGTCGCAAGACGCCATCGCTACCCGCCGCGATCAGATTGAGGCCGCTGGTTTCAAATGGGATGTCGTCGAAAGCCTGCCCTTGCACGAAGATATCAAGCGCGGCACGGGGTCCTTGCCCCAGCATTTTGCTAACTATCGCGCATCGCTTGCCAATCTCGCAAGCGAGGGCATCAAGACCGTGTGCTATAACTTTATGCCCGTCCTTGACTGGACGCGCACCGACCTTGCGGCACCCGTCGCGCGCGGTGGCACCTGCCTGCAGTTTTCAGCCGCGAAAATGGCTGCGTTTGAAATCCATATGCTTGGCCGCGAGACCGCGAAGGACGACTATCACCCCAACGCGATCAGCAAAGGTGATGTTTGGTTTGAAGACAGCACGAGCGCGGAGCGTGATGCCCTGCTTCATGCCGTGATGTCAGGATTGCCGGGCGCCGTTGATCGCTATGATATTGACGGGCTGCGTGCGGTTTTAAAAACCTACGATGGCCTGACCCACGACGATCTACGTGCCAATCTTGCCCGTTTCTTGGACGAAGTGATCCCAACGGCGACCGAGCTTGGCATCAATCTGTGTATCCATCCCGATGATCCACCGCGCAGCATTCTTGGCCTGCCGCGCATCGTATCGACGCATGATGACATCGCTTGGATCATGGGCGCGGTTGATGCGCCATCCAATGGTCTGACGCTTTGCACAGGGTCACTGGGCGCGCGGGCTGGGAACGACCTACCAGGGATGGCGCGTATGTTTGGATCGTGCGTCCACTTTGTGCATTTGCGCAATGTTACCAAGCAAATTGATGGGTCATTCACTGAAAGCGCCCATCTTGTAGGCGACGTTGATCTGGTTGCCGTGATTGACGCGCTCTTGCAGGCCGAGGCGAGACAAGGCGTCGATTTGCCGTTTCGGGCTGATCACGGGCATACACTTTTGTCGGATGTGGATCGGACATTCCAACCGGGTTATACGCTGATTGGTCGGTTACGTGGTTTGGCCGAGTTGCGCGGCATCATTGCCGCCACGTCTTCGACCAATTGATCCCCTATTCCGGCCAAAGCGCTGTTTGCGGATGGAACTGTGACCATGCAAACCAGAACGCTTGGTGGCTTCCGATATCGGCACCATCCGCGCCAACGGCTTTGACCCCACCAGCGGCACGCACTAACCGGACGTCGTGATATGTAATCTCTTGGCCCCGTTGCAGCGCGGCGACGGCTTGGCTGCGTTGGAACGCAACGGGTTTGCCCGACGCAGTGACCACGGCGCTCGCGATTTCACGTGATACGGCATTGTCAGGTGGTGACGCGTTAAGCGAAGACACCCGCGATCTGCTACGCGACACATCCGGCGGCGCTGTTTTTTATCACGTCTACGCGCCCGACGGCGTGTTTGTGACGGGCTATGCCACGCCCCCTGTCCCGCCCAGCATGGCCTTTACTGCGGATGGGCAAACCTATTTGATGCGATCTATCAAAGCGAACCTGTGCGGGTGCTACGATTGGTGTTGTCAGACAAACTTGACGGTTTCGCGGCCGATCCCTATTTTTGGTAATTGACAACATGTTTTCCCTTTAAATATTTCAAGACTTCACCTGAAATCATCCGATTGGCAGTGATGTATTACATACGTTATCCATTGAGTTTTCGTCAGGTGGAAGACATCTTGTGTGAACGCGGCGTCGATATCTGTCACGAAACAGTTCGGTTTTGGGTTGAACGTTTTGGGTCAAAGTTTGCGCGAGAAATCCGTAAGAATAGGGCAGGGCACCACTCGAACTGGCAGTGGCACCTGGATGAAGTCTTTGTGAAAATAAATGGATAACGCTTTTATCTTTGGCGCGTCGTTGATCACGAAGGCGAAGTTCCTGAATGCTTTGTTACAAAACGATGCAACAAGGCTGCAGCTAAGAAGTTCCTTATAAAAATAATGCGAAAGCACGGATCACCAAAGATTATCACAACAGACAAGTTGCCATCCTACAGCGCGGGTTTTCGTGAGATTGGAATTGCTGACAAGCAATTATGTGGAGGCCGGTCCAACAACAGATGCGAAAATTCACATCTGCCATTTCGACGACGAGAACGAGCGATGCAGAAGTTTAAAAGTTGTGCAATGCTCCAGAAATTTGTCAGTTATCACAGTCAAATCTATAACCACTTCGACCATGAAATACATCTAGAAAGTAGGCAATCCTTCAAGCAAAAACGTACAACGGCTCTCACAGAGTGGTTCAATTTCTGTGCCGCATGATGATTGACTTGAGGTGCCTTTTACGGGTGTTCAAGTTTGTCTGACAACACCGTGTCCTGAGCAATGCTTGAATCCGCAATTTACCAAAATTTGCGACAGAACCTTCTTATCTCATACGAGATCCTTGAACTTACTCAGTTAATTCAACAGAACCTTACAAAACGTAGCGGCTAAGATCGGTGGATCGGGCCAGTGCGCCAAGGTGCTCTTCAACAAATGCGGCGTCAATTGTTACCGCGTGCCCAGCTTGGTCTGGTGCGTTAAATGACAGGTCCTCAAAAACGCGCTCAATCACAGTATATAGGCGGCGCGCACCAATGTTTTCGACGGCTTCGTTAACTTCTGCAGCGATTTTGGCAAGCGCTTTGATACCGTCGTCGGCGAATGTCACGGTGACCTTTTCAGTCGCCATTAATGCTGTGTACTGCAGGGTCAGGGCGTTGTCTGTTTCTGTCAGGATGCGCACAAAGTCGCCTTCGGTCAGTGCGCGTAATTCAACGCGGATCGGCAGGCGGCCTTGCAATTCCGGCAACAAATCTGACGGTTTTGCAACGTGGAACGCGCCCGATGCGATGAACAGGATGTGGTCAGTTTTGATCGGGCCATGTTTGGTAGATACGGTGGTCCCTTCGATCAACGGCAGTAGATCGCGCTGCACGCCTTCGCGGGATACATCGGCGCCACGGGCATCGGCGCGTGCGCAGACTTTGTCGATTTCATCCAAGAACACGATGCCGTTTTGTTCAACGGCCTCAATCGCTACTTTGATCACGGAATCGTCGTCGAGCAGTTTGTCGGCTTCATCCGCGATCAGCGCAGCATAACTGTCTGCGACGGTCATCTGCTTGCGCGTGGTGCGCCCGCCCATTTTGCCGAAAATCTCGCCCAAATTCATCATGCCGCCCATGCCAGCACCAGGTTGGCCGGGGACCTCAAAACCACCAAGCGGGTTGGATGTGTCGGCGAGTTCAAGGTCTATAATGGTGTCGTCAAGTTCGCCGGATTTCAGTTTCTTGCGGAACATATCGCGGGTGGTGGGGCGCGCATCTTCACCAGCAACGGCGGTGATCACGCGTTCCTCGGCGGCTTCGCGGGCCTTGGCGGCGACGTCTTCGCGCATGTGGTCGCGTGTGTCGTTGATAGCGGTTTCAATCAGATCGCGGATGATCTGTTCGACATCACGGCCGACATAGCCGACTTCGGTGAATTTGGTCGCTTCGATCTTGATGAAAGGCGCGCGCGCGAGTTTTGCCAGGCGGCGGGAAATTTCGGTTTTACCAACGCCAGTGGGCCCGATCATCAAGATGTTCTTTGGGTATACTTCGTCACGCAGATCATCGCCAAGCTGCTTGCGCCGCCAACGATTGCGGAGCGCCACAGCAACAGCGCGTTTGGCGTCGTTTTGGCCAATGATAAAACGGTCGAGCTCGGATACGATCTCTCGGGGGGTCAGGTCGGTCATATCACACCTTAAATGTTGGATGGAGGAAGCCTGTGCAGCGGTACAAACCGTGGCATCAGACGCAAAAGACGGGTACGGAATTTTTCCCAGAAGGCACCAAGAAGAAGCAGGATTATGCCAAGGACCAGCACGGTCAGCGCGGTGGTTTCGCCGTCGAATACGGTGCTGGCCAAGGCCACGATATATCCGATGGCTGCGATCAGGAATGACCGTCTGTCGATGACAATGGCTACAAGCGCGAAGATCAGCATTACACCGAGTAGCGCCCAATGTGCGTCACGATCCAAAAGGGTCAACGCGAGCGTGTTCACCAATGTGGGGGCGGCGACGACGTGCAACCAAAACCCGTTTGCGCTTCGCCGTGTGACGCGGTGGGGGTCAGACATATCAAATGCCATTGCGACGGCGAAAACCAACAGGCCGAGAACAAGCGTGATCCATGCGAATGGCCCACCTGCGGATAGTAGGAACAGATCGCTAGGGTCTTGGGGTGTGCCTTGCGACGTGGCCGCCATTAGGATCGCCACGATAAAAAATCCGACAGCGATCATCGCCATCGCGAAGGGCACACGGAACCGATACCAAAAGACACCAATCGCGGCAGTTCCAAGGATAAACGGAAGCGGCAAAGATGCATAATCTTGCTGCGCGACCATAAATGGTTGTGCGAAATAGGCGGTGAGCGCGATGGCTGCGTTGCCTGTGAACAAGATTGACAGAGCAATCGCAGGGCCAACCATACGGCGACGGCGAATGAAATATTCGGACATAGCCCAGATGATCAACGCGCCGATGGATCCGTAAAGCATCGCTGCTTGTTGCGGATTTGTGATTTCAGCCGCGTAGGCGACGCCGACAACACCAGCCCAACCCATCGCAAGGATCAGCAAACCGACAACGATGAATACCTCGTTGAAGCCTTTGAACAGCTCGAACGGTTCATCGCCGACGGCCAAATCAGTGCGGGCACCACGGCGGCTATCGGCAAGGCTTGTCAATGACGCGGCCTGTCCCTCGGTAACAATTCCAGCCCCAACTGCGGCACGAAGATCATCGCGGTCCATCATGCTATAATCGCTTCCACGGTCAGGTTTCCGTTGGTGTAGACGCAAATGTCAGATGCGATGGCCATGGCTTTGCGCGCAATTGCTTCGGCGTCGAGATCGCTATCCATCAAGGCCCGCGCGGCTGCGAGGGCAAAATTTCCGCCCGATCCGATAGCTGCAACACCGTGTTCCGGTTCAAGCACATCGCCCGCACCAGTGATGACGTAAAGATCAGTGCCGTCAGACACGATCAACATCGCCTCTAGCTTTTGTAGGTATTTGTCGGTGCGCCAATCTTTGGCCAACTCAACTGACGCGCGGGCCAACTGACCTGGTGTTGCCTCTAGCTTTTTCTCAAGCCGTTCGAGCAGGGTGAACGCATCGGCGGTGGAGCCCGCAAATCCGGCAATGACATCTGCGCCACCAGCGGTTAGGCGGCGGACCTTGCGCGCGGTGCCCTTGATAACGGTTTGGCCAAGGCTGACTTGCCCGTCGCCCGCGATAACAACGCAGCCATCTTTGCGCACGCCAATAATTGTGGTGCCGTGCCAGCCGGGGAATTCGTCTTTTGCCATGGTGTCACCTTTTTAGTTTGTCACACTCTATATGGCGGCGCGCCTGCGGATCGACAAGGCGAACATAAAAAAGGGCGCCACTGGGGCGCCCAATTTCACATAGTTTGATCAATTCAAAGTGAATCGTTAATCCATTTTTGCAGGGCGGCTTTTGGTGCAGCGCCTGCTTGGTTGGATACGACTTCGCCGTCTTTGAACAAGAACAGGGCAGGGATGCCGCGCACGCCCATCTGAGCAGGGGAGTTCGGGTTTTCATCAACGTTTACTTTGACGATCTTAACCTTGCCTTCCATTTCAGCGGATAGTTCTTCCAATGATGGGCCGATCTGTTTGCATGGGCCACACCATTCTGCCCAAAAATCCACAACAACTGGGATATCGGACTGGCGGACTTCGGCGTCGAATGTGGCGTCTGTGACTGCTACGGTGGCCATTGGGGCTCTCCTTGGCGAAAATGATTAGGTTCCGAACTTATGAACGGTATGAGCGATGGTCAAGACACTGTCACGCGGTTGAGAGCGTCTGACGTAAGTTCATTGGCTAAAGTCATCAATTGGGCGGTTTGCGTCCAAAGGATCGCGACCTCAATCGTGTGATCGGGAAATATTTTGGCAAGGCTCGCTTGATACGCCCCCATTTGACGCAATAGTCCTTCGGGTGTTTGGTCGGGGCTGCTGGGCACAAGCCGGTTGGATTTGTAATCAACGGCCAGCACATGGGTATCCGTAATCAGCAATCGGTCGATTGAGCCATGGAACCGGTGGGCCCCGACCTGTGCGGTGAAATCAACTTCTGCCAATGCAGGGGATGTCCAAAGATGGCTTAGATGCGGGGCGGTCAAAATACCATCCACAACGGCAGGCACGTCGGCAGCGATTGCACCCGCATCCAATGTGGCGAGTAATGCGGCGGCGGTTTTGGGGCGGTCCGCAACGGGCATGTTGGGTAGGTGTTCAAGCAACAAGTGGATCGCAGTGCCGCGCATCTTGGCATCGTCTTCATCAAGCTCGCCTAGATCGCCAGATAGCACCTTTGCCCCACCAAGATCAGATGGCGAAAGGGTGCGTGAAACAGGCCATTCAGGGAGCGGGGTCAGCTGGATGGGCGTCGCGTTTGAAACGGTCGCAGTGGTCTTGGTTTCCAGATCACCGGATTGCCAGCGCTCATGCGACAACCGCTGTACGGCGATTTCACCAGATTGGTCTTGGGCCGCGCCGCTGTGGGTCATTGCGTCGGCGACCATGTTGTACCAGCTGTCTTCGATCTCTTCGCCAACATCGCCCGCCGCCGCAACGATCAACCATTTTTCGGCGCGCGTCATGGCGACATACAACAGGCGTTTGTTTTCTTCTGACTGAGCATCGGCGATTTTTGAGCTAAGCGTGGTGACGCTTTCTGCTGATGCCTTTGAACCCGTTTTCCAAATTATGTGATCACCCGTTGGCAAAAGATCATCGCGTACTTTGTTTTCGCGTTTCGCGGCGTCAGGCAGGAACACGATTGGGGCCTCAAGCCCCTTGGCGCCATGCACGGTCATCACACGGATGCGGTCGCTTTGGCTGTCCATCTGGCGTTTGACCTCTAGGTCATCAGTTTCCATCGCAGCCAGAAAACCGGTCAGGCTCGGCACCCCAAGGGATTCGTAGTTTAAGGCCTGCGATAGCAGCGCATCGATCCCATCCTCTGCCTCGGTCCCAAGCCGCGCGAGCAATTTACGCCGCCCGTCATGGCGGGTCAGAATGCGCTCTATTAAATCGTAAGGACGCATGAAATCGGCCTTGCCACGCAGGTCGTCCAATATGGCTTTGGTTGATGTGCCATCTTGCGTTTCGCGGATCGATGTCCACAGAAAACCCTTTTCAGGACGGTGATGCGCCAGCGTGAATAGGTCCTGTTCTGACCAACCAAACAACGGTGATCGTAGCGCCGCAGCCAAGGACAAATCATCCTCTGGCAAAGCCACAAACGCGAGAAGCGCCGCGAGGTCACGCACAGCCAATTCAGCACCAACACGCAAACGGTCAGCCCCCGCGATTTGCAGATCAGCGGCCTTACAAGCGCGAATAATCTCGTCGAACAGGCCAGTTTTACGTCCACGCACGAGGATCAAGACATCGCCTTCGGTAATTAGGCGATGGTTGTATGCGCCAGAACGGCCAATCTCTATGGGCAGGGTTTCATGGTCGACCATATGGCGAATTTGCGCCGCGATCTTACCAGCAAGCACGACTTTTTCGTCGGTCGCACTGCGCATATCGACGGGTTCAAACCACTTACGGTCATCGTCGTCTTTGACTTTTTCCTCAACCGGCCACAGATCAACACGGCCGGGCATGTCTTCTTTAAATGCCAGGTGCCCAGCGTCTGTTTCCATGCCAAAGGACAGCGGTCCACTGAAGGTCTGATCAACGACGCGCAAAATAGCGAATGACGACCGGAACGAATAATCCAGCGAGCGGTTCATCAACTGGCGGCCCACGTTCGACAGGGCTTCATCAAAGTGGTGGCGCATCTCGTCGAAGGCTTCTGGCGCTGCCCCTTGGAATGAATAGATCGATTGCTTGCGGTCACCGACGACAAATATCGTACGATCCGCATCCTTTTTCGCGCCGTCGCCTGCGGTGAATTCTTGGGTCAACTGCCGGATAACGGCCCACTGCGTTGGGCTGGTGTCTTGGGCTTCGTCGACCAACAAATGGTCGATTCCGCCATCAAGTCGGAATAACACCCATTGGGCCACATCGCGGTCGGTCAAAAGCTGTTTGGTTTTACCGATCAAATCGTCGAAATCGAGCATCCCCATGGCGAGTTTTGCAGCCTCATAGGCGGGCAAGAATATTTGTGCAAATGCATAAAGCGCGCGGGTTTTATCGGCGGCGTCCAGTGCCCATTCGTGATCTTTAGCAATCGCAACACGGTCCATCCAACGGTGTAAGTCGTCGATGAATGGCTCTGCGGCCTCAACCGCCTTTTTGTGATTCCTCTGCGGAAAATTGACAGATTTGGACTGTGCGCTGTTTGCATACAGGAACATCTTGCTGACCGTGCTGTAAGCGGCCTTGTCGGGTGATTTGATGTTCAGCGCCTGCAACGCCTTGGCAAAATCCACATAGGTTTTTGACTGCCCGCCAAAGCATTGCGTGATCTCTTCGATCAAACCAAATTCGGACCCGTTGATTGCCAATGAAGGCAAGTCGCCGCGTTTCAGGTTCGCGGGTAACTCAAGGGCGGCAAGCAGGGTATCATCTGTTAGCGGGGCTAAGAATTGCGCACGTTTGCGCGAAATTTCAGCCGTCAAGTCGGTGAGGTCCGCACCGGTGAAGTGGCGAAGCAGGTCTGTGACGACATGTTCGTCCGGCCCCTCAACGATCCGGTCAACAACATCGGCGCGCAGGTCGCGCGCGGTTGTGTCTTCGATTTCTTTGAACTGCGGACTGATCTCGGCCTCTAGCGGGAACCGTCGCAGGACGCCCGAACAAAACGAGTGGATTGTTTGTATTTTCAATCCGCCGGGGGTCTCGATAGCACGAGCGAAAAGCTGTCTGGCGTTTCGCAGGCGGCCTGCGTCAATCGCGCCGGATACACCCAGATCAGTCAGGTCAACACGCAGCGCAGCGTCGGGCATCATCGCCCATTTACCTAAGCGCTCAAAGAGACGGTTTTGCATCTCGGCGGCGGCGGCCTTGGTGTATGTCAGGCACAGAATGTTCTGTGGCTCGACCTCTTCAAATAATAACCGCGCCACGCGGTCGGTCAGAACGCGAGTTTTGCCGGAACCTGCGTTGGCCGACAACCAAGTGGACGCATAGGGGTCGGCGGCGTCGACTTGGGCTTTGGTCGCGTTGTCGCGGATCATGTCAAATCCTCCGGCACGGCATCGTCGCTGGTGTCCCATTCACCAAAGCGTGAAAGGTGGTCATAGTTACTGAAATCCGTAGTCGAGAACATCGCGATACGGGCTGAGTAGCCACGTGATTTTTGCTGATATTTCTGTAATAGAGTCTGCAATTCGTCCCAAACCTGCATGGCGGGATGGTCTTTTAGCGGGGCTGGAACATCGCGCATACCGGTATTTACGGCCACGAATGTGGCGCCTTCGGCAGCGACACGACCCACGGCTTTAAACGCGCCAAGTTCGATCATCGCTGCTTCAAGCAAAAGCTGTTTATCAAACGCGATCTGCTGGTTTTTGGTTGGGACGCTCCCCGTTTTATAGTCATAGATAATTGCCAGCCCTTCGATCGTCAGGTCAAGGCGATCCGCCTTGCAAGTCAGATCCACGCTGGTCGTGCCAACTGCGATCCTACCATCTTGCTCTACGAACGGTTTATCGTCTTTTGTGCCTAGCACAGGGGTACCAACAGATTGCCGCTCAATTTCACCCACGATGAACCTATCTGCAACACGGTCCAACCGCGATAGCCATTGTGCGCGTATGGTCGGCCAAGGGCAGTCACGGGTGAGAATCTGTTCGGCTATTTCCATCAGTTCTTCGCGCGCATCCGGCGCGGATGCGTCAATGCCTTGGACCACGAAATTTTCCAAAACCTCATGCACGATCATGCCGCGCAATGCCGCATCCACGCGTGGCGTCAGCGGATCAAGCCGGTTGAGTCGCAAAACTTTGCGCGCATAAATTGAATAGGGATCGCGGATCAGGGTTTTGACCTGCGTGACCGAAATTGACGTCGGCCGCGCGGCAATGGGTGGCTGCGGTGACGGGCGGTGTGCGCTGGGAGTGGGGGCATCGGGGATGGAAAGTGCGGCCGATTGCGCAAGCCAGACGTCGCCATCTGCCCGCATTCGCGCCAATGCCGCTGGCCCGTCTTGATCGGGCAAACCACCCAACAAATTGACCAATCTGTTGACCCACCGCGATGATACGGTTTCAGAATCAGCGGACCGTTTGGCACGGCTGATCCAAACCTCTTTGGCGGCAGCCGCCTGTTGATAATCGTGGGCGGAAAGCCCGATCCGGCGTTCGGGCAGCAATAGCCCTGCGTCTCGCCGCATGTTTCGGTTTAACCAAGGATCGGGGCTTGCGGACTCTGGCCAGATGCCTTCATTCATGCCGCCAAGGATCACGAGATCGGCGCCCTGAACGCGGGCTTCAAGCGTGCCCCAGATCAGAATATTCGGGTGTGCTGCGTCGCGGTCGCGAACCGTTCCGCCGGCTAGAACCGTACCAAATAAGTTAGTATACTCGAACGGCGTCAACTCTCCACCTGCATCGGCATGGGTCGTAAGGGTATCGCAAATGCGGCGGGCCTCGCGACCTGCGGCTTCTTTCCAAAGTTCGCTTGTATCGTCGGTATTTGGGCCAGAACACAGCTGTTCAGTTAAGGTTAAGTGCGCCTTAAGATGGTCGGCCAGATCACGCGGGTTCATGCAATCTAAGTCGCCTATCAAGTTGCCGATCCAAGCCGCCCAAGCAGCGCGGTCGCCATCCTCATTTTCAGTTTTTTCAGCCCATTCGGCCAATGCCGCGGGCGACGGAAATGGCGGACCATAGCGGCGCAATGACAGCTCTAATTCTCGGGTATATCGTTGGTGGGGGCCGCGATCGTTGGGTGCTGAATGACAAAGCGGATGTTTGAGAAGGGTGAGTAGGCTCTCGCTCGTGATGGCTTGCCCAAACAGATCGGCGGTGTGCCGCAGCATCCGACCCGGAGGCGAAAGCGCAAGCGGTAAGCCCGCGCTGTCGTCTGGTTTAATGTCCCAGCGATCCAAGGCAGCAGTGACTTGGCGGGTGAGCATGCGGTCAGGTGAAATTAGCGCGGCGGTTATTCCATCTTGGGCGGCTATCCGCAGGCGCAATGCGATGGCCTCCGCCTCGGCGCGGGGTGACGCGGCCTCGATCAAGGTTATGTTTTGCGTGGCGGCTTTTAGATCACCCAAGTCCGAACCATCGCGCAACCATTGGTCGGTTACGGGTGCGGGGCGTAATGACAGTGACACCAATCTATTGCGATGCGGATGTGGCGCGGCGGCATCTGGCCAAGGTGGAACGTCATTTGGGGAAACGTTCGTAGCGGCCAAAAAGCGGTGGAACCGATACTGCGGGTGGTCTTCGGATACGCGGGCGTCGATCATGCTTTCCCAAACGTCAGCGGGTAGATCAAAGTCGAAACCAGGAAGGATAACCGCCCCTTGCGGCAGTTTGGCGACGGCTTGCATCAACACAGATGTCGCCCCACGCGACCCAGTAGATCCAGCCACAATGATTGGATGTTGGGGTGGGTTTGTCGCCCATTTTTGTGCCAAACCAGTCACAACGCGGCGCAATCTCAGGTCTTTGTCCGGCACGGCGTTTGCGTCAAAATAGGGTGCGACGATACGCAGGAACTTCAGCGCGCGGTCCCAATGGCCGGACTCGTCAGTTACATCGAGGGTTTGAAACACGTCAGGGCCAACGCCTTCGCCGTGCATTTCCTCCATTAAGGTTGCCAAACTATCGGACAAATCATAAAGCGCGGATCGTGGCGCGAGCTTGTCGTCTTGGGTCAACAATGCAGCGACTAATTGCGATAATTCCAAGCGGCGGCGCAGCGGGGACACCGATGGTGGACCCGCGTCAATGGTTGGGTCGTTCGCAAGATCAGTGATCAGGCGTACCCGTGGCAAAAGCCGCGCTGGGCCTGCGTCGAATACGGACCTGATTCGGCGTTGTGTGCGGCTGGTGTTGACAAAAATTTCAACCTGCGCCCAGTCTGTTGGGGTCAATCTGGCACCTTGTTTTTGCAGGCCTGCAACCAACGCAGTTGCAAAATCTGCGCCGGGTGGCATGCCAAAGATGCGCGGGGTTTTTCTGGCGTCAAACATCGGAAACTTCGATCATATTTTCCGCAATTGCGATGCTTTCGGGTTGGCCGACGTCGCACCATTGCCCTGAATATGAGATGCCGTACAGCCCGCCGCGCTCCGCGATCCTATCCCACAAAACATTCATCGAAAATGCGATGTCGGTGATTTTGGTTAGATCATCCGTGCGGATCATTTGCAGGCCGGAATAGACATCGCCCGCACCACGTTTAAGCCGCCCATCAGCGTCGCGGTTAAAGTCGCCAGCGCCAAGGTGACCGTGCGCGGATGGTTTTGGAATGGTCACTAACAAAGCCTCCATTTTGGGTTTCCACGCCGCCAATAGCATCGCAATTGGATTTGGCCCTGCCCAAACCGCATCGGTATTTAGCGTCACGACGGGTGACCCAGCAAGAAGGGGCTCCGCGTGACGTAAGCCGCCCCCGGTTTCCAAAAGCATTTCGCTTTCGTCTGAGTATGTCACATCGCAGTCGGCTAGGTGATCGCGGATCATTTGACCTTTGTAGTGAAGGTTGATGACAACCGGCCCAAGGTCCAAACCTTGCGTCAATACCAACGCGTGATCGATCAATGGCATCCCTGTAACAGGGACAAGCGGTTTGGGTCGATCAACCGTCAGCGAACCCATGCGGGTGCCAAATCCGGCGGCAAACAAAAGGATCGGCGTCGTCATTTCGAACCCAATCTTTGTAGGGTCGATGCGTTGGGTGTCGGTAAGGTCGACATGACTGATTTATTGAGATCTCTAAGCGCGGGATGCGATAGATCTTGCATCAAGTAGCGCCAAACGCGTGGGATGAATTGAAGATACTGCGGTTTACCGCCCTGTGATGCAAGCCGCGCAAAAATGCCTAAAACCCGCAAATTCCGTTGCGCACCGACGCAGGCCAAATGAGCACCCATTTCGACTGCATTACGACCGATGTGGTTGCAAAACTGCAGGGTGATCGCGCTGCCAACAGTATGGTCGACGTCGCGCCGCGCGTCGCGGATCAACGACATAAGATCATATCCCAGCGGGGCTATGCAGGCGTCTTGGAAATCCAAAATCCCAACCCGATCCGTGCCGGTATTCATGGGTCGCCAGATGAGGTTTTCGGCATGATAGTCACGTAGCGCCAAGTGCAATGATGGATCAACATGTGAAGTGAATGCATTAAGCATCGCATCGCAAAGCGGGGGCGCTTTGGTTGTATCATTCGCATAAAATTTGGCAGCAAGACCAATCATGTCAGCGGCGGTTTCGTGGGTCATTCGAGGCACGTCAACGGTGATATTCTTGTCGTGGAGGTAGCACAACACATCAGTTGCTGCTTTGTACAGCTTGGGCTCTTCGTGTGGGCTTTGCTTCAAATGCTTTGCGAAGTCAGTTTGCCCAAGGTCAGAGATAATCATTAGCCCTTGATCTGGATCGTGCGCGTAAATTGTCGGCGGGCAAAGGTCTGCGTCGGTCAAAGTTGACGCGATGTTCGCAAATCGCAATGTGTCCCCTGATGGGTCCGTCATCAAAATGGCAGGTGGTTGATCAAATCTGGCGTATTGCCGCGCAGACGCATCACCGGCAATCGGTGTCAGGGTAGCGTCCTGCCAAGCTGTCCCGCGCAAAAATTCATGCATCTGAAAAAGCAGCACTAAGATGGGGCGGAACATTGGCCGTAAGGTGATGCACACCCTCTCCAACGGAGAACGAAAATCTTGCCGCATTTTCGGGTTGGTCCGACCCTAGGCGGTCAGGCCACTCGATTAGGCAGATTGCCGTGTCGAACGCATCGATCAATCCCAATTCCGTCGCCTCGTCGGGGTGGGTCAATCGGTAAAGGTCGCAATGCCAGATGTCGCCCGCGTCGTCGTCATAGGTTTGCACCAGTGTGAATGTTGGCGATGGCACGTCCTCTTGTCTGCCCAAGCGGGCGCGGATCAGGGCGCGCGAAAATGCGGTTTTGCCAGCACCAATTGGCCCCTCTAGAAAAATACAGTCGCCAATTTTCAGCAATGGCGCCATGCGGGCGGCCAGAGCGGCGGTCGCCATTTCGTCGCGAAGATGGAGATCGAATGTCATCATGCCCCAAGATTATGATTTGGGGCGGTGCCTGCAAGTCAATTCAGCTTTTGGCGGACAACAATGCTGTATCAACATGGGTCAATTTTCTGGATCGTTGGTTTTGTCGGGCGGTCAAATTTGAACCTAATCAAGGTCATCCCGCCCGCAATTGGATCGGCCTGACGGGTGATGTGGCATCCGTCATCCATAATCGCGGTATCGGTCCAAGGTTGGCGTAAACCCATATGATTGGAAAATTTGCGCAGGTTTGTCTAAATACGTGACGGTGTGCACCGATCTTGCCATTTGCGCATCTCAATCCGAAGGTCATATTGGACCATTCCATTTGCAAGATCTGTGCCCCAACGCCCACTATATGCAGTGTTCGCCATAACAAGGTTGCCAGCGTTCGAGAACACAACAACGGCATCTTCAATATGTTCCAACACGGCTTGACCGGTTTCAATTTCTGACCGGAACCTGCGGGTCAACGAAATTTCGGCGCTGATATCTTCGAAGAACAGAGCGAACGCGCCGTCGGGATCGGGCCTGCCAGTGACGCAGAATGTTTGGCCATCGGGTAGACTCCAGTGTTCGGAGTACGTGC